>Ga0155041_116_pt2 | contig 177034 bp, 190 predicted proteins | sample RifCSPhighO2_01_FD_106009 | JGI IMG/M metagenome (GOLD analysis project Ga0155041, IMG submission 106009) | Candidatus Doudnabacteria bacterium RIFCSPHIGHO2_01_FULL_46_14 | reverse complement strand
CGGCGGCGGACTAGTGCCAAATCTCTCGCAAGAGCCGCGAATACCCACACCCTCGCATGCCCCCCAGCAAATCCTGGGCGCCAAGATGGAAATAAAAAAAACCGGGTCGCCGACCTCGCTGAAGGTCATTCCTTTGGGCGGCGTGGAAGAGGTTGGTAAAAATATTACAGCCATCGAATACGGCGATGACATCATTGTCGTGGATATGGGTCTGGCGTTCCCTGACGAAAACATGCCGGGGATTGATTATGTTATTCCGGACACCAAATACCTTCAAGAGCACAAGAAAAAAATCCGCGGCGTACTATTTACCCACGGCCACCTTGACCACATTGGCGCCACGCCTTATATCCTGCCGAAGCTTGGCGATCCGCCGGTTTATACCATGCCGCTGACCGCGGCCATGATTGAAAAGCGCCTTGAAGAGTTTCATCTCAAAGGCCGTTCGCGCATTCACGTCATCAGCAAGGACGATGTGTTGCAGCTGGGCGCGTTCACAGTCCGCCCGTTCCGCCTCAACCACAACATTCCGGACTGCGTGGGGTTTTCCATCAAGACTCCGACTCATCACATGGTCTATACCACTGACTGGAAATTCGACCACACCCCGGTTGATGAAAAACCGGCCGAGTTTAACAAGATCGCGCATTTCGGTGCGGAGGGCGTGGACCTGCTCCTCTCCGATTCCACGAACGCGACCAAGGCTGGCTACACTCTGTCAGAAAAAGACCTGGGCAAAACCATCCTCAACATCATCAAAAGCGCTGAGGGTCGCGTGATCTTTGCGACCTTCTCGAGCCTCGTATCGCGTCTCCAGCAAGCCATCAACGCGGCCGTAGAAACAGACCGCAAGGTCGTGATTGCCGGACGGAGTATGATTGAAACCGTGGAAATCGCTCATGGCCTCGGCTACATGAAGATTCCGAAAAAAACCGTTATCACCGCGGAAGCTTCCAAAAAACTGCCGGACAGCAAAGTTTTGATTTTAACCACTGGTTCCCAAGGCGAGGAAGCAGCAGCACTGGCCCGAATTGCGAGACAAGAACACAAATTCATTCGCATCAAAGCGGGCGATACAGTGGTGCTGTCCTCATCGCCGATTCCCGGGAACGAAAGAGCCGTGGCCGCGGTCATGAATGACCTGACGCGCCAAGGCGCGCACGTGTTATACCAGAAAATTCTGGACGTGCACTCCTCGGGACACGGAAACCAAGAAGATCTCAAACTCATGATATCCCTGATCAAACCGAAATTCTTTATGCCAATCCATGGCGAGCACTACCTATTGGTTGCTCACGGAGATTTAGCCGCATCGATTGGTCTGCCGAGGGAAAATATTTTCCTCATGGATAACGGCTCGATTCTGGACATCAGCGACAAAAAAGACGCCAAAAAAATCGACGCCAAACTGGCCGACGGATTGATATTCGTAGACGGCCTTGGAGTCGGCGACATCGGCGAGGTTGTCCTTCGGGACCGTCAGGTTATGGCCAAGGACGGTATGGTGGTCATCATTATGCAAGTCGCACGCCGTGATGGCCGGCTCGTAAACGCGCCGGACATCATCTCGCGCGGGTTCGTGTATATGAAAGGCGCCGAGGATCTCATCCGCGAAATGAAGCATGAGGTGCGCAAAGTCGTGGAAACCCAAAACCACAAACCTCACGAGGCCAATTATACCTACATCCGCAATCAGATCCGCGATCAAATGGGCGAATTCCTGTTTCAGAGGACAGAGAGAAGGCCCATGATACTCCCTGTAGTAATTGAAGTGTGATATACTTAAAATATGCGGTGGAATAAAAATCAAACCGATCTGCTTGCCGATTATTTTTCTGACCTTTCAAAAATTCTCTTTGCTTCTGCGATTGTTGGATTTTTCGTCCCATCGAGTATCGGACAAATCGGCCTTACCACTTTTGCCGTGGGCACACTCGCTACAGTAGTCGCATTGGTAATTAGCTTAATGATGGCTAAGTAATTAGGATATGACCCTAGATCAAAAATTAACTGCTGCTTATCTTATCATTTCCGCTATCTCGATAATAATCTTTATTGTCGTGATGCGTAACAAGGAATAATATCATGAATAATAATCTGTTTTATGTAATCTCATTCATTGCAATGGGGATCATGTTGGTGATTGTCTTATTCTACAAACCCAAAGCAAAATAATTAGTTTGAATCCACAAAACACCTCAACCGCGGTTGAGGTGTTTTAATAGTACATATATAATCAGATCAGATTGAATCAGAATCGGAGGGACTATGCAAGTGTCGGAGAAATTACTAAACAAATTGAACGCCCAGTTCGGCCAGATAGTTTCGGGAATAACCAAGACATTTATCAGCGTGATCAAAAAGAAGCCCGAGCAATACGAAGGGCCATCACTTGAAAACGCATCAGATCAGGACTTTTGTCTGGTTGTTTACCTCTCGCAGGATCCGCCACAGGGGGGGGGTTCCGCAGAAATACCACAGATACAAGGTCTTTGTCTTTCGTCAGCGTGTGCGGGCCGTATTTGCTAAAACAGGCTGAAGACCTCCAAATTTCATCTCAGACGGCTCGCGCCACGCACGGGCCGTCTGATTTGTTTTGTGTCAGTTGTTAAACTATAATCAATCCATATGGAACAGCCAATTCTTTCCGGGATCCAGCCCACCGGTAAACTACATATCGGCAATTACCTAGGCGCGGTTTCCAATTGGGTGAAATTGCAAGATCAATACGACTGTTTTTTCACTATTGTTGATATGCATTCGCTGACCGCAGATTACAAACCGGCAGAAAAATCCCAGCAAATTTTGAGCACAGTGATTGATTTGCTCGCCTCGGGAATTGATCCTGAAAAATCCACGCTGTTCATTCAATCACAGCTTCCCGAGCATGCCGAGCTGGCCTGGTATTTTGCCACGCTCACGCCTATCGCGTTCCTGGAACGCATGACCCAGTACAAGGACAAATCCGCGAGGCAAAAAGAAAACATCAATGCCGGCCTGTTTATCTATCCAGCCTTGCAGGCAGCAGACATCTTACTGTACAAGCCATACGGCGTACCCGTCGGCGAAGATCAGCTGCAGCACCTAGAGCTGACGAATGATATAGCGCGTAAATTCAATGCGCGCTTCGGCAAGACCTTTGAACTGATCAAACCGCTCTTAACAAAAACTCCGAGGATTATGAGCTTGCTCGATCCCAGCAAAAAAATGAGCAAATCTCTCGGCGACCAGCATGTGATCAACATGAGCGATGAAGTCAAGGTCATTGAAAAAAAATTGTCTCGAGCCGTGACTGACACGGGCAAATCAGGACAAATGAGCGCTGGCACCAAAAACCTGTTTACGCTCCTCGAGAATTTCAGCACACCGGATGAGGTCAGTTTTTACAGAGAGGCATTCCGCGCGGGCAACATTAAATATTCTGACCTGAAGGGCAACCTCGCCAAACTCATTGCCCATCATTTTGCGCCTTACCGCAAAAAACGGGCAGAACTGGAAAAAAATCCAGACTATGTCATGCAGGTGATTGCCACCGGCCGCGAAAAAGCCAGGGCAATCGCGTCTCAGACTCTTCAAGAGGTGAAAACCAAGATGGGCTTGGTTATTTAGCCCTTCCCCCTGTTCGGGGGAAGGTGGCCAACGGCCGGATGAGGGTTAATATAGATATGAAACTGACTGCTGCGGCAAGATCACTTCGCAGAGCCCAAACTCCCTGGGAAATTAAAATCTGGCGACTGTTGAGAGATAAGCAATTTTTTAACTACAAATTCCGGCGTCAATTTCCAATCGACAAATATATTGTCGATTTTTGCTGTCTAGGAAAAAGATTAATTATTGAGCTTGATGGCAGCCAACATAACGAACCGAAAGAAATAGAAAAAGACCGCGAACGGTCAGAATATTTAGAGAAACAGGGATTCAAGATTCTAAGGATTTGGAATCCGGAAATCGATAATAACCTAGAGGGTGTCGGACAAAAAATCCTTGAAATGCTTGAATAATAACCCTCACCCTTAATCCCTCTCCCGGGCGGGGAGAGGGAAACCATTACGAAGTAATTTCCTTACTGACTTCAGCGATCTTTTGTTTCATTTCTTGTTCAGTCTCCGCTTCCAAATTGAGTCGGAGATAAGGCTCGGTGTTGGAGAGGCGCACATTGAACCACCAGTCTTTGTATCCGATTTTTAACCCATCAAGTTTGCTGATTTTCCCATCAGCATATTTTTTTTCTAACCGATCCATAGCTGCCTGCTTATCAGCGACCTCAAAGTTTAATTCGCCCGAATGGAAATATTTATTATACGGCCGCCAGATTTCGGAGAACGGTTTGTCTATTTCTGAACGGATGAGGAGGAGCACTGCAGTTACAAAAATCGGCGATTCATAGTTAAAATTTTCCCGAAAATAATAGTGGCTTGATAGCTCGCCGGCAAACATCACATCCTTTTCCACCATGAGTTTTTTGATGAGCGAATGCCCGACCATGGTTTCTACAGGCTCACCACCCGCCTCCACTATCATCTCGCTGGTGATCTTGCTAGATCGCAAATCATAGCCGATACGGGCGCCGGGGTTCTTTTTCAAAAGCGCTTGGGCCACCAGCCCCAGGACAATTGCTGAAGGAATAATGTCAGCCTTTTCATCCAAAAACGCGATACGATCCCCGTCGCCGTCTGTGGCAATACCAAAATCCGCTTTTTCGTTTTTGATAATTTCCTGCAACTGCCGAAGGGTTTCCGGTTTGATGGGATTGGCTTCATGAACCGGCATATTGCCGTTTAGGTCCCAGTTGATTTTGATGGGCTCGCAATCAATGCGTTTAAATAATTCCTCCAGTTCCAGAGAGCCCATGGTATTTGCCGGATCAGCCGCGATTTTTAGTTTTTTGATTTTCGCCGGATTGAGAAAGGACAGATCCTGGTTCACATACGCAGCATTGATACCCTCAAGGGAACGCATTTTGCCGCGCGGCAAAATTCGCTTTGCCTCATCAGAGGATTCAAAATACGCCTGGATTTTTTCGAGGCCTGAACCGAGGCCAATGGCCGCTGCCTTGGTCCCGCAAAATTTCACGCCGTTATACTGTTTCGGGTTGTGTGAGGCGGTAATCATAAGCCCGGCGGCAAACTCGCGAAACGCTACTGCGTAATAAAATGCGGGCGTAGGCACGCGGCCGATCTCCACCACATCGATCCCCTGTTCGTTAAGACCGCGAATCACCTCGCGCGCCAAAAACGGCGAGGACCCGCGCATATCCATGCCAACTACAACCTCGAAAGGCAAGGTTGTTTTTCCGCCAGAGGCGGATCCGCCTTGGGCGGACAAGTATTTAGCAAACGCCCAGCCGAGCCTGTACGCTATTTCCGGGTTGATCTCCTCAGGATAAACTCCACGGATGTCGTAGGCGTGAAAAATGTTACTTTTGTCCATAGCCAAGACATAATAGCAAAAAATAGGGGGTTTAGATATAATAGGCTCATGAGAGCAGAGACATGGTTACCAGACCAATCAGAATATAGACACCAAAAGAGTAAGGAAAATAAACCAGCGGCTATTGGTTATAAAGACCCTGGCACTGGCAAGGTTGTATCCGTATTTCACCCAGAAATTTCAGGAATTGCAAAAAACAGCATAACTCCAACACACTTTGATGCTGATGTCACGGTACAATTACCAGACGGCAAGACAGTGCAGACTTCTTTCGGTGATTATCTAATGATGAATGGCATTGGTTATCGAGAATACAAGGATGCTTTCAAACCAGGTACCATCAATGATAAATTGATCAGAGAATTGCACCAAAGGGCTGTAAGCCAGAGACTGACTGAAGCCATAGCGGCTGAAAGCAGTGAGAGATCTATTTCAAATCAAGAAAGCACAGAGGAAACTCGAAAAGACATTGAAGGTTTCGTTATAAGGTTGATAAACGATTCTGGATACGGAGAAGCTCAGCAAGGAACTCTGCAAAACGACCACAAAGACAAAATTGATCTATTCATTAAAATTGATCCCTCTGACTATGACATGGATGGAGATCCTGTTTATTTTGGAGCCCAACACACCATTTTGACTGATCCAGAACGAATTCAGAAAAAAAGGGAAATGGCTGAAAAACGAAAAAATGTATATTTGCCCGAACATCCGGAATACGGACGAGTGACTAACGTACTAATAGTCGACAAAGTTAAAGATTTTTTTCCCAGGGGTGGATCGTTATCCCATGAATTCGTTTTGAATAAGCTACATAGGCAGGACGACAAGGAACACAAAGCCTATGAAGCTTTCATGTTTGATGAAAATGCAAAAAGAAATAAAGTATCAAGCGACGAAGCCAAAACAGAAGCCGCCAGAAGAGTCTACGCAATGTATCACACCATGGCAGGTGAGTTACGAAAATATCAAGACTCTATGACTTCAGTCGAAATACGGGGGGACCTTGAAAAAAAGAGAGAAATTCTAGAAAAGGTTATGGAAACCATGCGAGCAGATATGCCGAAATTATAAAGAGGCAAACCGCGCCTCTTTTTAGGGAGTGTGGTTTGCCTCGTTTGAGCCGCAAAATTCCTGAAGGCTCATCTTTATGATAAACGCTTGCTGATCGTGCCTGGCGTGGATATAGAGCGAGTCGCTTCCGACAGGCTCGAAAAACATCATTGCCTGGTAAACCAAATCGCGCGCAGCTAGGGCTGAACGCAATATATCGAGACCAGCTAAAAATTGCACGAGATTTTGATCCATGCCCAGACCGTTTTTCCTGGCTTGGAACCGCAGAACGTTTATTAATCTTCGAAGCCTTTGGGGGGCTTCGTTAAAACTTATTACCATATCGCCCTCCTTTGGTCGAAGTTTGCATATTACATTGTTTCAGCTAAACTGTCAAGACTATGGCCTTATCAATCGGAATTGTGGGTCTGCCAAACGTCGGGAAATCCACACTTTTTAACGCTTTGACCAATCTCCAGGTTGAGGCGGCCAATTACCCTTTCGCTACCATTGAGCCGAATGTTGGTGTTGTTCCTGTGCCTGAGCCTCGGCTCGAGGTACTGACCAGGATTGAGAAATCCAAAAAGACTGTCCCCACTGTGATTGAATTCAAAGACATTGCCGGGCTCGTGGCTGGCGCTCACAAAGGCGAGGGGTTGGGTAATCAATTCCTCTCTCATATCCGCGAGGTAGACGCAATCGTTGAGGTGGTCAGGTTTTTCAAGGACGACAATATTATCCATGTTTCAAACACTGTTGATCCCAAAAGAGATATTGAGACGATTGAGACAGAGCTGATCCTCGCCGATCTGCAATTGGTAGAAAAGAAACTGGAGAATCTGAAAAAATCCGCCAAATCTGGAAAACACGAGGATATTGTGAAAGCAGAGCTTGCGCAAAAATATTTTGACGCGCTGGCGGCAGGCTTACTCGGCAGTACCGTGTCGCCCACGGAGGAAGAAAGAAAATACATGTATGAATTCCCACTTCTGACGAACAAACCGATCCTCTATGTCGCTAATATCAAATCCGGCGAGAGTGCGCCGGAAAATTTTCTCACACTTGATGCGCAGATTGAATCGGAAATCTCCCAGCTACCGGAAAACGAACGCGCGCCTTACCTCAAAGAGCTTGGCCTTGCTGAATCAGGACTAGATAAACTCATTCGGGCGGCTTACAAAACCCTGGGCCTCATGACTTTCTTTACTGCTGGCGAGCAGGAAACCAGAGCGTGGACTATCCACTGCGGGAACCGCGCGCCGCAGGCAGCCGGAAAAATCCACACGGATTTTGAAAAAGGCTTTATCAAAGCCGACACAGTTGCCTATGATAAATTCGTTGAGGCTGGCGGCTGGGTTCCAGCCCGCGAAAATGGCTGGGTGAGGAGTGAAGGCAAAGAATACGTGGTTCAGGACGGTGATGTGATGCTTTTTAAATTCAACGTTTGATTTTTTAAATAGGAGGAGCAATGTTTGAAACAACGATTTTGAGATTTAACTGGATCTTCTACCTTTTAGAAAGCGGGAAATCCACCGATCAGATACACGTATTAACCTATTGGCCGGAATACGAAATAGATACAATAGAGCTGGTTTTCAACCTAACTAAAGGCAGTCCCGCGCTAAAAAAACGAACCTGGCAGCAGCTAGGACTAGTCGTATTCGGCTTCTTCTTTCCGATGATCCTCATCGGAATCCTCTGGTATATGGTGCAGTGAATCTATGCATAAAAAACGGCGAGCTCACTCAGCCGTTTTTTTTACCCAAATTAGCGGAATTTGCCAATTTTTTTAGCGACTGATAAAATCTGCCTTATAACTGAATTGAATAAGGAGGAGCTTCCATGAAAAACTCATCTGTATTGTTCACGATGAGCGAACGAACCGAAACAAACCAACTGTTTCAAGATGGTATAGTGACTTTTGCGCAAAAAGCGCTGGGGCGCGGCCACACCGACTTCATCGCTTCGCCTTTGATTTCGCAACTGCTGCGCGCTGCCCGGCTTCCTGTGCAAAGCTTCCGATCTTTCGGCCTGGCGAGCAACATCTCTGACGGCCTCAGCTTCCACACAATAGAGCTCGCTATCCGCGGACCGCAAAATGAGGACGAAGAGCGGATATTTGCCAACAACAGAATCCCCAACATCCGGCTCATCGCCGCTGAGGAAGACACGATAAAACGGATCGATGGTCTGCTGCTGTTAACCGTCGCATGTGCCGCAAGAAAACCTGTGGCTCCAAAGCACCTGTGGCATAACGAACTGGAGAAAGCCGTATCGTCCGTCTGGTTGGCTCGGACCCTGGTCTATTACTCCAATAGAGAGGAACAACTTGCAACAATAAGGGAGGAAGAAGCGCTCAAACTTTGAGCAGCAATGCTCGAACAAGTTCCGAAACCGAAAGAGGCGAAACAATTCGCCTCTTTTCCATTACCTTGACTTTTGCGTTCTCCCTGCTATACTATTCAAATAATTAAATAAACTCGGGAGTCCCTTTCGATAAGCTCAGGGACTACGAGACAAGCATATTCTCCTCTGATTGAGGAGATTGCCCGAAAGGACAATACCGCAATATGGCAAAATACGAGCTAATGTACATCATCAGCAACTCTGTGGCTGATGATGAGGTGCCGAAAATCACCGAAGAAGTAAAAAAATATATCGAAAGCAACGGCGGCGTCATGGAAAAGCATGAAGAGCTGGGCAAAAAAAAACTGGCCTATACGGTTGCTAAAACCCGCAATGCTTTTTATGTGCTCGATAATTTTTCTGCACCTGCAGATAAAATAAACGACATTGATCAGCGCATCCGCACCTATCAGAGCATTATCCGATATCTGATAATCAATATGGATGAGGCGCTGATTCGTATGGAAAAAGACAAAGTCCTGCAGTCCAAGATCAAACGCCGCATCCCTCCAACAGAAACCAAAGAGGAAGCGGGAAAGCCTGCTCGATCGAGCCCGAAGACTGGCGGCCCGAAGATCGAGATCGACCTCGACGCGGAAATCGAAAAAGCAATCGATAGTAAAGACCTTAAATAATAATTAAGCGAATAGCGACTGGCGAATAGCGATTAGAATTCTAATCCCCATCGCCGATTGCTAATCGCAAATCGCTAACTACCATGGATTTAAATCGCGCAACAATCATAGGGAGGCTAACCAAAGATCCTGAAGCCCGAACCACTACCTCAGGAATAAATGTTACTTCGTTTACTGTGGCCACAGGCAGTTCCTGGGTCGACAAAACGACTGGAGAGAAAAAAGAGCAAACCGAGTTTCATAATGTGGTGGCCTGGCGCAAATTGGGAGAGATCATTGCCCAGTACATGAAAAAAGGAAGACAGATCTATGTCGAAGGGCGCATCCAGACAAGATCCTATGACGGCCAGGATGGAACCAAAAAATACCGCACAGAGATCATTGCTGACAATATCATCATGCTCGATGGCAAAGGCAACGCTCAGGCAGTGCCGACCGCAGGACAGCCAGCCAGTAATGAGGTTAGATATGAACCGGCCCCACAGACCAACAATGCCCCCGCAACCCCTCCTCCAAGCACGCCAAATACTGAAGAAATAAGCATTGAGGATATACCATTTTAAACCCTAACTCATCATTCAGAACTAAAATGCCGCTACCTACAATTTCCAAAAACTGTCTTCTCTGCGAAGGTAAAATAAGCTACATCGATTACAAAGACACCCAGTTCTTGCGCAGGTTTATGTCCCCGCATGCCAAGATCCTTGGCCGCAAACGCACCGGATCATGCCAAAAACATCAGAAACTGGTTACCCAGGCTCTCAAACGCGCCCGCCATATGGCGCTCCTGCCATTCGTCGCGCAAACCTAGACTATGGCGAACTTAGATTTTAGCGAACTAAAGAAGGGCGTGGTTATGGTTTACAATAACCAGCCGCATGAGATCATGCTGGCCTCGTTTGTGCGCATGCAGCAGCGAAAACCAGTCATGCAAATGAAAATGCGCAACCTCCTGACCGGCAAAGTTGTGGAGTACTCGGCCAAATCCGGCGAGAGTTTTGAGCGGGCAGACATCACCCGTCAAAAGGTCCAATTTTTGTATGCTGACCAGAGCGGCGCACATTTTATGAACAACGAAAACTTTGAGACCGTAGATATTGGCAAAGAACTGTCTGAAGACAAGGTTGGCTATCTCAAAGAAGGCGCAGAGGTTTACATTATCTATTTTGACGAGAAACCCATCAGCATCGAACTGCCTATCAAGGTGGATCTTGAGGTCAAATCTACCCCGCCGGGCATAAAAGGCGATACTGCCACTGGCGGTTCTAAGCCCGCCACCCTGGAAACCGGACTGACAGTGAACGTTCCCCTATTTATCAACGAGGGCGACCGCATCCGGGTAAACACTGACACCGGACAATACGTCGAACGCGCAAATTGAATTTGATTTTCCCTCCCCTTGATGGGGAGGGATTGAGGGAGGGGTAGAATATGAAATCCACACAAACAAAAAAGGGCTCCGATCCAGGTCGGAGTCTTTTTTTGATCTCGCTATGCGGCCAACTCTTGGGACGCGGCAGGACGGGTGCGGGAAAGGAAGTTATTGCGCGTGCTAGCTGTTTCTAAACTAACTTTGTAAGCCTCTATGTTTTTGTCGGTGGAATTAATGGTCCCCCGGGCATTGATAGAGGCTTTTTGCCCGACGACTGTGAGCTCGTCGGGATTTTCCTTGGAGGACAGCACTGCGGAAGAGTCCAGGGGCAGCTCTACAATACTCACGGTCATGCCGTATCTTTCAAAAGACTGTTTCAATCGCAGCCAATCTTTTTCCTGTTGTTTCCGGTCATAATTGCCTCCATTTTCCTGGGCCAGATTTACAAGCAAAACCATTTTCAAATCTTTCGGATTGCCCCGGGCTTTCAATGGCTCGACAATCCGATCAACCGCCACATCAACATACTGCTGCTGAGCAGCTTCAGGGAACCCCCTGTGTTTGTATCCAAGGTAATCGTTAGGAGTAACGTGGGCAAACAACTTTTCTTTGCCGTCATGGCCGTAAGCAACCACACAACCGGACTGTCTGTCAGTCCACACGTCAGAATCGATCCTGGTCAATGCAGCCGAATTAGTGTTTACGTGAATGACGGCGTCCGGAACAGTTGTCAGATCTCTGACTGTTTTCGCGGCACAGTGCACCTCAGGCCGGTCCGCAAATGTCTTGTCCACTCGAGGGTAGTTAGCTTTGAAACGATCGGCATTCGTAGTCTTCATTTCAGGATCAACCAAATGCTCGGGCGGCATATAACCTTCAAGTTCGAGCAGCATAATCAAATCCCCTTCTCCGCGAGCCACCGCTCCGCGTCCATGGCCGCGCGGCAACCGGCCGCGGCAGCAGTGATGGCTTGGCGGTAGACATGGTCATGCACATCGCCGGCCACGAATACTCCCTCAAGATTGGTTTTACTCCCTTCGAAGATTTTTATATAGCCTTTTTCATCGAGTTCTATACCTGAGCCTTCGAGGAATTTCGTATTGGGAATGTGACCGATGGCCACAAACAGTCCGTCAACTGAAAATTCTGATGCTTCGCCCGACTTAAAATTTTTCAATTTCAATCCTGTCACTGCCTCGCTTCCCAATACCTCTTTAACTTCCGTATCCCAGATCCATTTGATCTTAAGGTTATCCATAGCGCGCTTTTGCATGATCTTGCTTGCTCGGAGCGTATCTCGGCGATGAATAACTGTGACCTCGGACGCGAATTTGGTGAGGAACGTAGCCTCTTCCATGGCTGTATCTCCCCCGCCTACCACAGCGACCTTTTTATTTTTAAAGAAAAAGCCATCGCAGGGCGCGCAGGAGCTCACGCCACGGCCGATGAGTTTTTGTTCGGATTCGAGGCCCAGCCACATGGCATTGGCGCCCGTGGCAACAACCACAGCTTCGGCCTGATACTCTTTCCCGTCTGCCCAGAGGATGGCCTGCCCGCCGTAGCCTTGGCGAAGGCGGGAAAAATCCACTTTGTCCACGTTTTGAAAAATGATTTCCGTGCCAAAGCGCTTGGCCTGCGCAATCATTTTCTGTATCAGATCAGGCCCGAGAATATCAGTTTCATACCCGGGATAGTTGCCTACCTCGGTCGTTAGCATGAGCTGTCCGCCAAAAGCTGTGCCAGCAAAAAGCTGCGGCGCAAGCTCGGCGCGCGCTGCATAAATCCCGGCCGTAAGTCCGGCCGGGCCAGATCCAATTATGGCGAGTTTATGCAAGCTCATACTTTTTTAATGCTTTGCGGAACTGACGGGAATTTTTGTAGACTATGCCGTGCATGCCGATGCGCTTCGCGCCGCGGATATTCAGAAGCCGGTCATCAACCATGATGGCTTCATGCGGCTTCACGCCAATCTTGTGCAAAACGAACCGGTAAGCGGTCGCGTCAGGCTTGGCGATATGCAGGTCACTGGAATCAAAGACTCTCTCAAAAAATTTGTGATGATTGAGGCGCCTCCTATCCAGAACTTCCTGTGCCATATGGCCAATGGAATTAGTAAACATTACCACTTTGGCTTTTTTCAGGGACGGGATGAGATGCGCCAGACCTTTATCAGTCTTCATTTTGCTGACAATCATCTCATGCATTCTTTTTGAGGAAACTCGGACCCCAAAAATTTTCTGGATCTGCCTATAAAACTCATTTTCCGTAATTTCCCCGAGGTTGACCTCGCGTTCCAGGCGGGCCAGCCGCTTTCTTCCGAGTGAAGTCAAACACTGCTGGCAATAATGCTTGATAAAATTCATATACCCGCCGTGCACCACCACCCCTCCGAGATCAAAAATTACGGCTTTTATCTTTTGTTTTGCCATTATTATTTTTCTCCTCCGAGGGCGGCCTCGATTTTTTCTTTTTGAAAACCGACAATAATCGTGCCGCCGAGATCAATCACTGGCACGGCGAACTGCCCGGACTTTTTAATCATCTCCTGCTGGAGGACTTCATCATGAGTTACGTCCTTTTCCTCGTACTCAACGCCCTTCTCTTTAAAAAATGCTTTAGCCATCTTGCAAAACGGGCAGGTGAACGTAGTATAAATCACTGGCTTGGCCATGCGTTTCCTTTCTTTTCTTAATTAGGATAATTATACCAAATTTTACAACTATAGCGAGTGCTGACAAAACCCTGGAAATAAAATACAATACCCACATGGACAAGGCAAAACTCCAATTGTATTTTTTTATCACCCTGATGGGAGCAACCCTGGTTTTAACTTTTTTTATCCTTAGGCCGTTTCTGGCTCCCTTGATTTTGGCCGCGACATTCGCGGTAATTTTTCAGCCCTGGCAACGGCGACTAGCCTCGTTTTTCCCACGCTTTCCGTCGCTAGCCGCACTCGCGGGCGTGATCTCAATCGCGCTTTTGGTCCTGGTGCCTTTAACCCTGTTTGGCTTCCAGATTTTCCAGGAAGCGCAAAGTCTTTTTCATTCTCTAAACACGGTAGGCAGAGAAGCTTTGCCGGAAAGCGTCCGTGAACAAATCACCCGGGTCGTTCCCAATTTTTCTCCAGATTTCGAGCGCATAAGCAGACAGGTTCTCAACTGGGTCGTGCAGAACCTCAACAGCATTTTCTCAAGCGTGTTTAGCACAGCCCTGAGCTTCTTCCTGTTTCTCATCTCCCTGTTTTATTTCCTGCGGGATGGCAAAAAATTCGCGACGTATTTAAAAATCTTGAGCCCTCTTCCGGATCAGCAAGATGAAAAAATCTTATCTCGACTCTACACCGCTATTAACTCGGTCATCAAAGGCGCGCTCCTCATCGCGCTTATCCAGGGACTGCTCACCGGCATTGGCCTGACCATCTTTGGGGTGCCCAACCCCGTGTTATGGGCCGGCACCGCGGCAATCGCCGCGCTCATCCCCAACGTTGGCACAGCCATGGTCCTGCTTCCGGCCATCGGCTATTTGTATTTTGAGGGAGAAATCGGCCGCGCCATAGGTCTTGCGATCTGGGGCGTGCTGGCCGTGGGACTCATCGACAATTTCCTAAGCCCATACCTGATCAATCGCGGCATCCGGATTCACCCGTTTTTGATTCTGCTTTCCGTGATCGGCGGGCTGTCATTATTCGGTCCGGTTGGATTTGTGCTGGGGCCCCTAGTGGTCAGTCTGCTGTTCGCCCTTCTGGATATCCACCTTAGCTCTTCCCGCGCGAACGAATAAACTCTATAATATCTTTTCGGGTTTCTTTGTCACGAATGATGTGAATAATAGTCGGCAGCACGGACAATGCGATAATGCCGCCAATTATCGGCAATAAATAGCGGTCCACGTCCGGAATCGTACTGCCCAAAAAATATCCCAATAGAGTGAGGCCTGCGGCCCACAGGAGTCCGCCGACAATATTGAAGGCAAAAAATACATGATACTGCATCTGGCCGACTCCGGCCAGAATCGGCACGAAGGTCCGGACGGCCGGAATGAAACGCGCCAGGATAATTGTTTTGCGGCCATGTTCTTCAAAAAAATTCTGAGCCCGAAGTAAATTTTTTTTACTGAAGAGTATTGACTGTTCTTTGGAAAAAATCTTCGGACCGATTCGGCGACCAAACGCATAACCGACATTATCCCCCAGTACAGCGGCAATAACCATGAGGGTCGCCAAAAGTTCGATATGCAAATACCCTTGTGAGGCTAAAAACCCCGCGGTAAACAGCAGGCTGTCACCCGGCAGAAAAAAACCGATAAACAGCCCAGACTCGGCAAAAATAATGGCAAACAAACCGAGGTATCCGGCAGTCTTGATTAGTCCGACTAAATCAAAATGAAACATGGGTTTAATCATAATTTCTCTGAGTGATTATTGCAACTAATTGTTTAAAAATCCATGTTGACAAACCATATAAACTGCTGTAATGACACTATGTAACCTCGTTAGAAATCTCAGAGCAACGGGGAGGCTGTATAACGAACTTCAGAAATAATTAATCATAGGATTTCTAACGGGGTGAAGAAAACGCGAAAAATTCTTTTATTTTTACTGTTGTTTTTCGCAGTAATCATACCAGCCGCAATTATTGCGGTGTTTCTCTATTATTCCGCGACTCTTCCCGGAGCAGACGCGCTGGTCAGCCGTGATGTCCCCGAATCCACGAAAATTTATGACCGGCACGGGACGTTGCTCTATGAATTCCACGGGGACGCAAAACGCACCATAGTCTCTCTGCGAGAGATTCCCCTGATGGTCCGGCAGGCGGCGATTGCCATTGAAGACAAAAATTTTTATAAACACATGGGCTTTGACATGGAAGGCATTGCCCGCGCTTCCTATATTAACTGGAAAACCGGGGACAAAACCCAAGGCGCCTCTACTATCACCCAGCAGTTTGTGCGCAATGCCGTGCTGACCCGCGAAAAAACCTGGAGGCGCAAATTCAAAGAACTGGTGTTGGCCTTCAACCTTGAGGTCAAATACCCGAAAGAGAAAATTCTCGAGCTTTATTTTAACGAAATTCCTTACGGCTCCAACCTCTATGGCATCCAGGCGGCCAGCCAGGCGTATTTCGGCAAACCTGCCCGCGACCTAAGCCTGGCGCAGGCTGCCCATCTTGCCGCCCTGCCCAAAGCTCCCACCTACTATTCGCCTTATGGCCCGCATAGCGATGAGCTGAAAACGCGCGCCCTGCTTGTTTTGAGGAAAATGCAGGAACAGGGATTTATAAATCAGTCTCAGGTGGACGAGGCACGCGCCGAAAAAGTCGTATTTCAAAAAATCTCCGCTCCGATCATCGCCCCGCATTTCGTGTTTTACGTTCAGGATATCCTGCGAGAAAAATACGGCGAAAAAGCCGCGCGAGAGGGTGGCATGCGGGTGCGAACGACGCTTGACCTCAATCTCCAGCGCTTGGCCGAAGAGACCGTGCTCAAACACTCCCTGGCAAACGAAAAAAATTGGCGCGGCAAAAACGCGGCTTTGGTTGCCGTAGACCCGCGGACAGGCGAGGTGTTAGCCATGGTTGGCGGGCGGGATTATTTTGAAAAAGAAAACGACGGCGAGGTTAACGTGGCCCTTCGGCCGCGCCAGCCCGGATCGTCATTCAAGCCTTACGTGTATGCCACTGCTTTCAAAGAGGGGTTGTCTCCAGGCTCGCTTGTTATGGACGTACCTACCAATTTCGGCCGCTATGGCTCCCGCGACTATGTCCCGCAAAACTACAGTAAACGCAACTATGGCCCTATCTCTATCCGCCAGGCTCTGCAAGGTTCCCTCAATGTTCCGGCGGTCAAAACCCTCATGCTGGTCGGAATCAATGACGCGGTTGATACTGCAGAAAGCATGGGTCTGAGCACCCTGACAAACCGTTCCCGTTATGGGCCGGCTTTGGTCCTAGGCGGCGCAGAGGTCAAACTTTTGGAGCATACAGCGGCATTCGGCGCATTCGGCGCCGGCGGGAAGCTCTATGAAACAACGCCCATTTTGGAAATCACTGACCACAGCGGCAAGATAATCGAGGTATTGAATCGCGATAAAGGACGCCAGGCCATCCACCCCCAGATCGCTTACCAAATCACTAATGTGCTGTCTGATAATGAAGCGCGGATGTTTATTTTCTCCAACCGCAAAAACAAACTGACATTGCCGGACGGACGGCCGGTGGCTGTAAAAACCGGAACTACGCAGGAATTCCGCGATGCCTGGACTGTGGGCTACACTCCAAGCATTTCCGTAGGGGTCTGGGTGGGCAACAATGACAACGCGCCCATGCGCTACGGCGCCGATGGACTCTACGTCGCGGCTCCAATCTGGAATGAATTTATAAGCCGCGCTCTGCAAGATACTCCGGTAGAAATATTTACCCGCCCGCCCGGCATAGTAGAACTCGCAGTTGATAAACTCTCCGGCAAACTGCCCACCTCGAACACCCCGCAAACCAAAACCGAAATCTTTGCCCTGGATTTCAACGTTCCGGTTACTGAAGACGATTTTCATATAGCCAGAAATGGACGCGTGGTGTCAATCCTTCGCTCAGAAAAACCCGGAGACCCCGCCTGGGACGAGCCGGTTCGCGCCTACGCTATTGCCCACGGCTATGGATTTAGTAATGGCACGTATATTGCAAACGAACCAGTGGAAAATGCAGACCTTGGCGGCGGCGAAGAATCAGATATCTCAGTCAATGTCCGGGTCAGTCCTCGGATTTCCGCAGTGCCGTGGAGTTTTGCAGTCCAGACTGCTTCGATTTTCCCGGTATCCCAGATAATTGTGAAGGTCGATGAACAAACAGAGACTACGGCAAATGCAAACGAAATTTATCATGTGAGTCAAAATCGGTATGCTGACGGAATGCATTTTATGACTGTTGAGGTTACAACAGACCAAGGCCAGAAACAAACCACGATTATTCCGCTAGAATTTGCCCTGCAAAGTCCTCCACCTTTACCTGCCCCGTCCCCTGCCGGGGCCCCGACTCCGGTCGGGACAATAGTCGACAACAACCCCATTTACACGCCGCCTGATCCAACTGCCCCCTAAAGAAAACTTTTAAATAAATTCAAACCATATTAATTTAAACTCCCGGGATTCTACTCTTTCTTCCTAAATTAGAGTCCCGGGAGTTTTTTCAAGAACAATCCTGGCCATTATTTTATTGGACCTGATTTTGCTGCACCATTTGTTGTGTCACCTCCCCCGCATGAAACATTAATGATTAAACACGTGACCAGTCTGACTAGTCGTGTAAAGAGAATATAAAGAATATCAGGCAGGGCCGCGTTGTGTTTTGTCCCAAGTTTGTAGCAGATTCTACTGTTCAATTTGTGCCCCTGCCTTAGGGATTAGTAAACCCCGCAAATCAAACGTGGATAATAGCGAGTTTTATTAATAAAATTGGTCATTCGTCCAGCGATTGACCCGAATAATTGCGCATGTTATTCTGAGGAATCAAATTCAGAGGAGGGAACATGCAAATCACGAAACGGTTCGTTGAATCGGAAGGACGGCGGGCTCACGTGTTGACTCCAATTGGCCGACTGATTATCGGAGGGCCATGCCTGGAGCTTCGCGAGGCTATCAGGGAAATACTGAGGCACGAATGCAAAAACGTGGTAATCACCATGGCAGAAGTCCCTTACGTTGATTCTAGCGGGATGGGCGAGCTGGTATCAGCCTACACCACGGTGTGCGGCAAAGGGGGTAATCTAAAAATCGTCGCACTAACTCCAAAACTTCGCGACTACCTGAAAGGGGTAAAGCTCGACACAGTATTCGACATTTTCGAAGACCAAGACAGCGCGCTTCGCAGTTTCCCCGCCGTTATAAACCGGGGCAGACCGGCGAGCGGCGCAGTTAGCGAAGACAGCACCGCACCGGCAGAAAATCCCGGGTGAAGGTCGTAGACTTGCAACACTAAAGCGTTGTTCTAACCAGAACGGCGCTTCTTTACTTTTCGAGCAATAACCGCTAAGATAGCGTTTCCACAAGGAGGAAATCATGCCCAAAAACATAAGGAACCATAGCCGCAGTTCAGCCCGCGCTTGGTGGATGTGGTCAGTGCTTCTGCTGGCCATCGCAGTCACCTATTTTATAACCCAGCCCCAGCCGCTGCGCCAGGAAAGAATAACGTATCCTGCACAGCCAGTCCCCCGCATTGTTCTGCCTTCGCCTATCCCAATCCCCGAAAAGACCTCGGAGCAAAAAATCAAAGAAGGCGCGCAGATATTTGAAAGACTAATGGGAGAGTCAGACCCCTTCTTTATCGGCAATAAATATTACCCGCCGTTCGGCATAGCGTGGCTTCGAGGAATCGTAGAGGCTAACAAAAAAGGCGAGCTGCTCATCACCCCAGTGACCACCTTTCCCGGTGCAAGCTCAACGTTGATGGCTTCTGGCTATAATGGACAAAAGATGGAGATCGAGATTTCGCTCCTCAAATTGTGGGGCTTCGTGAACGTGGATTATCCGGTCACAAAATACGACTCGCGAGTCGCAAAGCACACGTTCATGAACGGTATGGTACATGAAGCCCTTCATCTGCGAGGACAAAAAAAAGAGTTTTTCGATTTTTCGGAAAACTCTACCGACACACAAAGGGTTTACGAGGAGCGGCTAAAAGAAGAGCTTCGCGTTTGGCCAATAATGATCATCAATGTCATTAGGCCGCTCCGAGTGGTAGGTCAGCCCTTGAACAATGACGACATTGAGGCGGACGGCATTTTACGCGGCTGCAAGGATGATCCAAGCTGTCCATTGTTCGTGGAATTTATAAAGAAAAGGTTTCGGGACCCATACCAAAAATAGGGTCCAGAAGTCAGATTTATTTCTGGCTTCTTTTATTGACCAACTCTACTATTTTTGATAAATTAAGTGAGCTTTTGAGGTCCCATCGTTCACCCTTCGGGTGATGACCCGCAGGGTCACTAACTACCTAAAAACAAAAAATATGTATTACGTTTACGTCTTGCATAGTCAAAAACAAAAATGGATTTATACTGGTTGCACAGATGACTTAAAAACCAGGTTTGCACAACATCAAACTGGTAAGGTAAAATCAACGCAGTTCTATCGACCTTTTACTTTGATCTATTACGAAGCATATCTTGATAAAACGGACGCAAGGAAGAGAGAAATAGAATTAAAAAACAATAGTCAGCAAAAAGAATTTCTTTTCAAACGGATTCATAACTCTGTTAACATGGTCCCATCGTCTAACGGTTAGGACAACAGCTTTTCAAGCTGTGAATCGGGGTTCGATTCCCCGTGGGACTGTTTACCCGCCTCTGGCGGGCCAATCGAACTTAAACTAAAAATCGCCAATGTTGATAGGGCGTTTTTTAGTTTTCTGAGGAGATTAACAGGCTCAGCCTGCCAATACAATCTGAACCGTTACGATTATAAGATACGAAAAGAGGAGGACAGCGCCTTCGAAACGGGAAATCGCCCGCTTGGTAATGGTGAAAAAAAACAGCATGGCGCTGAGGACCAGCAAAGCGGGGAGATCAAATTTTATCCATTGCGGCGCCAAACTGATTGGCGACAGCATAGCAGTGATTCCCAGGGTTACGAGAAGCGTAAAGATATTTGACCCCAATGTTTCCGAAACGGCAATCTCTCCCATATCTTTTTTTGCGGCTTTGTAAGCCGCCATAATATTTGGTATGGACGGACCGAACGCGCCCAGCGTAAAACCGATTATCAGCTGATTGACATGGAACTCCTCCACAATGCTGATGAGCTGACTGCCGAACAACTGCGCTCCTGCGAGCAACACGCCGACCCCCAAAATGAACGACAGCCAGCCGGATTTTATTTTTCCTATGTCAAAACCGAGTAAATCCAGGGAGATCTCAACCTCTTTGACGTCCTGGCTGCGCTGCTCACTGGTCTTTTGCCGTTCCTGCAGAAAAACATTTATCGAATAAGGAATAAACAACAGCACAAACGCAAACCCTTCCGCGCGGGTAATCTCTCCTTGCAGTCCTACGGCCAAAACCAGGATCGGCACCACCAAAGAAAAAACCCCATCCCGCAGTATCAGATTTTTTGTGACTTTAAGCGGACGGACCATAGCTGACAATCCGGTCATCAGTCCGATATTCACAAATATCGAGCCAAGTATCACTCCAAGCGTGACATCAGAAAAACCCTTCAAGGTTGTATAAACCGCAACTAAAATTTCCGGCAAACTGACTGCTATGGATACAAGAATCAGCCCGACTGACACTCCGGAAACACCCAGGCGTTTAGCCACCGGGATGAGCGAATCTGTCAGCCAGTCAGAGCCCTTGCCGATGAGCAGAATGCTCAATAAAATCAAACTCGTACTATAGATAATGTCCATATTATCTATTATAGTCGCCTCTGGACATTATTACGAATACATGCTATACTAGTTTGGCAAAAATATTTATCTTTAGAAAAATCGTCGAGCTTCACAAAAGTAATTCAATTTTGCGCTTAATTCATTAAACTCATATAAACCATGAATGGTGTCATAAAGAAAAAGACTGACAAAGGTTTTGGGTTCATCACTGTTGAAGGACAGGACAAAGATTTGTTCTTCCACAGTAACTCTCTCGTAGGCGTCACTTTTGACGAACTGCAAGAGGGCGACAACGTCAGCTTTGACGTTGAAGATTCCCCAAAAGGCAAGAACGCGACCAACGTAAAGCGCGTCTAATGGTCTTTTACAAAAAACCCGCCGAATCGGCGGGTTTTTTGTTTGCGGTCAAGAGAAAGAGTATAATGAATATAGTAACAACTTGGATTATTAATTATAAACATTATGCGAACGAAATTTAAAAAAATCATTTTTGTAGCCCCGGTGCTAACCTTGCTGTTTGCGGCTCAGACTGCAGCGGCTGCGGAATTTATTAAACCCAATGACAGCGGCAATACCATCATTTCCGGGGACGGGCACCGAAATGTCTACGCTGCTGGCGGAAATATCACTGTTACAGGCAATATCGCAGGAGACCTCATGGCTGGCGGCGGGAATGTAGTAGTGCAGGGCAATGTTGAAGATGACCTCATGGCTGGCGGCGGCACGCTGGTGATTAACGGAACAGTCGGAGGCGACGCCAGACTGGGCGGTGGGAATGTAACGATTACTGGTCCGGTCCGCGGCGACGTGCTCGTTGGCGGCGGGAACGTGACGATTGCCAAAACCGCGGAAATTTCCGGCGACCTGGTTGTGGGCAGCGGGAATATTGTAATCGAAGCGCCCATAGCTGGGTCAGTGCGCATCGGCGGAGGAACAGTAAACCTCAATAGTAAAGTTGGGCGCGAGGTTTGGGTCATGAGTGACAAGCTCACATTTGGACCGGACAGTATGGTAGCAGGGGAAATCACCTACAAAGGAAAAAGAGAGGCCGTAGTGCAGGCAGGTGCTCAGATTTCTGCTATTGATTTTCAAAAAATCGACCGCAAAGGCGCCAAAACACTTTATAAAGGATTTGGCTTTGCAGGCAAGCTCATCTGGTCTATCGGTTTAGTAATCGCCGGACTTTTGCTTCTCAGATTCTTCCCGAAAAAAATGAACCGCGTCGTTGAAAAAACTTTCGACAAACCATGGGCCAATCTCGGCACCGGTCTGGTAGCGGCAATTGTGATTCCTGTAGTGGCAGTCCTGCTTCTGTTAACAGTAATTGGATTTTATGCCGGGCTGATGATACTAGCGTGGCTGGCTATTCTCTATCTGTATCTGAACATTATTGCGATTGTATTCTTTGGCGCGGCGATCCTCAAGAAACTGAACAAATATAATGGCCTGAAATGGACAGTTTTAGTCACCGGCGCGGTCGTCCTCCTGATACTAAAAATCATTCCGTTCATTGGATTCCTGGTATGCGCCATTTTGTGGCTCATCTCATTCGGCGCGGTACTGCGGCTCGCAAGGGAGCATCTGCAAACCGAAGAGCAAAGCATAACGTAATCATGACCCCCTCATTAAAAATCTTAACAGGCACACGCATCAAAATGACACAAATATTAGCCATTAACCTCAAGGATTTCTAACAGGGTGAACAACGAGGAAAAACTCGCCGCGGAGATCCAGCGGATTTCCGATCTCCATAAAGAAAACAAAGATATTGATACGACCGCTCTGATCGCCAATGTGCTGGCGCAAAACCGCGAAGAAAATATTCCTGCCGGGCAAAAAACACGCGCCTATCTGGTCAGCCTTTTGTTCCCACCTTTCGGCCTCTACTATTTCGTAAAATTTATTATCCAAGACAATGCCCAGGCCAAAAAACTTGCCTGGACTGCTCTGGCGCTGACAGTAATCGCCATAGCTGCGGTCTGGTGGCTGACCAGCGCGATTCTTTCTGCTTCACCCGAACTGCAGCAAATCCAAAATATTGACCTCAAACAGCTTCAGGAACTGACGCAGTAAAAATTAATCTTTTGAGAGGCGGTGAAATAAAATGATGGGAAAACATAAGGGTATACACATGATTACTTTCATACTGCTGGCTGTCGGCGGTTTGAACTGGGGTATTTTCGCGATCACTGGCTGGGAGATCGGCAGTATTTTCGGGGGAATGGACGAAACCATTTCCAAGATTATTTATATACTCGTAGGTTTGTCAGCGGTCTATGAGATCGCCTGCCACGGTAAGACCTGCAAACTGTGCAAGCCTGATGGCAGTATGCCGCAACAGTCTGGAATGTAATTTACAAAAGCAAGCCACAAAAAACGTCCCGATTTGATCGGGACGTTTTTTGTTGACGCTGTAGGCATTCAATCTTATACTTGGAATAACCTCCCTACTCTAAATGGGAGAATCAAAAAACACAGAAACAGAGCCACAAGGAGGTCCTCGATGAGTAATAAGTTTGCTGTCGGACTGCTCGTATTGATGCTGGTGCTCGCGCTCGCGCCCAGCGCATTCTCAACCGACGTGCCTGCTCTCCGCGCAGTTCCTACACAGGCCCAGGCTGAAATGCCGTCTTTCGCGATTGCGGAAACGATCCCTGCAAAAAACAGCATAGCCAGTTTGATAGCCACTATAAATAAGCAACCGACACAGGTAAAAACAGAGGAAACTAGGACGCGGCAAACACCAACAGTTCAGCCAAAAATACCCCTCATCCAGAACTCGAAGGGGAAACTTCAAAAATTGTTTTCCCTGCCATCCCGCTTTTCTTTCGGCAACAAAAAGTGATCCCGCCAAACCTGACAGGTTACCCTCACAAATCTCACCAATGAGGCCTGTCAGGTCTCTCTTTTTTTATTAAACCTTAGTGTATAATTCAGAAATGCAGTCCTTGACTCGCCAAACCATAAAAATCTTCTGGCAGCACGCCAAGCGCTATACCTGGATGCCGTATGTAATTTTCTTTGGCATGGCTGGGGTGACCCTGATGCGCAACATTCCCCCGCTTCTTTACCGCCGGGTGATTGATCTTTTGGCGAGCGCGCCTGTGCCAAACGCAGTGAAAACTGCGATCGGTCTCATAACCCTCGCGTTCACCCTCAACATTATTCGCATCATCGTCTGGCGTGGCCTGAATTTCATAAACAATTTTTTTCAGGCCCGAGTCATGGCAGACCTCATGCAAACCTGTTATGAACATCTGCAAAAACATTCTATTGGTTTTTTTAACTCAAATTTCATCGGCAGCCTGGTAACCAAGGTCAAACGTTTTGAAAGGGCCTTTGAACAGCTCTCCGACCAAGCTTTTACTCAAATGGGCCGCAGCGCTGTCGATGTAGTTGTGATTGTGGTGATTTTATTCTGGCGCTCACTGCTGTTCGGATTTTTGATGCTAGGGTGGGTAATTACCTATGTGGGCATAGTTTATTTATTCGCTCGCTACAGATTTCCTTACGACACCCGACGCGCGGCTACTGATTCGGAAACTACTGGTCAGCTGGCGGATACAATGACTAATAATTTTAACATCAAAATATTCTCTGGCTATATTTTTGAATTCAAACGTTTTAAAAAAGTCATAGAAAACCAATTCCGCGCGCGAAAAAAGTCCTATAATATCGGCACGTTTTCCGAACTATTCCAGGGCTTATACATGATCACTTTGGAATTCGGAATGCTTTATTTTGTTATCAATCTTTGGCAGAAAGGGCTCGCCACTGTCGGGGATATTGCCCTGATCCAAGCGTATCTGTTCAGAGTATTTGACCAACTGTGGGATACGGGAAAATATATTCGCCTCATCTACGAGGCGATCGCTGATGCCAACGAGATGACGGAAATTCTGATCGCGGAGCACGAGATTCAAGATAGTAAAAACGCCAAAGTCTTGCGCGTGAAAAAAGGCGCGATCGAGTTTCAGAATGTAAATTTCGGCTACCATGAGGGTTTGGAAATCCTGAGTAATTTCAATCTCAGCATCAAACCCGGAGAGCGCGTGGCTCTGGTGGGTCCGTCGGGCGGCGGCAAATCCACGATCGTAAAACTGATTCTCCGTTTTTATGACATTCAGGGAGGACAAATCAATATTGATAGCCAGGATATCACGAGCGTAACACAAGATTCTTTGCGAGAGAATATTGCTTTTGTGCCTCAAGATCCGATTCTCTTCCATAGGAGTCTGTTTGATAACATTCGCTATGCCAAACCCAAAGCCAGCGACCAGGAAGTCATCGAGGCAGCCAGGCTCGCGCATGCTGATGAATTTATCAGCAAACTCACCCACGGCTACAACACATTTACTGGGGAGCGCGGTATCAAGCTCTCGGGAGGCGAGCGTCAGCGCGTGGCGATTGCCCGGGCGATTCTCAAAAACGCACCGATTCTGGTTTTGGACGAAGCGACCTCCAGCCTTGATTCCGAATCAGAATATCTCATCCAGGATGCCCTAAAAAATCTGATGCGCGGCCATACCACGATCGTTATCGCCCACCGCTTGTCCACGATCATGCAAATGGATCGCATTGTAGTGATTGAAGGAGGGCACATTTTGGAAGAAGGTAAACATAAGGAGCTGGTCAAAGCCAAAGACGGCACTTACCAGCGCCTTTGGAACATCCAGGCCGGCGGCTTTGCCGGGTAGTGAAAGTTCAATAAATTGAACCTCTACTGCCGGGTTAAACGATCCTAAAATACAAACAAGAGGCTGCGGGAGTACGGCCTCTTGTAGGAATACATCTATGGTTGCTTGCTGGCGATAAACCGGAGAGTCTGAACGACAGCGGATCGATACTGCTCTTGCCAGTATGGGATGTGTTCTATGCCTCTATTCGAATTCCGGTTGAAAAGATGGTCTTCAGTGACGCCTTTCGTGCCGAAATCAACGACACCGTCGACATCCGTGTCATAAAAAATTGATAGAGAAACACGATCTGACGAAACTGTGCCGGAAGGACGAACCCAGTAAGAAAGGACGCTGTGCCCATTTCCGGCATTCACTGTGTACCGTTTGCCTTCGAAAACAAACACAACTTGGATGGCGTTGCGATCGACTTCTCGGGACAGAAATTTCTTTGCGTTGGCAGAGTCGTGAATGAAATCCGCAATCTTTCGTGATTCCGATACTGACTGCCCATTGACTACACTGAATACGAGAACCATGAACACTGAAACTAACAGATGTTTGGACATTGCTGTCCTCCTTATCGTTGGAATTGGGATCAATTAGTGACTTGTCATTATACTGATTTTTCTAAGAATGTCAACCCCTATGATATAATCAGGCCATGACCCCAGAAGAACAAAAAACCATTGATCGTCTGGTAGAAACCATAAACCGAGCCTATACTCGCCCGGGCCGCATGTTTTGGCGAGGCTTTCTCTGGGGACTTGGCCGCGGGCTTGGGGCGACTGTGGGATTGGCTTTGATCCTCGGAATCTCAGTTTATTTTCTCAAGGCTTCAGGCCTCGATAAAACTTTCAATAGTGCTCTACAGAGCCTTGACGGGCTTTCTAAATCTATAAATTCCGCGCGACAGTGATACCCCCGCACCAATTTAACACGCGAAAAAGAAAGCATCTATGAATTGGTTTAAATCTGGTGCAGGGGTGACACACATTCTCGCCATTGAATCCTCCGCTGACGAGACGAGCGCGGCTGTTCTGGAAGGTGAGACAAAAAGTCGGAAGTTCCGGCTTCTTTCGAATATCATCTATTCACAGATCAATATCCACCAAAAAACCGGAGGAATTGTCCCGGAGGTTGCCGCACGCAATCATATCTTGAAAATCTTGCCCGTAATCGCACAAGCCCTCGCGAAAGCGGGGGTCCAGCTCAAAGATATTAACGCGATCGCAGTTACTGCTGGGCCGGGCCTTGTCACCTCTTTGATGATTGGCGTAGATACTGCCAAAGCTTTGGCGTTTGCGTTGCAGATCCCCATCCTGCCGATTAACCATATGGAAGGACATTTGCTTTCCGCCTTGGCGAATGAGTCACCTCCACCTTTATCCTCCCCCCTCAAGGGGGAGGAATTCCCCTCCCTTGAGGGGAGGGGTAAGGGGAGGGTGAAGTTTCCAGCATTAGGCTTGGTAGTGTCGGGGGGCCACACGATGTTGGTCCTTGTCGAAAAAATTGGGAAATACAAAATATTGGGCGAAACAGTTGATGACGCGGCAGGCGAATGCTTTGATAAGGTCGCGAAAATCATGGGTCTGCCTTACCCTGGCGGGCCGGAAATTTCAAAACTCGCGAAGAAAGGCAAACCCCAGGCTTTTGATTTCCCAAGGCCGATGATGGATTCTAAAAATTATGACTTTTCCTTTTCCGGCCTGAAGACCGCAGTGCTTTACCACTGGCAATCCTTGCTGGTCGCCAATCGCCAATCGCAAGTCGCCAACGTGGCTGCCAGCGTAGAACAAGCCATCGTTGACGTACTTGTTTCAAAAACCATCAGATCTGCCAAACAATACAAAGTAAAAACCATTCTTCTCGGCGGCGGCGTTTCCGCTAATGAAAAACTACGCAAACAACTAGCTTCGGCCATCAAAAAATCCCTTCCACATTCAACATTCCATATTCCACATTCCAATCTCACTACTGACAACGCTGGCATGATCACCATGGCCGCATTTTACCAATACTCAGCTGGCAACCGCGGCACACCAATAAAAAAAATCAAGGTCAATCCCAACTGGGAATTAAGGAGTTGGAAATAAATGCTCGGAATTCTTATAGCTTTTGGAGCCGCACTCGCAGAAGGAACAAAAAACGTCCTAAGCAAATATGGACTAAACCGCAGAATTGATGAGCTGGTTGTCAGTCTTTCATTCTACCTATTCGCTATGCCATTTCTCATCCTATACCTCGTCCTGAGCGGACATCTTCCAGAGCTTGGTCCAGATTTTTGGAAATATTTATTTGGCACCTGGTCTCTCAACCTAATCGCGACAGTCTTGCTTGTCAAAGGAATCAATGCAGGGGAGCTGTCAAAGGTCATACCTTTCTTGGCTTTTACTCCAGCGTTTTTGCTCATCACTTCGCCTCTTATTATTGGTGAGTTCCCGCCTGCATTGGGGCTTGCCGGTGTGCTCCTCATCACTATTGGATCATATGTCCTAAATCTCGGAGGCGAACATGGTGGAATATTGGGCCCATTTAAAACAATATTGCGAGAAAAAGGGCCTCGGTTTGTTCTAGGAACTGCTGCAATCTGGAGCATTACTTCAAATCTAGAAAAAATCGGCATTAGTCAGTCCTCGCCTCTATTTTGGTCGGTTGCTGGATCGAGTTTTATGGCGATAGCTTTGCTTATTATCTGCCTCGCTACAGTTAAAAAGGCTGGTTCACAAATCCTACAGAATATAAAGTTCATGTCCCTAATCGGATTCGTGAATAGTCTCGTGTTTATCTGCCAAACTACAGCCATTAGCCTAACTTTGGTTATTTATGTTATTTCCATAAAAAGATTTAGCATAGTACTTGCAGTACTGATGGGTTACGCGATCTTCAAGGATCAATCCTTTAGGACCCGGATCGCCGGAGCGATAATTATGTTCGCAGGGGTTCTGTTCATTGCCTTATCGCAAACAGCATGATAATACATGACACAATTTACGGCGGGATTGAAATTACTGAGCCGGTGATTCTGGAGCTTATTGAAACCTCGGCCATGCAGAGGCTCAAAGGCGTGGATCAAAACGCGGTAGCGGGGATAGTGGAGATTTCCTGGGGTAGATTTTCAAGGTTTAACCACTGCGTCGGAGTGATGAGCCTTATCAAAAGGCTTGGCGGCTCAATCGAGGAACAAATTGCCGGGTTGGTGCATGATATTTCTCATACCGCATTCTCACACGCCATGGATTTTGCTTTTGGCGCGGCCGAGACTCAGGATTTTCACGAAAAGCATCTCTTGCGAATCGTGAACAAATCAAATATCCCGGAAATTCTGAGGCGCTACGGTTTTGAGACTGACCATGTTTTAGATCATCATAATTTTTCCATTCTGGAACAGCCTCTCCCTGCTTTATGCGCGGATCGCGTCGATTATGCTTTAAAGACATTTCTGACAAGTTTTGATGTGCCGCTCTCTCTGCTCAAGGAAATGCTTGCCGACCTGACCGTGTTCCAGGGGCAAATCGTTTTTCAGACTAAAACTTTCGCGAGGCAGTTCGCTGATCTGTTTATCAGAGGGGACAAAGAGCGATGGGGCGGCAGTTATATTGGAAATACAATTTATCATCTCTTTTCCCAGATCCTAAAAAAAGCTCACGACCGAGGCGAGATTACGTTTGATGATTTTTTTACAACTGATAAAGAGCTTATGGATAAATTGAGCAAGGAAACGAGGCAGGAAGTAGCGGACTTAACAAAACTTCATTTAACAGAGGTCGAACCAGGCAGTCCGCACGACCTGCACCTCAATGCCAAGGTCCGCTACGTGGATCCGCCTGTTTTGATTGCCGGACAACTAAACAAACTCTCGGAAATTGACGAAGAATTTGCGAAAAATTTACAGCAATTCATTGCCAGGCGAAAGCATGGAAATTATGTTAAAATAACCAAATGAGCAAAGCCTATAATCCACAAGAATTTGAGGATAAAATCTACGAGAAATGGGAAAAATCGGGCTTTTTCAATCCTGATAATCTAGAAAAAGCCGGGGACCGGTTTTGGAATGCCGAACCGTTCTCCATTGCCATGCCGCCGCCCAATGTTACAGCCGAACTGCACCTGGGAAGCGCCCTGTTCATCACTCTGCAGGATATTATGACCCGCCATGCGCGCATGCGGGGCCGCAAGGCTCTGTGGCTACCGGGTACTGACCACGCAGCCATTGCCACCCAAAATGTTGTGGAACGCAAAATTCTCGAAGAAGAGAAAAAAACCCGGACTGACCTGGGCCGAGAGCAGCTTCTGAGGCGCATCGAAGAATTTGTCAGTCATACCCAAGGGCGCATCCAAAACCAGATCCGCAAAATGGGCTCGTCCTGCGATTGGACGCGCGAAAAATTTACGTTGTCCCCGGAGCTGTCACTGGCAGTGCGTACGGCTTTCAAAAAAATGCATGACGCCGGACTCATCTACCGCGGCGAACGCATGGTTAATTGGTGCCCGCGTTGCGGCTCGACTCTGGCCGATGATGAGGTCAGCTTCAAACAAGCCAAAGGTCACATGTTTTATCTGCGTTATCCCGTAAAAGACAGTGAAGACTACCTGGTTGTAGCGACAAACCGTCCGGAAACTATGCTTGGCGACACTGGCGTGGCCGTTAACCCAGGCGATTCGCGCTACAAAAAATATGTCGGCAAGATCATCATGCTCCCGCTTTTGAACCGCGAGGTGCCGGTTATCGCGGATGATCATATTGATAAAGCGTTCGGCACTGGAGCTATGAAAGTCACACCCGGCCATGACCATAATGATTTTGAAATTGCCAAACGCCACGGCCTGGAAATGATTCACCTCTACACGGCAGACGGCAAAATCGATGCGCAGGAAGCCGCGGATCATGGGTTTGACGACTATGCGGGACTTACGAAAGAGGATGCGCTTAACCGCATCGTGCAGGAACTCCATGAAAAGGAGTTCATCGAAAAAACCGAAGAGATTGAGCATCGCGTCGGCACCTGCTACCGCTGCGGCACTGTGGTGGAACCGGTTGTTTCAAAGCAGTGGTTTGTGAATGTGAATGCAGAATTTAAAATAGAGAATAAAGAATTTAGTAAAAATCTGAGACTGCCGGAAAAGACGACCCTCAAGGAAATGATGACTGCGGCGGTGAAATCGGGCGCTATCAAAATCGTGCCCAAGCATTTCGAGAAAATCTATTTTGAGTGGATGAAAAATCTGCGGGATTGGACCATCTCGCGGCAAATCTGGTACGGCCACCGCATTCCGGTCTGGTACTGCCCGGACTGCACCGAAACCATCGTGGCCGTGGAGCCCCCAGCTTCCTGCACAAAATGCCAGGGCGCAAACCTCAAACAGGACGAGGACACGCTTGATACCTGGTTTTCTTCCGGGCTATGGACCTTTTCCACGCTGGGTTGGCCTCAGGAAACCTCGGATTTAAAAACCTATCACCCTACCGTGGTATTGGAAACCGCCTATGATATTTTGTTTTTCTGGGTAGCGCGCATGGTTCTGATGACCGGGTTTCTATTAAACGATATTCCTTTCAAAACCGTCTACCTGCACGGGCTGGTGCGCGACATTGAGGGCAAAAAAATGAGTAAATCGAGCGGCAATCGCATTGATCCGCTGGATATCCAGGCCAAATACGGCACTGACGCGCTGCGGTTGTCACTGGTGCTCGGCAACACGCCGGGAAATGACATGAAATTTTCGGAAATCAAAGTGGAGGCTGGCCGCAATTTCGTCAATAAGCTCTGGAATATCTCGAGATTCATTCTCTCGACTCCTCCCCTTAAGGTAAGGGGAGGTGGGGGAGGGTTATCAACGCTTGCCGATCATTGGATTCTTGATCGCCTGGATGAAACAGTAGCCGCGGTCAACCGCCATTTTGAAAACTCCCAATATGGCCAAGCCGCGGAAGAACTCCAGCGGTTTACCTGGGATGATCTGGCGGATTGGTATTTGGAAATTGCCAAAATCGAAGGCAATAAAAAAGAAGTTCTCGATGTCCTCCTGGTTAATATTCTAAAACTGTGGCATCCTTTCATTCCTTTCGTCACTGAGCACATCTGGTCGCAGATGGCCAAAAGCCTGCTAATGGTGGATGATTACCCCCATGTTCCGGAGAAAATAGAAAAATTCGCGGCCCGCCCGCTCTTTGAAGCTATGCGCGAACTCGTGACTGGCCTGCGCAACCTGCGGGCAGAATACCGTCTGGGGTCCACCCCAATTTATTCAAGCTATTTAGAAATTCCCAAAGATCTCGAATGGATAAAAGATCACACCCCAGTTATCGAAAAGCTCACCAGAACCAAGCTCAATTTTGCCGTGATGGACCATGCCCACAAAATGCCGTATTTTCTTTGGGAAGGCGTCCGCATTTACCTTGTCATCCCCAATTTTGATTCCAAAAAAGAAGCCGCCCTCACAGAAAAACAGCTCAAAGAGGCAGAAAGCTATGTCAAAAAAATCTCTACTCAGGTAAAAAATAAAGGCTTTCTGAAAAAAGCCCCGAAAGAAATAGTAGAAAAAATGCAGGCAGACCTGTCAGCCGCCGAAACCAAAGTCAAAACCCTCAAAGCCAAAGTCAAACAATTAAAATAAATTTTCTATGAACAAAACACAGAAAAGGCTTGTCGTAGCGGGAGTCGTTGTATTCATTATCCATATCGCAGGCAATCTCTTGCTTGGAGGGTATACTCCGGTTATAGATGGAGGGCCAGGGGTCATTTTGTGGATCCTAGTCATTGCCGCGCAACTAGCCGGCTGGCTCATGTGCGCAGTAACGGCAATACTCGCATTGAGCCATAACGATCGTAAATCTTTGGCCATTGCGGTCGCAGTGTTTATCCTTATCACTTTCCCAATTTTTCTCCCTCTCCCCGGACTGTTCGTGAAATAGGCCAAACTCAAAAAAGCTGGAATAAAAAAAGCTCGGCGAACGAATCGTCGAGCTTTTGATGCATGGCTGTCAGGTTATGACCTGACCTTGCCTTCATCTTGTGACATGTGGAAACGTCGGAGCAATTTTCGCCGATACTGTGTTGTCTGCTCGGCAGTGAAATTGTCCCCGTTGAGAATCGAAGCGAAGACTGTCCAGAGTTCAGGGGCTTCCTCAATGTTATGAGAGAGACGCTTCTTTGATTTCAGCGCGGCTCTTCCGAGTCCTGTCCCAGGGAGCGGGCTTGTGCAGAAGATCGAAAAATTGACTCGGGTTTTTGAGCTATGGGTCCATCTGTTAATCAACTCCAGACTATCTTCCAAGCGCTCGCGGTCATCTCGCGATTCTTGAACACCGCCAATCATAATGGCGAGGTTCAAAAACGGAATCCCCGTATCGAGCAACCGCTCAAGCAACCCGCGTATCTGCACTTGAACGTTTTTGAGCTTTCTGAGCGCGCTCCTGTGCAAAAGCGCATCCTCAATTGGTACGAGCAACCGGTGGGCACCGAAGAATGACAAACTTTCAGAATTCCAGAAGAGCGTTTCAAACAACTCTTTGCTGAAACCTCCTCTCTTGGAATCAATCAGTAGTCCGACTTCCAAACCGTTTGGAAATTCCCAGGCGATCCGTCTTTCTCGGATATGCCTGAAAATCGTTACGAGTTCTTCGGTCTTGCGAGCCAGTAGCAGATTGTCATCACTGAACATAAGCAATCGACAGCCGCTGTCGATGATATGATCCAAATGTTTCAGGACCTCGTCAATGGGCGGAGACCAGAGATCAGTCATTCTTGCCGAACAGAACCAGCATTCACGAGAACAACCTCGGGAAATTTCTGTGTAAACTGCAAATCCGCCATTTCGAAAAATGCCCGGATGAATTGGCCCGCCGCCGCTTTCCACATATCGTGCTTTTTGCACTAACGAGAAATTAGAGTTTAACAGGTTAACGCCAGCTGAGCCTCCCCTGATGATTCTCTCGTTCGGACGATGGCCTTTCTTGATTTGATCGAGAAATACCGGCAACGCTGTATCCCCGTCTCCGACGCCGATGTAATCAGCTCCTGCATTAAAATAAAACGCATGCCTCTCTTCCGGACTCGCGTCGCTTCCTCCGACGAGGATGAGCGCTTCAGGCCAGCTAAGTTTCGCAGTTCGAATTGCTTCTACTACCGCATTCGCTTCCGATGTGAAATTCGCCGTAAAAACAAATGCGTCGGCTGGATGATCCGAAATCCGTTTGCAGTCACCTATAAGGTGCCGGGTAAGGAGAATGGATTCACTGTAGCGAATCGGTTCCAAATACTCTGGACCGATTTGTCGACGCCAATCGGCTGGTGACTCCAGGCTACGCAAATCGAGAATCGAAACATCATGTTCGTTCGCGATCGCTGCCGCAAGCGTCATTTGGCTTTGCGGCCAGGTATTTGTCCGGACCGGACTCCAAGGCTCGTTGCCGAGGAGCAGAACCGGACAAGGATGTTCAACAAAAACAACTTTCATGATTTCTCCTTTCCGGTTTGATATCCGGACTGTTATCGCTGGCCGAACCAGCAGAAGTATGCGCAGGTTTCCGTGGCTTCGATTACAACCTTCTCGCCACCGGAAATGAAAATCTTCTCGCCGGCTTTCAGCACCTGACCATTGATAGTGCAGGTTCCGTCCACGATGACGATAGTTTCGCCCCGTGTGTCTGCTGTGAACTCATATTGGCGCGGCAGAAATATGCCGACCGTATAACGCTTCAATCCATCAGCACCGATCGGTCCGACACTCCGAAGTTTGCCCTTAAAAAAGCTCTTGGTCTCAATCTTTCGATCGTTTCCAATTTGTCCCATGAATCCTCCAAATTCATACTGAAATTACCACTGCCCGTGGCTAGGGTATCGTCAAATTTCAGGATTGAAAAAGACACCCAATTATCGCATGTTTTAGCGTTTCCGTCAACAGCTTTTTTGCAAATAGGCCAAAATGAAAGATGGCTTTTGGGCCACCTTTAACCCGCCAAGTGCGGTTGGCGGGTTTAGCGGGGGCGGTAGGTGACGGATTTGCCAGTACGGCCGACTTGCTGGATCTTGCCTTGGCTTTCGAGCTCCTCCAGATACCTGGTCGCGGTCCGATCGGAAATGCCTAAGGCTTTTTCTACTTCATCGTTGGCAACCTTGCCGCGGGCATGGGCCATGTCCATTATCTTTTCCAGGTTCTTTTGTTTCTCCTCGATCTGCTCTGGGTTCACAGCCTTGCCTGCCGCGGACTTCTTAAAAAGAAACCAGACAATAACCGCGCCGATTATGATTCCTAAAATAAATTTGAGCATAAATTTATTTCTTATTTATCAAATTTACCACAAGCTTTACCATGATGTCTTTTTGCTCGGGTTTGGATTCGGCGATAAGCAATGCCAAAGCAACCAGTGCCGTGTCATTGATTTTGCGTTCGCCGCGGCGGTTATAGAACATGTGGTTTTGAATGAGGTACAGCAAAAACAACAAAGAGCCAATACGCTTATTGCCGTCCACAAACGGGTGGTCTTTGATCACGAAATACAGCAGGTGCGCGGCTTTCTCTTCCAGGCTCTTATAAAGTGATTTGCCGCCGAACGTCTGCTCAATGCCGCCAACGATCGAGGACAGCTTGTGGCTGACCTCCACCCCGAACAAATCCGTGGCTTGCTTTTGCGCCTGTAGACGAGCGCGGAATTTTTTAATATTACCGAGCACTTCATCATAGACCAACCCTCTGCTCTTTTTCTCAGTGACATTTTCGATCTTCAGCTTCTGTTCATCGTACAAATTCAAAACAAACCAGGTATTGGCATAATCAGAAATGATGTTCAGCAATTCCCGCTCATATCCCTTGGAACGCTTGGATTCCAAAGCTTGCTGGATGAGTTTGTGGGCAGTCTCAAGCTCTTTGAGCTTGGTGACATGCGCCTCTGGGAGACGTTTCTCGTTTATAACAAACCCTTTGATGATATAGTCGCGCAACCGTTGGGTAGCCCAAATACGAAACTCTGTAGCCAGCTTGGAATTGACCCGATAGCCAACAGATATAACAGCGTCCAAATTGTAATATTGAGTTTTATAAGTTTTCCCATCCGCGGCAGTATGTGCAAAAAATGCACATACTGAATTTTGGCTTAATTCTGCGGTTTTAAAGATATTTCTAAGGTGTTTTGTAATAACTGATCGCTCTGTGCCAAAAAGACCTGCTATTTGCTTTTGGGACAGCCAAACAGTATCATTCTCAAGTTTTACTTGAATTTCTGGGCCGGTCGCAGCCTTATAAATGATGATTTCACCTTTTGGTTTCTCTTGATTCTTCATATTTTTATGGTAAACGATTGTTCACCATTTTGTCAAGAGCCTGCGTAAAAAATCCCCTCTTGCGAGGGGATTTGATTATTCTTCAGTATTGATCACAGTTTCGTCGAGGGCGCCGGGGTCGATGAGGCGGTCTTTGGAAAAACCGGTGCCGGCCGGGATGAGCTTGCCGATAATCACGTTTTCCTTCAGGCCGCGCAGATAATCGGTTTTCGCGCTCACCGCAGCTTCTATTAACACGCGAGTGGTTTCCTGGAAAGACGCGGCCGCGAGGAATGATTCTGTATTGAGCGAGGATTTGGTAATCCCCATAAGTAGCTGTTCTGCAGCGGCTTTTTTTACGCCGCGGCTGACAAGCTGTTCGTTTACCGCATCGAGGCGCAGGCGATCGACAACGTCGCCGACCAGGAAATCCGAATCCCCGGAATCCGTAATGCGCAGTTTGGAAAACATTTGCCGGACAATGATTTCCACGTGCTTGTCAGCAATGTTTTGGCCTTGGGAAGAATATATTTTTTGCACCTCGCGGATTATATATGCTTGGCATTCCAGCGTGCCTCGAAGCTGCATAAGCTGATGCAGGTTGAGGTTTCCCTCAGTAAGCTGCTGCCCGCGGATTACCAGATCGCCGTCTTTGACAGTAAGGTGCATGGCGGAAGGAATAATGTATTCGTTGAAATTCTCATTCTCCCTAACTACCACGATCTTTTTACCCCCATCCTCTGTCATTTCAATGCGCACAATACCCGATTCTTTGGCTTTCATGGTCTTGCCATCTGCATCTATGGCGATCGGCTCGCCTTTTTTCACCTTTTCGCCTTCCGTCAGCTGGATAGCCTGGCCAGTCGGCAGGAGGTATTCATCTTTCTTGATATTCTCAGCATCCACACGCAAAATAATCTCTTTGCTGTTAGGTCGGCTAATGTAAACAATGCCATCTATTTCGGAAATGACTGCCTGGCCTTTCGGATCGCGCGCTTCAAATAGTTCCTCGACGCGCGGCAGACCTTGGGTGATGTCTAGCCCGGCTACGCCACCAGTATGGAAAGTTCTCATGGTCAACTGGGTGCCTGGTTCACCAATGGCCTGCGCCGCCACGATCCCAACCGCGGCTCCGAGATTGACCATTTTGTTAAACCCGAGATCAAAGCCGTAACACGCCGCGCATACGCCGCGTTTGAGCGTGCAGTTCATAACCGAGCGCACCAGCACCTCGCTCACATTTGCAGAATCTACGGTTTTAACCAAAGTATCATCTATAACCTGGCCGCGCTTCAGTACCGCTTTTTTGGTCTTTTCATCTACCATATCGACTGCCAAAACGCGTCCGAAAATCCTTTCCCCAAGGCCTTTACCAACCTCTTCGGTTTCCTTACGGGTAATGGTAACGCCCTCTCGGGTGCCACAGTCTTCTTCGTTTACCACAACGTCCTGTGAAACGTCCACGAGGCGGCGTGTCAAATATCCGGCATCCGCAGTACGCAGAGCTGTGTCTGACATGCCTTTTCGCGAGCCGTGAGTGGAAATAAAATATTCCAAAATCGAAAGGCCTTCTTTAAAGCTGTCTCGGACCGGCAGTTCAATAACATCCCCGGCCGGGTTAACCACGAGCCCCTTCATTCCTGTCATCTGGGAAACCTGAGAGAGAGAACCTCTGGCGCCCGAGGACACCATGGAAAACACTGAGCCATTTTGATCAAGCGAACGGCTGACCTCGTCTGTAACCTTGTCTCTAACCTCCGCCCAAATCTCTACCACTCGATTGTAGCGCTCTGATTCAGTCAAAAGCCCTTCGCGGTATTGGTCATAGGTACGCTGCACTTCTTCATCGGCTTTATCCAGAAGGCCCTTTTTCATGGCTGGGACTTGGAGGTCATCCATGCCCCAGGAAAGGCCGGAAACGGTCAGGTGGGCAAACCCCATTTGCTTAATGTCATCAATGAGCACTGCGGTCCGGTCAGTGCCAAACTGGCGGTAACATTCGCGCAGAACATTACGCAAGCGCTTTTTGTCCATGACTTCGTTTAAGAACTGCATTTCCTCAGGTAAAATCTGGTTGAACAAAATCCGGCCCACGCATGTTTCCACGATTTTACCATTCATTCTCACCTTGACCTTCGCTTTGATGGAAATAATTCCGGATTTTTCAGCAAGAATCGCTTCCTGCGGGTCAGCAAAAATTTTACCCTCGCCGACAAGTCCATCCTGCATCCTCGTAATATAATAACAGCCGAGCACTACGTCTTTATCCGGGGTCATGATCGGTTCGCCGGAAGCCGGTTTTAACAAATTGCGGGAGGAGGACATCATTTCTTTGGCTTCAAACTGCGCCTGGCTGGTCAGCGGCACATGCACAGCCATTTGGTCGCCGTCAAAATCCGCATTAAACGCCTGACAAACCATGGGGTGGATCTGAATAGCTTTACCTTCAATGAGCACTGGTTGGAAAGCCTGAAAACCCAAACGATGCAGGGTAGGAGCGCGGTTTAGGAGGACATAGTGATCCTTAGTGACTTCTTCCAGGATATCGTAAACTTCAGCCCGTTCCTGTTCAATGAGCCGGTTTGCCGAGCGTACATTATGCGCAAATTCGCGGGCGATGAGTTTGGAAATAACAAACGGTTTAAAAAGCTCCAAGGCCATGCGCTTCGGCAAGCCGCACTGATGCAATTTGAGCTCTGGTCCAACCACAATAACACTGCGCCCGGAATAATCCACGCGCTTGCCCAAGAGGTTTTGGCGGAACCGGCCTTGTTTGCCTTTGAGCATGTCCGCAAGCGAACGCAGTTTGCGGCGCTGGCCAGTAGAAGCCGTTACTTCTTTACCGTGCCGCACCGAGTTGTCGATAAGCGCGTCAACCGCTTCCTGAAGCATGCGTTTTTCGTTTCTAGTGATGACCTCAGGCGCATTTATTTCCAAAAGACGCTTGAGACGGTTGTTGCGGTTTATGACCCGGCGGTAAAGATCATTGAGATCTGAAGCCGCAAACCGGCCGCCGTCGAGCTGGACCATGGGCCGCAGATCCGGAGGGATAACCGGCAAATTGGAAATCATCATCCACTCGGGGCGCATACCGCCTTTGACCAAAGATTTTATCAGTTTCAACCTTTTTATGGCTTTGCGGTAAGCCGCTCCTTCAGTATTCAGCACCTCGGCCTCAAGCTCAATAATGAGCTTTTCCATATCCACGCTTTTAACAAGATTGAAAATCGCTTCCGCGCCGATGCCGGCTTTGAAAACCGGACCGTATTTCAGAGACAAATCCCGATATTCCAACTCTGAGATAACCTGCATTTTTTTCAAGGATTTGAGCTCTGAACGCGCCAAATCGCGGATTTTTTCCAGAGCGGAAATGTCGTGCTTGAGATTTTCCTGAAGCTTGGCAAGATCAGTGTCGATCTGTGCGGCAAAAACATCCGCATTCTGCCCGGCCGCAGGCTTGGCGGTTCTAGCTTTGGCAATCAATTTTTCGTATTTGCTTTCGATTTCCTTTTTTTTGATCTTAAACTCTTTTTCAATCTGATCGAGGGTTTCGGTACGGATGTCTTCGCGAACCTCGGTAATAACGTAGGAGGCAAAATAAATAACTTTTTCCAATTCCTGGACAGAAAGATTTAAAGTCAAACCGAGCCTGGATGGCACGCCGCGCAAAAACCAAATGTGCGCCACCGGCACGGCCAGTTTGATATGTCCCATGCGCTCGCGGCGAACCTGCGCCCTAGTGACTTCAACCCCGCATTTGTCACAAATAATGCCTTTGTAGCGGATGCGTTTATATTTACCACAGTAGCACTCCCAATCGCGTACCGGTCCAAAAATTTTCTCGTCAAATAGACCGTCTTTTTCCGGACGCTGGGTACGGTAGTTAATGGTCTCCGGCTTGGTAACCTCGCCGTAAGACCAATTTAAAATCTGCTCGCTAGAGGCGATTTTGACCTGTACCGCTTTAAATTCAGCGCTTTTGGTAAACATATATTAGGTTTTCGCTTTCTCGGGTTTTAATTCTCGCAACTCTTCTTCCACTGCTTGCTGTTCAGGGCTTGTTAGCTCACCGATTTCCCCAGCACTATCGCCAGCGACCTGCTCTTCTACAAGATTCACATCCAGACACAATGACTGCAATTCTTTGACCAGCACGCGGAAAGATTCCGGGACGTTTGGAGTTTTTATTGGTTCGCCTTTAACAATTGATTCATAGGTCTTGGACCGCCCCACCACATCGTCAGATTTAATGGTCAGCATTTCCTGCAGAGTATGGGCCGCGCCATATCCTTCAAGCGCCCAGACTTCCATTTCTCCAAACCGCTGGCCGCCAAACTGAGCTTTGCCGCCGAGCGGCTGCTGGGTGATAAGCGAGTAAGGCCCTGTGGATCTCGCATGCATCTTGTCGTCCACAAGGTGATGCAGTTTCATGATATAAATGTAGCCGACCGTGACTTTATTATCGAAGGCAGTGCCAGTGCGGCCGTCATAAAGGCGGACCTTTCCGTCCTGCGGGAACCCAGCCTTGGCAAGCTCCTCTTTTATAATTTCTTCAGGCACGCCGTCCAGAACCGGGCTAGCGGCTTTGTAGCCAAGCTTGCTTGCTGCCAATCCCAAATGAGTTTCCAGAATCTGACCGAGGTTCATACGTGAGGCCACGCCCAACGGATTGAGAATGATGTCGATCGGCGTACCGTCCTCCATAAATGGCATATTCTCTATTGGCACGATTTTAGAAATAACCCCTTTGTTACCGTGCCGGCCCGCCATTTTATCGCCCATTGTGACTTTGCGGATGACTGCAACAGAAACCTGAATCGAACGGATCACGCCGGAGGAGAGCTTGTCGCCTTTTTCTCGGGAGAACTCCCGAATGTTCACGACTTTGCCATACTCTCCGTGCGGCAAGCTTAGCGAAGTATCTTTAACATCACGCGCCTTCTCTCCAAAAATCACTCGAAGGAGTTTTTCCTCAGCAGTCAAATCTGTTTCGCCCTTCGGTGTAATCTTACCTACTAAAATATCGCCGGCTTTGACCTGCGCACCAATGCGGATAACCCCATTTTCATCAAGGTCTTTGAGTTTTTCTTCGCCGACATTCGGAATATCGCGCGTCACGATTTCCGGACCAAGCTTGGTATCGCGCACATCAATTTTAAAATCTTCGATATGAATCGAACTGAATCGATCCTGCTCCACAAGCCGGGAAGAAATAATAATCGCATCTTCGTAGTTATAACCGCTCCAGGAGAGGAAAGCCACAAGCACGTTTTGACCCAAAGCGATTTCTCCGTTTTCCGTAGCCGGACCATCCGCCAAGGCCTGCCCGCGCAAAACCTTTTCACCGCGCTTCACGATAGTTTTTTGGTTGATGCTGGTCGAGGTATTGGAACGTAAAAACTTTTTAAGCAAATATTCGCGTTTCTTGCCGTCATCCTCAGCCACAATGATTTTGTCGCCGGTAACACTGTAAACTGTGCCGCTGCCTTCGCAAACAATGACTTGTCCAGAATCAAAAGCAGCTTTTTCTTCCACGCCAGTACCGACGATCGGAGCTTGCGGGCGAATGCACGGCACAGCCTGTCGTTGCATGTTCGAACCCATGAGTGCGCGGTTCGCGTCATCATGCTCGAGGAAAGGAATGAGCGAAGTGGTAATGGAAACGATTTGCTTGGGAGAAACATCCATGTAATCAATTTCCGAAATCGGCGTCATGGATGGTTCGCCGTGGATTCGCACGGACGTCCGCAAGCCCGTAAGAATACCTGCTTCATCATAAGGAGTGTTAGCCTGGGCAATGATAAACCGACTTTCTTCGAAAGCATCCAAATACTCTATATTGTCAGTAACTTGAACCTTGTCGCCGTCTTTGATGACTTTGCGGTATGGGGTTTCAATAAACCCAAATTCGTTGATGCGCGCGTAACTTGCGAGGTGGGCCACCAAGCCGATGTTCGGGCCTTCCGGCGTAGTAATCGGGCAAAGCCGGCCATAATGGGAACGGTGCACATCTCGAACCTCAAACCCGGCGCGTTCACGCGACAACCCGCCCGGACCCATGGCAGAGAGGCGGCGTTTGTGCTCCAGCTCAGCGAGTGGATTGGTCTGGTCCATAAACTGCGAGAGCTGGGATGAAGAGAAAAACTCCTGCATTACAGCGACAATCGGCCGGACATGAATGAGCTGGGCTGGCGTGACTGTATCCAAATCGGCAAGCGACATTCGGTCTTTGGCGATCCGGGACATACGCTGCAGTCCCACTCGGAATTTGCTCTGAATAAGCTCTCCGACCGCGCGTACTCGGCGGTTGGCAAGGTGGTCAATGTCATCAGCTGGCTCCTGACTGTTGTTAAGCCTGATAATTTCCCGAACTACAGCCACAAGATCTTCTTTCGTTAAAATGCGATCCTCGCGTTTCTCTACCTTGAGGCGCTGATTGAATTTATAACGCCCGACAAGCGAGAGATCATAACGATCAAAATTGAAAAACATGGCCTCGATAAGCGACCTTGCATTATCCACTGTGGCCAGATCCCCGGGACGGATTCTTTTGTAAACCTCTTTGAATCCTTCGTCAGGATTTTTCGAAGGATCCTTTTCCAGGGTCGTCTCAATGTATTTCATGTCCGGATTGGTGTCTACATCTGCAAACGCAGCCAAGATATCCTCATTGGAGGTCAAACCAAATACGCGCAGTAAAGCAGTAATCGGAATGCGGCGTTTGCGGTCAATCTTTACGCCAATCACGCCATTGAGGTCTGTGTCGAGTTCCAGCCAAGCTCCACGATTCGGGATAATCTTGCCGCCATAATAATTTCTGCCGCGCGAATAAGCGGAGCTGAAAAATACGCCTGGCGATTTGATAAGCTGGGAGACCACGACTCGTTCCACGCCATTGATCACAAATGTACCGCGGTTAGTCATGAGCGGGAAATCGCCGAGATACACATCCTGAGTCTTTGTTTTGTTGTTGGGTTTGTTTATCAGTTTGACCTGCACATAAAGTGGCGCTTCAAAGGTAGTGTTGCGCTCCTTGGCAACGAGTTCTGTAAATTTCGGCTGATCCAAAAAGTAATTGCCAAAATGCAGTTCCAAATTTTTGCTAGTGAAGTCCTTGACCGGGCTTATTTCCGCAAACAGTTCTGAAAGGCCATGCTCAAAAAACCACCGATAAGACTGGGTTTGCATCTCGATAAGATTGGGCAAATCCATGGCATCAGGCGCAGAGGTAAAGCGCTTGCGTTTTGCCGATTCACTCTTTCTGATCGGCAAATTCTGCGGTAATTTTTGGGATAACGATTTTTTGGCCATTTGTAGAGATTTGCCTACTTGACAAAATTACCTAATAAAATTGGGGTTTTTTAGACTTGGGGGCGCAAAAATATGCCCTTTTGTACAACAAACAAAAAGGGCCAATTAAATGGCTTACCGTATCACCGTATTGTCCATATCTTGATCTTACTCGTCTAAAAAAATTTGTCAAGTGAACGCTTGCCTGCCCGCTCTAGCCTTGGCGGAGGTGGGTCAAGGCCAGTCAAGCGCTCCCGAGGCTGGCGTTATGACTTGCTGGAGATAGTCCACAAAAAATCAAAAACCTGGCGCAAGGTAAAAGCGAAATCTGGGGAATGGATGATAAAAGCACTCCCTTCTCTTTTTGTAGAAATCACTCCAATATTATTGCCGTAAACATAAACAGAAGCCAGTAAATCAACGTAGCTAGGCAAATAACGGATCTGGCGCAAATACTTTGCCTCGTCATTAAAAATTGCCTGATTCGGAACTATTTTGGCTTTTACCCGCAGTGACCTACTGTGAATGCCTTTGGCGACCCGGCGCTTTATCCAATCTTCGATGAAGCGCCGATCCACTACTTGCAAAGTCAATTCAGAAGGAGAAACGTAAATATATTCCTTTTCGGCCACTCGCAAGATATCTTCATAAACCTCTCTGGCCGCAAAATGCCCTTGAAAAGCTTGGACAAACGGCCGGGAGTCTTTTTCCGCATACAGTGACAAAAAATCCGGCAACAAGTCTTTTAGCTGCTGTTTTTGACTTTCAAATTTTCTATAAAGCTCATCGGGATGCAAAGGCAAATAAATTTGCCGCCTGCCTTGCCGCACCATATTTACATATCCGTGATTCTGCAAAACTCGGAGATTATCATACACCGCCGTTCTCCCTACATTTACAAGTTCTGCAATTTGCTTGGCTGTAGCCTCCCCCTGGCCCAAAAGAGTTAAATAAATATTAGCCCTTTGTTCATCCAATCCGGTGGCTTGCAGCCATGATATCAAATTATTTTTCATTATTTGTCAATTATTTTTGACGAAATATTTACTCAAAAAATCCCTTAAATAAGGCAAATATATATGCCCAAAGAAAATATTTTCAATGTTAATTTACCATAATCTTGTCGCGGTGTATAGTCATAAAAGTTCATTAACATCAAAAAAGGAGAACCCATGAGACCCTTAGTCGAAGCGTCGACGTTAGCGTTTCAAGAGACGATTCTTGAAGGTTTGCGAAAATTGTCTATTGAAGACATTGCTGGCCAGTCCGACCTTGCCAGAATGGCAAGAGAGGTTTTGGAAATAGACCAAAAAGTAAAAGAGCTAGATGCGCCGCTCAACCTAACCGGCCCAGCGCGAGAAACCATCAACATATTACAAGACCGACTCAACGAACAACACCAACTGCGACAAAGAAGGTCCAGACTCTGCTGGTGCATCATTGTGGATGCGCAAAATTTGTTCAGCGAAATGCTGGTCGCCTACCTTACCAAAGCGATGGAGCCTCATGAACATAAACATTAGTTCTCGAATCGAAACGAAGATAGTGTACCAGTTAAGTAACAATCTTTTCGTGCTCGAACGGCTGCAATCGGCGATTCAAGAAATACAAACAATTAAATCAAATTAGGAGGAGTTCATGAGAGGTCTTGGAGATCTGAAACACATGAATGATTTTGCGGCGGCCGGTATCGAACGGCAGCGGTATGAAAAGCTGCGTAACAGAGCCATCGCTCGAAGCGACTGGGAGCGCGCCAAACGATACGATGGGTTTGTTGAGGATTTTCGACGTTTCTTGCATGGCACAATTACTGTCTATCCGGATAAGGAAGCTGTCAGAGCGGGAAAATTCACACCGGCAGAGGGGAGAGATTTTGCCCCCAAGGGCTGACCCAAAAAAGCGTCGCGAGAGACTCTACCGCGGCGCTTTTCAATTATAAGCGAGGTTTCATAGTGCAAAACCTTCCCTTAAAAAGGCTTGTGGGTTATTTGAATCTTACAGGGATTCGCAGTTCCTTATGGTTTTCTGGCAAGCCGGACGGGTTATCGTTTTCCAAAACCAAGAATCCAGTGTCAGTCTGTGGGGCGCCAAAGCTCAAATCGAGTTCAAATGGCACAAAATTTGTGGTCATCCAGTCTCCCTTAGCCTCAGCATGGGTTTGAATAATAATTTTGCCATTCGCATCCTCAAGCCTGACAGGAAAACTCGCCTCAAAATACCAGTTGCCGCGCGCTTCTCCGCGCACCGAGACTGGACTATGAATCACACCGTTCGGAAGCGGAGAAAACAGTTTGATATTCCCGTTGGCTGCAACATCCTTGTCCGGTTCAGGATTATTATTTTCATTTGGTGCAGATTTTCTGACAACCGACCAGAGCACGCCAATAACAAGCAATGCAATCAGCGTAAATATAATTGTGAGTCTGGCCTTCATGAGATTATGAGTTCTGAATTATGAGTTATCAGTTTACTTTATCCCTGTTCCCGGCGGGACTTCTCTGTCAGGGCGCAGCAAAACCGACCCCTCTTCTGTATCTGCGGCCAGGAGCATGCCTTGCGATTCAAAACCCATCAAAGTGCGATGTTCCAAATTGGTTAAAACTACAATCTCATGCCCAATGATATCCTCCGGATCGTGAAATCGGCCTATGCCGGCAATGATCTGGCGCTGACTGTCCCCAAGGTCAACCTGAAGCTTCAAAAGCTTGTCTGAGCCAATAATTCTTTCCGCAGCCTCGATCTTGCCGATTTTTATTTCCAGTTTTTGAAAATCCTCGTAGGAAATCATGCCTTTACAATCTTCATTACAGAAATTTTCAGTTTGGCAAACTCGAAAGAGGCGAGTTCCACGACCGTAGCCCCGCCAAAATCCTGCTGATATGTAGTAAAATCTACCCCGAACGGCAAGGCAACATTTCCTTCGAGAATATAAAGCGCGGGTTCTCCTTGTTTTTTGATAATCACAGCTCTGTTTTCTCCTTGATTAATTGGATTAACGCTAACAATTAAATTCCTCGCCCAATCATCAGCGAGCTTGGTGCCATAACAGGATTTATAAGGCGCGAATTTTCGATGCGGATAAATATTGGCAGACGCGATGCCCCATTCGGCTGATTTTTGCTGGAGCAGGGTACGCAACGTTTCCGTCTGCAGAGGATTGGGTATTTCAGTATCAAAATTTCCTGACAAACAAATTCCCAAACTCTGGAAATTCATGCTTTGCTCTTTGCAGTGAGCGCCGATCTCTTTATCGCCGCGATATTGCCGCAGTTCGCCGTTGCCATAAATCACATAGTGGTACCCAACATACCAGCCCATGGAAGAAACAGGGAAGCCCCGATTTTTATGGGTATTATTAAAAGAGTTTTCCGCCTGATTGGCGGGCAGATCTTTTGGGGTGAACGAATGGTGAACAATGAGAAAATGCGGGGTCATGAGAAAAAATTATTTATAAGCTCTTTTTGCAAAAATGGCATTGGCCGCTGCGGTTCCGAGAATAAACCAGCCTGTCAGAACCAACAAATTGTAGACAAACTGTTCGCCCTGGATGCCATATAAACTATAGCGCATTGCGCCGGATAATGCAGCCATGGGTAGGATCTGAGCAATGTTTTGCAGAAATATGGGCAAATTGGCGACAGGAAAAAATACATCCCCTAAAAATCCCAGGCCCAGCCCAACTATAGCCGTATAAGGGGCCGCTTCTTCATAATCTCTGGCCAAGGAAGAGATCACATAACCAAAATTGAGAAATGCCACGCTCCCTAAAAGGATAACCAGCGGTAGAAACCAAATACTACCGCTCGGCCGCGAACCGAACGCAATCATGCCAATGCCGAACAGGAGCGCGACCTGGATCAGCGCAACTATAAACCGAGCCACGCTGTGGGCCTGCAGAAACTGCTTGCTGGAAAGCGGTGTCACGGATAAACGTTTCAGAACCGTTTGTTTTCTATAATCAATGAATGAATACGAAACAGTATAGATTCCCATCTGCATGATGGCGTACGCCATGATACCGGCAAGCAAAAAATCCGTATAAGGAAGGCCGATATCAAACTGGATAATCTGCTCGACGCGCATGAACGAAAGGATGAGGAAAATTCCGGCCGGCAGCAGCAGCACAAAAAATATTGCCCGCCGGTTGCGGAAAAAAATTTTTAGAAAAGTGAGAACCAATAAATTCATGGATTTCTAATTACTCTAATTAACCTAAAAACACTGAAGATTAATGTCTAAATTTTTATTTGGGAATTGGAGCTTAAACATTATTTAGAAATTAGAATAATTAGGTCGATTAGAAATTTCACTCTCCTAACGAATGGCCTGTGAGCTTTAAAAAAACGTCTTCTAATGTTGCTTGTTGAACCTGCAGATTAAAAATCTTGCCATTGTACTGTTTTTCCCATTCGAGCAGCTCCCGCAATGCTACCTCTGGCTTGTCTGTCTCGAGATCATAAGTATAGCGGTCGCGGCGTGCATTCAAAACTCCGGAAAGATCTTCGAGTTCTGCGACATTGATCGGTTTGGAGGACATAAATTTGATGCGCGACACAATCCCCAGAGAATTGATGAGTTTCACGGGCCGGTCTGAGGCAATGATCTTGCCTTTGTCTATAATGGCGACTCTGTCACAAAGTATCTCTGCTTCTTCCATATAATGTGTGGTCAAAATAATGGTCATCCCATTTTCTTGAAGGTTGATAATGATGTCCCAAAATTTTTGCCGGACTTGCGGATCGAGACCTATGGTCGGCTCATCCAAAAACAAGAGTTTGGGCTGGTGAATAAGCGCGATGGCCAAAACAAACCTCTGTTTTTGCCCCCCGGAAAGTTCATGATACCTGCTGTGCAAAATCTTGCCGAGTTCAAACTGCTCAATCAAATCTGCGAGCGGCACGGTTTTTTTATAAAAAGACGCAAACAATCTGAGCAGTTCCTCAATGGTCAAATACTCGAAAAACCCGCTCTGCTGTAGAACTATGCCGATCTTATCACGCGCACTGGCGCTATTTCCTTCATGATTAAAAATTTTAACCTCACCGCTGTCAGGATCTTTCAAGCCCTCGAGAATTTCCAGAGTTGTAGTTTTGCCAGCGCCATTCGGCCCTAAGAGTCCGAAAATTTCTCCTTCTTTGACCTCAAAACTAAGGCCTTTTACAGCCTCAACATTGGCAAAAGATTTTTTTAAATTTTTTACTTCAATGACGGCCATGGTATTATCCCCCTCCTCGTGCTGTGCCCGCCGAAGCCTCTGGCATAGGCTGGGAGGAGGGCTTAGGTGAGGTCTTGTTAATTCTAATTCTACGACCCCCTCTCTGTCTCCCCCTCATGAGGGGGAGAAGCTTTGCTTTTGTTATATTCGGTTCCTTGTCATAAACGGACAAAACTATTTTATTAACCCCTAAAGCATAATTCAAAGCGTTGGCAGTAGCCACCCCAGTGCGCGTTGAAGAAAAACCTCCCGGACCCGGATTAACCGAAATTTTTTTCAAGTCTACAAATTTAACTCCATGTTTTTTTAACAATTTTTCAATCTCCGGAAGTAATGATTCGGAAATTTTCAAAGTTTGCTTTCTTGATTTCCCTATAACTTTCTCACCACTGTATAATTGTAGCTTGATAACCCCTTGCTCTGTTGTATCTATATATAGTTCCATACTTACCCGCCTCCTCGGCTGGTCGCCGAAGAGGCGACTTCTCTAACTATTTCCCTATCATCCCACGGAGTTTCCACGCCACCCACATTCAAACTCTGCTCGTGGCCTTTGCCAGTGACGATTATCAAATCGTCACTGCCCTGAGCCAGTCGAAGGGCGGTTCTGATCGCTTCCCGCCTATCCGGAATTATAAAGTATTCTTTGCCATTCTGCTTGCGCGTAATCCCTTGCGCGATTTGCACGCAGATATCTTGGACTTGCTCGCTTCGATTATCCTCGCGCGTCAGGACAATGATGTCCGCATATTTATCAGAAGCCGCGCCCATGAGCGGCCGCTTTGTAACATCGCGCTCTCCGGCACTGCCGAACACGTGGATAATCTTCCCGCTGATTTTCGGCCGCAGAAACTGCATCAGATTTTCAATCGCATTCGGCGTATGCGCAAAATCCACCATGACCCGCATTCTTCCCTCCCCTTGCCGGGGTCCCCCGAAAGCGTACTCGCTTTTGGGGTAGGCTTGATGGGGAGGGACTGAGGGAGGGGTGATGAATTCCAGCCGTCCAGGAATCCGACTTACTCCCCTTAATCCCTTTTGGATTGCCTCTGGAGCAACATTATAATTTACCCCCACGCTAATCGCCGCCAGCGCATTATAAACATTAAATTTGCCGGGCAGGTTTAACTCAATCGAAATCGTTTCTGCCATAGCACCTGCCTTGCTGTCTGGCGGGTGTACTCTAAATTTTGTAGCAATCAGACTTTCCTCAATATTATCCGCCCAGACTTTGGCATTTGCAGTCAGTCCATAGGTCAATAGCTGCTCGCGTTTTAATTCCTCCCCCTCGAGGGGGGAGGTTAGGTGGGGGTGAATCTTTGAAAAATATTCATAACTCCCATCATCCATATTCAATATTCCATATTCCACATTCTTAAAAATTCTCCCTTTCGCCGCCATATAACTTGATAAACCCTTGTGATAATCCAAATGTTCATGGCTGATATTGGTGATGACCGCAGTTTCAAATTTTATTCCCCAGGTCCGATATTGATCAAGCGCGTGCGAGGTCACCTCTAGCACCAAAAAAAATGATGCAGCATTGACTGCTCTGCGAATTAGTTTCTGAAGTAGAAACGGACTGGGAGTTGTCGTATGAAGACCGGTGTCATAAACTTTATCGCCGATCTGCGCATTCACAGTGGAGAGATGCGCGGTTGGCAGCCCTGCCGCGCGCAGAATACTGGCAATCATATTTACGGTCGTAGTTTTTCCATCCGTGCCAGTCACCCCGATGACATGTAGCTTGCGTGAAGGGAAACCATAAAGAATGTTAGCGATTATAGCGCAAACAAGGTGGTAGTAATTAAGGATTCGTTGACCGAGAATTTGGCGTAGGAAATCGATCATGAAAATTTCTAATTGCTCTAATTACTAATTGACCTAAACAAATCCCAATAACCAATCTGTCATTCTGAGGTACTCCGAAGAATCTCTTGGGTTTTGGTCATTATTTAGAAATTGTTTACTGCTTAGCTAACGATCTTAGAGCGAATCGTATCTTATCCTCCGAATCCTTCAAATCTGCAGGGACTTGGGCCAGCGCCTCCCGCGCTTCTGTGCGCGAATACCCCAGAGCCATGAGCACGTCAATCACATCCGAATGCCGGGGAGCTGCCAGCTCCTCAGGACTCGAGGCAATTTTTTCTTTGAGCTCTAGGATGAGCCTTTCTGCGGTCTTGCGCCCTACACCCGAAACTTGCGTGAACAGCGAAACATCACCATTTAAAATGCCGCTTTTAATTACATCGAGCGTCCCCACAGACATGATGGCGAGAGCGGATTTCGGGCCAATGCCGGACACGCCAATGAGCTGTTCAAAAAACTCCAGCTCATTCAATGTAGAAAATCCGTAAAGCGCAAGCTGGTCCTCCCGCACATAGGTAAAAGTAAAAAGCGAAGTCTTTTGCGCGGGCTGGACATTCAGCAAAATCTGCGGCGTCACAAAAACCTTGTAACCAACATAGTCAGTCATGACTATCAGGTAATTCTTGCGAATGGCCTTGATTGTCCCATCCAAAAATGAAATCATATTATATTTAGTTTCCCTCCCCAGGCGTGGGGAGGGATTAAGGGAGAGGTCGCCTATGAATATCCTCATTTTACCACAAAACTCAAAGCATTTATAATACAGAAAAACTCAAGGAGGCTCACATGAAATTGAAAAGATTACTGATCGTGAGTGGCTTATCAGTGCTGGGATCAGGCACGGCGCTCATGTTCCTCGACCCGGCCGGGCGAAAAATGTTTAGCTTCTTCTTCCTTGACAACCTGGAAATTGTGCTACCTTTTTCCCTGATAGGCACAGCACTCGGCATCATTGCGGGCTGGCTGCAACCGAAACCCCGTCCTCACTGTTCAACCTGCACCTGCATAAAGCAGGAGGACGAGTTTGATCAGTTTATGAAAGCAGTCCTCGACGACGCGCAAAAAAATCTGCGAGATCGGGAACTGCCGATGTGACGCGTTACTCGCGATTCACGGCACCTTATAGGGTAGGGTGCCGATTTTTTTACCATAAAAAATAGGGCAGATATACTGCTGCCCGTCAGTGGTAATTTCATGCACACCTCCATTTGATGATGCTGTTTGATCAGAATTTATATCTGACGCCCACTAAACCGTTTATCTTGCCATCCTGCCACAGCGGCGCTCCCCAAAATTTCAACTTTGAAATATTCACTTCTGCTTTTGGGCCAGTGCCTTTATAGCGTTCAGATATTGCGCCAATCCCGAATCGCTTTCCGACTGATTGATTAAACTCTGCCTTGGCCCAAAACCCACTGCCGCCGTATTCGGGAACAAACAAGAAGGCGGTTTTGCCTTTACCGAGCCAGACATACCCGCCAACTCGCGCGGATTTTTTTGCCTGTTCCAATCCAGGACCACCGGCGAACTGCACCCATGGTTTTGGCGACCAAGTCAGTCCGCCATAAGCTTGAGCGTAACCCGGATCGATTTGAAACCAGACAAATGTCCCAATGCGTTCGTTGATAGTGCCGTTTACCAGACCATCAACGCGCTGGATAGTCTGCCCTTCTTTGAAAAACGATCGTTCTTCCACCCAGCCTACTGTTTGACCATGAGCCGTTGCACTGTTTAGTAACAGAACGATACTCATACCGACAATGTATCCGATCAAAGCCAGGATTACATCAACTAGTGCCGTGGACCTACTCTGCATAATTCCTCCCATTGTTTGTTAGCCAGAAACCATTTCTAGCGTAATCAGGGATATTAGCTCAAAATCGCTTAAATGTCAATACTTTTTCGACGATTTAGGTTAAAATTATCATATTTTCTCTAATTTTAGCCTAAAAATACTGTTGACTTTGTTTCGACAACGGTATATAATACAACCATCAGTATTATTCCTCCCCCTTGAGGGGGGAGGTTAGGTGGGGGTGGTAATATTCCACCCTCCCCCAGCCCCCTCCCCTCAAGGGAGGGGAAAAAGAGAATTATGATTCAAGACACTCTCAAATCCCTCGGCTTTGGCGACAAAGAAATCGCGGTTTATCTTGCAGTTCTTCAGCACGGCAAAATCACGCCTGGAGCACTCGCGCGCATCGCCGGCATCAACCGCACCACCTGCTATAGCGTTATCAATGAGCTGGTAGAAAAGGGGGTTGTGGCGCAGGACCTCGGCAGTACCAATATGTATGTAGTGGCTCGCCCCCCTGCGGATTTGCAGCATGTTGTCACGAAACAAGAAAAACTTTTGCAAAAGAAAAAAGCGTCCCTGCCAGACGCCATCCAAGAACTTCAGGCTTTAGCCAAAAATGTAAAATACTCTGTGCCGAAAATCGTGTTTGTGGCTGAGGATGAACTGGAAAATCATTTACATAAACAGTCACCGATTTGGGATGACAGTATGCTGCAGTATGACGGCATCTGGTGGGGCTTTCAGGATCATGCGTTTGTCGGAGCCTATGAAAAATGGATTGACTGGTACTGGGAAGAGTGCGCCAAGCCGGGGATTTCTCTGCGATTGCTCTCCAACGAGTCCGCGGAAAAAATCAAAAAGAAAAAATTCGCCCAGCGCGATATCCGCTTCTGGGACCAAAGCCACAATTTCCAAGCCACAACCTGGATCCTTGGCGATTATGTAGTGATGATTGTGGCTGACGCCCGTCCGCACTATCTCGTGGAAATTCACGATCAAGTGTTGGCCCACAATCTACGCGAGGTGTTCAAAGGAATTTGGAACACAATGGATTTGAAACCAAAACAAAAAAATAGCTGGACGGCTATTGTGTAAACAACAAAGGCGCTTCGATACTGCAAGATTCGAAACGCCTTTAATCCTTATTTCTTTCGGTGGGAAACCCGGCCACCGCATTTATCGCACCGCCAGTCATTGTATTTTGAATAACTGGAACGCGGCTCGCCCTGCTCATGACCACAATTGGTACAACGGTAAACAATATCAGGCAATGGCTTCAGCCGTCTGTCCTGGTCGTTGTTGCGCCATCTCTGCGACGGTAGGATTGCACTCATAGAAACCCTCCTTATTTTCCAAATTATGCCTATTGAACGAAATTTGGTCAATCTGCTAAAATGAAGTTTGCGGCATTAATTCCCCTCTTAAATTAAGAGGGGCTAGGGGAGTTATTAAATTTTCATAACCCCTCCAACTCCCCTTATCTTAAGGGGAGGGTAAATACATGGATCAATTTAAACTTGTTTCAAAATTCCAACCAACAGGGGACCAGCCGGACGCGATTAAAAAACTGGTCGCGGGGGTGAAAAAAGATCACGATTTCCAAACCCTGCTTGGGGTGACGGGTTCGGGAAAGACTTTTACTATGGCTAATGTGATTCAAGAAATTCAGAAACCCACACTCGTCATTTCCCATAACAAAACCCTGGCCGCACAGCTGGCATCGGAATTTCAAGAATTTTTTCCAGACAATGCTGTGCATTATTTTGTGTCTTACTATGACTATTACCAGCCAGAAGCTTATATCCCAAGATCAGATACATATATAGAGAAGGAAACGGATATTAATGAGGAGATAGATCGGCTGCGAAACGCAGCCACCCAGAGTCTGCTGTCCCGCAAGGACGTAATCATTGTCGCGTCAGTATCCTGCATTTATGGCTTGGGTAACCCGGCTAATTATTTAGAGTTGTCATTGGAATTAGAAGTCGGAAAAGATTACAAACGCGACAAGCTTCTGAGAAGATTGGTTGACCTCCAATTCATTCGCAATGATCTGGACCTCAGGCGGGGTACATTTCGCATCCGCGGCGATGTGCTCGAGATCGTGCCCGCACATGAGGATCGGGTGGTGCGCATGGATTTTTTTGGCGACACTCTGGAAAAGATGACTGAGTTTGACGCGCTGACTGGCGAGGATGAGAAAACGCATTCTTCGTACCGCATTTTTCCAGCCAAGCATTTCGTCACAGATCAGGACAAGATCCATCTCGCGGTAGAAAATATCCGCGAAGAACTGCGGCTCCAGCTCAAAAAATTTAAGGCGCAGGAGAAGCTACTGGAAGCCCAGCGCATCGAGCAACGCACCAATTTTGATATCGAAATGCTCCTTGAGACCGGCTATGTCAACGGCATTGAAAACTATTCACGCCAGATGGATTTTCGCAAAGCTGGCGAACCACCTTCTACCTTGCTTGATTATTTCCCTGATGATTTTTTACTTTTTATAGATGAATCGCATATGACTGTGCCGCAGATAGGTGCCATGTATGAGGGCGACAAATCCCGCAAACAGACCCTGGTTGATTACGGCTTTCGCCTGCCCTCGGCCATGGACAACCGGCCTCTCCGGTACCAGGAATTCCTCAAAAAAATCAATAATGCAATTTTTGTTTCCGCTACCCCCTCGCCCTATGAAATCGGTCTATCCAAAACCGTCGCAGAACAGCTCATCCGCCCCACTGGCCTTCTCGATCCGGAAATCGAGGTCCGGCCCACGAAATATCAGATTGATAATCTGATGGAAGAGATCCAGAAACGCGTCAAAAAAAACCAGCGCGTGCTGGCAACGACCCTGACCAAACGCATGGCTGAGGAACTGGCCGAGTTTCTGAAAGAAAATGGTGTAAAATCCCACTACCTGCACAGCGAGGTAGATACATTTGAGCGTCTCGAGATTCTGCGCGATCTCAGGCTCGGGATTTATGATGTGATCGTTGGCATAAATTTGCTCAGAGAAGGCCTCGATCTGCCTGAGGTTTCCCTGGTCGCCATTCTCGATGCAGATAAAGAAGGATTCCTGCGATCAAAAACGTCTTTCCTGCAAATCATGGGCCGGGCTGCGCGTCATTCTGAGGGCCGCGTGATCATGTATGCAGACCGAGAAACCCGCTCTATGAAGGAAGCCATTGATGAAGTTGAAAGGCGCAGGAAAATCCAGACCGAATACAACAAAAAACACGGCATTACTCCCACAACCATTCAGAAAGCCATCAGCGAATCTCGCCTGGCTGGAGCTAAAGCGTTAGAGGTGCCTAAACAAGAATTCGACATTGCCAAGCTCGACAAAAAAGAGGTGCGGTATTTCCTCGAAGAACTCAAGGACCGCATGGACCTGGCGAGTAAAAATTTAGAATTCGAGCGGGCAGCACACTTAAGAGATGAGATAATCCGAATCCAACAATACCAAAGGCTACATAGAAAGAAATAGAACGGCGAAGTCCCGTAGTGAGCCGACCCGGATCGGCTCTACTACTGGGACGAAAAAGCTGCGCTCCTTCGCGATCAGATCATTGACATCGATAAAAGTTTAAAGCGCAAAAAGCATAAAATTTGATTTTTGCAGCCAGCCGTATTATTATCTCCTCTTGTGAGGAGGAATCATGAGCATAGGACTTGGGGAATTTTTGATCGGCACCATGCCTGCTGAACAATATCAACTTCTGGATTGGCAAACGAAAAGGTCTGAACCTGTTCCAGGCTTTGAGAGCTTTGTCTGGGTTTTCGCCCAAATAGACGAAGCTGGCCTAAAACAGGTCAATGTCTTTGACTTCCCAATCCACGACCCATTTTTACCAAAAGAAACCCAGATCTAGGTCTGGGTTTCGCTGTTTTCTTACTACTTGCCTGCCTCGCCGGCAGGCAGGCAACTTACTGTATCTTGGCGATCGCTTTCGCAAGCCTTGATTTGAGCCGCATGGATTTGCCCTTTTTGATGACATGCTTTTTCACGGCTTTATCAAGCTGGCTGTAAGCGCCCGAGAGCAGTTTGACTGCTTCATCTTTTTTCTTGCCGGTGAGGGCTTTACGCACGGCTTTGATGGCCTCTTTGTATTTGCTGATCGTCACCAGGTTAACTTTGCGCTTTCTGGCGCTTCCCCGCATGGCTTTGATTGCTGATTTGGTTGTTGGCATAGTTCTGATACTTTAACAATAAAATTGATGCCCGTCAATACTAAACGGCCAGCTTTTCCATGACTTCCCAGTTCTCTCCGGCTTTGGCATCAACCACCAAGGGAACTTTCAGCTTATAAATATTCTGCATGATCTTTACGATCTCTGGCACGTATTTCTCGATTTTATTTTCCGCGATTTCAAATACGAGTTCGTCATGAACCTGCAAGAGAAGCCTGCAATCAGGCTGGGTTATTAAATTCTTTTCCGCCAATTTATTCATAGCCATTTTGATAATGTCCGCGGACAGGGACTGAAACGGCATATTGATGGCCGCGCGCTCTGCCGCAGAGCGCACCTGAAACTGGGACGAATTGATCTCCGGCAGAAACCGGAGTCGTCCCAGTTCATTATGAACATAGCCAGTCTTTTTTGTTTCTTCAACAACCTCGTCGAGATAGTCAGCGAGGCGTTTGTAGGTTGCAAAATATTTATTAATAAAATCTTCCGCTACTCCCACCGACACTCCTGGAATTCGGGATTTAAGTCCATACGCAGACAGGCCATAGAGCACGCCAAAATTTATAGTCTTGGCTGCCCGCCGCATATCAGGAGTGACTTCTGCTCCCTCTCCTCGTGAGGAGAGGGCTGGGGTGAGGTTAAAGATGTCTCTTGCAGTAGCCTCATGGATATCTCCGCCGCTCCGAAATACCTCAATCATTTTCGGATCCCCGGAAATGTGAGCAGCAAGTCGCAATTCGATCTGCGAATAGTCTATGGAAACCAATTTGCAGCTTTTTTCCGCCACAAAGGCTTTACGCACCTCGCGTCCGAGTTCTGTGCGAATCGGAATATTCTGCAGATTCGGATCAGACGATGACAGTCGGCCGGTAGCGGCAATAGTTTGGTTGAAACTCGTGTGCAGTCTCCCTGTTTTTTTGTAAACCAGATCCGGCAGAGCATCAAGATAAGTGTTTTTGAGCTTTGTGATTTCCCGCCAGTCGAAAATCAGATCCACAATCGGATGCAGGCCGCGCAGTTTTTCGAGCTCCTGGGCCGCGGTCGAGAGGCCGGTTTTGCCTTTTTTTAGTTCATCGCTCGGAATCCCCAGCTTTTCAAAAAGTATTTTCTTAAGTTGAATCGGGCTGCCGATATTGAACTCTTCGCCGGCCAATTTCCAGATTTGTTTCTGAATTTTGTCAGCTTCTTGCTCAGCTTTCGCAGAAAGCTCTTTTAAATATTTCGTATCAATCTTAATGCCCGAGTGTTCCATTTCCGCAAGCACGGCAACGAGCGGCATGTCTATCTCATAAAAAACTTTTTCCAGATTCTTGTTTTTTAATTCTGTTTCCAGTTTCTGTTTGAGCCGCCAAGTGCAGTCTACATCTTCGCCGCAATATTCAGCCACTCGCTCAGGATCAACCTCTCTCATATTAATCTGTTTTTTGCCCCCTACACCCTTTACTAAGGGTGAGGGGCCAATCAGACTGGTAATGGAAATCTTGCGGATCCCGAATTCGTTGAAACTCAAACTGTCGAGATCAAAATTGCGCGCCCCTGGATTGAGCAAATAAGCCGCGATCATGGTATCAAAATTCATACCGGCCAATTTGATTCTTGCCTGTTTTAAAACCAGATAATCATATTTTATATTGTGCCCGATCTTTTTGACGCCAGAGTTCTCGAGAATGGAGATCAATTCCGGTCCCACAAAGTTTCTAAGAACGTAAAACGCCTTTCCCTCTTCCCAGCCAATTCCCAAACCGAGAAGCTCGGCCTGCACCGGATGAATCGAGGTTGTTTCCGTATCAATCGCGATTTCCTTTACTCCCTTTAATCCCTTTATCAGAGCCTCGTATTCCTTTTTCGAATCGACTAATTCATAATTGGACTGAATTACACTTTTCGTAAGTTTTTCCTCCCCCTGATCCGCATTTTCTTCCCCCCTTAAACTAAGGGGGGATTGAGGGGGGTTATTCTTCGGCAGCTTATCAATCAAGCTTCGAAACTCCAGCTCCTGAAACATTTTTACAACCGGCTCAGCGTCATAATCCGCGAGTTCTGCCTTTTTCAGGTCGAGTTTGATCGGCAGATCGCGCACAATCTGCGCCAATTTTTGCGAAATCTCGGCGTCCTGCCGATGCAGGAGTAATAATTGCGCAACTTTCGGTCTTATTCCCTCCCCTTGAGGGGGAGGGTTAGGGAGGGGTGAAGTCAAAACCTCATAAATTCCTTTCAAAGTTCCAAATTTTTGCAGCAACTCGGTCGCAGTTTTCTCGCCAATGCCTTTGACGCCCGGAATGTTATCAGAAGCGTCCCCTCGCAAAGCTTTGTAATCCACGATCTGCTCGGGCGCTATTCCATAGCGAACCTCCACAGCCTTTCGATCATAAATCATTGTCTCACTGAGTCCCTGCTTTGGCGTGAAAACTTTTACATTGTCATCCACGAGCTGCAAAGCATCCAGATCGCCAGTCAAAATAATAGTTTCCAAATTCTGCTCACGTTTACCAAGCTCAGCCAGTGAACCGATAATATCATCCGCTTCATAGTCCTCAAGTTCAAATGTTGGCACGTTCATGGCTTGCACCAATTCTTTTACGCGCGGGATCTGCGAATACAGTTCAGCAGGCGCCGCGACTCGCTTGGCCTTGTAAGCATCGTAGAGCTTATCGCGAAACGTACCGCCAGGCAGATCAAAGGCCACCGCCACATACCGTGGCGCCAGCTCTTTGAGGGCGCGCAAAAACAACACCGTAAAACCATACACGCCATTGGTCGGCTCGCCCGCTTTCGTAGACAAATGCGGAATCGCATGAAACCCCCGGTGTATGAGCGCATTCCCATCCACCAAAAGCAATATATCTTTTTTCTCTTCTTTATCTTTTCCCATAGCCCTTTATCCTACTTATCCTAACATAATTTAACTACTCATAGACTTCGCGGCCGAGAATCCTATGAGTAGTTAGTAAGCTGAAAACAGCGACGCCATTTTATCTCATTTGGAATACGGTCTGTATCAATAATGAACACACAATCTTGTAGGCCACCCTCGGCAATGATTTGTTGAAAATCATCCTCCAGCGGATACGGGGTAAGCCAAATACTCTGTTGAAATTTTTCTAAACCCAGCCGTTTTAATTTCCAGCGCAAAGTATCGCGGTATTTATGTTGAGTTTCTGGAATATCAAATGACACCAATCTCCAACGCCGATCCCAATTGGCTGATGATCGATGCTTTAATGTCAATCTTTCAAATGCCTCCAGTTCTTTTCGCACAACTGTAGGCAGCTTATAGACTGCCTTCTTACCAGCTCGCCTTTCCTTTCGCAGATAACCTTGCTTTTGCAATCGTGAGAACGTGTTGTAAACCGATTGCCTCTTATAATAAGCGCGCCCAGGACGCGCACCAAAAGTTGTGGAAAAACACACTTCAGCGCTCATTTCATGAGCTTCCCGAAGATACTCAATAATGTCTCGGGCTAGGCTGCCCGTCCCGCCTAATATACGCTTGAGAGTTTTATTCATGATTACTAAGGATCTTAATTCATCTACTACTCACAGACTTCGCGGCCGAGAATCCTATGAGTATATGGTAGTATGATTTGAAAAAATGCGCAAATGCGAGGGTGCGGCTCATGAAATAAAAACCACCCAAGGACGCACGAAGTTCCTTGGGGGTTTTAATCGTCAATGGATCATATATGGAAAAAGCTCATTGCAAATGAGCCTTAGTCAAGAGCTGCCCGAATTTCGTGTAGGGCCAGAGGCGAGACGCGATCTCGAGCATCACCTCTTTTTCACTCTCATAGAGACTAAGAATGCTGGCGAACTGGATCGCGGCTTTTTCCAATGTCCAGACAAAACTCTTCGCAAGAAGGATTTGTTCCTGAATGCTTCTTCCGACCTGACCCAAGCCAGGCGCGGGGAAGAGAAACTCCTGTGACCGGAATATGTCTGCGACTAAAGCAGGATCTGTTTTCACTTCAGTAGTGATATTCCCCTTGCTCATCACGAGGGCACCGAGCATGGTCGCCCATTCGGTACTTTCTGGCAATCGCATTCCATTTTCAGCGATGTCAAGACAGAGGAAATCAGGTGTTTCCAAGATTCTGCCGGCCAGGAATAAAAAATTATCCTCGCTAACGGTATCGGTTCTCTGCGACAAACAAAATGCAGCTTGGACGAATGATAGATCCGTTTTCTGCAGATCGTTCTCGCGAATCCGAACCTGGTTTAGTCTCAAAAACGGGAACTGCGGTCCCTTAATACGTTCTTCGAGTTTTGATCTGATTTGAGTTTCATCGACGACTTCGATGATAGTTTTCACAACTGCCCCCTTTTTCTTTCTCGGGTTCGGTCTTTGAGATAAGCTACCTACTTCCCTTGCAAGCTATTGTTCTACACGCCGCTTGCTGGCGAGTGATGCTACAGCGAAACGTAGCAGTTCAATTTACTGTTAAAACGCAAAAAAGTCAACCCCGACGTATGTCGGGGTGAACGGCTCAGACGTGTTTAGCCGTTCGCTAGACCTCCCCTAACCCCTCCTCACGAGGAGGGGAGTCTGCTTTCGATTTATTCCTCAGTCACTCTCCAGACTTCCCCGCCCGCCATCGCAAGCATGAGCTTGCTCAGGCGTTGCGGGCGGGGGCCAAATCTATTCCTCGGTGACTCTCCACACCTCCGCCAAATCTGTTAATCCATAAGCGGCTTTAAGGATCGCGTCTTGCTGCATGGTTATCATGCCGGCTTTGAGCGCGGCTTTTTTGATATCCTGAGATGAGGCGGATTCGTAAATTAATTTCTCGATGGCGTCGTCTACGGCAAAAACTTCAAATACGCCGACTCTACCTTTATAGCCAATTTTGTGACAAAATTCACAGCCCTTACTCTGATAAAACGTTAAATGCTCGGGCATGCGGTCTTTCGGAACTGTGGCAATCGTGAGCTTAATGCGATCAAGTTCCTTGTTATCCGGTTTGTAAATTTCTTTACATTTCTGGCAAATTTTACGCAGGAGGCGCTGGGCAATGAGCGCGCTGAGAGCTGGCGCAAGAGTCACGGCCTTTACTCCGAGGTCAAGAAAGCGTGGGATGGCGCCAGCCGCATCATTGGTGTGCAGGGTCGATAAAACCTGATGCCCGGTGAGCGCGGCCTGCGCCGCAGTCTCCGCAGTTTCCAAATCGCGGATTTCCCCGACCATGACAATGTCCGGGTCCTGCCGGAGTATAGAACGCAAACCTTTGGCAAAATCCATGCCCGCCCCATGATCAATCGGTGTCTGAGTGATGCCTTCAATCTGGTATTCCACCGGATCTTCCAAAGTGATAATTTTTACGCCGCCGCGATTAAGATAGCGCAAAAATGCGTAAAGCGTGGTTGTTTTCCCTGACCCAGTAGGGCCGGTTGTTAAAATCATGCCGTTCGGCTTGTCGAGTTCAGCAAGCAAGAGATCCATATCGCGTTTCGACAATCCCAGATTTTCAATGTCCACAGAAATCTCTTCGGCTCCCAAAACCCTCATCACAATCGATTCGCCGTAAGCAGACGGAATAATGGAGATGCGCAAATCGATGTTCTTTGTACCGCGGTGCACGCTAAACCTGCCGTCCTGCGGCACGTTCGTGACATTGAGTTTAAGATTCGAGGCAAGCTTGATACGCGAAAGCAAGTGCTGGTAAACAGACATCGGCAGATTTGTAATTTCCTGCAAAACCCCATCCATGCGAAAACGGATTTTCAAAACTTCTTTCTCCGGTTCCAAATGAATGTCCGAGCTGCCGGCGCTTATCGCCGCGGCGATGATGAGAGACAGCAATTCCGTAGTATCGGGAAATACCGCAGCCTTGTCCAAAGCGCGCAAGGTCGCAGTGCTTTCCTCCGTGGGCCGAATCTCGATTTCTTTTTCATGATGAGGGGCAGTACTTAAAATCCTGCGGTATTGTGTGAGTGCAAATTCCAAAGCACTGGCGGAAATCATATACAGTTCCACCTCAAGCCCTTTCTTTTTCAAATCGCCAACCAGCGTATCCAAATGTTTATTGGTCGGGTCAACAAAACCAATTTTCAGGGTTTTGATTTCCTTATAAAAAGGAACTGCCCTGGCTGCCACCGCCACTTCTTCCGGCACAGCCATGAGCACATTTTCGTCGATGGGGAAATGGCGAAGATCAAAATATGGCACCTGCAAGGTTTTGGCCTGACGCACAGCCTCATTTTCCTCAAATTTCTTATTGAGCTCGCCAAAGACTTCTTTTATTTTTTCCGCTTTTTCTTGCGGACTTTTTAGTTTTTCATCCATGAATTGAGTATACAACTCAAAACTAAAAACGCAAAACTCAGAACCGTTCGTAGTTCTGACATCTGAGTTATAAGCTTTGCGCTACGCAGCGATTTGGTCTTTTATCTTCGTCAGTTTCTCGAGAATGTCCTTCTCGGCTTCAAGCAAACCCACGTCTTTGAGGGTAAATTTTCCGAACGAACCGTTCAGCATTTGCGCGGAAAGGGCAGATGCAAAAATTTGAGTTTTGATGCTAGGATGCAGATGAAAATACCCCGTAATCTGCTGAGGCGCAGTTTCCGCCAAAAACAAAATGATCCTGGAACCAGTGAGGTTCGCTATCAGCTCTTTCATCACTCCGGAAACATCCTCGGGTTTGCTCGCGGTTTTTTCAATGTCCTGGAAATTAACCAAGGAATAGGACATTGAGAGTTCCTTGATCTCGCGCAGCCTGGCCAAAGCTCGGCCCCAAAGCTTCAAAAGCGAAATGCTCTTCGTTTTATAAAGTTCACGGATGATATCCTGATGCCGTCCGCCCTGGGCAATGAGCTGAGAAGCTTTGAGAAAAGCTTTCGGCGTGGTTTTCATGTGTTGAAAACTGTTGGTCTCGACGATGATGCCGGTGAGCAAGCTGGTGGCAATGTGTTCGTCCATCAATCCGCTTTCAAACTCTTCAATGAGGCTGGCGACGATTTCCGCAGTCGAGGTCGCGGTCAGATCAACGTGGTTAATCTCGCCATAATATTCATTGTTGGGATGATGGTCAATATTAATGATCGGCGTTTCAAAAAATAGATCAGTATTTTTTTCGTAAATCTCCCCAAGGTTATCGAGGGATGGAGCATGCAGAGTAATAATCAATTCGTAAGGAAACCTGGCATTTTTAAAACTCACGTCAGTGGCCGAAAACTTTCCAGTCTTCGGTTTGAGGAAAATATCCACGCGGTCCGGCTTCCCCTCATATGACAGCTCATCAAGCGGCGCCTGGCTGGTATTCACAGAGATGACAAAACTTTGCTGGGCCTCCAGTTCATGCTTCACCTCGGAGATGTGCGGCAGAAAAGAAAACTGCTCCAGAGTTTGGCTGGCAGTCACAATCTCCGGCTCTTTATCAAGTTTTTTGGCGAACGAATACAAAGCCAGCCCTGACCCGACCGCGTCGCCGTTTGCATTGCTCGGCAGAGCGATGAGGATCCGGTGTGCTTTATTGATACTGTCAAAAACTGATTTTTGCGGGCTTTGTTCCATTTCTAATTATTAAATTATCTGGTTACTATAATAAAGTTCCGGGGTCTCGTCAAGGGCGACCTTTTCTGGTAAAATTAAACAACTGATTCACCGGCTGGAAATTTTCTGTACTAAACGGAATGTAAAAAAATCCTTCATAATTAATGAAATTAATGCTAACGGTGTGAAGAAAATTACGGCTTCCGGACTAGCCACCAAGCGTTACGCCGAGGGCATCGGAAAGACGATAAAAAGCGGGCGAATCTTCGCTCTTTGGGGCGATCTCGGCTCCGGCAAAACAACTTTCGTAAAGGGACTGGCCCGCGGTCTCGGTCTCAACCACAAAATAAAAAGCCCTACTTTTGTAATTTTCCATAGCTATCCTATACCCAAAACCTTTTTTCGGTTTTATCATTTTGATTTATACCGCCTCCGCAGCGCTGCTGAGCTTGAGGATTTGGGCTTCCCGGAAATAATAAAAAATAGAAAAAATATTGTGGCCATAGAATGGCCGAAAATCGCCAAAAAATTTTTGCCGGCGAACACAAAACATATAAATTTCACTCATGTCAAAAAACAGCCCAACAACAGAATCATTGAAAGCCTATAAAATAATCGCCCCGCTCGGAGCCTTGGGTTTGGCTATGACTGTGCTCGCTCTCACAATCAGCCTTAATATTGAGGTAAGGCTGCGCTCCCCGAAAAACAATGAGGACTATGATGCGCCGGCAGGCAGAAAAATTCTCTTGCAAGATTCACAGTCCCAGCTGACCGTTATCGAAGCAGGCAAAAAAACCGAGCTCAAGCAAGATCTGTTTGAGTCTTGGAAGCATAAACAAACGATTAGTGCCAAGCCAATTGTCCAGTCATCAGTAATAAATTATTTTTTTAGCGAAACCGGCATCGCTCATCCCTGGACAGCTTATAGTTTCCGCGCTGTGGTCCGAGGCCAGAATCTCGACAGCGCAGGGATAGGAGATTGGATTACTAAAAGAGCGGAAGCGCTCAATCGAGAAGCCCGGGATGCCGAGCTCATCATCGAAGATGAGCGGGCAATAAAATTCATTACAGACCAAAACGGTTACACCCTTGACCGGGCCGCGGCTCTTTTGGGTTTGAAAAAAACTCTGCTGTCAGGAGGTAGGGAATTCTCCCTGCCTATGAAGCAGAGCTCTCCCAAAATTCGTCTTGGCGATTTAAATAACCTTGGCATAAAGACACTCGTTTCCACAGGACAAACAGATTTTACCGGTTCCAGCGCGGCGCGCATAAACAATGTTCGCGTTGGCGCTTCCAAATACAATGGCGTGATCATCAAGCCGGGGAAGGAATTCTCTTTCAATAAATACCTTGGCCCGGTGGACGCGGAGCATGGCTTTAAACCGGAACTGGTAATCAAGCCGGAGGGTGCCACCCCGGAGTTTGGCGGGGGACTCTGCCAAGTATCCACCACGGCATTCCGGGCCGCGTTTTTTGGCGGACTGCCGATCACCCAGCGGCGCAATCATTCTTATGCAGTCCACTATTATGAATGGATTTCCGATGACCAGCCGCGCGCGGTTGGTTTGGACGCCACCATCTATTCGCCTTATCAAGACATGAAATTTGTAAATGACACGCCGGGCGCCCTGCTTGTCTGGACAAGGATCGAAGGCAAAAGGCTGTATTTTGATTTTTACGGGACCAAAGACGACCGGCAGGTAATAGTTGACGGGCCTCACCCCTTTGACAGAAAGGCAAGCGGCGCGGTAAAATCAACAGTCAGCCGTAAGGTTATCCAAAATGGGGAAACCCGTGAGATCACTTTTAACTCCTCCTATATCCCGCCCAAAGTGGCTGAGCAGACATTTGAACTTCCGGCTGCTGCACCTCCTCTTCCTATCAATTAACAACTATACATAAATATGAATTTTACCGCGACAACGAAAAAACCAAATCAAACAACCTGCGATGCCCTGATAATTTTTTTGAGGCAGGAAGAAACCGTGCCGGAAGAAAAAATCATCGACGCGCTTTGCGCTAATCAAATCAAAAAAATGCGCGAGTCCGGCGATTTTTCCGGCGAAGCCTCCAAAGTGCGGCTGCTGTTTGGTTTGGAAAATCTGCCACGCATGATTCTCGTCGGACTCGGCAAAAACGCTGACCTGACCCTGGAAAAACTGCGCGAAGCATGCTCAATCACTGCCCAAACCCTGAAAACCTTGCCAGTCACGCGAGTATCCATAATGATGCCAAAAATTCCTAAAGCCTCTCCAGATGAGGTTGCCCGAGCAATCAGCGAATCTTTGATTTTGGCTGCCTATGAATTTCCCTATTACAAAACAAGTAAACAGAACAAACCGAAATTTGATGACATTGAACTCTTGGTTGCAGCAAAGGATAAGCGCGGCGCGGACAAAGGGCTGACCGAAGGGCGGATGATTGCCAACAGTGTGATTACTGCCCGGGATCTCGGCAATCATCCGGCGAATGTGGCGACCCCGGAACATTTAGCCAAACATGCAAGGGCTATTGGCAAGCAGTTCCCTCAGATCAAAGTCAATATTCTCGAAAAAAAAGACATTGAAAAAGAAAAAATGGGCGGTCTGCTCGCCGTGTCCCAGGGCTCAAATGAGGAGCCGAAATTTATCATTCTTGAATACCTGCCAAAAAAATCATTGCCGACAGTGGTGCTGGTAGGCAAAGGCCTGACTTTTGATTCCGGCGGCATTTCCATCAAACCCTCAGACAAAATGGAAGAAATGAAATATGATATGTCAGGCGGAGCAGACGTGATGGCAGTGATCGAGGCTGCGGCCATGCTGAAATTGCCGGTAAATCTGATTGGGCTTATTCCTGCTTCGGAGAATCTGCCGTCCGGCGCGGCTATCAAACCCGGGGACATTGTTACCACCCGCTCCGGCAAAACAGTTGAGATTGTAAACACAGACGCGGAAGGAAGAATGATTCTCTCAGATGCGCTTGATTACGCCAAAAAATATGAGCCCGATCTCGTAATTGATTTTGCCACGCTCACCGGCGCCATCGTGGTCGCCCTTGGAGATGACATTATCGGGGCTTTCGGCAACACTGACAAACATCTTACTGCACTCAAAGCCGCGGCCAAAGCCACTGGCGAGAAAATCTGGCCAATGCCTCTGGAAAAAAATTATGAAATTTTCATCAAAAGCGATTTCGCGGATCTGCGGAACACCGGCACCATGCGCTACGGCGATTCAATCCACGCCGCCAATTTTCTCCGGCATTTTGTTGATTACCCCTGGATGCACCTGGACATCGCGGGCGTAGCCTGGGCCACTCGCGAAAAACCCTACCGCCCCAAAGGCGCCACCGGCACCTCGGTCCGACTGGTGATCGAGTTTTTGAAACGGTTTAGGAAGTAAATAAAGCAAAAAACCGACAGACTGTACAGGTCTGTCGGTTCGAGGCTGACTAATTATTCGGTCGTTCTTGTTGTGGCGCAGTGAAGTCTTCACCGGCTTCTGGAAACAACTCCCCCGCCAAGAAAGCTCGGAGAATATCCTTAGCAGCGGCGACGGTGTTGGCCTGGACAGAGAGTCGTTGGACTAGATCGATGGAATTCGGCGAATAGACATAATCTTGCATCGCCACAATTGTGCCATTCTGACACCTGTATCGACCGTCCTTGCGGAAATTGTCTACGATCGTTGTTCGCATCGTGACCTTCTCCACCCAATACTCTGGAAGTCCCATGGGCAATGCAGGCTCGACAACAGTCGGGTCTAAAATGCCGAGCGGTCCAGCATCGCAGATAAGAGCCTGCATGTCATAAGGCTGGATCTTTCGCAGGGTAAAGTCACCAAGCAGCGATCGCAGAGGATTCTCTCCATGCGAGAAATCGTACAAAAAGTTGTGCCAATGCGAATTCTCGAATTTTGCCTTCTTCAAATCCCCCTTGGCTTCACCAAACCTCTGCAAAATGTCTTTTCCTTCACTCGTCAACCAAATAATAGTCATACTCATCACACTATACCTCCGTAAGTCCGCTCAGGGTTTCCGCGCCAGCTTTGCTGACATCGTCCCATAATGCGGCAACCCATTTTTGCATAAAATAGGGCTTTTGTCAATGCTGGTTGAGAATGGTAAAATTGAATTAGTGATTCATAACTCACCCTACCCTCTCTTAACTTAAGAGAGGGAGTAACCAATGATCGAGAAAACCTCAGAAAAAAAAGAGCAAGAAAGAGTAGTCAAACCGCAAGCCTCGGAAGAAGAGCGGTTGGATCTGACTTTGCGGCCGAAAACTTTGCGTGACTATATCGGCCAGGAGAAAAACAAAGAGCATCTCAAGATTCTGTTGGAGGCTGCCAAAAAAAGAAAACAGCCAATCGAGCATGTACTCCTCTATGGCCCGCCGGGACTTGGGAAAACCACCCTGGCCTTTGTGCTCGCGAATGAAACCGGAGTGCAGATCAAAATGACCTCTGGGCCGGCTATTGAACGCGCGGGCGACCTCGCCAGCCTTCTGACCAACCTGCAAAATAATGACATCTTGTTTATCGACGAAATCCACCGTCTTCCCAAAGTCGTGGAAGAGATTCTCTATCCGGCCATGGAAGATTTTGCTTTTGATATAGTTCTCGGCAAAGGGCCGGGCGCGCGGTCCGTGCGTCTTGATCTGCCGCGCTTTACCATCATCGGCGCTACCACCCGCATCGGCCTCCTCTCCGGTCCGCTTCGTGATCGCTTCGGCGTTACCGTGCGGCTTGATTTTTACGGCGAAGAAGAAATTGAAAAGATTGTGACGCGCAGTGCAAAAATTCTCGACATTGGCATGGAGTCTCTGGCCGGCCAAGAAATCGCCAAACGCGCGCGCAAAACTCCGAGAATCGCAAACCGCCTCCTACGGCGCGTGCGCGATTTTGCCGAGGTTCGTTCTAACGGCAAAATCACCAACGAGCTTGCCCGGCAGGCTCTCGACATGCTGGAGGTGGATGCTCTCGGCCTTGATCGCAATGACCGCTCTATTTTGCTGGCGCTCATTGAAAAATTCCAGGGCGGACCAGTGGGTATAAACACTTTGGCAGCCGCGACCAGCGAGGAAGAACAAACCATTGCCGATATTTACGAGCCATACCTGATGCGCCTGGGGTTTTTGGATCGCACCCCAAAAGGCCGAGTCGCGACCGCGCTGGCTTATGAACACCTCGGCATCGCCCAACAAAAATCACAAATGAACACCTTAATATGATCATCAAACTGATCGTCCAAACTGTCTTTTACATCCTCCTGGGCATTCATGCGATTTATAGCCTGGTTATGGTCTATATTTTGCTTCACTACGGAAAATCAAAAATCCTCAGCCTCACTGTGTGCGCGCTTTACGCCATTATCATGACCACGCTTTACGCGGCCGCTTTGGCTAATTTTTCTGCATTATCATTCCCGGATTTCAATCTTTATGAAATTTAATTTTCTCTCCCCATCTTTTCTGTTCCCCGGACAGCGTCCTGATGAACGCATTTATCTGGTTACCAGGAAGCACTGGATGGTGCTGGCCAAGGAAATATTTGTCTGGCTGATATTTGTCGGCATCCTATTTTTTTATGACGGCTTTATCGTAAACGAGTTCCCGATTTTGGACACGCCGCAGGCCGTAAAAATTGCCAATTTTGTAAAAAGCGTTTATCTCATGTATCTCATGGCTGGAATCATGACTATTTGGATTCTTTACTACTTAAATTATCAAATCATTACCAATGAGCGGCTTGTAGACGTTGATCAAAAAAATCTCCTGTTCCATTCCACCACGGAAATCCATATTGCGCAGATCGAAGATGTCAGCTCGGAGATCAAAGGCGTCCTGGGGAATCTTTTTAACTACGGCCATGTCTATGTGCAGACCGCGGGTACCAAAACCCGATTTGAATTTGATTATATCCCTGATCCCAACGCGGTAGTAAAACAGGTCCTGGATCTTTACAAGCAAGTACCGCTCCAGCAAAGGGGATTGAAAGGACAAAAGCAATGACGATTGTCGCGGTTTCTGGCGGGTTTGATCCCCTGCATGTCGGCCACATCAACCTGCTACGCGAAGCGAAACACTTTGCAAACGCACATAATGGCAAATTACTAGTAATTTTAAACAATGATAATTGGCTACGAGCTAAAAAGGGATTTACGTTTATGCCTGAAAAGGAACGTGAAGCCGTCTTACGGGCTACTAAGTATGTAGATGATGTTGTTATAACCTCTCATCAAGCAAAACCCTCTGATATGTCAGTCTGCAAGGAATTAGAAAGACTTAAACCAACTCATTTTTTTAACGGTGGCGATAGAAGACCAGACCTGGACCCTGTTCCAGAAGTTGAACTGTGCCGCAAGCTGGGAATTGAAATGATTTATAATGTAGGTGGACAGAAAGTCCAAAGCTCTTCTGTACTTACAAAAAAAGCAAGTGATGCTCAAAAACAATGAGCACGGTTCGCCGAATCTTCTATAACACAGTCATGCAAAGCGCGGGAAAAATATTCGCCGCGCTTATCGGTTTATTAACAGTCGCGGTTCTCTCCCAACATTTGCGAGAGCATGGCTTTGGGCAATACTCGACTATTACTGCTTACCTCGGATTTTTCGCAGTGCTGGCGGATTTTGGTCTGTACCTTTATGGAGTGCGGGAAATATCAAAAGAGGGGACTGATCACCAAAAGATTCTCAGCAATATTTTTGGCTTGCGCCTCACTACTTCGCTCATACTCCTGATAACAGGCGCACTGATCGCGCAGGCGTTGCCCTATGATCCGCTCGTGAAAAAGACCATGTTTGTGGGAATTGCTGCATTATTGTTTATGTCGCTAAATCAGGTGCTGATCGGTGTTTTTCAAAAACACCTAGTGCAGTATCTCGTGGTCGTTTCCGAAACTTTAGGCAGAGTGGTCAACCTGGCAGTAATTTACTATGCAATCAAAAACGATTTACCGCTATCTGTTTTTATAGTCGCCCTGATTCTTGGCAATGCCACCACTTTTCTGCTGACCTTTCTCTGGGCCCGCAAATATGAACGATTCGGAATCGAATTTGATTTTACAATTTGGAAACAAATTCTCCGAGATTCCTGGCCGCTCGTATTCAGCGTGATTTTGAACCTTTTATATTTCAAAACCGACACGATCATCCTCTCGTGGTACAGATCGCAGGAGGCAGTCGGAGTTTACTCTCTTCCCTACAAGCTTCTCGAAGGCCTGCTCTCGTTCCCGGCCATGTTTGTGGGTTTGGTTATGCCTATTCTCTCGCGCACGGCTTCTGTCAGCTGGCCGGAATTTCAGAAAACTTTGCAGCGATCCTTTGATGCCCTGCTTCTCATGGGCATTCTGGTGATTGCTGTGTTTGAATTTTTTGCCCGAGAAATCATCAATCTACTGGAGCGCGGCCAAGGCTTTGCCGACAGCGCAGGTCTTCTGCAAATCCTCATCATTGCGGTCATGATTATTTTCTGCGGCACGCTGTTTGGTTATGCAGTCGTGGCAGTAAATGAGCAGCGCGCTATGGTACGCGGCTACCTGCTCGGCGCAATATTGGGATTAGTTTTATATTTTACGCTTATTCCGAACTTTGGGTATTGGGGAGCTGCCTGGGGCACAGTCGCAACGGAACTGGTTGTGGCACTGTATGCTTATAACCTGGTAAAAAAGAAGAGCGGCCAAGGGCTATCTTTCAATATTCTCGCAAAGTCAATTCCAGCCATCCTCAGCATGACTGCGTTTTTTTATTTTATAAATCTTCCATGGATCCTCGAAATCGCTCTCGGCGGCACGATATATATATTACTTCTGATTCTATTCAAAGCCGTACCCCTTTCATTCGTCCGCGAGATATTATTCCTCGAACCAAACTAGAATCCAAGCCACATACTCGATTTATTCCCAATTTTATACATTTGTATTAATTTGGGAATAATAAAAAATATTGAAGCTTTGACAATATTTACATTCGCCGCCTCGGTCTTATTCCTTGAGACCGAGGCGTGTTTTTTTATGAATGTTAATCGGTTGACCAACTTGCCTCTAACGACTAAAATTATGCTACCTGTCTCAGACAGGAATTTCACAATACCGCGCCCGGCGCGGACGAAAGAGGGTATATGCACATTTCGAACAGACACCATTTTTTGGCTCGCCCCTATCCACTGTCCAGTTTCATCAAAACAGCTGAGGAACACCCGCAGCTAGCCTTTGATACAGGCCGAACAATCGAAGAATGGGAAGCAGCAGTTTCGGTCATGGAAAAGTACACTGGCCCGCGGGCTTGGCCGGCTGACAAGGATTTCGTGAACTGGATTATCAACCGACTGCCGGACCTGATCATGTACAACGATCCGAATAAATTCGCGGAACGACTCCTGCTGTCCTGCTGCCGCCACCCGCGACCCAATGAAATTCGCTTCTGGGCCATGAAGGAGGCCGTCCGAATCGCCTTGGAAGGCTACGAGAATCTCGGGGACCGCAAATTTGCGCTTGCCAAGGTAAGCTCCGTCCTGATGCAATCAATTTTCAATCTCGATTACTGGCGGATTGAGAATATACAAAACTTCTGCCGGCAGCTCATTGGCGAAATTGATCCAGGTCAAGGCGACCATCCGTATTCGGACGGCAGCTGGTTTCTGGCTAAACGAGGCATCAAACTCATTCATGAGGCAGGAGACTTCACTCTGCTTCCCGACCTCACCTCTATCCGAGATGCTTTGCAGTCCGACAACCCCGTACGACACATGGATGAATTCGCGCTGGCGGAAAACCTAGCTTTTCTGAACACCGGGATCAAGCGCTTGCAGGGTATGAAATCTAGCGTAAGCTATGAGAAATTTATTAAAGACGCTAACGCCCGCCTGCAAGACAAAGTCGGCCCCGTACGAATGGGAGTCATCCACACAAGTAGTAAAATCAAGGTCGGGGATTCTCTGTTCGTCGGCGTCCAAATCCACCCGCCAGCAAACCTCAAGTTTAACCGCTCTGGACTCGAATGGATGATGATCACCTGCCGCGCTGAGGGGTTTGAGGACGTCAAAGTTATTGAGGGTAATGACCTCGAACCTCGTGACAAGGGATGTCAAAGCTGGAACCGCCTCAATGAGCAGCTCAGATGCGTGTTTGAACTCACAGGTCCGTGCCGCGGCGAACAGCTTGTCTTCCTTACCGTGGGGATTCCTCCCGCGGCGAACAACGAGACTCATGATTTCACCACGGCATTCGTGGTGACTGTCGAATAACCACTCTGAATCGGGCACTCGACCTCAAGGTCCGTGCCCTTTTCTATTCCGAAGCATTGACAGCTTCGGAATTTTTTATTACTATTGCAGGTTCGAACACTCAAAAAGACTTAGGAGGTCTCGAGATGAAAAGTAAGCTTAAGAATTATTTAGGCCAGCTCAGGCTTTACTCGCTCGTGGACCTCATACTAATGATGTTCGCAGCGACGGCGCCTCTTGGTCCAATATTTGGTGCAGTGATGCTGCATGTTGGATTCCTCGCATTTCTGGAGTCCCGACACAAACAGCCTGGAAGAGAACCGGTGATTGGAGATCTACCTTGGGCTTTATGTGTACTCATTGGCGGGACATACTTTGGCGCCCATCACCAAAACGAGATTGTCTTGTATCTCTGCTGTTCCATTCAATATGCTCGCAAGAAAGATGGGCGCTGGGGTCTGCTTTCTCCATTTTTCCGAGGGGCACAGGTGTTTGCCCTTACATCTCCCTTTGCGGATTTCAGGTTTTCTGTTGTCGCTGCGATAGCGACTGCAATTAGAAACGCACTTGGAGACTGGCGCGATGTGAATGCTGACAGATATGATGCCATGAAAACTTGGCCGGTTATCCTCGGCGTCAAAGACGACTGGCATTTCCTACATCTGGGAGCAACTATCGCAACAACCTGGCTATGGTGGTTGTTTACCGAAGATCTCTCAATCTTCTGTCCAGCATCACTGACACTGATTGAATTCCGCACGTATTACCTTACACCTCGGAATTCCAATGCTAGGGCGCTCATCAGACTCCGCGGCTTTGCGCGTCGTCTGCACCTCGTTGCTTAAGCAAGTCTACTCGCAACAAAAAGACCGGCGAATGTTTCATTCGTCGGTCTTGCTTTTTTATCACCTCCCTCCGTTTTCGATTTTTCCCCAGCCTTTTACACGGCGGCAAACTCGATGTCCCATTTCTGCGAATCCGCATTCACTATGCCGTTATTACGGGAAATAAACTTCATTCCTTTGTCACCAGCCTTGAAGCCGTGGTTCATGGACTTTTGGAAAAATACACGAGTCCCGGTTGCCACAACAGCACCGTCCAGCTCCGAATCATCAGAAAGCAAAGTCGCAGTACCATGCACAATGTACATTTCCGCATCAACGCTGTGTTTGTGAAGCGGAATAGTGCCATTAGGCGGGATACAAACCAACACCTCCTGCCTCTTTCCGATTTCCGTCTCCGTCCCAAGCGCAAATACAGACACGCCGGGAAGCGCTGGATGTGTAAATTCAAACACCCTGTTTATCATCCTTCTCACCTCCTTTCTCTATGAGAGATGTCAAACTTCTGTTTTTCTTCCTGGGTAGGGGAATGATTCTCCGCGGAGAAATGGCTTTGCGATGTTGTAGTATACGGTTTCCAGAAAAGCTTTATCAGCTTCCCGCTTCTGCCGGACGAGAATAGTCACAACTGCGAGATCAGCAGTTTGGGATTTTATGTCCGTAGTCAGCTTGTTCACGCTTTGGATTAAATCCTGAAGTCTAGAAGCAATCCCCTGAGGATAAGGAAGCAGAAAGTGCTCGCCGTGGAAATATTCTGAGTACCACATCTTCTCTTCCTTGGTGGTCATGGATCCGACAATACTGTTCAGGTGAAGAGCGGAAATTGTTCTCGATGGATCAGTCTGGATTTCGCTGTTGGCAAGCCAATACTCCTGGGCAAAGACATAGCGCGCTGGACTGGTACACGGCCAATGTGCTGCGAGGCGGTCCTCAAATTTTGCGATTGAATCCCAATCAAAGATTTCAGGGAAAAACAATGGACCATTCTGTACGTAATCAAGGAGCCACCGGCAATAACGCGAATCAACACCATTCTTCACCAAAATTTCCAGCGTCAGACTGAGTAACTCAGCCGGATATTCCCGAAAGCCTAGTACAAAATAACCTATCGCCTCTCCGATGACCCAGCTTTCCCCTCTGCTCATTCTTTTTCCTGTAGTATCATCTTTCCAAACTTCAAACATCTCTTTCACATACTGTTGGGCTTTTGCTAAGTGACTCATGTGCTCCTCCGCTCAAATTGTTAAATTGCTATTATGTTTAGAAATTTAAACACCTTATAGCTTATATTAAAAGAGGTTAAAAGTCAATGGTTTAGCCCTATTGTTGACATTTTTCGACAACAGGTGTATAATAGCCTTATATATTCACTAATTTAATTAACCCCCTCTTCATCTCCCCCTCACGAGGGGGAGAAAATAGCTGAACATGATTGCTGAACTTCATAAAATTCTCCAAAGCCTCAATCTCGATCAAAAAGAAACCGCAGTGCTTATTCTCCTTTTGGAGGAGGGAAAACTGCGGGTGCGTGATATTGCGAAATTTGCCAAGATCAACCGGACCACGGCTTACGGAATTTTAAAAACCCTCATGAACCGCGGGCTCGTGTCTCAGACCAAAGAAAAGGGCGTGCTTATGTTTCAGTCAATTGAGCCAGCTCACCTGATTAACTATGTAGAGCGGCTGGAATCAAATCTTTCCGAAACAAAAAAAGAAATCAAATCCATTCTACCGCAGCTTTCCCGCCTGCGCCGGCAAAAAAGCGTTTTTCCGCGGATTCAGTTTTTTGAAGGAATCGAGGGGATCAAACAAGCCTACGAAGACACACTGATAAATAACGAGGAAAAAACCCTGCGCGATTTTACCGGTACGGATGCGATCTTTCGCGAAATGCCGCACGAGTGGGTAGAATATTATCTGCAAAAACGCGCGAGAAGCGGAATCAAATGTTTAGATATTGCGCCGGACACCGAATGGTCGCGCAAAAGCCAGACACGCGATAAAGAACTCCTGCGAGAGACGAAATTGATTCCTGAGCAATTCGCGTTTGATACAGAAATAGATGTCTATGATAATAAAACCGCGATCATGTCTTTCTCAGAAAAAGAACCAATCGCGGTTATCATTGAAGACAATAATATCGCGAAGACTATGAAAAAACTGTTTGAATACGTCTACGAATCCATCACCCCTCCCTTAATCCCTCCCCCTCAAGGGGAGGGAAAAACGGGAACTAGAAGCGATAAATAATTTTCTTTACCACCTCTTTGCTCATGGTGGCGTTGATTTTGGAGATGATGTTCCATTCGCGCAGACGCAGTTCATTTGCCAGGACAGAGTTATTAAGCTGAATCAAAAGAGTTTTGTCTTTCAGGCTCACCACAGTAATCTCTTCTTCGGGGAAGAGGTTTTTCATTTCCTCGCGGTACACGTCAAAAACCTTGACGATCTCGATTTGCTTTGAGAGATCGTCCTTGCGGGAAAATTTATCGCCAAGGAGTTTGCTGAGGCTGTTGAACATAAATTTTTCACCCCTCCCTTAATCCCTCCCCCTCAAGGGGAGGGAAATGCGGAAACGGAGAGGGAATAATAGTACCGTCATTTACATTGTACACTTGTGAATTTACCGGGAGAAAGGGTTGGACTTCTTTCAAATGTGCTGTGGTCAAAAATACCTGGTCAAAAGTTTGCAGGAAATCAATAAGCGCGCGCTGGTGAGCCTCGTCAAATTCGGAAAACACATCGTCGAGAAGCATGACCGGCTGGGCAGAGAGCTTGTCTTTTATGTATTCCCGCTCCAGGATTTTTAGGGCCAAAGTATAGCTTCTGAGCTGGCCGCGCGACACATAACCAATCACCTCGCGGTCAAGCCAGGAGAGGCGAAAATCATCTTTATGCGGGCCGATTAAAGTTCCATGAGCTTCTTTTTCACGCGCTCCCAGCCCGCTGATTTCTGCCAGAAATCCTTGCCTGTCAGGGCTTCCGGAAAAACGATAATCAATCATGCTTCCGGTTAATTCTGGCGACAGCGCTGTGGTTGCCGCCTCGAATCTTTCTTTTACGAATTCTAAAAACTTTTGGCGCTCCGCGATGATCAAACTGCCGTACTCTGCCAGCCGCTCGTTCCAGATCTCGTCCTGTCCGCTGTTTGATTCTGACTCGAGATTTTGCAGGAGCTCGTTTCGCTGTTTGAGAGTTTTTTCATACTCTGATAGATTGCGGCGATATTCCGCAGAGGTAGTAGAGAGGGTTTCATTTAAATATCTTCTGCGTCCAGCAGGTGAGTGCCCGAGCAGGTTCAAATCTTCCGGCAAAAAGCTAATCACTGGCAGATGACCGGCAAATTTCGCGCGCGGCACAGCGAGGTTATTGTATCTGTAGGTAAATTTCCAGCCCGAGGCTGGTCGGCCTTGGGCCGAATATTTCTCTCCCTCTCTTTCAGAAACGATCTCTAATATTTCTTCATCTTTAGAATGAAACTGTAAATTTATTTTGTAAAATAGTTCATTGTCGCGCATTAGCTGGCCAAGTTTTGTTCCTGGAAAGCGCCGCAGGACCGCCCCCCAATAAAGCCCTTCCAAAAAATTTGTTTTACCCATGCCGTTTGGCCCGGCAAGCACGATAAAACCAGGATTAAATTTTAATTCCAGTCTGCCAAAGTTGCGGAAATTTTGAAAACTAACTTTATTTATGTGCATAAACTATAACCCCCTCTTATTCTCCCTCACACGAGGGGGAGAAGAAAGAGGAGGTCTTGTCTCTCATTCCATATTCTAGCTTCAATAATCAGTATTCTAAATTTTGATCGGCATTACGATGTAGAGATAATTTTCGCGCCCCATAGGCACAATCGCGGCCGGAGAAGAAGCGCCAATGATCTTGAGCATAACCTTTTCATCCGAAAGGTTTCCCAAGCATTCCAAAAGATAGCGATAATTAAATATGATGTTATTTTTCTGTCCAGAGAATTTTGCTTCCAAACCTATCTCACTATCACCGACCTGTGATGATTGTGATTTGATGGTAATGAGCTTGTTTTGTGGATTAAGATCAAGCTCAATATTATTATTTTCCGAGGCAAACAGACTTGCCGCCTTCAAAGACTGAATAAACTCCTCACGAGAAACCTCTGCCTCAGTAGCGTAATTTTTGGGGATAATCTGTTTATAATCCGGATATTGCCCTTCAATAAGCCTTGAAATAAGCTCAATATCCGGCGCGCGGAAACAGATCTGCCCTTCCCCAAGAAAGATTTCTACCACCCCTGATCCCATGACCCGGCCGATCTCGTTTACGGCTCTTGCCGGCACTATAACCTGTTTGGCAGATGTAATTGGTGACTGCAGTTTAACCTTTGCTTCCGCAAGACGATAACGGTCAGTAGCGGCCAAGGTTAGGGTGTTCTCCTCAAAAACAAACAATACCCCGGAAATTTCCGGCTGGGTTTCGGAAAAAGCCGCGGAAAAGGTCACCTCTTTTATTGCCGCGGACAATTCCTTTCCGTCAATTTTAACAAAACCATCCTCTTTTATTTCAGGAATGAGTGGAAATTCTTCCGGAGAAAGTCCTTTGATATGCGTCTGGGTGTTTTGTGCTTCTAAAAGCAGGGTTTGGTTTTTGCTGGTTATGGTTATTTTTTCTGAAACTATGTTGTTTACATAATCATTTATCAATCGTGCAGGAACTGTAATCTCACCCTCTTCCTCGATTTTACCCCCCACCCAGGTATTAATCGCCATTTCCAGGTTGGTGCTTGATAATCTTAATCTCCCCTCCTCGGTTTTAAATAAAATATTATTTAAAATAGGGAGGGTATTCCCTGAGCCAATTACCCGTGAAGTGATAGCGAGTCCTGAATTTAGATTTTTTTTTGTACAAACCATTTTCATAAGAGTAATTTGTTAGATTTATTAAATACAGTAGTAGTAATAGAGGCTGTGTAAATGTTAACTGTTGGTTATTATTGTTTGTTTGTAGGAAGTTTTAGAGGAAAAGGTTTTGATAAGCTGTAGGTTGTGTGTTGAATGATTGTTGATAAAATTTGTTTTAGATTTTATTTAAAAATTCTATCCAAAACTTGTCCTGTGGTTGTCCACACACTACCCTCAGTTATTCCATATAAATTTTATTAGTTATCAAACTGAGTTCCTGCCTAAGGCTTTCCTTTTCTTTGGCAAGTTTTTGGATTTTATCAATAGCGTGAATGACTGTGGTGTGATCTCTACCGCCAAAAATTTCCCCAATCATCGGTAAACTCGTTTCCAACTCTTTTCGAATGATATACATGGAGATTTGCCTCGGGGTAACATATTCTTTTTTGCGCGACTGTTTAATCAGGTCATCAATTGAAACATTATAAAAATCCGCCACAACCGCCATGATGTTTTTTGGGGAAACTAAGCGCTTTTTTGGGGAAAAAATAATATTAGCCAAAACATCTTTGACCCGTTCCAGGGTTGGTTGAGTGTTATTGAGCTGGCAAAATACCATGAGTCGGTTCAGCGACCCTTCAAGCTCGCGGATATTTGTTTCAATAGTCTGCGCAATGTATTCGAGAACATTCGGATCAACAACATAGCCTCGTTCCTGCGCTTTAGATTTGAGAATAGCAAACCTGGTTTCAAAATCAGGCGGCTGGACATCGGCAATCATACCCCATTCAAAACGGGAAACAAGTCGTTCTTCAATCGCTGGAATTTCTTTAGGCAGCCGATCAGAAGAAAGCACTATTTGTTTGTTGCTTTGGTGCAGGGCATTAAAGGTGTGGAAAAATTCTTCCTGAGTTTGTTCTTTACCTGCCAAAAATTGGATATCATCGATCAAAAGCACGTCCATACTACGGTATAGATTTTTGAAATTCTCACTTTTATTGTCTCGGACAGCCTGGATAAATTCATTCGTGAATTTTTCCGTGGTCACATACAGCACCCGCTTGGCTTCTCCATTCTTGAGCAGGGCATTGCCGATTGCTTGCATTAAGTGAGTTTTTCCAAGACCCACCCCGCCGTAGATAAACAGGGGGTTGTAGGCCTTTCCTGGATTTTTGGTAATCGCTTGGGCAGCGGCTGCGGCAAGCTCATTATTAGAACCAACAATAAAGCTCTCAAATCCATATTTCGGATTGAGGCCAGAGTTGATGACATAGGATTTTTGGTAGGGGGTCGGATTTGGTGCAGAGGTACGAGATTCTTCCGGTGCTGTCTTTGGGAAAATTTTCGGTGCAAAACTGCTGGTGATTTGGTATTCGATGGTTTTTATTTCCGGATTGATGGTTCGCACGGCTTTAAGAATGTCGTGGTGATATTTATTGTGTAGCCATTCTTTGGTGAAGGTATTGGGTACGCCGACAATGATTTTATCTCCAGTTTGTTCAAGTACAGCGGTATTTTTAAACCATGTTGTAAAATTGGCCTTGGACAAAGAAAGTTCGAGATTGCCCAAGACCGCCTGCCAAATTTGTTTCGGAGAGTTCACCCTGTTAGAAATCCTTAAATTAATAGTGCAATTGACGATTTTACCCTGTTGATCCACAAGAAAAAAATTTCAAATGGAGTTTATTGAGTATTTTCAAGGGAGATTTATAAGCCATTCTACCAGATAGGTTATCAACATGTAAAATTCTGATATTTGGCTTAAATAAGAGAAAAATTTTGACACATGAGGATAACATGTGGAAAACTTGGGAATGGTCATTATGCTCTTTCTAAAAGCGCGCAACTCATATATAATAATTTATATTATTTACCCTGTTAGAAATTTGTAGATTCGACAGGCTGGATAGTGGTACCGATAATAATTATTAAAAATAAGGTTTCTAATAGGTGAAAAGGACATATCAGCCAAAGAAAAAACACCGCCAGCGTAGGCATGGGTTTCGAAAACGCATGAAAAGTCGAACAGGACGGGCTGTTTTGAGTGCGAGACGCCAAAAAAAACGCAAACGCTTAACAATCTGAATGCTTTCCAGAGTATTCAGACTAACGCAAGAAAAAGACTTTTTGCGTATTTACAAAAAAGGCCAGCGTATTCAAGGAAACCATCTGCGCATTTCGGTTCTTCGCGCAAACCAAAACGTAACGCGTTTTGGTTTTGTTATTTCTAAAAAAGAATTATCCAAAGCCACTGCGCGCAACAGAGTGAAGCGGATCCTCAGGGCAGCGGTGCATGGACAGAAAAAAAATATAAAACCCGGATATGATGTTATAATCCAAGCACGTGCCTCAAGCAAACTCGCGCCACCAGCGCTCCTACGGCAGGAAATCGAGAATTTATTCAGCAAAGCAAAACTCATTTACCCGCCAAAATTTTAGGCCAAGGTCAATGATATGCGGCAATATGCAATTAATTTAAAATTTTAGGCGGGCAAATGACAAAGTTTTTAATTCAGATTATAAAAATTTATCAGATTGTTTTTTCTCCTGACCATAGCGTGCAAGGGAAAGCACGCTATCCTTATGGATTTTGCCGATTTTCTCCAAGCTGTTCGCAGTATGCCAGGCAAACACTGGAAAATCAGGGGTTATGGGGGATTGGAAAAATAATAAAGCGCATCATCCGCTGCAATCCGTTTAGCCGCCCAGCTTACGATCCGATTAATAGAACGACATGAACATCTTTAGAAATCTAATAAAATCGATCAGGATAAACCATAAAATTATGACAATAATTAACCACAAGGATTTCTAACGAGGTGAATATTTTTCATATCATTCTAGTTAAGCCGCTTTTAAACCTTTTGATTTGGTTTTACAATGTTTTGCCAGGGAATGACATTGGTCTGGCGATTATTTCCGTAACTTTGCTGACCCGGATATTGCTTTATCCATCATTCCAAAAATCATTGCGATCGCAAAGGCAGTTGCAACAGCTTCAGCCGAAACTCGAAGAGCTCAAAGAGAAACACAAGGGCGATAAAGAGGCGGAAACTAAAGCAGTCCTAAAATTTTATCAGGAAAACAAGGTGAATCCGTTTTCTTCCTGTTTGCCGCTTCTCGTGCAGTTGCCGATTTTGATTGCGCTTTACAGTGTGTTTCGGACAGGTCTTTCCGGGGAGATTACAGGCGAACTCTATCCATTTATCGCCGATCCAGGAACAATTACTACTAAGCTTTTTGGGGTATTGGAGCTGGCCAAGCCAAATATAGTTTTTGCAATTGTTGCCGGCGCATCGCAGTTTGTGCAGTCTAAACTCATGACCCCGCCAAAAACAGGGAGTCAGGACAAAACCGCAGCTATGATGAGCATGCAGTTTACTTATGTAATGCCGATTATTACCGCGGTAGTGGCCATGTCGCTTCCGGCCGGACTATCGCTTTATTGGATCATTACCACTGTCTTTGCCATCGGCCAGCAGTGGTATATAATGAGAAAGCATTGACCCTAGTAGAAACCAAGAAGCAAACGGGGGACATGGCAAGAATTAAGTATCAGGATTTCTAACGGCGTGGATGAGAAATACGAGGTAATTAAACAGGTTCTGCTCGATATTTTGTCAAAGATGGACATAAGCGCAGAGATTGAACAGCGGTTTCTAGAAGAAACCGTGATTTTTAATCTGCGTACGCAGGACAGCGCTATGCTTATCGGCCAGTATGGTGCTAACCTCAATTCACTCCAGTATCTGGCGCGCCTCTTAGCATTTAAAAGACTCGGTGAAAGCGTGCAGTTTGTGGTGGACGTGGAGAACTATAAAAAATCGCGTGAAGATTTTCTCCGGGAGCTAGCAAGACAAGCTGCAGACCGCGTGCGCGAAACTAAAGAAAGTTTGCTACTCAAACCAATGGCATCTTACGAGAGACGGGTCGTGCACGCGGAAATTGGCATACTAGCCGATGTTGTTAGTGAATCTATTGGCGAAGAGCCAGAACGAAGAGTACAAATCAAACCGAAACAATAAACGGCAGGGCGTAGATGAGCCAGAACAGCACTGCTAGGTCGTTTTTGAAATAGGATACGTCCACGAGGGAGTGAACCACGATCATGGCCATGGCAGCCACGACGGCGAGGGCATAATTTTTTCCACCCCCACCTTTGTCCTCCCCCCTCAAGCCCACCCCAAAACCGAGTACAGTTTTGGAGGACCCCGGCAAGGGGGAGGAATTCTCTTTTATATTTCCCTCCCCTTGAGGGGGAGGGTTAGGGAGGGGTGATTTGTAAAGTTGATAAATTTTTCTGTAAAAAAGCATGAGCAGACTGATCATACTTACCAACCCTAAGAGCCCGGTTTCCACCCAGAAATTCAAAAAGAAATTATGCGGATAGTTTTGTATGACACGATCCGGGCCGATAGGGTAGTTTTTGAAATGCTCGCGAAAACCCATTAACCCCACCCCGGCCAGGGGATGTTTTTTGATAAGGTCTATGCCCGCGCTCCACAGTAAGTAACGGTTTTCCTGGGTTGGGTCATGACCAGAAGCAAGATTTGCAAGTTTTGTGCGAGAGTAAGGGATCGCGAGGATGGCGATGACTGCACACAAAGCCAGTATGATAATTTTTTTCTTGTACTGTGTAAACAACCCAATGCCGACAATCACAGCCACAAGCGCCAACCAGCCGGCGCGTGACAATGTGAGATAGAAGGCCGGTAACCCAAAAAGTATAGCTGCGTATTTTAGTTTATTTTTTGGTAAGAATGCCAGCATGGCCAGGATAGGTCCTAGGAGCAGGGCCAGCGCATTGGGATGATTGACCAGGGAGACAATGCGGCGCTCCGCGATTTCTACGCCCCACCAGGAATGGGGTAATCCAGAAAGAGTCAAAAACTGGTAAAGCCCGAAAATCGAAAGGTACAAAACCAGGACAGCCAGGCTCTGGAAAAGTTTTTCCAATTTTTCTCGCGAATCAATGATGAGCCGCACCAGAAAATAAAAAAGTATGGCTTCAAAAAAAAAGGCTTTGAAAATCCCGGCAGCGCGGGTCATGTCCGGAGCCAAAAAAACAGAGACGCCGGCGGCCAGGAGGAAAAGGAAAATAAAGACAGAAGTAAATTTGTCATTATGAATGAAATGAAGCAATCTGTTTTTGAGAGAGATTGGTTCGTCATTTATTAAAATGGCCCGCAATGACAGACAGGCAAGCAGCAGTATCATTCCTTCTAAAAAGGTTGCGGGAATACCGAGCACTTGAAAGCGAATCTGATATGTTGGTAGAAGCAGAATAATCAAATATACGCCCCACTCCCGCCGGTATAGGCTTGCAAGAAGGAATAATAACAGACTGATGGCTATGGTAAATTCGTACATTCGTAATTATTCGTTATTCGTAAAACTACTGTATTTTGACTGTTACCTCGTTGCTTTTATTGCCGCTTATTTTTGCGTAGATTATATAACTCCCCGGGTTCGGCTTGTCTGACATGGCCCAGTTTAGAGTATATTGAAAAATACCAGCGATTTTGCGATTAGAAACTGAGCCGGGAATTCTGATTTCTTTTCCGTTTGCTGATCGCCGTACAAATTCAACAGACGAGGGATCAACATTCAAGCTCGTTTCTACGGCCAGATTGGCCGGCAGTTTTAATTCTTGATTGTTCTGCGGCTCAATCATTATTAGATTTTTTCCCGTTGAGAAAACCAGGTTTTTCGATTTTTGCGCAGTTCGTCCGCCCGCAGTGGTAACCTCAGTAGTTAATTGGTGCGTGCCGTCCACATGGTTTTCCGCGCTCGTCAATTCGTACGGCGCTTCGCTATCTATTCCTAAAAAGCGCGAATTCAAAAGAAATCGCACCTCGCGGATCGCCTCCTCTGATTTAATCTCTGCCCACACTGTCCAGGGCATGGCGCTGATCTTGTCCGCTGTTTTGAGGTTAATTTCGATTTGGCTAGCCTGGGGTCGTTCTTCAAAACTACCGTCGGGCGGATAGTTGTAGCCATTGGCCAGTGCCCAGAGAATCACTGGGTCCTCCCAGGCCGGATCCTCAGGACGTTCCGAATGTAGTACTGTATAAATTTGAGTCGAACCATTCACTGTAGCGGAGATGTGTGCGTCGTCATATTCTTGTGGAATATTGAAGCTGGCAAAAATTTCGGTTTTGGTTTCCGTGGTAAATGCAGTTGGCAATTTTCCGGACAAGCTGTCCACAGCAATTTCTGTTATCCCTTCGGGACGCGCGAAATCTTCAACCGGTTTTCCTTCTAGGGCTTTTTTCATGAATTCTTGCCAGATTGCGGCTGCAACAAGGGAACCCGAAGCGCCTCCCGCCATTGGCGTGTTGTCGTTATTGCCCATCCACACACCGGCGACAAGAGAGGGTGTATAACCCATGGTCCAGGCATCGCGGTATTCCTGGGTCGTTCCGGTTTTGGCGGCTACCGGCCGACCTGGCAGTTGCAGATGATTGTTTTGTCCAAAGATATAAACACGCGAAGGGTTATCAGAAAGAACGTTTGTGATCTGGTAAGCGATTTGCGGATCAAGGGCTTCCTGCCCGCGCGAATCTTTGTATTCCTCGAGAATTTTTCCTGATTTGTCCTCGATTTTGAGGATGGCTGCGGTGTCATGTTTTATCCCGCCGGCCGCAAACACGCCATATGCGGCCGCGTGTTCCAAAAGCTTGACCTCAGCGCCTCCCAGTACCAGAGCCGGGCCAAAACGCGAGCGGTCTTTGAGAGTGGTAATACCGAAACTCTCTGCCGTCTCAATGGAATCTTCAATGCCGGTTAAAATCAAAGTTTTCACCGCAGGAATGTTTAGGGAGCCTTGCAAGGCGCGGCGTACAGAAACCGGGCCGTAGTTTTTCCCGTCGTAATTTCCAGGCGTGTACGACTTGCCGCCAAACTCTCCGAAATTAGTAGTAACATCCATGAGCATGGTGGCAGGGTTCATGCCTTTTTTGAAAGCCGTGGCGTATACATATGGCTTGAATGAAGATCCAGGCTGCCGCGCGCGCAGTGCTACGTTCACAGCGCCGTCATGTTCTTTGTTGAAATAATCTTTGGAGCCGACCATCGCTAAAATCTGTCCGTTTTTCGGATCAATTGCTACGAGCGCGGCATTGGTGGCGTTATATTTTTTTTCTGAGGCAGCAACCTGTTCGGCCACTATTTTTTCCCCGGCGGTTTGCAAATCGAGATCCAGAGTTGTGGTAACCTTCAGTCCGTCGCGCCGTAGACTGATGTCGCCATAGGTTTTAGCAAGCAAATCCTGAACATAGAGGACAAAGTGCGGCGCCAGAATGCCCTTGCCCAGACTGTGAAATTCCACTTTTTCTTTGAGGGCAGAGTCTTTTTGTTGTTTTGTGATGTACCCCTGGTCAGCCATGGCTGCGAGCACGGTGCGTGCCCGGCCGTCCAAGGCCTCGCGATTCGGACCAAACGGGGAGTAGCGGGAAGGGGCCTGCGGCATTGCAGCGAGATAGGCCGCTTCAATCAAGCTGATATCTTTTACGCTTTTGCCAAAAAAAGTTTGGGCGGCCGCTTCCACACCATAAGCGTTTGAGCCGTAAGGGATTTCGTTAAGGTACAACTGGAGGATTTCGTTTTTGGAATAGCGCCGTTCAATCTGAATAGACAGGGCAATTTCTTTGATCTTGCGGCTCCAGCTTTTTTCGAGGGTGAGAACTGAATTGCGGACAAATTGCTGGGTGATGGTGGATCCACCCTGACTCTTACTGCCGCGCAGAATATTGACGAGTATGGCTCGGATAATCCCGGTGAGGCTGATGCCTTTGTGATTGTAAAAATTTTTGTCCTCAATGGCGACGGTGGCATCTTTGACGTATTGAGGGATCTCCTCCAATTTTACCAGAGTCCGTTTTTCTTCGTCGTAGAGTTCATAGAGGAGCTTCCCGTTGCGGTCTAAAATTTTTGTTGATTCCGGGACTTCGCGGACAATCAGGTTGTTCGGATCGGGCAAATTAAAAGCGTAATAGGCAAATGCTAAGCCGAAAAAAATGAACCCGACTATGCCGGCAAAGATTCCGGCAATGACGAGTTTTTTGAAGATCCCTTTCACCTTCCAGAATTTTTTCAGCGAGCTTCCGACAAATGCAAAAATCTTGCGGAGCCAGGAAGAAACTTTTCTCTCCGGACCGTGCAAGAATGGCGCTGTAGAGGATTTTTTCCAACCTCGGAAATGGTTAGACATTTCCTTGATTATACAATAATATTGAGTTTATGGACATTACAACGATTCTCAGCCGGGGAGTTGATGAAGTTATTGAGAAAAGCCATCTTGAGCAAGCTTTAAGGTCTGGCAAAAAATTGCGAGTTAAGCTTGGTATTGATCCGACAGCAAAGGATTTGCATTTAGGCCATACAGTGGTTTTAAGAAAACTCAAACATTTTCAAAATGCAGGACATCAGATTGTTTTAATTATTGGTGACTTTACAGCGACAATCGGTGATCCCTCAGGGCGGAATGAGCAGCGGCCGGTTTTGACAGAGAAAGAAGCCAAGGCCAACATGAAAAATTATTTAAAAGAAGCTGGTAAAGTAATTGATATAAAAAAAACTGAGGTCCGTTATAATTCTGAGTGGTTTAAATCCAAGGGGATGGCCTTTTTGATTGAGCTCACTAGTAAATTTACAATTGCGCGCATTATGGAGAGGGATGATTTTCAAAAGCGCATTAAAGATGGTCGCGATGTGAGTATGCTAGAGGCTCTATATCCTCTTTTGCAAGGTTACGATTCCGTGGCAGTAAAGGCTGACGTGGAGGTGGGGGGAACTGACCAGAAATTTAATTTATTGACCGGCAGAAAAGTGCAACGCAGATATGGTATGAAAGAACAGGATGTTGTTACGGTGCCCTTGATTGAGGGGATGGACGGAGTAAAGAAAATGAGCAAATCTTACGGCAATTACATTGGATTATCTGAATCTCCGCAGGAGATGTACAGTAAAATAATGTCAATTCCCGACAGTTTGATTCAGAAATACTTTTTACTGTTGACTGATGTGTCTGAGATAGAATTAGAACCATTGAACCCTCTCAAGAAACTTGAGAATGTTAATTTCAACCCTAAAGCCTGGAAAGAGAAGCTTGGTACCGAAATCGTCAAATTGTACCATAGTGTTAAAGATGCAGAAAAAGCAAAACCCGAATTTGATAACAAATTTGGAAAGAGCAAAGGAGAAATAAAAGCTGATTTTGAATTGAAAAAGAACCCGGGAAGCTATGCTATTCTCGACGTTCTCGTTGAGGGTAAATTGGCGGCTTCCAAATCCGAAGCGCGCCGGAAGATACAAGAAGGAGCCGTTACCCTGAACGGCTCTAAAATCAAAGACGTAGATGTGAGCGTAAAACTTACAAAAGGCACTTTGATCCGCCTCGGTAAAAGGTTTTTGAGGATTGTTTAAAGGGTGAAAAGGGAATAAAGGGAACGGCCAAAACGAGGTATTAGCCATTGAACAATTCTAATTTTTCGCCGGAGGCGGTGCGGGAGTCGAATTCAGCTTTGGAAATAAATTGGCCGCTCGCGGGCCTCACCAACCCCAGGTTGGTGATTTCTTTTTCGACGGCGTGGTTCTCTATTTTAAATTGTTGGATGCGAGTGCGGGAGCGTTCGCCGGACGGTTTAGTCATTTCCTGGTCCATTTTGAGGTCCAGAGATTTTTGGAGTTTATTGAGGAGCATTAAAACCTCTTTGCATTTCAGGTAAAGCTGGACAATGGGTGGAAGAGAAGTGTCGAGCGGGTAGAATCGCAGGGATTCCAGCTGAATGGGAGTAAAGGGCGGAAAGGGGTTAAGGGGCAGAACCGAAGCAGGAGACAAAATCGGTTGTTGGGTTTGATTTGTTGTCTGTTGACCCATTGTTCCCGTTTCGCCCATTTCTCCCTTTGGATTCCACAATCTTTTGATTCTCATTAGTTTCCGGTATAATCCTTTCGCAATATCCGCGTAATCGTCTTTCAATTCCTCTAACGCACCGATCGAAAATCCGAGAAACGTGAAATACTCGTTGGTGGTATTTCGTTTCCAGCCCTCGATGATGTTTTTCGTCCCGCTCCTCCCAGACCTGTCCATTTGGTCCTTGAGATTAAGCATATTCTTTGCCCTTGGAAACAGATTGGTCAGCTCCAAAGTCATCTCCTGGACATCTGCGGTTTTCCGGTAAGCGAGAAGATCTTTATATCCTTCGGGCTTCCTTTGGATCATAAATTTTTATTTGCCCCGCAGATGGCGAGGGCGAGGGCGTCGGCCGCGTCGTCGGGTTTGGGGATTGATTTCAGGTTCAGTAGGGTTTTGACCATTTGCTGAACCTGTTTTTTTTCCGCTTTTCCGTAGTTTGTCAGGTTATTTTTTACCTGGAGCGGCGTGAATTCCAAAACCGGAGTTTTATTTTGCCTGGCGCATAGGAGAACCACGCCCCGCGCCTGTGCGACAGCGATCGCGGTTTTGACATTGTTATAAAAATAGACCGATTCCACAGCGATTTTATCCGGCTGGTATTTTTTGATGAGCTTTTGCAGGTCATTGTAAATTTCCTCAAGCCTTTCTGGCAGAGAATTGTCTTTTGAAGTCCGGATACAGCCGAATTCGATTGATTTCATCACGCCCACCCTGCCCTCTCCCCTCGAGGGGGAGGAATCAATGACTCCATATCCTGTTGTGGCTGTGCCGGGATCAATGCCTAGGATTATGTTAGAACTCATATGTCATATGTCAGAATCAGATTTGAGATCTGAGTTTTGAGTTAAAAGCTTGCGTTAGTATGTACCCCAATGACGTCTTCATCCTCTTCGAGTGCGGAACTGAGGTTGATGATTTGTTTTTTGAGCTGTTCGTCTGTGATTTCCACTGTGTTTTGCGGCTGCATTATTACTTCGGCAGACGCGATTTTTATTCCAGCTTTTTCCAGCCCCTGTTTTATTTTTTCCAAATCAAGCGGCACCGTGTAAATTTCCAAACCCTCATCTGATGGCCGCACGTCTTCCGCACCCAGATCGATTGCTTGTAATTCTAATTCTTCAAGATTTGGATTGCCATCGCGTGGCACCAGAATCTGGCCGCGAGAGCTGAACAAAAATGCCACACTGCCGCGGCTGGCCAGATTGCCACCGTGTTTGGTGAAAATCGTCCGGAGGTTGCCATGCGTCCGATTGGTGTTGTCTGTGGCTGTCTGAATATAAAATGCTGTCCCGCCTGGGCCATAACCTTCATAAATCGCGTCCTCGATGACAGCCGCGTCCTTGTCTTCTCCTGTGCCGCGTTTGACTGCCCGCTCGATTGCGTCCTTGGTCATGCCAGCGTCTTTGGCGCGGTCCATAACGAGGCGTAGTTTGAAATTGCTAGCCGGATCTCCCCCAAGCTTGGCGGCAATGGCCAGCTCGCGGGCCAATTTGGAAAACGCTTGGCCTTTCTTTTTGTCAGCTGTTCCCTTTTGTCGTTTGATTTGCGCCCATTTACTGTGACCAGACATAAAAAATGTAAAGTTTAAATATCAAAATGAAAATCTAATTGTCATTCTGAGGCGTACTCGCCGAAGAATCTCGTATTGATTCAGAGATCCTTCGTAGTACCCCAGGACGACACTTCTGTGTAATTTTAAATTTTGATTGGAATTTTGATTTTTGCATTTTGAATTCTAAATTTCAACACCGCTGCCGTATTTAGGAATTAAAGTGGGGATTTTGAGACTTTTCGCAATAGTTGCAGAGAATGCTACCATATTTTCCGCGTCGCCGTGCACTAGACAAATCCGTTTCAGGTTTTTTGCGCTGCCAATCCATGATAGAAGTTTTTTTTGGTCTGCGTGCGCGGAAAAACCGCCGATTGCCTGCACCCGAGCCCGCACTGGAATGCTGCGCGTAAAAAGCGGAATCCATTTATGGCCTTCAAGGATTTTCCGGCCCGTGGTGTTTGCTGCCTGATAACCAATGATGAGTAAGGTATTATTGTGGTTAGGCAGATAACGCTCCAAATGGTAAACGATGCGCCCTCCATTCATCATACCATTGCCGGCAATGATGATTTTCGGGGGGCGAACACTGTTAATGTCTTTGGATTTAAGCCTCGTCTGGGTCAGGCGAAGTCCCGGGAAATTGAACAGGTCGTGATCGCCCTCTCCGGCAATCAACTGGTCATCGTGGTTGTAAAACCCGAGATCTTTTTTGAAGACTTCCGTAATCTTTATAGCAAGCGGACTGTCGAGGAAAATCGGTACTGTTGGGATCAGTCCTGCATTTACCATGCGATTAAATTCATATAATATTTCTTGGGTCCGCTCCACAGCAAACGCGGGGATGAGAAGGACTCCTTTTTGTTTGATAGTCTGGGCCACAGTTTTCTCGAGAAGTCTCCGCCTCTCCCCCGGCGGCTCATGCAAGCGGTTGCCATAAGTGCTCTCGCAAAGCAACAGGTCAATATTCTCAGGAAGCTTTTCGGTTTCACGGATGATCGGCGGATGGACATTGCCGATATCGCCGGAAAAGACAATCCTTTTACCGTCTATGACGAGCTCGATAAATGAAGAGCCGAGAATATGCCCCGCGTCATAAAAAATTGCGTAATCAGTATCAGAGAGGAAGATTTTTTTTCCGTATTCGACTGGCTTAAAAAATTTTTCCGCGTTTTTAGCATCTTTCGCCGCATACAAAGGCAGACGGCCGGTTTCCTGGTACTCGATATCCATTATTTCCAGAGCGTCTTGCCAGAGATATTTTGTCAGTTCCAAGGTCGGAGCAGTCGCATAAATTTTCCCCACAAAACCTTCAAGACAGATTTTTGGCAGCCGCCCGGCATGGTCAACATGCGCGTGGGTAAGGAGCACGTGGTCCACCTCGCCGCAGCCGAAAGGCAATGATTCATAATTTTTGGCCCGCGCAAACCGCTCGCCTTGAAACAGTCCGCAGTCTACCAGGATGGTTATTTTTTTACCGCGTATTAAATAGCATGACCCGGTAACCTCCTCAGTAGCGCCGTAAAAAGTTATGGATGGCATATGTGAATCATAACATAAAAAAAATCCTCCCCCTGACCAGTCTGACTGGTCGTGAAGGGGGGAGGAGGGTAAGGGCGAAATTATTGGGCGCTCTGACCAGAATCAGGAGTAGAAGGTGGCTCAGTCGGCCCGCCCGCATCCGCAGGATGGGCTTCGCCTTTATGCTGATCTACATCGTCAACATCAGCGCTACACATTGGACAAGTTGGCATTATAACCACCCCCTTTCTAAGGTTTAACCGTTAATTTTGTGGCCTGAATAAAAGTCTCCCCATCATTAGTGAAGCCAAAGATTTGCACGGGATATTCTCCGGGATTTCTCGGCGCTGAAAAGCGGATATTAAAAGGAAAATGTTCGTCGGTAAGTTTCATGTGGTTGACCAGAAGAAAAACCTGGTCAAGCGCGACAGAGGAATTTATGCTGACAGTCACCTCTTCGCCTGCGTAAAAAGGAGATTGCGAGAGGTCAGTGATTTGTAAACTGGCCGAGATCGGCTTTGTGGTGGCGCCCCTCACTGCTTCTTCCTGGCTTTTGATTATCTCTGGTTTGAGAGGTTTGCCGGGGCTGACTTCGTTCAAACCTTTTTTGAGAGTACCGATGTCAGACTCCAAGATAAAGGACAGAGAATAATCAGTGCTTGTTTGGCCAAAGGGACTGTATAAATACTGTACCCCGCTTTTTGGATCTGTGGGTACGCTCGTGAGAATTTTTTCGGCCATGAGTTCGTCAAGCAGCTTGGGGTAAGTTTTTTTCGCGGTAAAATATGTTTCCAGCGCAGTTTGCAGACTCTCGATGTCTTTGAGCCGCTGTTCGTCGCGGATTACGGCTTGGGCATCGATTTGCGGAGCTGCTGGCGGCGGTGTCCCGACCTCTGTCGGGATCCCGACTTGGGTCGGGAGATTCTCGGACTTCACAGCATACCGCTGGTAAGCCCAAAACCCGCCGTAAGCGAGCACTGGCAACAGGATGATCATCACGACAATAACTATCAAAAGCCTTCCGTGTCTCGCCAAAAAAGAGGTGTGCTCTGTCGGACTGTAGGTCAGGCCCTCTCCTGCAAGTTCGGGAGGTAGATTCACAGGCGCGGCTTTGGACTGCGGCATAAGGCCAGCCTGGATAAATGCTTCATTAATGTCCGCGGTTTCCCAGCCGGCACTAACAAGCGCGGTCTGGATTTCGTTTTGCGGAAACCCGTCCCGAATGTTTTGTTTGATATAGGAAACTAGTGATTGATCAACCATAATTTTATTTTGTAGTGGTGGGCGTGCCTGGATTCGAACCAGGGACATTCTGTGTATAAGACAGATGCTCTAACCAGCTGAGCTACACGCCCGTACTGGTATTATATCTGTTTTACATTATGAAATCGAGATATGGATTTCAGCGCCCAGGGCGTCCGCAACCCGATGCAGAAATTTAATAGAAGGATTGTATGTGCCGCTTTCAAGGCGCGAGATAACCGGCTGTTTAGTGCCCAGCTTTGCAGCTAGCTGTTTTTGCGTAAGACCATTATTAAGGCGTTTCCTAATAATCATTCTTATCAACGCAAATTCAGGCTCTAGCTCGTCATAAGCCTTTTTGAACTCTTTATTTTTTAGTAGCCGTTTTCTTAAGCTTTCGAAAGAGGTTGTTTTCATAGTAGAATCAATATAACCTATAAGTTATATCATGTCAACATCCTGAGTTTAGCAACCGCAGTGTTTAATTCTTTCCGCGGTGTTTGTTGAGTTTTCTTCACGAAGCCGTGCAGTAGCTGGGCGAATCTTTCATGGAAGCAATAAAATATTCTGATTTCTTTTGACCCTCGAATTCGCAGCTCGAATAATCCATTTCCAAGACTTTTGCTCTGAGGCATGGTCAATCTATGGCCAAATTCTTTGAGCAATAGTACAGTCTTTACGACTTTGGCAGCCACAGATATTTCCAGGGATAAAATAAACTTGTCTACACTAGGGTTGGATTTTACTTCCATGAATATTTATTTCAGTAAATCCCAAATGAGTCGAAACCATGTGCGGTAGGTTTCTGCCAGTTCTGGATGTATCATAACAAATATTTTTCCGTCTTCGCCAAAATTGCCAATGTCCACACTGGTAAAAGTCACGACATAATCGCCAAAGACGTCAGTTACGCCTGGCGTGGCATATTTGGTCGGCAGAAATTTATATTCGCCTTTGACGTTTTTTACTGCATCGGGCAGTTTTTCTTTGACCCGCGGATCGTAGAGAGTGTAGTATTTCTTTTTTTTGCGATGCATGGCGTCCTGAAAATCCAGCAAATAATGTTTCTCCACCCAAGGCGTAAACCACAGTCCCTTGGCCCCCAAAAAATATGTATCCTCGGCCACGCGTGCCATATCGCGCAGATAATTTTTATAGCCTTCTTTGCCTTTGTAAATGAAAGCCGCTTCCTCAATCGGTTTTGTTTCGTAAAGCTTGCGCATTCCCGGTAATATGCGATCTAAACTTTGCTGTTTTTCTGCAAGAATTTCTGCCAGTTTATCCGGCGTCACCGCTCGAAATTGATGCTCATTTTTTTGGAAGATACGAAACACCACGCCTTTTTCAATGAGGCGATTCAATGCGTCATAGACATTTCTACGGTGCACGTTGGATTTCAACGAAATCTCAGATACGCCAATTTCCCCGCTGGCGAGCAGGGTTTCGTAGATTTTGGCCTCGTTAGGCGACAGCCCGATATTTTCTAATGTTTCTGCGTACATTCCAATCTTTCTTCCCTCCCCTTGATGGGGAGGGACTGAGGGAGGGGTGGCAGTTATCACCCTATGGTGCTCTTGGCCACTCAATAAGAATAATATACACTCCCCTGTCACCATCGTCAAGCTTTTTTGGCGGGGTGCAGAGGAGGAATCATGGATACAGAGAATGCGAGGCTGAAATTGGCGGAAAATATGGCCCTTTTAGCAAAAGAGGATAAGGGTATCGAACAGATTCGTGATGAAAAAGTTCCGGTGACCCCATTGCCTAGCGAAGTGAAAATATTGGCAGGGGCATTGCTTCCACACAGTGATAGGCTAGGACATCTGTTTGGTTCCGTACCAACTAATAACGGTTGGTCGCTGGCCATAGCTGAAATTCCAAGAACAGATTCGCGTCGTTGTACGGCAACCTGTCTTGTGGCTCAAAAGCAGGGAAGGAAAATAAGGCTTAGTCAGGGCGTGTGGTTTGAAAGACATGCGCTGTTGGTTAAACCCTCGGAAGTACTTGGAGCAGTCCAAGCTTTGTCCACGTTGCCGGCAGTTCTTCTGGCTTGGCAGGCAGATGTGGAAAAAGGGAAAAAAGAGGCGGTGAGAAAACTCCAGAATACCGAGGGCGAACTTGTGGAGGCTGAAAAGCAGCTCCACAAACTTTGCCGGGAGCTCATTGAAGTATCACAACAAATTCTAGGGTCAACAGAAGAAAAACGCTGAAAGGAGAGTTGAAATGTTGAAAACGCTCATGGCCTATTTATTTGGGTGCGTGATTGGGCTGACATTGTCAGCAGAGGCAGTATCCCGATCGTCGCTGCTTTTGTCAGCTTTTACCATCACGGCGTTAGTGGCATCGTTTAAACATCCGTTTGCTGGCCTGTCCCGGGGCGAGTGGTGGCAGAAATTTGTCTTGCAGTATGCGCCAGCGGCCTTGTTTGGCATATTCACGCCTGCGGTCTGGCATGAAGCCGGAATCGACGGTCTTTCCGTCCTGCTCTGTTCTGGTTCTATTCACCTCGCGAGCTGGAAAAATAGTTCGGATTCTCGGCGTTATCGGTTGGAACAGTTTCAGCTCGGCTTTGCGGATTTCTGGCCAGACCATGCGAGGATGATTGCTATTCTGAACGCTGAGGGGAAATCCGAAATTGCCGACGAACTGATTGAATCAGTCATTTCAGGAGACAAAGCGGCGATGATTCGGACCTGCGGAAACGCATTGAAGCACTTGTCAGAAGCTCAAAAAGGTTTGATCAGAAGCGAAAACGTTTTGCGCGAGAGATAGAAAAAGCGGTGGATAGCATTGATGCGATTCCACCGTCTTTTTTTACGAGATTGCCGCGGCGAGTACGCCTCGCAATGACGGAAGGTAGATTAAACAATCGTTGCCGAGGCAAGGGTGTCTTTTTCGGCGAGGCGGATGACGCGCACGCCTTGGGTGGAGCGTCCTAATGTCGAAACAGTGCCGAGTGCGGTGCGCAGAGTCTGGCCAGCGCGGGAGATGACCACGAGGTCTGCCTCTTCGGCGCGGTCCACGATGTGCATCACGCAAATGTTTCCGGTTTTTTTGGTGATGTTCATGGTTTTGATTCCAGAGCCGCCGCGGCCTTGGACTTTGTACTCAGAAATATTGGTTTTTTTGCCCATGCCGAACTCGGACACCACGAGGACTTGGAGATTTTTCGGATCAGCGGATTTTTCAATGATGTCTACGCTCATAACCTCGTCACCTTTTCTGAGGCGGATGCCGCGCACTCCTGAGGCATTGCGGCCCATGGAGCGTACTTGGCTTTCTTTAAACCGGATGGCTTGTCCCTGGGCGGTGGTCATCATGATTTCGTCATTGCCGCTCGTGAGGTGCACCCATTTGAGTTCATCTTCTGGCCGCATCTTCATGGCAATAAGTCCTGATTTGCGGACCTTTACAAACTCTTCGATCGCGGTTTTTTTAACTACGCCTGTTTTAGTACCCATAAACATAAATTTGTATTTGCTTGATTCTGTTTTGCCATAGGTCAGGACGGCGGTCGCAAATTCGCCCGGTCCGAGGTTTAGGAAATTTACCAGAGCCTGGCCTTTGGAGGTGCGGGATGTTTCCGGCAGTTCATAAACCTTGGTCTGAAAGAGTCGTCCTTTGTTTGTGAAAAACAGAATATCATCATGGGTTTCTGCGGAAAGCATTTTCACGACAAAATCTTCGTCTTTGGTGGTAATGCCGATCACGCCCTTGCCGCCGCGCCCCTGTTTGCGATAAGTGTCAGGAGGCAGGCGTTTCACATAGCCCGATTTGGTGACCACGATCAGGACCTCTTCGTTGGCAATCAGGTCCTCGATCTTGAACTCGCCAATCGGGGTTTTTACAAGCTTGGTGCGCCGTGCGTCGCCAAATTTGGATTTGAGGTCAAGCACTTCTTTTTTTATGACTCCGTCGATTTTTTTCGGACTTTTCAAAAGATCTTCGAGTTCGGCAATAAGCTTGCGCTTTTCTTTGAGTTCTTCGTCAATCTTTTTGCGCTCTAGTCCCGCCAAAGCAGAGAGCCGCATTTCCAGGATCGCTGCTGACTGCTTGTCCGAAAGTTTGAATTTCTTCATCAAAGCGCTGTGCGCTTCTTCTTTTGTCTCCGACTGCTTTATAGTCTTGATTACCTGGTCAATATGGTCGAGCGCGATTTTGAGGCCTTCCAAAATGTGGGCGCGGTCTTTTGCTTTTTCCAGCTCAAAACGCGTGCGCCGCGTGACCACCTCGCGGCGATGCGCCACAAAATATTCCAGGATCATTTTCAGATTCAGAACGCGCGGGTCAATGCCGTCCACGAGCGCCAGCATATTCATGTGGAACGTGTCCTGCAGCTGAGAATTTTTGAAAAGCTGGTTAAGCACTTTGTTGGGGATTGCGTCGCGCTTCAGCTCAATGACTATGCGTACCCCGTCTTTATCAGACTCATCGCGCAGGTCGCGGATGCCCTCGATTTTTTTCTCATTGACTAGCTCGGCAAATTTTTCCAGAAGCGTGGCTTTGTTTACGCGGTACGGAATCTCCGTGACAATGATGTGATAGCTGCCGTCTTTCACCTCAATGATTTCTGTTTTCGCGCGCACCACAACCGAGCCTTTACCTGTAGCATACGCAGATTTGATTGCACTCCAGTCATAGATGATGCCACCCGTAGGGAAATCCGGTCCTTGGATAAATTGCACCAAGTCTTCGCTTGTAAGTTTCGGGTTGTCAATGAGCGCTGTCGTCGCATCCACAACCTCGCCAAGGTTGTGCGGCGGAATGTCGGTCGCCATACCCACGGCAATGCCGAGCGTGCCGTTTAAAAGAAGGTTTGGGAGTTTCGCGGGCAGAACAACCGGTTCTTTTTTGGTGGCATCATAATTGTCCATGAAATTAACAGTATTTTTATCAAGATCGCCGAGCAGTTCCAGGGACATGCTTTCCAGGCGGCATTCAGAATAACGCATGGCAGCCGGCGCATCTCCGTCTAGAGAACCAAAGTTGCCTTGGCCGTCCACGAGCGGATAGCGCATGGAAAAATCCTGAGCCATGCGTACGAGCGAATCGTAGACAGCCACATCCCCGTGTGGGTGGTATTTGGCCAGCACCTCACCAACCACTGCCGCTGATTTGCGGTAGCGCGCGCTGGGCTGCAGTCCGATCTCATTCATGGCGTATAGAACTCTGCGATGCACGGGTTTGAGGCCGTCTCTCACGTCCGGCAGAGCGCGCGATACAATGACTGACATCGCATAGTCAAGATATGACTCCTGCATCTCGTCCTCAATGTTGCGCGGCTTGAGATAACCAATCTCGTTGGAGGATTTCTCAGGTTTATCGGGAATTTTGTTGTTTGAGTGCTTAGCCATAGGTTAAATGAAAAATGTAAAGTTCAAAAATCAAAATGACAGTGTAAAATTTTAAAATTTTGAATTGTCATTTTCCATTTTGATTTTTAAATTTTGACTTGAGTTCTCTAACATTATTCCAAATTTTTTGAAATTTCGTGGTATCCCCTTGCTCAATGGTTCTATATTTCAGCGTCAGCACCCAGATGACGAGGATAAGAATGACAGTGACAGCTACAGAGATTCGCAGGATGCGGATTTTTTCTTTCTCGGGCCTAGCTTGTAATCTCTTTAATAACTCCATTCGTATATTCGTACTAATTCGTTATTCGTAAAACTACCTCAGAGGCTCCAAGATTACGACTTCGGTATTTTCTCCTTCCAGGATGTTGGATTTCTTGATAGTTAGTTTTTCCTGGGGTGCGGCTTTAGCGCCTCCGATTTCTTTGAGAAACTGGTCAACCTTATCGAGGCTGATTTTTAGGCCGGGCTGAGCATAGTGCATGGGCACCACAAATCGCGGTTCAATCTGATTGACGATGGTTACGGCCTCCTCAGCATCGCAGACGATTTTCCCGCCAACCGGTACAAACAAAACATCAATATCACCAAGGTCTTCAAGCTGCTGGTCAGAAAGCTCTTTTTGTTTAAGCGAACCTAAAAACCCCAAGCGCATGTCTTCCATGCGTATGGCATAAATCGCAGCCCCGGCTGCCGCTACACCCCTGATAAACAGTCCCTTTATGTCGTATTCGCCGGGGCTGTCCACCACAAAAGTCTTCTCATCCCCTACTGCCTCGCGGTTATTGTAGAGATCAGAAGAAGGGTTAGAAATAATGACTATGTCAGTCTGCCCCCGCGGGGGCGTTGGCCCGGCGCTTTTGGAAAAAGGGTCAGTGATGAGCGTTAGCGGGCCTGAGGAAATCTTGAAACTCGACAGTCCAAACCAGGATATTACCATGAGGTAATTATACCCTGAAAAGGGCAAAAAATAAAGAGAAAGACTTGACGATGTATCATTTCTCATATACAATATGAAATATGGCAAATATAGAATTTTCTGAGCCAATAGAGTTTGAGTGGGATGAGCACAACCGTGCCAAGCTCAGATTACGCCATAATATCTCTTCGGAAGAAGCAGAGCAGCTATTTATCAATGATCATTCAGTATTTTTTGATGTTAAGCACAGCATTGCCGAGAGGAGATATCAGTTATTAGGGTCCTCCAATAGCGGACGAATACTTTTTATAGTTTTCACTATTAGGAAGAATAAAATTAGAATAATTTCGGCGCGCAGCGCCGGTAAAAAGGAAAGGAGTAATTATGAAAAAACTTAAAAAGATTCCCAAATTCAAATCTGAGGATGAAGAAGCCGAGTTTTGGAACACCCATGATTCTACTGAATATTTAGACTGGTCAAAGGCCCAGGGGGTCATCTTTCCAAATCTAAAACCCACCTCACGCTCGATCTCTATTAGACTTCCGGAATACATCATCAACGAGGTCAAAGTCGAAGCTAATAAACTCGATATCCCATATCAAGCCCTCATGAAACAATATATTGCCAGGGGCGTTGAGAAAGAGCGGCAAAAATAAAAATAAAAGGAGCAAGAACATGAGTTCTTGCTCCGGTTTTCCCTCACCTCCTTTCCTTGTTTCGTGTCCTGTCCAAAGCAGACCATGACTAGTGCGGTTGCTCTGCTGGCAAAGTTGCCTCCGGTTCCTGTTTGCGGACATTGACTACCTCGCCTGCCACCAAGTAATTGGCAAAGAGGCTAAGCATGGTCACACAGCCGCCGCATTCGCTGATGATGTGCCTCGCTTCAGCCAAATCCACTTGCTCTGCGAAATACTCTCTGTTGCAGGGGCAGTAGACCAAGGTGACGCGCGATGGCTCAAGGTGTCTGACAAGAGCGAGGGTATCCCTTGATCTTTCGTCCCTACACACGTAGGCGATTACATGATCAACGTAATCATCTTCGGTAATTATTTTTGTCACGAGCTCTTGCCACATTGCGGTGGTTTCTTTGCTGTCCGTCGGACTGCGTTTATATTGCAAAACGAGCGCCTGGCCAGCCTTTCCTACTCGCGTCCATCCATTCGGAATCCACGAACATTCGAATCTATGCTCGTACCTGTCTGTCACTGTCTGGTTCCCGCCAAGTTCATTGTAAGTCAAAAACACGATTCTCATATTTCTCCTTTTCTGGCTCCCAGTCCTCTATCTCAAGTCGTGTGATCTTTTAAGAACTACCACAACCTCATCATGATCACCATAATCATAAGACCAAGTCCCATGATCCGGTTTTTCGGTGCTTTGTCTGATTGGTCGAGGCAAGATCACGATGACTGGCGTTTTTCGGCGGCTCACTGTGATATACAGGTGATGCGGCGTATCACCAACCTCGATTTTCTTTATTTTCGCCTGCGCGCCGAAAATCTGTTTGAGTTGCTTTGTGATTGAATCCACATCTGTTTGCAAATGCCCCATCGGGCTCCATATTTGTTTCATTGGCTCCTCACTTCCCTTTTTTTGCAGAAATTTTGTAGCTCAGTAGAATTGGGAAACCGACTGAAGCGACACTCGCGACCACTATGAATACCCTGTGAGGGTCGCTGTTCAGGTCAAGATGCAGAATACGTCTGCCCAGGAGTAGCATGACAACAGACATCATGCCTGTCATTAGCAAGCGCAGCTCGTAAGTATTGACGCTCTGAGTAAACATGACAGCAACAAGCAGGTTCACGGTCAAAAGCACTATATAGAACGCAAAGAGTTTATCCATTTCTTCCTCCCTTTTCTGTCCATTTGTGGACTTGCCATAGTATGCAAATTTGGCACAAATGTCAATTCTAGCGGCTTAGATTATAATTATTTATTAAATTTGCTTTATTCTATTGGTTTATTTATAATATATTTGTTGTCAGAATTACCGACAGAATATGTCCAATTTACATTCTCTATTAACTAGCTCTGGGCTTTCGGAAAAAGAAGCCCAGGTTTATCTGGCAGGTATTGAGCTTGGTGAGGCTTCCATTCAAAGGCTGGCAGAGCAGGCGGATCTCAAGCGGCCGACAGTTTATGACATTGTCGCTTCCCTCGAAAAGAAGGGTGTGTTTTCTATGGTCACTAAAAAAAAGAAGCGTTATTTTCTGGCGGAGGATCCAGAGAATGTTTTGGCGCTTTTGAAAGCGCGGCAGCATGCGTTTCTCGAAGCTTTACCAGAACTTAAGCTCCTATTTCAAACTGGCGGCAAAAAACCACGCGTCAGATTTTACGAAGGCGTTGAGGGGTTGAAAGCTATGTACTGGGATACGCTCGAAAGCAAAGGCGTGGTGCTGGCTTACGGCGCGATCACGGAGATGTGGGAAGCAGTCTCACAGGAATTCATAAAGGACTATGTGCGAGAGCGGGTGAAGCGCAAGATTTTTATGCGCGGCATTGTGCCTGCTACTCACGACAGCCAAGAATATGCACGCCGCGACAAACAAGAAATGCGGCATCTGCTTTTAGTCTCTGCCGCTAAATTCGTTTTTCAAAATGAGATCAATATTTACAATGACAAAGTCGCAATCTTCTCTTTTCCGGAAAAAATCGGCGTGATTATCGAAAGCCAAAAGATTGCTGAGACGCAAAGAGCGATTTTTGAGCTGGCCTGGCTCGGCGCCCTGCAGGCGACTTAAGTTTTTTATCTTATACGGTATTAGCATACTAGTACGCTAATATCAGATCTAGATTTTTATAGGTATTATTGTTGTCGATAAGGTTTTAATATATAGTTATAAAAATACGGATTTATGAAAGGAGGGCCTATGCCAAAAGCTCTTGATCTTGTGACAACGCTGTTCGACACTAAACCGATTCCGGATGATGGTTGGACAGGAGTTTTTCAGATTAAGGACGAGACGAGCAGCGCCGTGAAAGAGTTACGTTTTTTGTTAGAAGAATTCCATTCTAAACACTGCGGAATCACGCTATGGTCCGGTGAGGAAGTTTTTTTGCAAACTCATGTCGATGATCCTCCACCCACAGATGAAATGAAATTGGTAATCAAGGTGATTTTCATGTCGACGGTTTGCCAAACTATGAGTTGGGCGCCAAATGTCATCACCAAAACTCCGCCGATTCATGTGTCCCTGGGAAAGATGATACAAGAGTTTATCTCTTCATGATTGCGGGAAGAAATTATGGGGTGGGCGATGGATTTATCAATAATCCTGCGCCCACTTGTCTTTTCATCGGGTATTTGTTAATATACGAAAACAATTGAATAAGTCTATTGCAAGACACTTTAACCATTAATTAACCCCCGACACCAAACAATGTTGTGGTGTGGGGGTAAACTACTAATTATTAATCACTTGCGAAAATCCCGACAGGGTTAATAATTAGGTATTAGAGAGTACCTATTTTTTTATGGCTGAACTAACCATGGAGGAGCTTCTCCTCCAATCAAAAATCAAAGTTCTCACGGATGGCGATGTTATCAAGGGCCGCATTATGAGCGTGGGTAAAAATGAAGTCTACGTGGACGTGGATGGCATTGGCATTGGCGTGGTCCGCGGCCGCGAGCTTTATGATGATGAAACCATTTTGTCCTCACTCAAGGTAGACGACGAAGTGTTTGCCTCTGTCGTGGAGATGGAGAACAAAGAAGGCAACATTGAGCTGTCGTTCCGCAAGGCAGGACTGGAGCGCGTGTGGCAGACTCTCCGCGAAAAAATGGAAAGCCGGGAGATTATCAAAACCAAGATTTTGGAAGCCAACAAAGGCGGACTCATGGTGCGCATCAACAGTGTGGTTGGTTTCCTGCCTGTATCCCAGCTTGCGCCAGCCCACTATCCGCGCGTGGAGGATGGCGACAAGAATAAGATTTTGTCAGTCCTGCGCGGCTTTGTTAATCAGGATTTTGATGTGCGTATTATTACAGCTGAGCAGAATGGCGAAAAACTCATTGTCTCCGAGCGCGCGGTTATCGAAGGCGAGATCCTGCAGAAAATCAGCAAGCTCGCGATCGGCGATATTGTAGACGGCGAGATTACCGGTGTGGTGGATTTTGGGGCTTTTATGAAATTCGGCGAGGGACTTGAGGGGCTGGTGCACATCTCGGAACTGGCCTGGCAGAGGATTGAAAATCCCAAGGACATCGTAAAGGTTGGTGACAAGGTCAAGGCTCAAGTCATTGCCATTGATAATGACCGGATTAGCTTATCTTTGAAGAGACTGCAAAAAGACCCGTGGGAAGACGCAGTTAAGAAATACAAGATCGGTCAGATGGTGACAGGCAAGGTGTTGAAGCTCGCGCCGTTCGGTGCTTTCGTGGAGCTTGATCCGGAAATTCACGGTCTTGCGCACCTAGGCGAACTCTCTGCTGAAAAAATCGCTGACGCTTCCGCGGTTCTAAAAGAAGGCGAGGAAAAAGAGTTTCGCATCATTTCCATTGAACCTGCAGATCACAGGCTCGGCTTATCGCTTAAACCACCGAAGGCGGAGACGAAAGCTCTGACGTACGCCGATGGCGGAGTCGGAGCCCCGACCGAAAGCGCCGGGGAAGAAAAGAAAGAAGAGTCCAAAGCTGAAGAAACTAAACAAGAAGAGCCCCAAGTAGAGACAGTAAGCGAAACAAAATAGTTTGATTCTCCCCCTCATGAGGGGGAGATAGAGGGGGTCGTGGAACAGAACCCCAGACCTCCCCTTACCCCTCCTCGCTAGGAGGGGTTATAATGTCTCTATGGCCAGGTGGCGAAGTGGTAACGCTGCGGTCTGCAAAACCGCGATGCACGGGTTCGATTCCCGTCCTGGCCTCCAAGTATTATTCCCCTCTTAAGCTAAGAGGGGTTAGGGGAGTTAAGAATTGTATTTATATAACAATTCTGAAACAATAAACCACCGCCGTGGCCTGCGCAGAAACCAAACTGAAGTAGAAAAAAGATTATGGAAACTTTTGAGAAACAAGCAGTTTGAGGGGTTGAAATTTTTCAGGCAGTATAGTGTGGGTTCTTACATACTTGATTTCTATTGCCCGATCATGAAATTGGCAATTGAGCTGGATGGCGGACAACATGCCGAAACTACAAATATGGTTTATGATGAGAAAAGATCCGAATTTCTGAAAAATAGAAGAATTAAAGTCTTAAGATTTTGGAATAACGACGTCATTGAAAACATAGAAGGAGTTACGGATAAGCTCAGAATGGAAACAACTCCTCCTAGCCTCCCCTTAGCCTAAGGGGAGGGATAAAACCCATGCCTGGGTGGCGGAACTGGTATACGCACAGGACTTAAAATCCTGGGCCCGCGAGGGATTGAGGGTTCGAGTCCCTCCCCAGGCATTTCTCGACTTCGCTCGAAGTCTTCGACACTTAAGTTCCGCGGGATTCGCGGAGTTTTGATTTGTGTGTAACATTTCGGTATACTGCCGCATTATACTAATGTGATCACATTTTTAATTTAAAACATGAACCTAGATAGAGACGCTCTCTCAAAGCTCTGGGATGAAACTACCCCGAAACTTTTCGGCTACTTGGTCAACGTCACGCGCGACAAGTCGCTCGCTGAAGATCTTCTGCAAAGCACCTGGCTCAAAGCCATTGAGGCTATGCCGAAATTTAAAAGCCGAGGCGCGGGTTTCCCAGCCTGGTTGTTTGCGATTGCCCGCAATGAGTGCCGGCAAGCTTGGCGAAAAAGCAATCGCGAGGCAGCGTTTGACCTGGAACAGCACGACAAGGCAGCCCCAGATAATAATTCAGAAAATCAGATCCTAGTTGACCAACTACTCTCCAATCTTTCCGAAGACGACAGGGAACTCATCCGCCTGCGGTACATTGCTGACCTGCCTATAAATGACATCGCCCGAATTTTGAATCTTAATTTTGTGACAGTGCGCGTGAGACTCCACCGCGCTCTTGTCCAAGCCAAATCATATGCCGCGAAACATTCATAATATTTTAACTGACTGGGGCAGAGGCAAGCGCCGCTCCCCTGCTCGCAACGAGATTCTGAAGGCTGAAATCCTTACGAGGGTTCCTGCTGGCAACATTCCGACTGTGAATCACTCCCTGCGCCGATTACCTTGGTTGTCTTTTGCATTTACTAGTTTGGCAGCCATCATTCTTGTTGTGAACGCGGTAAGCGTCAATTACAGTTCGCGAACCATGATGGTTTCTGCTCCAACGGCCGGAGTGCGCGAGGAGGGTTCGGGATCATTTGCCATGCCCAATTCGATCGTGCAGGATTCAAGGAACAGTTTGATCCGGCCGTGGCCGAGCCCTTCGCCTGGCGGATCGATTACAGACACGCGGGAATTTTTGAAAAAAGATTACAATGCCCAGGTTCGCACGAGAAAAATCGATGAGCTGGCGGGCCGCATTCAGACCATGGTCCGCGGTTATGACGGCCGCATTGACGGCTATTCTGCTTCGGAAAAATATGGCTATGTCAGTTTTGCGATTCCGGCCAGCAAACTCGAAGCTTTTAGAGCGGAAATTAAATCTATCATCCGTGCGAAATTTTATACGGAATACGTTTCCTCGCAAAATCTGTTGCCGCAAAAACAGTCCATAGAGCAGGAGCAATCCCAGATTGAAAAAACATTGGGACAGCTTCGTGCTGACCGCGATAAGCTCATGATTGATCACAAAAAAACCTTGTCTTCCCTGCAAAGCCAATTGAATGCGGCAAATAAAGAGCTGGCAGCTCTGCGCGCCGAGGTCACAGACGACCCAGAGCGCCGCGCCCAGATTGACGCCAGGATCGCCCAGCTTCAACCGCAAAAAATCACTCTGGAAAGTCGGGTCTACAATGAGAATAAAAATTACGAAGCAAACTTGGTTTCGTTTGACTCTCAAATCGCCAGCGCAGAGTCTAATCTGGAAGCCGTCGAAAAACAAGATCAGAATTTACTGGACAATGTGGCCACGGTCCAGGGCTACATCACCCTGAACTGGATCAGCCTTTGGGAAATCATGGATCTCTACCTGCCCGGCCCGCTCCTCACCTGGATTCTCGGCGCGTTGGCATTAACCGCTTATCTCTGGCACCGTCATAGATCCCATCTTCTGATTCCTTGAGATAGCGCGGGGTTAACAGCGAGGTTGTTTAATGCTAATATGACGTTCATAAGGAGGCACTATGAGCGAGAATACTGTGGTCCGGATTGTTAATGGGAAACAAGAAACCGTGCGGCAATCCGACCTAAATGTCGGGGATGTAATTTTGAATAAGGAAGGCAGATGCCTGCGGATTGTCACCAAACAGATCGAATTCTACAACCTTGCAAAAGGGCGAATTCAATTTCCAGGCGAGTCAGGCTATGCGGCGGTGATACTCTGGGGAAAATTTGCGGCAGCCTTTCCTGTTTCAGGCGGTCCTTTCGGGGATTTAATCAAAAACGGTAAGATGATCATACCGCCGCTTGGGGCTATGGTTGAGGCAGTGATTTTTGAGGAGGTGGCAGCAGAATGACTCCCCTCTGTAGGATTTTACGGTTTGGCGCACAATGGCGTGCGTCAGACCGTATTTTTATTTTATAATTTTTTTTAAAATTTTTCCGAGTTTGAAGACATTGTGATAAGTTTTATCTAAAATCAAATCCCATGTACCGGTGTAGTGTTTCTCCATCCCTGTCTCCCCCGCCTTGATGTAGCGGGTTTTAAATCTCGTGATGCCAGCCCAGGAATGGGATTCATCACTGCCGGCTGGCGCAATACCCCACATATCATAATTTTTTTTGCCAGCCATTTTTGCGGCGCGAATCGCTTCCCATAGTACAAGGCTGGGAACATTAGCATTTCTTTGTTCTGCAGATGACGCGGCATACAGATAAGTCCCGCTGTCGCCGAACAGCATGACAATGGCAGCCGCCAAAATTTTGCCTTCAAACGAGCCTGTGAGGAGGATGGCGCGAGGTTGATCGGAATTCAATAACTCACCCCCGCCCTCTCTTAAATTAAGAGGGGGAACTCCCTCCCTTAAGGTAAGGGAGGGTTGGGGTGAGTTATGAATCATGAACTGCTGCCGAAATTTTTCAAATCTTTCCCGCGGCCAGACTGTGATGCCATCGCGTTTGGCAGTTTCTTCAATCAATTCTAAAAATTTATCAAAAGCCGACCGGTCCGTCGTTTTTTCCGCAACCCTTACGCCTTTTTTTATAGCCAGTCGGATATTGTATCGGGATTTTTCATGCATGCTCGAGAGCAATTCGTCTTCGGATTTAGTGAGGTCAACAAGGACAGTGTCGTTGGGTTCGGTTTGCCGCAAGAGAATTGCGGGGGCGATTAGCGAATAGCGATTAGCGAATAGTTTTAAATCTTCATAGGGGGGATTAATTCTAATCATTATGGATTTTTCTTTTTCACCAATCCTCTTTAGCTCCTCAATTATCAAGTCTAATTGCAAATAGCCAGTCGCCAGTCGCTTTGCGACCGGTCCTTTTGTTATTTCCAAATATGTTTTCCCTAGATGTAGGGGCCGGACAATTGCTTGCGCAACCGCAATCAACTCACCTGACTCCCCTGCAACTCCAAGCCGGTGAATTTTCAATCCCAAAGATTTTTGAAACTCGCCCCACTGCCAGGATTGAAGGAAAGAAGCCGGGCTGGAGTTGTCCGCGACGAACTGATTCCATTTGTCTTTTTCAATGTCGTATTCAATCTGCATGGTTATACGTTATCAGTTATCTGTTATAAGTTCAAAAAGCTCTTCGATTTCTCGAAGAGCTTTTTGTCATATTCCTCTGGTTTCCAAATCTTTGGTAACCTGGTTTACAGCCACGATCCAGCTGTTGTTCTGCCAGCCGACCCAGCGATTGCGCATGAGTTTCGGAGTGGTCAGGCCGCCGTCGTGATACTTTTGAATGAGCGCGTTCGCTCTTTCAAAAGCGGCCGCATAGTCTGTGTAGACCTCGGGTTTCCCGCCGCCAATGCCCCAGCAGTTGTGGGGGCGGATGTTTCGTTTGCAGAAATTACTTTCCGCAAAAGAGATACCAATAATCAAGCGGTAGTGATAGTGTTTGAGAAGCTCCTCAGCATGTTCAGCCATCGGAGAATTTTTACTTTTCAAATATTCTCTTAAGGGCGCTGCGCGAGGATCAACCTTCGGCTCATGCTCCATGTTCTCTCTGGCAAGCTCATCGCCGAAAATTATATTATCCAGGTCAGAAAGAGCGATTTTTACATTTTGGGAATTTTTTATTTCAAACACGAATGGCTCATAAGCCGGTACAGATTGGGCGAAAGCCGCATGTGGAGCAAAGCTCAACACGAGCACGCCGATCAGGGTAAATTTAGTAGCATTCATGCTTTATTAAAGAACTCCTTTCTTAAAGTTAATCCCGCTTGAAGGCGGGGTGGCATAGGTGCGATTTAGGTGTTGCCTACCCTACCCTGTTAGGGATAGGGCACGCAACCGTATATGTTAGCACAAAATAGCAATCTGATCAAGGGCTTTGTGCGAAAAAATGGCTTATTTAAGCCATTTTTATTTATAAATTAGGCTAAAGTTAGCCAAAAACAGCATTTTTTTGCGAGCAACAAAAAACCGCCATTTTTTGGCAGTATTTGGTGCGCACTGAGGGATTCGAACCCCCGACTCCTTCCGTGTAAAGGAAGTACTCTACCACTGAGTTAAGTGCGCTTTGGTGCCCGGGAGAGGACTTGAACCTCCACAGGGTTTCCCCCACTGGCACCTCAAGCCAGCGTGTTTACCATTACACCACCCGGGCATTGCTCTTTTTTAGAAGCTTGCTAATTATAAATAAAGCATCACGAATTTTCAAGTATTTTCGATGCAAACAGACAACTTTTCTATAGTAGAGCTTATCCAGCAATTTTAATGATTCTTTTTTTGCGTACCTTAACTGATAGCAACTGCTGAGTCGAGCTTTGCTGACATGGCCGCGTATTTGCAGTGTTTCAAAAATGCGATTTCTAAGCCACTTTATATGATTTTCACTGGCGGAAACAAAGTTCATATAAAACATAAAACTGGATTTCCATCGTGGGTCCCAGTAGGAATTAAATGATCCATCCCCATCAAAATGTCCTCTCAAAAAATCAAAGAAGTATTCCTCGGGGATGGCTATTTTCTTAAGGATTTTGGTTTTATTCGGCATCAATCCTATTGAGAGTAAAAACCGATAGAAATTTACATCACCAAATTGTATTTGAAAAATATTTTTTATTCTTCTATAACCAGTTTTTGTTCCGACCTTGTTCTCCAAATGCAGGCATTTTTTGAAAGTCTCTATGAGATCTAAGTCTTTCGAGGTAAAGTTAATGTGCCGGCCATCTTTTGATAAACTACCGTCTGTTACTAGGAGCCCAATAGCATATGCAAATTCTGGCGACCACCCGATTTTAACTTTGTTTTTTGGAAGCCCCATAGAAATATTATATCATGCCTCAAGGTAAGAGCGTATACCAAATAATAAGAAGTGTTCCTCTTTCCAAGCTGTTTTTTTATGCTTTGGTTCTACTTTTGCCCTTTAACATCAACCGTGCGTATTTCACAGAAACGAGTTTTTTCTTTGGTTATCATATTTTTTACCACACAATTTTTATATACTTGACAGATATATTGATTTGTGTTCTGATATTGAGCTGGTTGTATGAAATTTGTGTTTCACAGAAACATGACCCCCTCCCGACCTCGACTCGTCTCGGCGAGGCGGGCAATCCCCCTTATTTCAAGGGGGAGGAAAAACCAACGATGACTCCTCCCCTTAAGGTAAGGGGAGGTTGTGAGGGGTTATTCCACAAGATATACACCAGTATTTCACAAGATGTCCTCATTAAATCCACAATGGTTTTTTGGCTTATCTTAGGCATTTCTATTACCATTTCACAGAAACCGTTGCTTAGTTTCTACGGTTTTGTGAAAATATCGGAATTTTTGTTGGTTTTTCTCTACATGAAACAAAATATACGTTTCACAGAAATACGGACCACACTTTGGCTAATTGTGACGGGAGCGGTTATTCAGTCGGTAATCGGCATTCTTCAGTACTTTGATCAACATTCTCTCGGATTTCAACATTTCGGTGAAACGTTTTTTACATCAGGTATGAAGGGAATCGCGGAATTTTATACTCACAGCCTTATTTCTGTGAAATATCTTCGTTTCGATGAAATAATGGCGGGTGGTAAGGATTTTATTCCTATAATTCGGCCATATGGCACGTTTCCTCATCCAAATTTGCTCGGAGCCTTCCTTTTTGTTGGATTGCTTGCCAGTATTTCGCTTATCTATGCTAAATCTCGGCAAACTACACCCCCACCTGTATCCTCCCCCCTCAAGGGGGAGGAATTCCCCTCCCTTGCTGTGTCCGCCGAAGCCTCGGGCGGAGGCTGGGAGGGTAGGGGTCGGGAGAGGGTGAAAAGTATTTCGCGTGAAATATTTCTTGCCCTTTCCCTCATCCTCATCTCCACTGGCCTGACCCTGACCTTTTCTCGAACAGTTTGGCTGGTAACTGTTTTGGCGCTAGTTATTTTGTTTATTCTAAGCCGGTTTCACCGAAACAGAGTGTTTGCGCGGATGGAAACAGCTCAGCGTGAAACAGGAAATCAGTTTTATCTCCCCGGCCGGTTATTAGTTATCATTTTATTACTATTGATTGCTTTCAGTACCAATTGGTTTCTATTTGGTAAACAAATTAAAGACCGTATTTACCCCCCTCCTCGGGAAGGAGCGAGGATGGGGGAGGTCTTGGACGAAAGCATTCGCGATCGCCAGCTTTTTGATTCTGCCGCTTGGAGGGAGATCAAAGACAATCCGGTTTTCGGGGTGGGTTTGCGCAATTTTGTCGTAGCATTAGCGCAGATCCCGTCGGATAACGGGATGGCTGAAAAATATCCGCGCGCTTTTATGGATGGCAAACTCCTGCCGCATCTACACCAGCCTGCCCATAATATTTATTTACTGCTTCTTGCCGAAACTGGGATTCTCGGGCTCGGAGCATTTCTATGGGTGCTTTACGGAATTCTTAAAAGAGGCTGGGGGGATAGGCCTGCCCGCCAATCGCCTGACGGCTCAAGCCGGATGGCAGGCGGGGGACAGGAGAAGTTAATTCTGCTCACTGCATTCGCAGGTTTCCTGTTCCTCGGCTTTTTCGACCACTATTTTTTGTCGCTTCAGCAGGGGAGTCTGCTGTTTTGGATAGTGGCAGGGATGCTGGTTTCAGAGTAAAATTAGTCTAGGCAAATTTCGAACTTCTCGGAGGAGAATATGATACAAAAACTTGTCTTGGCAGTTTTGATTTGCGTGGCGGTTGGGCTGGCTTTTGCACCAATCCCAAAATCAATCCTGGGAATACAGCTTGGCGCTTTGTTTGGAGATTGTGATCCGAAGGGCGAACGTATCGTGATGAGCACCAGAGCCGAACGGACTACTGACGGTTACCGATACTTCTATGAATTCGGAGAGCAAAACTACACCAATCCGCCGCGCTTACAAATCACTTTTACCGCTGAAGAATGGAAGATGATCGGTCAGGATTCACAGTTCAAGAAACTGGGCTTTGTAAATTGGTACAGTCAAAGCTCAGGAAATGTTACGATCATTTTCGAAATCCCCCTTTCATCCAAACCGGTTGTGATCTCTGGCTCGCACTTTCGCCGTCCATTGGAAACTATAAAAGGAGTGCGTGTAGTTGACCAACAATACCAGCCTCGATCTGGAGGAATCATGGGTTTCTGGAGTCCGGATACGCCACCTCCGCGGTGGCAAAAATCAAAGCCTGCACCGGTCGTCGGTCAGCAACTTGCCGCAGTGCGTTGAAGGAGGAAGCCAATGATTGAAAATTGCAGGGACTTCAGAAGGCTGCAGGTTTTTTTTGCGAAGGCGGTGACATTTGGCCATCAGCACACACGCATGGCTCAACATGTGCGACAGTGCGTGAGTTGTGCGCGAGAAGTGCAAGCCATTCGCGAGGCTGAGGCTTTCTTTTTGCGAAAGCCGGCCAAGGAAGAGAGGCGACTGCGCAGTTTACTTCTCGCGAGAACCGAGAATAAGAGGTAGGGGCTCGCATGGATAACTTAGCCGCTGGCGTCCAGAAATGGATGTCCAGCGGCTTGTGTTTTTTGTATTCAAATCCGATAACCCATAGGCTTCACGATCGTGAAGCCTATGGGTTATTTTTTCTTGACGTTTTAAATGACAGGTCTACAATGATATTAAGTGTAACTGCAGGAGACGTGCATAGTCGGTCCTACTTTGGCTGAAATTGCCGGGGAGCCGAGAGCTCTCGAGACGTGTACTGTGCAAACGGGCACCTGCAACTTTCCCACCTCGTAGGAGGGAAAATGTTCGAAAATTCACAACTCAACGGTAAAAACCGCAAGCGGTTTGGTTTGGCCATGATTCTTTCGACAGCAGCGCAAGTGCTGGTCGTAGCATTGCTAATCCTAGTGCCGCTTTTCATCACCAACACTCCGGCAGTCGTGCTCGCTGATAAGCTGTTTGCTCCGCCGCCGGAAAAAAAGAAAACACCTGATGTTGAAGTGTTTACGAAAGAAAAGGAGAAACCCAGAGAAACAGAGACGAAAGTAGACGATAGATTTACCGCACCGCCGTCTATTCCAAGGGACATTCCAGGACCTGATCTTTTTGTTCCGGAACCTCCCAAGGATAATACGGGTGTGACAGGCGGAGTTCCGGGAGGGATTCCAGGTGGTGGTTCTGATCGGGCAAGATTTCCATTCCCGAGCGGCGACACGCCAGAAGCCGCGCCTCTACCGCCTCCTCCACCCCCACCAGCGCCAAAAACTCCTGAGCGCGTCCGTGTTGGGGGCAATGTCCAGGCTGCTAATTTGAAATGTAAAGTTACGCCTGTATATCCAGCTCTCGCCAGACAAGCGCGCGTTCAAGGAGTGGTAGTTTTGGAGGCTGAGATCAGCACTGCCGGCAAGATTGAAAAACTGAAAGTGCTGACAGGACATCCACTGCTCGTCCAAGCTGCGCTCGACGCAGTCAAACAGTGGTGTTACGAACCAACTCTGCTCAATGGCGAGCCGGTGCCGGTTGTGACCACCATTACTGTGAATTTCGCGTTCTCTCAATAGCTTGCTATCGAGCTGACGTGAAAAGAAAATGCTCCGATCCCAAGTATGGACCGGAGCATTTCTAATTGTACAAAATTATTTAAGCGGACCCGAGAGGAATCACCCCGAAGATTCCTTCGTCGAGTAGGGAACAGGCGCTTTCGAAGGCATTTTCAATTTATGTTATGATGAAATCACTATGTTGAAGCCGGATATTATTGAGAATATCAAGCATGGCGAAGAGCTCAACCACTTGGCTGGGCTGCTTTTTAATCGAGCGGCACGTGAATGGCAGTGGGGCGTGGGGATTCAGATGGTGATGGGGGCAATGATGGTACTGCTCAGCGAAGGTCATCTGAATCCATCCATCAAGCTTGGTTTGGTAATTTTTGCGCTTAGCGGTTTTACTTTAGGGTACTATTTGCGTTTCGTTTCCGAGGACACTTTTGATATGGCCGAAACCATGAGGAGGCAATCTGTACTCAGCGAAGGCCTTGGTTGGGATGTGAATCGCCGTCAGTTTGCAATTTGGAAAGCCCGAGCGGGAACCAAAGTGATAAATGAATTCAAGCATAGCAATCGTCCGGTAGATTACTGGGATACCAAAGCCTCTCCTGGGCCCAGGCGGCTTTTGGAGCTGACAGCAGAATCTGCTTTTTGGGCGCAGAGATTGTATATGAAACTGCGCGGTCTGATGTGGTTAGGTTTGGTCACCATTATCAGTGCCGGAATCGTCGTCAGCGTCATGTCATTTATACGTCATGATGAGATTGAAGCGTCAGCGATTGTGTCGCTGGTTTTTTTGCTTTTACCCGCTCTTCTGATCTTTGATTTTTTGGACTGGATATTCAAACTCAACAGAGTCATTGACGGTATCGTAGAGATTGAATCGGATATGGAGATGACGCTTGCTGACCGCGTGGTAACCAGGACGCAGGTCCTCCGTCTGGTGGCCGAGTTTAATGCCACAGCCTCGGGCGGTTTTCCTATTCATCCCAGTCTCTACCGCAGTTGGCATAATGAGATAAAAACTTCTTGGGAGAAACGAAAAAAGCGGCGATAATATCAGCCGTTTTTTTGGTAGTGATTTATAGTAGATATTTCTATAATGCGATCCGGTACTAAAATTTTTGTGGTGGAGGTATCGGGAATCGAACCCGAGCCTCAGCAATGCGAATGCTGCGTAATACCACTTTACTATACCCCCAAGCATTCACAAAAATTTAGTATGGGGTAAAAATGCCGCGCTTCATATTAAAAAAAATTCTCCAGTCTGCTGAGAAACCCGAATCGCTGATTGGCGAAATATATGGCCACGAGCAAGCCCACGAACAGGATGTTATTTATCACGACCTTTTTGACATCAGCTCTGATGTGGTCGTAATCTTTCTGAAAATCCGGATCTATTTGGGTATTATCTGACATGTGAGTATAATTAGGGAAATTAAGGTTAAGGACTCGGTTATTATATGATAGATTTTTTAAATAATCCATACTTCATTTTGGCTGTCGGAATAGTATCAATAATCAATGTGTTGTTATTGATTTGGCTATTTTTGCGTTTGCGTGATTTCGGCATGCAGCACAGCCAGCTGGTAGCCGGTGAAGAAGTGCCGTCAATCGAGGAGATCGTGCTTAAGCATAAAAAAACCCTGGCCACTCACAACAAAAATCTCAAAGAGCTGGGCAAGATTCTCGAGGAGTTGGTGGAGAGTAATCGATTTAATGTTCAAAAAACCGGGCTCGTGCGATTCAATCCGTTTGCGGAAGCAGGCGGCAACATGAGTTTTACCCTCGCTTTACTGGATGGGAATGACAATGGTATAGTAATAAGCTCACTCCATGCCAGGGAAGGAACGAGGATATATGGCAAATCCATTGCAAACGGCAAATCCGAGTATCATCTGACTGAGGAGGAAAAACTAGCTATTAATAATGCAAAATTGAAAGATCAAAGCGTAGAATGACAATTAACAATTTTACACCGTAATTTTCCATTTTGACTTTTTAATTTTAAATTATTAATAATGGGTATTATGTCGAAAAGAGAAGACTACAATGACGGCGGCGCCCCGGAAACAGTGGTCGGCGCTTCAGTAAAAATCGAAGGCGATTTGGTCAGCGAAGGGGATATCCGCGTTGAGGGAGCGGTCAGCGGAAAAATAAAAACTACAAAAAATCTTTATGTCGGAGCGGCCGCCAACATTGAGGCCGACATTGATTCTGGCAACGCGGTTATCGCAGGCCAGGTTAAAGGCGAGATTAAAATCAAGGACAGTCTGCTCATCCAGGAAACAGGGAAAGTCTCGGGAAATATTTCCTGCGGGCGTCTGTCTATTGCTGAGGGAGCGCGGTTTACCGGCTCCTGCACGATGAGCATGCCGGAAGGCGGCGAAAGTCTTAGTGACGTTCTGCCAGAGGAAGAAGAATAAAAAGTTTTACGAATAACGAATTGGTACGAATTTACGAATGTGAATTCGGATTCGTATATTCGTAAAGATTAGTAATTCGTAAAGCCATGTATTTTTATATCTTTGATCCGGGAAAGGACAAAGAAGTCAAATATTTTGAGCGCATCCAAGGACGCCTCCTGAACCTGATCGCGGAACACCATATAGAAGGGGAGACTTATCGGGTGACCTCGATCCGAACCGTGGAGCTTTTGGTGGATCAAGCCATTGGCCTTGAGGCCAAAACTATCATTGTGGTAGGCTCGGATAGTACGCTCAACCGCGCTATCAATGCCTTGGTGCGCCATCACGCTGACATTACTGTGGGCTTTATTTCGCTTGATTCAGATTCCAGGTTAGGGCAGATTTTCGGGATCACGCCTGACATCGAGCTTTCAGTAAAGACTTTGGCAGGTCGCTTGGTAGCGAGCCTGGATTTGGGTGAGATTAATGAGCATTATTTTTTATCCAAGGTGGAGCTTGGAGAAAATCAGTTTTCCCAGATCGAGCCCGGGTTTATGGGCCTATCAAGCGTGCGCACATTCATGAGGCTAGCACCTTTCGAGGTACAGCTTGAGCTTGATGATTCGTTTCGGGTTTCCTCAGAGGTGTTGGGCGCGCAGATTATCAATTGCCGCAATAACGCCGGGTGCAAGGTCAAACTCGGGGATCCCACTGACAAACTTCTCGATATTTTATTACTGAACAAACTTGCAAGCGGGCAAATTATCCGCTACCGCCGTGAGCTGGCTACCGGCTGTCTCGACAATGTGCCCGGCGCTACCATCATGCACGCCAAACAGATCGAAGTCCTTGGCCCGCGGAAACTACCGCTCTCTATTGAGGGGCAAGTCTACACCAAAGCCCCCGCAATAATAAAGGTCGCGAAACAAAAAATCAAAATGATCGTCGGCAAATCCCGGCAGTTTTGAAATTCCCCTCCTCATTGAGGAGGGGCTAGGGGGAGGTCATAGCGTAAAATGACTCACAGACTTCACGATCGTGAATCCTATGGGTCACTATTTAATCTCCCCGGGTCTAATTCCCCGCGGCTTGCCGCGGTTCCCTGCTTTTTCCCTCCCCTTGATGGGGAGGGTTAGGGAGGGGTGAATCGTAGGCTTATGATACCCCGTCAGCTTGCTGCGGGGGTGGTTCATTTAGGCAAATAAAAAACCGGGCGATGAGATTGCTCTCGCCTCGGTTTAATTTTTAGGGTATCTCCGCGAGTAGGTCTATTTCTTTTGGAGTATCCTGAATTTTCGAAGTCCATACACCTTGATCGTTTTTCCTCCGATCTGTTTTGGTCATTGCAGTGTAGCGCAGCACTCCGGCTTTGAGTTCTGTCAGAACGAATCGGTAGTGGTTGCCGAATGCATCGCCATCAGGTCCGTGGTAACCAGAGCCGTGTTCAATGCGCCAGCCTCGGACAACGTCACCTTCCAGACGTATTGCGTAGATAGCTTCATCCCATGCTCTTGCAGGTCCTTGAAGGATTGCAATGAGAGGTCTTTCTTGAAGAAGGACAAACGCCGCCACTCCGCGTTTTTCATCAGTTTTAACATAGTTGTAAGGAATGTACGCGGGATTGTCGCAGTAAATCTCGAAGACCTTACCCCAGGGAGCTTTCCAATTACAGATGGCTTTCACGACTTCCTTAACCAGGGCCTTGAGAGGCTTTTTTTCGGGAAGCACTGCTGTGAAGCGGACGGGATAGTAAGGGTCCTCCCCGTTATGTTTTGTAACTCGAAATTGTTCGATCATTCTTCTCCTCCCATGCGGCTGAAGATTGCTGCGGCGAGAATTGCAACAGTTAGTGCGTAATATGCACTGGTTTCACCTTGTCGTTTCCAACCAATTTGCACAGCAAGCTGTTTTGCAATCTCAATGGCACGGGACATTCCTTCTTCAACTGTCATCGTTCCTCCAATTTCTGTCACAATTTGTGTCTATTGTGACTTTGGATCATATATTGTTGACGAGATAAAGTAAATAATGCATGATATAAAGTGTCATAAACTGCAACACTTTAATATGCATATTGAAGAAACATTAGAAAATCTAGGACTTTCCAAGGCCGAATCAGCCATTTATTTATCAGCCTTGGAATTGGGCAGGTCATTGCCTAAACACTTGGCAGATAAATCAGGGGTAAAAAGGCCAACACTCTATAAACTCCTACCAAATTTATTCAGCAAAGGCCTTCTCTCAGAAACCATGATTGGCAAAAGACGCTTTCTAGTGGCAGAAGATCCGGAAAGCTATGTAGAGAAAAAAGCAGCTGAACTGGAGCTAATACAGAAACGTCTGCCAGAGCTGCGGATGTTACTAGCAACTGCTTCTGTGAAACCGAAAATTGTTTTTTATGAAGGCGTAGAAGGCGTAAAGAAAATCTATTTGGACAATCTCCATCAGCGCAAGCCGACGCTCAATTTTGTAGGTTTAGAAAACATCCATCCTGCGATTGATGAGTATGCGAGTAATTATTATATTCCCAGAAGAATTAAATACGGAATTGCAATTGATATTTTGCTGAGCGGCGTCGCAAGATCAGCGGAGATGAATTTAAAAACTGATCCTGCCTTTTTGCGCCGAGTAAAAACTTTGGATTCAAAGAAATTTCCGTTGCCACTCGACTGCTACATTTATGGCGACAATGCATCTTTTGCTTTATGGCGCAAAGATAGCGAGCCAATCGGACTCATCATCCGTTCAAAAGAGATCGCCGCGACCATGCGCTCGCTTTTTTATTTTATTTGGGAGTCCACCGGAGAAGAAAAATAAAGTACCCCACAGACTTCACGATCGTGAAGTCTGTGGGGTACTTCAGCATAATTTAACAAGTACTCACTTCATTCACGGCTGTGAAGTAAGTGAGTCTCTGTGGATAATTAGCAAAATAAAAAACCGGGCGATGAGATTGCTCTCGCCCGGGTTTTGAATTGGTACGAAATTCATCCCCCATTGCTCAGCGCCTCCCACCACTCGGCCATGGTGTCCAGCACGAATTCAAATCCCAGCTCGAACGCCTCCCAGTCAGTGGAGGCAAATCTGTCGAGGGTTTGGCAGAGCCCGAGCTTGTGGCCGAGCTCGAAATCAATGACATGGACGGCGATGAAGTCCTCCAGAGTTTTGATCTCACGACTTCGATTGAAATCTTGAACCGTGTCGAGATTGACCACCTGATAGCCGGCAAAACTGTTGATGATTCTGGCTACCACGAGAAGCTCCGGACACGCGCTGGCCTCGAGGGCGTAGATCATTCCCGCGATATGTACCGGGTTTTTAGCTTGTGTTTGAAACTGTCCCAGCAGAGCCAGGTGAAAACGCAGGGTGGCCTGTGACCAGGGCGAAAAGCATTCCATGTTCAGCTCATCGCGCAGGATCTTGGCTAGCAGTTCCCGGTGCGGCACGCCACCCGTGCGCGAGCCTTGCTCTTCGCCGATATTTCGAGCAAGTTCTGTTTGCACCCTATGTATCGGGATGAGGCTCATCCCTAGTCCCAGGTATTCGATGATCATCCGGACCAGGGAACAATATTGTCGGACTATCCATGTTCCTTGCTCCTCGGCCGCGGATAAACTTTGCCGTTCGATGTTGACGAGGGCGGGATTTTTTTCAGTCAAGAATCGCCGTTCCAGCATTCGGTCGTCAAGTCGTGTCCATTTGTCCATAAACTCTCCTTGTCAGAAGTTGAAAGTTCGCGTGAGCCGGATTTCCGTTTCACTGCCGCTGCGTACGGATAAGCTCCATGCGCCTGATTTGTCGTTGAATTTTACTACCGGGCCGACGAGTGGGTTCCAGTTGCGCTCCATGTGAACGAATCCTGTTGAGACACCGATCTCGAATTGTTTCACGCTGCGTGCCAGTTCGAGAGCGTCCAAAAAAGTGTAAGATGGTAAACTTTTTAGGGATTTGTGTTTCCCAAGAAAAGCATTAGTTTTCCAGCGGCCCAGGCTTCCATTCACGAGCAAAGCGGCTTTGATTCCAGTTTCACCTTCCTTTGAACGTGTCATGTAGACAGCCGGGGTGATTGTAAAATGTTCGCTGGGCTTGATATTGTATCCGGCACCGGCATGGATTTGATTTTCGCCAGGCACGCCAAGATAGAATCCATCAAGCATGATATTGTTCTTGAAACTGTAGGCGGCATCAATGTAACGGTATTTCGTATTCGTCCCGCGAATCTCTGCTAGTCCTTGTCCGTGCGCATCGCATTTGCTGGCGATAATCATCACCACTATCATTGCAGTTGCTAACCCAAAGAAATTCTTCCAAGTCCGTTGCATAATTCCTCCAAAAGGTTTTCAAATTCTTTTCAGACAACCATCGCCCCATGCGATACTTATCTGGAAAAAATTCCCGTGAATTGTCGCAAGCCAAATCACGGGCGGAGAAAGGGTTTGGGCTACGAGAGATTGCTCCTCACCAATTCCAGGAACTCATCACCGCGTATACAGTCGCGGCTAGTCCTGTCGGTGAGTCTCTCTGCAGCCTGCGGATTGAATCCGATCTTGAGGAGCGCCTCATAGATCGGAGTTCGGTATCTCCGCTTAAACGCTTCTCCCGCCACGCGGTCAGCTTCCATTCGAGCAAGAATCGCTCGAAGGTCTGACACATCGGGGCATGGCCGGTAAGATTGCAAGCAACCCGGGGGACAAGACAAGCACATACTTTTATCCCCCTCTTGGCCGAAGACAGCGATCAGGACGGTGCGAAGATATTCCACTTTCTCGTTAATGGTTTTCATGATTTCCTCCAATCCATGCCTGCCTTTCGGTCAGGACTTACTGGAAGATAAGACCCCCCTTGATATTGTTATAATTCCTTTCAAACAACATTCATTGCGTTGAATATTGTCTGGAAAAAATTCCCGTCTATTTTGGCCAGACGGGGAGGGAGTGCTAAGGCTCTTTCCTTTTTTTCTTCCGCTCCTCCATTTCCTTGCGCCAATCATCCATGAATTTTTGCAAGTCTTCCGGGTCATAGTGAACCATTATTACCCCGGTTAGAAGCGTTCCGTTGTCAGCTACATTTCCTTCAATTTTTAAGACCTTTGGCATAAACCCTCCTTTTGGCTTTGATGTTAGGCTAGAGACATTTCCAGCGTAACGATGTATATTAGCAAATTTTGACACATTTGTCTAGAGTTTTAGATAGAAATTAGTGAAAATAATGCCTTATTTAAGGCAAAATTTGTTGTTCATTTGCAATTTGTCAGAAAAATTGACAGAATATAAATTCTTCGCTACGCTGTCTTTGCGAGCCGTAGTCGGCGAAGCAATCCCACCCGAGATTGCTTCGGGAATACCCTCGCAATGACAAATAACCTCCCCTAACCCCTCCTCACGAGGAGGGGAACAATGCGATTATATGGAACTGACAGACACTTTAGAAAAACTGGGGCTACATGCCAAAGAAGCCAGCGTTTACCTGGCCGCTTTGGAGCTGGGCGTGGCTTCGGTAGAATCCATTGCCAAAAAAGCCGGAACCAAACGACCCACAACTTATTTGGTCTTAGATGATTTGCAAACGCGAGGATTAGTGAGTCTGGTGCCTCGTGCCAGGAAAACTCTATACACTGCCGAATCACCGGAGCTGATTTTGACAGAGATTAATCGCAAGGAAGAGCTCCTCAAAAGATTCATGCCCAATCTGCTCGCGGTTTACAATGCGAAAAAAGAAAAACCCCAAGTGCAGCTTTATGAAGGCAAGCAAGGTTTGAGGCAGGTCTATGATAAAATATTTTCCTCGCCCGCGATTGATTTTTTTTCCACGATCCGAGATGTGTTCGCCATGTTCCCGGACATGCCCAAGCTTTTGCGGGAGCGGGTGATTACCAAACAAACAAAAGTCAGAGAAATTCTTACCCAGACGCCAGCCGACATCGAGTACGTCAGCTGGATAAAACAGCATGAATATTATCAAAGCCGTTTTGCACCAAAGAGTTTTCCGGAATTTTTAACTGACAGCGCGATTTACGGAAATCATGTGGCTTTTTTCTCTTTCAAGCCGGCAGTATTTGCAGTGCAGATCGAAAGCCGGGAGGTGAGCCAGTCCCTGCGGATTTTGTTTGATATGGCGTGGATGGCAGGCGTGCCTTACGAAAAAGTTATCAAGAGTTGATTTTGCGAAAAATCCAAGTAGATGTAGAATAGGGAATCAGGGTTTCACAATACGGCGGAGGAGTTGATGAGTAAAGTTTTGGCGTGGGGCAACGTCTGGGTATCGGTTAAAGAAAAATCGCTGGCGGCTTTGCAAGACAAACATAAAGTGCGAACGCGGGCATTTTGGTCATTGGGCACGAGTTTCACGATGCTTGTACTGTCTTTTTTCAAGATCATCCCCCCACAGGTAGGATGGGGGCAGTTGATAATTGTATTGGCATTCGGTGCGGGCATGACATGCTTATTGCTTCGGAAAGATCAATTTTGGATTACAGCCATTGTTGCGGGGAGCGTATTTTGGCCAATGTGGCTAATCGCTCCGTACTGGTCGGGAATACAATTATGGTTGGCTCAGTGGCTGTATTGGTTCTCCAAAATTAATTCAGCGATACCAGGCAGTATTATCGAATCGGCGGAGTATGCATTGGCGGGTATGTTTGCTTGTCTACTCGGCATCGAATTGGTTAGAATCATCACGGCCTCCGAGTTTGTTGAGCGATACAGGGAGGCTCGAAGATTCTACGGCGGCGGATTGAGTGCGGCCGACGCTGACGCAATTGCGGAACGCCTTATAGAGGTGCCGATTGATTGCGCAGGCCTTTCTTTGGAATCAAGGCTGATATTGAGACAGCGGGAACGTCGTTGTGTAGAAGAAATGAAAGATATTACAATTCGAGCACAACAACGTCTTGAGTCAGAGCGTTATCGGCGCAGAAAAGCCAAAATTAAAAAGCGGTAAGTTTCACGGGCGCGTTCATTAGGACCGCCCGTTTCGCTTTTCGAATGATTGCAAAAATGCCAATAAAGTGCCATAATGATTTCTAATTCATAAAGTTTTACCTCTCCTTGCAAAGGAGAGGGATCAACAGCGATGGATCTTTCTACACTTTCCCAGCAATTAAATATGTCAGTCCAGGACCTGCGCAATAAAATGCGCGAGGCGGGTTTTCGCGTGTCTCTGAAGGCGCGCAAAGTTGACAATAGTCTGGCGCGCGAGATTATGAGAAAACTGACGGGACAGAGCACGGCGCCTGTGGTCATGGATGAGAAAATTACCAGCATCATTATTCCCCAGCTTATTTCGGTCAAGGATTTTTCTGCCAAGCTCAAACAGCCGGTTACGGCAGTTATAAAGAAATTAATTATGAACGGGGTTATGGCAACTATTAATGAAGAGATAGATGCTGATACTGCGGGCATCATAGCTTCCGAGTTTGGAGTAGAGGTAGAACTGGAAAAAGCGAACTCTGATCCTGCAAAAATGGCGCTCGGGTATGTTTTCGATTTGGTGGCCAAAGAAGATCCTGCCAACCTGAAAGAGCGGCCCCCGATTGTGGCGGTCATGGGCCATGTTGACCACGGCAAAACCACGCTTCTTGATACGATTCGCAAAACTAATGTTGTGGCCACGGAATCGGGCGCGATCACTCAGCACATCGGTGCTTATCAGGTTGAATCTAATGGCCGCAAAATTACTTTTCTCGACACCCCGGGTCATGAGGCGTTTGCGGCCATGCGCGCCCGCGGCGCAAACGTTACGGACATTATTGTTTTGGTGGTGGCGGCTGACGACAGTGTGAAGCCGCAAACCCTTGAGGTCATCAACCGCGCCAAGCTTACCAAGACTCCGATGATTGTGGCCATCAACAAAGTTGATAAACCCGAGGCCAATATAGACCGCGTCAAAGCGGATTTGTCCCAGCTTGGCGTAACTATTGAGGAATGGGGCGGCAATACCCCGGCTGTTCCTTTGTCTGCCAAAACCGGCATGGGGATTGATAAATTGCTGGAAACAGTTTTGATTGTGGCTGACGTGGAGGAGCTGAAAGCCAATCCGGAAGGGCAGACTCTTGGTACTGTCATCGAATCACATCTTTCGCGCTCGCACGGCGCAGTTGCGACTGTACTGGTGCAGAACGGGACGTTGAAGATCGGCGATACTGTGATCGTGGGAACTGCGTATGGGAAAATCCGCGCTATGGAAGACGCTCTTGTTAAAAAAGTTAAAGAAGCCGGACCATCCTACCCGGTGCTCATTTCCGGAATTTCTGGCGTGCCGGAGGTCGGCGATATTTTGAAAGTCACGGGTTCGCTTGATGAGGCTAAGCATGAGGCGCTGAATTTGCAGAAATTGGAGCGCGTAAAAAGGCTGATGAGCCGGCCCCAGCTGAAAGCTGATTCAAACACGAAAGAATTGAAATTAATTTTACGGGCGGATGTGGCCGGCAGTTTAGGCGCGATTACGGACGCGCTGGGGAAACTCGATACTGAGGATGTAAAGCTGAATATAGTTGATCAAAAAGTTGCGGAGATCAACGAATCGGATATCGCGCTTGCGGAAAATACGCAAAGCATCATCATCGGATTTCATACGCGCCAGACAGCCGGGGCGGCCAAGTTGGCCAAGCAGAAAAATGTTACGGTTGATATGTATGACATTATTTATGAGCTGATCGAGGATGTCACTCAGGCGCTTCTGGTCATGATGCCCATGGTTGTAGTGGAGACTATTCTTGGGAAAGCCAAAATTAAGGCGGTGTTCCGCACGGAAAAAGATGTCATGATTGTTGGCGGCGAGGTGGCCGATGGAAAAATCGTGGATAAGAAAAAATTTAGAATTTTTAGGGACAAGGTATTGGCCGGCGAAGGCAAGATCGAAGAGCTTCAGCAAAATAAAATCGAAGTCGGTGAGGTGTCTCTGGGTAAAGAGTTCGGCCTGAAAATCAAGGTTAAAACACCGGTAAAAGAAGGAGATGTGCTGGAAATTTTTGACGAGACGGTGAGGAAAAAAGGCACATAACCCTACAAATTACTAATCAATACCAATTACGAATCCGGATTCGTAATTGGTAACTATTCGTAATTTAGTAGGGAATGTCTACACGGCAAGAGAAAGTAAATTCATTAATCCAGCAGCTGATAAGCCAGCACTTGGTTGAAGATAAGCCGGAAGGCATCACTGGTCTTGTTACAGTAACCGCAGTTGATGTTTCCGGCGATTTGGAGCATGCGAAAATTTTTTTTTCTTCTCTCGGACAGGACCCGCAGGATGTGCTGGAGATTTTGAAGAAAAACATTTATGAAATCCAGGGTGTGCTCTATAACAAGCTGGAAATGAAAAAAGTGCCGCGCATTGCCTTTATCTCTGATTCTTCCGGCGAGTACGCCGAGTACATTTCCAAAGTCTTAAAAAAATTGCATGGCGATTGAGATTAAGAGTGAATTAAAAACCGAGTTTACGAAAGCCTATGATTTGGTAAACGCTAACAAGCGTTTTATTTTGATTTCCCATGAATACACTGACGGGGACGACCTCGGAAGCGTGCTTGCGCTTGCGCGAGCTTTGGAGGGGATGGGCAAAGAGGTTTGGAGTATGGCGTACGGCGGGGTACCGGAAAATTTACTTTTTCTGCCGGGTCACAGCGATGTGTATGACAAACTGCCGGTAGATTTTGCTAATTACGACGCGATCCTTACCATGGGCTGCGGCAAGCTCGATCGCACCGGATTTGCCGAGCTGAACAATTGGCAAAAATCCATTTTGAACATTGATCATCATCACGATACGCAAATGTTTGGAACAGTAAATGTCTGGGATGAAACCCGGGCTGCCAACTGCGAGCTCGTGTACGTGATGCTCGGAGAATGGGGGGTGGAAATAGACAAGGCCATGGCGCTTTGTCTGCTTACCGGGATCTTTACGGATACTGGCGGTTTCCGGCACGCTAATGTCACGGCCGCGACTCTGGAAATCGCTGCCGAGCTTTTGCGCAAAGGCGCAAGGCTCGATCTTGTTTCGCGTTTTACCTCTTCGCAAAAGGATTTGCCGAAACTGAAGGTCTGGGCCATGGCACTCGACCAAGCCCGTTTTGATGAGAAAGCCAGAGTCGTATATACTGTAGTTACAGCTGAGGATTTGGAAAAAGCTCAGGCTTCCGAGGAGGATCTCGAGGGGGTAGTAGAGCTCCTCAACACCATTCCCGAAGCGAAATTTTCCATGCTTTTAAAGCAGCGCGGTTCTGAGATTAAGGGAAGTCTACGCAGCGAACCTCACAAAGGCGTGGATGTTTCCGAGATTGCACGCAGCTTCGGCGGGGGAGGACACAAACTGGCGGCAGGATTTAAATTTAAAGGGACAATAGAGAAAACAGAGAATGGGTGGAAGATAACTTAAGCTTTACGAATAACGAATGGATACGAATGTACGAATTCGTAAGTTCGTAAAAATTCGTAATTCGTAAAACTATGACAACAGTCAAAGACATAATGACCAAAAACGTAATCTTCTGTACGCCTTATGATTCGATCAAGGAAGCAGCAAGGCTTATGTATCTTAACGGTCTTTCCGGTTTGCCGGTTTTGGATGAGGCCGAACAACTCATAGGAATTGTGACTGAGCAGGACCTGGTCAAAATGGAAGAACCTGTCCATATCCCAAAAATTTTAGGCATACTGGGGAGCTTCGTTTATCTGGACAACCCCGCCAACGGCGATGAGATTGAAAAACAGCTTGAGGTTCTCACTGCGACCAAGGTTGAAGAGGTTATGACTGAAGAGGTTATGACTGCAAAACCGGACGACACGCTCGAGACTCTCGCTGAAACATTTTTGCACAAAAAAGCCAACCCGGTGCCCGTGCTTGATAACGGCAAGCTCGTCGGCATTGTGTCGCGAGCCGATATAGTGAAACTCCTTGCCGGCGATAAAGAAATCGCCAAGCAAGAGTGGGGACTCGTGAAGAAGTAGTAAGTTGTAGAGTTATAAGTTGTAAGTAAACAAGCCCTAGACAGAGGGCTGTTTTTGTGCTATCATCTGCGCAGTCAAAGGAGGAAGCCCACATGAAAAAAGTAGTGTGGTTGCCCGGAAGAATCGACCGCATCGCCGGTTGTTTCTTCGCAGTTGTTCTTGCGGTTTTGGCAGTAATCGCGGCAGTCAGCTTGAACGACAGTCGTTCGGCGCTTGACTCGATTGTCAGAACCGGACTCGTGGTAGCGCTCAGTATTCTGGCCTTAGTTCTCTTTATGGAGAACTTCAAACCAAGATCGCAAAGAAATCTGCGAAGATAGTTCGCGTAAAATTCCCCGTTACTTAATTCCCCCGCTCAAGCTCCGACTCCGCGTTGGGGCTTTTTAATTCTAATAATCTTTTGACAAATAAGCTCTGCCGGAATCCCCAAAGATCATCACCGCTACATCGCCGTCCTCGAATTTTTCCGCATATTGATTTACCGCATGAGCAACGGCGCCGCTGCTAGTGCCAACGAGCAAGCCGCGATTGCGAGCCATGATTTTCATCATGACAAAAGCCTCATCATCAGCGACTGGGATAATTTCATCCAAAATTTCTCGGTCAAGACACGGAGTGTTAAAATCTATACCTATTCCTTCCATTTTGTAGGGCTTCGGATGTCCTCGTGTCGCATCAAAAGAGCTAGCGGCGTCCACAGCGATCACTCGTATTTTAGGATTTTGTTCTTTAAGGAACTTGCCAGCTCCGCTTACAGTGCCACCAGTTCCCGCGGCCGCGAAAAGATGAGTAATCTTGCCTTGGGTTTGTTGCCAGATTTCTGGACCAAGAGAGTTATAATGTGCCTCAGGATTTTTTAAATTGAAATACTGATTTGGCATGAACCCCCTAGGCGTTTTTCCCAGTATGATTCTGGCCTGACTATGATAACTCTTTGGATCATCAATAAAATTTGTGGCGGGACAAATCACAACCTTTGCACCATAGGCTTTAAGAGTTTTTAGTTTTTCTTCGCTGATCTTTTCCGAGACTGTAATTATAACTTTGTATCTTTTAACCGCGCCGATCATCGCCAGGGCGATTCCCTGGTTTCCAGAGGATGCCTCCACAATCGTGCCGCCAGGTTTCAACAAGCCTTGTTTTTCCGCTTCCTCTACCATGTATAAAGCAGAGCGATCTTTAATACTGCCGCCGGGATTTAGATATTCAAGCTTGGCAAAAACCCTTGCGTTAGTTTTGAAATTCACCTGAACAAGCGGCGTGTTGCCGATCGCTCCCAATAAATTAGTCATTCCAAGCCTCGAATGCATGCGCAATATGTCCCACCGACATTCCTTTTTGATAATTTTCGTAGGCCTTGTTTGCTGAGATCAGCGTTGGGGCAAGAAGGATTTTTAAATCAGCATCCTCAATATCGACAATGATTTCTGGAGCGATTATGCCGAGCTTCTGCCGGAGGATTTCTACTGCTTCCTTATAATCATAAAAGGCAAAATCTACCCCTTCTTTGGTTTCGTATTCTGCGTACTGTTTGAAAAACTGCCCATCACTTTGTCGTTTAAACGAAGTAAAGAGCTTTCGATAGCCAACCCCTGCTCTACGAAAACACTGCTCGATTGCGTAATAAGGAATTCGTCCGCCAATAAAGGTCAGAATAGAGCCGCCCGGTGCGAGCTTTTCTTTCGCGCTGAGTAAAAATCCCAGTTGAGAAAGCAGAGACCAGCGTGTCAGCATATCATACGGTCCTTGCGAGAGATGCATATACATTTGCTCGTCCGTAAGAGTCGTGAGTGAAAGGCGGTGTTTTTCGATTTCCCTTTGGTCAATCATGATCAAGGGGAGATTCCCATAGATGAGGTCAACAGGTTCTGAAAGAGGGGAGCAGTCGCGTCCTTCCAAGCAGTAGGTTCTGATGCCTTTTAGTTCTTCATTCGCATTGGCGGTAATGTTTTTGATGATCGCGGGTTGAATATTTTTTACCAGGTCAGTGATAAAAATGGTTTCTAGATTTGGAAAAAGCTTCAGTGCGGCTATGGTTTCAATGCCATTACCGCTCCCAATAAACGCAGATGAGCGGATAAAAACCCCTTCGCGTTTCGCGATTTCTTTTAAAGACAAGAGTCCCAAGTAAAGCCAATCGTTTTTGGGGTGCGGTTCAAGCCCGCTCATATCTTCGTGAGTTATTTGTACCCGACCTTTGTGTTCAATACCTGCCATGATGAACAGGTCTGTGATATCAATACTCGTGTTCATTCCGCGGAAATTAATGTTCAACGAAGAATCATAAGGAATTTAAAAATAATTGTAAACATTAATTTAACAATTTCAATAGTAATTGACGAGATTATGGCTAAGATATAATATAATAGTGTAAGAAAATTACTTACGAATTTATGGATAGAATTGAAAAGATATTGAAAGATATCGGTTTGAGCACGAATGAGACCAAAGTGTTTTTAGGCGCGCTCAAAATCGGCGCCGCTCCGATTAGCCGGGTCGCAAGAGAGGCGGGGGTTGCCCGCACTTATGTTTATGAGATTGCCGAGCAACTCAAAGAAAAAGGGCTTTTTGCAGAGTTCGAAGAAAAGCATGGCATAAAAAAAGTGCAGGCTTTAGATTACGGCGGGCTCGTAGCTTATGTGGAAAGAAAACAGAGGGACATGCAGCGGCTAGAAAAGGACTTGGTAAAAGCTGCGCCAATGTTCCAGGCTTTGCAAAGCAGTATGCCGCAGAAAACCAAGGTGCGATTTTTTGAAGGGGTCGAAGGGATTAAGAGCATCAACGCGGAGATTCGCAAGGATCTTTCAAAGTTGGTACGCCCGTATAATTTTTACGTAGTGTTTTCCGCGGATCGGATGGAGACTGTGATTCCCGGATGGATCGAACATAATCAGCATATTTACTACGAGCAGATGCGCAAATACGCAATCATCAGCGAAACGCCTATGCTGAAGGATTTTCTCGAGCAGGTAAAAAAGCATGAGCAAAAGAATTTTTTCCATAAAGTCTGGCCGCAGGAGAAAAAAGAATTCCCCACGGATACATTATGTTGGATGAATAAAATTGCTATTCTGGATATGACCGGTCATCCCTCGGGGATCATTATCGAAAACCAAGCCATCGTTGACACATTTGTAATGTGGTTCCGCCAGCTCTGGAGCAGTTTGAGGTGAGGGTTGAAAAAAAATAAAAGTTAGGGTAAAATACAAAAGCTGTTTAATAATTTGCCGGGCTAGCTCATCGGTAGAGCGCTGCCCTGAAGAGGCAGGCGTGCCCAGTTCGACTCTGGGGCCCGGCACCAAAAATAAGCGGCTATGGTTCAATGGTAGAATTTCTCCTTGCCAAGGAGAGGACACGGGTTCGATTCCCGTTAGCCGCTCCAGCCTTCGCTAAAGCTACGGCTGGCTTACGCCAGAAGCAGATTTGTCGAAGATTGCATAAACGTGAAAAAATATTTCGGACTTTCCAACTATCATTTAGGAGTTCTGGCTCTTTATTCAGTAATAACTCCTTTGTTTTTTATTTTCCTCCCCGGTAAATTACGTTATGATCTGCCCCACCATCTTTGGGGAGCGATAGTGATTATTATCGCCCCCTCTTTACTAGGGGTTTATTTTTTCCATAGATTGAGGGTTATTTTAGCAGTACTGTATGGCGTCATGTTTGCCTTTCCGGAAGAAATATTTTTTCGGGGTATTATTCAGGGATTTTTTCAAGAATATTATACCAATATCGCCACTGCTGTTTTGCTTTCCGCGCTCATATTCGGAATCGCTCATCTATTCAATGGCGCTAGAGGTTTCTACCCTCTGAGCTGGAATTGGAAACTTTCTGGAATTACATTCTTGGCAGGCCTGCTCCTTGGTTTGATATTTGCACTAACAAACAGCCTATTCATTCCTACCCTGCTTCACGCCTTCTTGGTTGCTGGGTTTAAGCTATTCGAGGTATGAATTGAAGCTGGTTTTTTGTTATACTGGCGAAGCTATGAACAAATTTATAGAAGTAGTTTTGGACATAAAGAAAAAACAAGCAAAAATTTTGGCGATTGCCAAGAAATTCCCTACGCCGTTTTATTTGATTGATGATTTGGGTCTGAACCAAAGTATTAATGAATTCCAGAAAGCCTTTCGCAAGCATTTGCCGCAGAGCAGGTTTTTTTACGCGATCAAATCAAACTATCATGCGCACATACTTCAAAAAGTCGTTCGGCACGGCTGGGGACTTGATGCGTCGAGCGGCAGGGAACTAAACCTAGCTTTAAAGGCTGGTGCAAAGGAGATTCTGTTTACTGGCCCAGGCAAAACCGATGCAGAGTTAAAACTGGCCTTGAAACACACAGGTAAAGTGATTCTCAATATTGATAATTTCAGCGAGCTGTCGCGCGTGGGTAAACTTCTAAAAAATAAACGGGTTCAGCTTCACGCAGGTGTACGATTTTTCAGTAAACATCATGGGCATTGGACAAAATTTGGCATTCCTCTGAAAGACTTGGCAAGATTTTGGAAAGCCGCAAATGAAATTCCCAATCTTCATCTGCGGGGCATCCAGTTTCATTCCAGTCACAATTTGACCGCGGATAGAAATGTAAAGATCATTGCAGAATTGGGGCAGTATTTGCGAAAGAATTTTTCTCCGGAGATGCTCTCTCAAATCAAATATATTGATCTTGGCGGGGGATATTTTCCTAATAAGGTAGAAGGGGTGTATTTGAAAAACGGCAAAGGCTATTCGGCAACCCGAGCAGTTAGTCCCGAGCAATTTGCAAAAAGTTTAAAAATCGCAATCAAGAAACATCTCGAGTCAATTCTGAAACCGGAATATTATTTAGAGCCGGGCCGAATCATTTCCACGAAAGCCATGCATCTTGTGCTGAGGATCGTGGATGTCAAAGAGGGGCTCGCTATCACTGACGGTGGCATTAACATGATGGGCTGGGAGTTTGGCAAAGAATTTTATTTGCCTATTATCAATCTAAGTAATTTTTCCAAGCGCGAGCTTCGGTTTCCCATTTATGGCTCGCTCTGCACGCCGCGGGACATCTGGGGCTATTATATTTTTGCCAAAAAAATCACGTCCGGGGACGTGATCGTGATACCAAACCAAGGGGCTTATCGTTTCACTCTGGCGCAGGAATTTATAAAGCCGATTCCGGGAACGCGATTGCTAGACTAGGTTATTTTTTTGCGCGAGGTTAGCCAGGACCTGGGAATTAATCCCGAGCTTCAGCAAATCCTGTGCGTTTTCCCAGACTGTTTCCGGGTGGTCAAATAGCATGCCGGCATTAAACCAGTAGCTGTTTTGTTTTTTCGTTATGGACAGCATTTGCAGAATCTGGTTTGCGTGTCCGCGCACCGCATGCGGTGCAAAAATATTTTTCAGCTCATCAAGGGAACCTTGGAACGAGCCAGTGAAACTGATCAGTGGTTTTTTTATAGCACCGTTTTTTACCTGGCAAACATAAGCAAAGGTGGCGGTCATGCGGAAATTGGCATCAATGAAATAGAATTCTCCATTTTCAGCGACGAGCACGTCAATGCCGCCGATGCCATACCAGCCGCGGGCGCGTACTCGCGGCAAGATGTATTTTTCCAGGACGCGGTAGATATCTGCGAGGGTTGGATTGGGATCGTGCTGATCCACGGCCGCGCCAAGGAACTCTCCGGCCGGGGAAATGAGCTGGCGATTTTGGCCGATGATTTCTATGTCTTGGTCTGGGTCGTAAGGTATGGCAAATTGCACGCAGTAATTATCACGGGCTCGAATATACTGTTCGATTAGGATATGACCGCGCAGATTTTTTAGATCTTGCCGCGCTTGATCCAGACTTTTTTCTCCTTGGCAAATGCGCACTCCGTCTCCCGCGCTCGAGGAAGAAACCTTGACCACGCAGGGTGTTCCTAGGTTGCCACCAGCAGCGAATTCCGATCCGCTGGTGAACTCGGCCAGGCGCTCTGGCAGGTATTGCGAGGGCACAAGGTATGGCAGGTTTTTTTTGTCGTTCAGCCAAATGGTCAGCTCCGGATCGATTTGAAAGGCAGATTTGAGATTGCGGTCGAGGAATGGCTGAGCCATGATAAGCTGCTTCTCGCTGAACAGACGGGCAAGATTGTTTTTGACAATTTCGTTACGCTCGCGGCCTTGGACCTCCGAAGAAATATTTTTGGAAAGTGCTATGATCCGTTCCGGATGGCTGAGACTGAGACCACATTCATTCTCGAGAACGTTTCTGAGATCAGGATTTGCGGGTGCGGCAAAGCTCAAAACCTTGATGTCGTCTCCCGCGCAAATCATGGGCCGGGCTGCCACAAGTTCCTCGATCCATGGGGGGACGGCATTGTAAAAATTGGACTCTTCTCCAGCCGGAAAAGCGTAAAAATAAACACTTCCTTTGGGGAAGTACTTGGAAAGACTTATTTTTTCGGCCTGTTTCTGGCGTTTATGGAGATTTTCCGCAGTTTTTGTGGCTGTTTGCGCTTGAGCCTTAAACATATGGTAAGAATAATCATAATCGATTAATAAAATTAGTCAAACCCCTCCTTCAATGAAGGAGGGGTTTGTGAAACGCTATCCTAGCGAACCTCGAGTTTGGTTTTGCCGTTCAGCTTGAGTTCGATGAGCTCATTATCGGAATTTTTTTCATTTCTGTCTTCGTCATCTTCATCATGATTGTCTTTATCCGTTCTGTCGAGTTCTTTTTGTTCAGTCTTGCTTTCATCGCGATCATCTCTTTCGTTACGATCCGGAATGTTTATTTCCAGGCGATGTTCGATGAGCAGATGGAGCTTGGCGGCCTGAGCTGTCACATGAGCTTTCTGGAATAATCGGAAAGCTTCCACGAAAGCTTTTGTTTCCAGCTTGGCTTGGCCTTGGACAACGAGGTTTTTCGCCTCGTCCAGCTTGGCACTGGCGCGGTTCCAAGATTCGGCAGTCACCTGATCTTTTTTCGCATTCAGGAATCTTTCCACCTCGGCAATTTTATTCTCTGCAGCGGCAAGCTTGGCGCGAGCTGCGGCCTCTGCACGGTGCTCAATATCGGGTTTGGTAGAGGTTGCAGACTGGTCGCCTGCTTTGACTCGGGTTTCTACACGGACGTTAATGTCCTCAGCGTTTTTGATCTCGGCTCTAATCCTGGTTTGGATCTTATCAAGGTTTGCCGGATCAATACCTGCGAGTTTTTCACGCAGCTGCGCGAGGATTTGCTCGTGAACTTTCAGGAGAGCGTTCAGGTTCGCGCTTAGCTTGGCAGCGACTTCGGATTTTCCTTCCGCTTCAAACCGGGCAATCAAACCTTTGAGCTTATCCGCTTGAATAGTAAACCGTTCGTCTACCTTGGCGACAAGCTCAGTTTTCAGATCAGCTTTGACAGCAAGCTGTTCGGTTTCCTGAAGCCTTTCATCCATTAGTTTCAGCGCGAGATCGGCCTCGGCCTCGGAGCCTACGGCTAGCGCGGCTTTGACCCGTTCATTGACATTGATCTTGATAGGGTGAAGCAAATCCCCGGGGAGAGAGCCGGCAGCACCCGCAGAGATTCCTCCGGAAAGCGTGATGATTAAACCTATAATTAATGCTGGCATAGTGAGTGTTCCTTCTCTAGTTAAGAATAAAGAAAAGATACTCGACCTTTGCCAGTTATGACGGGCAATCTTCAAAGGTCTTACCGGATTGTTTTCCAAATAAGCAAGCAAATTAGCGCGGATTTTTGTACGCTCTTGGTCCGCGAGTTTTATATTTTTAAATTGTTTAAAGAAATTTGTCATATTATTGCTTCAGCTTGCGTTTTAATTGGTAGAGTCCGCGGTGGATGCGAACCGAGACTACGTTTTCCGAGACTCCGGTGATTTCGGCAATCTCTGCGGGGGACATATCTTCCACATATCTTAAGTATACCGGTTCGCGGTAGATTTCTCCGAGATCGTTGATCGCGGCGACAGCTTTTTGCCCGTCTATGTAATCATCAACATGCGAGCGATCATCCTTGCCCGGATCAAATCCGGTTTCCATTAATGTTTCCAGGGAGATGAGCTCGTGTTTTCTGCGGGCATTGTCGATTATAAGGTTCGTGGCAATGCGGTACAGAAACGCTTTCCAGTGCTCAACCTCTTTGCCGGAAACAATATAATCCCAGGCGCGGATAAATACGTCCTGGGTGAGGTCGCGCGCTTTTTCGCGGTCATAGACCCGAATCAAACAATAGCGGAAAATCGCATCTGCGTAGCTGTCATAGCTTTCCAGGAACTTTTCTTTTTGCATTTGATCTTGATCCATATGATTTGACGTAAAAAAACAGCAACTCTTACGCGGCTGTTCTTGATTTCCTTGCGGTACTATTTTAGCAGATTTGCAAATCTTTTGCTAATCACTGTTTGCAGAGCAGGAAAACTCATGCGGTGGATGGGACAAGCGCCGTGCGCAATAATCGCCTTTCTATGAAATAGAGTATTGTAGCCTTTATGTTTTTCAAAACCAAAATTTGGGAATTCTCCGGAATATTTTTTCATGAGATCATCGCGATAAACTTTGGCGAGAATGGAAGCAGCCGCGATAGATAAAATTTTTGCGTCGCCATTTACGATAGTTTGAATCTGGAATATGGAATGTGGAATTTTGTAAAGTCCATCTATGAGCACGATATCGGGTGAGATTTTCAGATTCTCTACTGCACGCTTCATGGAGAGCAGTGAGGCAAAATGAATATTGAGTTCATCAATCTCCCGATGCGTAGCAAGACCGACGGCATAATCAATAGCGTTCTCTTTTATGAATTCCGCCAAAGATTGCCGTCTGTGCCCTGGCACGGTTTTACTGTCGCGAACCGCGCTCCACCATTTGGTCTTGCTACGGTATTTTCCAACCGCTGCAGGATTGAGAATTACAACCGCTGACACTACGGGCCCAGCGAGCGGCCCGCGGCCCACCTCATCAACGCCGGCAATAAGGCGGTAATTCGGGAGTAATTCTAATTCTTTAGTGTAGGTTGGGGTGATCACTGTTTCATTATATACGCCTCAATGTGAAACATTGAAATAAATCACGATTTTCATTACAATATATAAACTGAAAAGTTAATTAGGGCCCGTAGTATAATGGTAACACGGCTCCATGGCATGGAGCAGTCAGGGGTCCGATTCCCCTCGGGTCCACCACATGTCCCCGTAGCTCTCCGACCAATGTCGGAGTCCGATCCAGGTCGGACAAGCGGATACCCGCCCGACTCGCCTGACGTCTCTGTAGCTCAATGGATAGAGCAGATCCGTCCTAAGGATAAGATGGGGGTTCGATTCCCTCCAGGGACATAGACGAGTCAGGCGGGCGGGGAGCAGATCCGTCCTAAGGACAAGATAGGGGTTCGATTCCCTCTGGGGGCAAAACTAAATAGTAAATTCAAAAGCACATTCGGGGTGGAGTATGCCGGTAGTACGCACGCTTCGGGTGCGTGTAGACTGGGTTCAATTCCCAGCACCCCGACCAAGTGAAATTTTGCAAATTTTTTGATGACGCCGCCTCCGAGCGAAGCTCGTCGGCGGGAAGATTTGCAAGCAAATCAAAAGGTTTTTTGAAATCCCAAGAAACAATTTTTTCGGAAATACGGCGGTTCGAGTGCATTATGAAACATTTTTCACTGAGCAGGATGCTTACCGACGAGAATTTCAAATAAGGGCTATAAAGGTGGTGGAGCATTTAAAAAACTGATAGGACTAAGTTTAGATGGAGAGGTAGCCAAGTGGTTCAAGGCGACAGTCTCGAAAACTGTGACCTTTCATCGGGTCTCGTGGGTTCGAATCCCACCCTCTCCGCCACGACATTTTGTTATCGAGCGAGACCCGAGTACCTCGGGTGGCGCTGGTAGCAAGATCGAGTGGCAACCAAAACAACACCGCTTTAAAAAGCGGTGTTGTTGTTTAGCGGTTATTGTTGGAGTAGTGTGATTGTTTTATCTTTGTACACCAGTTTGCTTTTCAGGTTCGCCAACAGTTCTCGCTTCTCAGTGATACTGCCTTCCTTGAGCAGATATTTGGCATAGGTCCGGATATCAATGTGGCTTGTTTTCTGTCCAGCCGAATCCTTGGATTTGAGTACCGTATTTTGGAATTTATGGAACCGGTTGATTTCTTCCTCAAGCTTTTGCCGCGTTCCAAGTTCACTTAAGTCTATCTGATTAAGGATTTTCAGGAGTTCCTCGATCATGTCCTTTTCTTGGATGTACTTGTTTTGACAGTGCCTGTCTTTGCCCCTGGTACAGCCAAAACATAGATATATATTATACCCCTTTTTCAAATATTTCCCCAATCCGGTATTTGATAAAAATGTTCGTGGAGATCAGAAAAATCCGTGATCATACAATGCCGATGCCAGCTCTTTCAATCAAACATTTTTTACGGTTCCAGAGATTTAATAAGCGAAATAACTTCCTCGTCCGATACTTGCGGAAAATCCCGGTAATAGGCGCTGATGGCGGCAAAGCCTGACGGGACATGCAGGGCTATCAGTTCGTCCGCCAAATCTCCGATTTCCCTGGCCGTGTCTGCTGGAGCGACCGGTACGGCTACGATGATGCTTTTGATTTTTTGATTGCGCAGCTGCTTGATCGCTACCTTCATGGTCAGTCCGGTGGCCAACCCATCATCCACAATGATCGCGATTTTGCCTTTTGGATCAACAGATTTTCGGCCGTCCAGATAAAGCTGGCGGCGGCGTTTGATTTCCACAAGCTCCTTTTCCATTTCTTTCGCAAACCACTGCTGATCAATATGCTTATGTTCCTCTTCATTTTTTATCACTTCGCCTGATTCGGAAACTGCGGCTATAGCATACTCGGGATCGTATGGATGCCCAATCTTCCGAGGAATTAGTAAATCAAACGCAGCGCCCAAGTGTCTGGCTATCTCTACACCCAACATAACACCGCCGCGCGGCAGCGCATATACTACAACGTCTCGGCCTTTATATTTTTCCAAAGCCGGGAATAGTTGCTTGGCCGCGTGTTGTCGGTCTTTAAAATGCATAATGGTTATGGGTTAGGATTATTTTTTTCACTCAGCATTGCCATAAATATATAGTGAGGAATTTTGGGAATCTCAATGGTTTCGTTCATGAGTCACCGTCTCATTTCTCCAGGTCTTTTTTCTTTTCCTCGAATTCGTGTTTGCCTATTTCGCCTTTGGCATAACGCTCTTTGAGGATATCCAAGGCAGTGTTTGTCCCGGGCAGTTTGCCGTTAGCCCGCGCAACCCAGCGAACAATGAGCGCAATGACTGCTATGATAACGACCCATGACAGGATCATCCCCAGCGCGCCGAATGGTTGATAATATCCAAAACCCATCATATACGTGTTTCCCTTGCTAATTGCTTAATGTTGAATTGAACTGCTGCGCCCTCGCGAAGTTTAGATTGGATGGTGCTGGGCGCCGGTGCCCACCTCGGACGGGACCCGCAGGGACGGCACAAATAGCATCAGCGCGTAGCCGAGCCAGTAGGTCCAGACCCCGAAGATTCCACTGCCCACATTGAACTGCCGACTGATGAGCAGGTCCAGCACAATACCAAGTGCTGCCCACAGTACCCCATAACCCAGAGCTTCTCCGGCTGTCTGCGGATTGGCACTGATCGCAAAGCTGTATGAGAGTACTCCGGCGATCACGGCCAGAGCCAACATGGTCCAGACAGAGAGAACCACATTCAAACTGACCAGGATTGCGGCTGCCGCGAACATAATAACCCAGATGAGAGCTCCGAATCCGAAAGCTTTTGTCCAATTGAAGTTGTTCATATGTTTATTCTCCTTTGTGCAAATTAAGTTTTCGACCGTTAATGATTATTTTTTTTGCCCGTAAGGGCGCAGCGGATGGATATTTTTTGGTATTATCATTCGTAGTTAATTTGCGAGTGGGCCAAAGCCGGAATTTTCAGGCCATTATGGTCAAAGAGCATCACCGCGATTTGCCTGTCTTTCGGACCATTTAGTTCGACAAGATTAACCTTTTGAGTCTGCCCCAACAGAAGTCGGTTATCTCTGATCGGTAGAACTAAACTTTGGTGGAGCAGGGCTGAAACCAGATGGTGAGGCAGGTGAAAATGCCCATGCAAGTGTTCAAAACCGGCAGGCACGTCAGGCTCAAGTGATTCCAGAATGTCCAGGTCTTTACCTGGCGCAAAAGTTACCGTAGAAAGCGCGGCCGTGGAATGCAGAACAAACAGCAGAATCAGACCCTGTTCAATCTGGTGATTGCCGATTATGTCATTTACCTGCCCGGTAATATCAACAGCTTCCTGCCGACATTCGGTTTTAATGGTGAGAATAGTTTGATACATATGGTTTTCACCTCCCTCGAAAAAAGTTTTATTAATTTCCTCGGCTTTGTTCTGATGGTTGACTAACTATTCTAACGCCTGCGATTTTTCATTTTGCTCGTGTATATTTTTTTTCTGGCGGGATTCCTGCTCTGCCTTGCGGTTTAAGACCGCTCGCTTTGGCCGCCTCCACCGGTCTTGAATTGTTGTTTCTTTTCTGCGTTTGTGGAGAGCAGGAATCCTCTTAGATCCAGTATCCCATTTCCAACACCGATGGCAATAGAAACAAGCCTCGAGGAAAAAAGATTTCGGGAGAAATTTTTTTATCTTTGTTTTTTGCTTATTTATGGAAAAAATTTGCTGAAATTTTCTGCGTTTGCATAAAAAACTAACGGCAAATTTGCCGTTAGTTTTTGCAGTAGTTCGATTTTTATTGCTCGCTGCTCTGGTGCCACAGAGCTTCAAAATAGATCAGCTGGGCGTGCACCACGTCAGGGTCGTCAATGAGGATGCCGGTCGGCCGCTTTTGGTTCAGGGAAATTACCGCGGTTTTTCCGTTGTAGATAAAATTGGAAGTGCGCCGCAGGTCAATATGTTCGGACAAAAATCGGGTTTGCCGCAGGCTTTCCGAGTCTTTTTGCTTGAGGCGCGTGGTAAAATCCGTACGCGGTGCAATGAGCCTCATTCTTAAGAAATGAGACTTGCGCCGTTCGATAAAATCGTTGGTATATTCCTCGCCAAAAGTATCCAGCCAGTCATCATGAGACATTAGGGCGGCTATATGATGTTTGGTCTCGATAATGTCATCGAGAATCTGTTTGATATCCTGTGCTCCCACGTAAAGCTGAACATTGGGTTTACCGCCGATTTCCGAGCGCATGGCCTGGAGGTTAGGCATGATGGTTTTGAGGGCCGCCCGGCGTTCCTCCAAATTGATCATGAGCTTGTCAGGATTTTCCGCAATCCAGTATCTTCGGCCGTGTTTGACGTAGAAATGCATCAGGCCTTTGTTGTGCATGGCCTCCGCCAGTTCTTTTACGGTGGATCTCGGCCATTGCAAAGCCTGCGCCAAGTCTGCGATATTGGCCTCGCCCATTTTCAAAGAAGCAAGATAAAGTTTTGCCTCATGTTCGGATAATCCAAGTTGTTGCAAGACTAGCTGAAAGTGCATATTTTTTGGGCCGGTTTATCATATTTTTTTCCACAAAGCTTAAATAAATACTTGCCTCCACAATCTTGCATTTTGAGGCCGTGCCTTTCTCCTATTTTTATCAAGTCACTCTTTGTAAAGACTCCCGGAACAACGTTCCTTCTAAAATGAGTAAAATTAAACGAAGCCGATGGCATATCCATGATATAAACATCACCATCTCGTTTGACGATACGGGCAAGTTCGGCAATTGCATTTTCAAAATCATGAATATGGTGGAGCGTCAAGATAGAAAAGGCAGCATCAAATTGACTATCGGAAAGCGTCAGTTTGGTTGCATCCGCCTGATGGAATGAGATGTTAGACGAATGTTTTTTCTGTTTTGCGATTTCAATTGAACCTTCGTCAAAATCCGTAGCTAGGATTCTGGCATTAGGATATTTTTCTGACAATAACTGCGATGTGAAGCCTACCCCTGCCCCAATTTCTAAAATATCTCCATAAGATGTCGAGGGTAATTTTTCAAGAAATCTGCCAAAACCAAACCATCTGTGCAAATAGTATTGGAGCCGGCTGTTCACAAAAAATTTTTCCAACTGATTCATCTTTGCCATATCTGAATTAAAAGCCGTTAATTATTTTTTTAGTTGCCTGCGAAAGTGCGATATATTAGATTTTCAATTTTGGTTCAACCCGCTTTAATAGTACCGCGTTCGTTGCCACTATAATAGATGACGCGGACATAAGCAGGGCAGAAATCTCGGGGCGCAATGACCAGCCGAGCGAATTGTAAAACACTCCGGCTGCCACGGGAATAGCCAGCATGTTGTAGATCGCCGCCCAAAACAGGTTCTGCTTCATTTTTGTGACAGTGGCTTTGGAAAGTCTTATAGCGGCTACAATGTCATATGGGTCTGATTTCATAAGCACAATGTTGCCGGTCTCAATCGCCACATCGGTTCCCGCGCCGATGGCAATGCCGATATCGGCCTGCGCCAAAGCGGGAGCGTCATTGATGCCGTCTCCTACCATTGCCACAAATTTGCCCTCGTCTTGGAGTTTTTTGACATATTTGGCCTTATCTCCGGGCAGGACTTCGGCAAAGATTCTATCCATTCCGAGCGCTTTTCCTACCGCGCGAGCTACTCCTTTGTGATCCCCGGTAATCATGGCCACCTCAATGCCAAGCTGTTGTAAACTGGCAATAGTTTTTTTAGCAGTCGGTTTAATGGTATCAGCGGCTGCGACCACACCGGCAAGCTTGCCGCTGCAGGCAATCAAACTCAAAGTTTTACCTTCGCCGGCCAACCGATCTAGCAGTGCGCGCGCGGCAGAATTGATAGATACTCCGTTATCGGTGAGCAGCTTTTCTTTACCCGCAAGGACAGGCATACCCTTAATAATTGCTTTCAAGCCGTGGCCGGCTACAGATTGAAATTTTTCAACAGGCTCTAGCGGCATAGTGCCTCTTTTGGTTGCCTCTTCAATAATAGCCTTGGCCAACGGATGATTTGAGCCTGCTTCAACGCTGGCTTCATGAAGTAAAACCTCTTCTTCGGTAAATCCATTAAACGCGGCTACGTCGGTAACTTTTGGTTTCCCCTCGGTGAGCGTGCCGGTTTTATCAAGCACAATGGCCGTAAGCCGGGAGGTATTTTCAAGCGTTGCCGCGTCCTTGATAAGGATGTTATATTTTGCGCCAATGCCGGTCCCGACCGCAACAGCGGTCGGCGTCGCGAGTCCCAACGCATCCGGGCAGGCGATAACAACGGTTGAGACCGCGAAGGTAAGGGAGGCGAGAAGCCCCGCGCCAGCTCCGAAATACCAGCCAAAGAAAGCGGCAAGACCAGAGCCGATAGCGACCATGACCAGCCAACCGGCGGCTTTGTCTGCGATGCGCTGGCCGGGAGCTTTGGAGTTTTGTGCCGTTTCCACCATTTTAATAATCTGCGCCAATACCGTCTCTGATCCAATTTTTGTAGCTTTAAACTGCACAAGGCCGGTAAGATTTACCGATCCTCCGACTACTTTTGCCCCGATAGTTTTAATGACCGGGATAGATTCTCCGGTGACGAGTGATTCATCAATGGAAGTTTCGCCAAGGGAGATCTCGCCATCCACCGGCACCTTGTCTCCGGGCCGGAGCACGACAATGTCGCCTTGAACTATTTCCGCACTGGGAATACTGATCTCTTTGCCTCTGCGGATAACATTGGCTTTGGGCGGCACCAGATCAAAAAGCGCGCGCAACGCATCCGATGTTCCTCTGCGCGAGCGCATTTCCATCCAATGGCCAAAGAGTACAAAAGTCACGAGGAGAGCCGCGGCCTCGTAAAAAGTCTCTGATTCCGGCTGGATAAACGTCAGCAATACGCTGAAAAGATAGGCCGCCAAAACACCGGTGGCGATGAGCACGGCCATGTTGAGCTTTTTGGCTTTGAGCGAATAGTATGTGCCGGTGATAAAGACGGAGCCGGTCCAAAAGACGATTGGCGTCGTGAGCACGAGCAGTATCAAGTTCAAAATCTGGGGTGATGCTATGTGCAGCTTCAGAATATTTGTGCCAACGGGAGAGAGAAAGAAAATAGGAATGGATAAAATAAAGGAAATCCAAAATCGGCGGCGCATATCCGCCTCCATTTTTTTAGCCATCTGCGGATTGGTCATCGCCGCTTCGTGATCCATATGACTCATGGCTTGCATATCGTGTCCAGCGTGCTCATCTCCGCCTTCATCTGACTTTTTCTTTTCCGGCCTGCCCTGAGATTCGTCGAGGGGAATCAAACCCATACCGCACCCAGGGCATTTGCCAGGTTCAGTTTTTCGCACTTCTGGATGCATGGGGCAGGTGTAAATCTGTTTCCCGCTGTTTAGTTTTTTGTCCTGATCGTGATTCATATATTATTTAATGCTCCACTTAAACGAGCGTTCGGGGACTTCGTCGATACTTTTCATTTAAATTTAATGGGGGCGCTGTCCGGTGTCATCTTTTTTTGGCTGCCATGATTTTTATGCATGAAGATATGCATCAGGGGGCATAGCAGTAAGATCAAATAGGGGATAAGAGAAAAACAAGGCCGAAGGTCCCGATTGCCGCAATGGCAACCCATATTTTGCGGGAAAACAGGCCTCTATGATCTTGGTCGGCGTGGTTATGATGTTGATTGATCTCGCACATAGAAATTATTTATTAGCTAAAGTATAAATTTTCACAAGCTCTTTTACAGCCCTCTCGTCCTGTCCTCTGTCCCGCATTTGGTGTTTGACGTGGGTCCGGAGATGGTTTTCGAGCATATAGGCGTCAAGGCTTTTGAGCGACCTTTGAATGGATAGCGACTGCTCCAATAATCGGGGGCAGTAAATTTCCTTCTCAATGGCCTTAATAAGGCCATCCATCTGGCCGCGGATGATTTTGGCCCTGTGAATGGCTCTCTTTTTTAATTTTTGATCTAACATAACAATCAAAATGATTAATGTTAAAAGTTTCTAGTTTTAGTTTATACCCCCTCCCCCTATTTGTCAAATTGTTCGAAATTCTGTATCAAGGAAGATTATTTCTTAACATCTGATGATTCGTTTCCCACGTTTGGTTCAAAAAATTCCAATCTTTTTTCCAGTGCTTACAAAGACGTCATTCAGACGTTTGTGGATTTGGGGCATATGATTACCTTTCTAAAGTTAGGGTTAACCGGTTAACCATATATCCTAAACCCGCGAGACCGGATTTTACTAAAGTGCAATTTTGACTTTTAAATGACAAAGTTTTTTGAGCACCTTGTAAAAGGCGGTTTTTTATGCTATAATTAGATTATAAATTTTACATAATCATGCCGGTCGGAAATAAAAACGCAAACAAAAAAACAATCGTCCTCATAGAGGACGAAGAAGTAATGGTTACGCTGCTGACCAATAAACTTGTGCAGGCAGGCTACACGGTACGCTCGGCGCTGGATGGCGTGGCTGGATTGCAGCTTATTCATGATGAAAAACCCACCTTGGTGCTTTTGGACATGATGCTGCCGCGTTTGAACGGCTTTGGAGTTTTGGAAAAACTCCACGAGGAAAAACTTTTGCCAGAACTGCCGGTGATCATCATCTCCAATTCAGGCCAACCTATTGAGATTGACCGCGCCCTCAAACTGGGCGTTAAGGATTATCTCATCAAGGTTAATTTTGATATCAATGAGGTCATTACCAAGGTTAATCTGGTGTTTGGCGAAAGCCGCGATAAAAACGGAAAAGATCAGCCTACCGTTGCGACGGTCCTTATCGTGGAAGATGATAATTTTCTTGTCGATCTTTTAGAAAGAAAATTTACACGCTCTCACATTAAAGCGTTTGTGGCAATGGACGCGGATCACGCGCGTTTGATTTTGAGCCGCGAAAAGATTGACGCTATACTGCTTGATGTTATTCTGCCGGGGATTGACGGGATAACACTGCTCAAAGAATTCAAGGTGGACGAGCGTCTAAAATCTATTCCCGTAATCGTCATTTCCAATCTCGGGCAGACCGAGGAGATAAAAAAAGGCATGGCCGCAGGAGCAGCGGCTTATATTATCAAAGCCAATGCAACGCCTGCCGAAATTGTTGTGAAAGTTCTCGATCTTATTAAAAAGTAAAAAAATAATCATATGGCAATACTCGCGGGAGTCGGTCTGAGCAGAAATGTTAACGACCCAAAGCAGGCCGGTTTCGAGGCCTGCAAAAGGGCAATGGAGAATATGGGAGAGGGCAATCCGGATTTTACCATTGCTTTTTCTTCAGTTGTGATGAACCAGGAGCAGGTGGTAAGCGGGATCAAAGAAGCCAGTAATAACGCTCCGGGGATCGGTTGCAGCGATGCGGGTGCAATCACTACTGATGGCCCAAGCCCCAAATCTGTCGCGGTCATGGCGATTAAATCGGACAAGATCGCATTCACGAGCGGATTGGGCACAGATGTGAAGAAAGACGCGCGGGCCGCTGGCCGCGCTCTGGCCGAAGACGTGAAAAAGCGCGCGAAAGCGCCCCTGAAAACTTTGATCATGCTGCCCGACGTGCTGACCGGCAATGGCGCGGAAATTGTCCGGGGCATTCTGGACGTCTTGGGCGCGCATTTCCCTGTGGTTGGCGGGGCTGCCGGTGACGATTTTATTTTCGAAAAAACTTACGAATACCGCGACGGCGCTGCTGTCAGCGGCGCAGTGGCAGGCGCCGGTCTTTCCGGAGATTTTCGTTTTGCCATGGGTGTGCGCCACGGCTGGGTGCCGATCGGTCATCCAATGAAGGTTACCAAATCGGAAGGCGCGGTGATCCACACGCTTGATAACCGTCCGGCAATCAGCATTTACGAGGATTATTTTGGGACCAAAGCCGATGAACTGCGCAAAGAGCCGTTGGCGCGGATGGCCATCACCTATCCGTTGGGCATCAAAATCCCGGACATGGATGAATATCTCATCAGGGATCCGATCACGGTTGATGCTAACGGAGCGATTACTTGCGCTGCGGAAATGCCGGAAGGATCGGAGGTCAGGCTGATGATCGGTTCTAAAGAGAAAGCTATCGAGGCGGCTGAGGAAGCGGCGCGCAAGGTCATGGCCGATCTGGAGAGCGATAAATCTGTGCCGAAATTTGTTTTGATGTTCAACTGCATTGCGCGGGAAAAATTGTTCGCGCAAAAAGCTAAAGAAGAAATTGACGCCGTGAAAAAGATTCTCGGCGAGGACGTGCCGCTTTTGGGATTTTATACTTATGGCGAGCAGGCTCCCCTGGGAGGGGAAACCAAGAATGAAAAATTAATACAGTCCCGGTTTTATAACGAAACCATGGTACTGTTCGCGGTAGGGGAATAGCAGATGGCGCGCAAAACCGCAGTCATTGTCATCGCGGTTATTCTGAGTTTGTCGATTGTCCACGCTTGGCTGATTTTTAACACTCGTAACTATTCCAGCAAAACGCTTTTGATTGTGCTTGCGGCGGCGGCAATGCTGACGGGGCTGGTGTTTGTTATTGTCCGTCTGAAAAATCTGAACCGCCGGATGGCTGAACTCCTCCAGGAGAACTATGAGGTGGGCAAAATCTTGGTCCGCCGCGACATGGAGCTCACGGATGCAAATACGAGGCTGACTGCGCTTGATCAAAGCAAATCAGAATTTGTTTCGATTGCTGCGCACCAGCTGCGCACCCCGCTTACGGGCATTCGCTGGACATTCAACGCGCTTTTGGATCGCGAGCTCGGGGAGCTCAACCCTGAACAATATAAGGCCGTGGAAAGCGGGCTAAAATCCTCAGTGCGCATGATTGATTTGGTTAACGATCTTTTGAATGTCGCGCGCATTGAAGAAGGCAAATTTGGCCTGCAGCTCAAAAAATTATCCTTCGTGCGGTTTGTCGAGCCAATAGTGGAACGGCTCAACCGTTTCGCTGAGGAAAAGGGCGTGAAATTTATCTCTACAATCTCCCCGGCTTTGCCGGTAATGGAAATGGATGAAGAAAAAATGGGAATTGCCATCGACAACATTCTTGACAATGCGATAAAATACACCTCGCCCGGCGGCACAGTTACGATTGATGCCAGCCCAACCCAGGCCGGATTCAAGGTTGTTGTCACTGACACGGGCATCGGCATTCCGCGCGAACAGATTGACCATATTTTTAATAAATTTTTCCGCGCGGATAATGCGTTGCGGTTTCAAACCTCAGGAAACGGCTTGGGACTCTATGTGGTAAAAAATATTATTGAAGGCCACGGCGGCACAATCAATGTTGAGAGCAGAGAAGGCCACGGCACCACAGTGGCTATAAATTTGCCAGCCAAGGAAAAAATTATCGCTCCCGGTTCGGATCCGGCGCATGTCATATGATAAAGACTCTCACATTTCGGCCCTCGCGTATCGGCTGTCCGTCTATTCCCGGGACAGTGAAAGGAATCGTGTCGTCCATGCCGGGAGTGGAGGAGGCAAAAATCCATTATGAGGAAAGATCAGTGGATGTGCGTTTTGACGATGCCAAGGTGAGCGAAGCGGACATCACAAAAAAAATCGGCGAAGAAATGGGACTCGCGTTCGAGCCGGTTGCCTTGCACGATGGATTCAAAGAAGACGTTTCGCAAAGCTGTCCAATGTGACTTTCCGTTTATCTTTTTTCCCCCCTGCCTGAGGGGGAGAGTGAGAGGGGGAGAAATTTCCATCTACCAGCCCCTGCCCGTCCGCAGTCCCGATTTTGATCGGGACTAAGGAGGGTGGCGGCTTTTTTGTTTTTGAAATACTATTAGCTTATGCGTGAAGGAAATAGAGAATATTATATAAATCCGGAATTGATGCAGATGCCGGAAACTCGAATGGAGCGGATCATGGACGCGGCTTCTTCAGCGCGGCTGAGTCTGCTCGGTGGCCAGGTGGTGGCTTACGCCCGAGAGCTAAGTAATTCACAAGCTTTTCAGAAAGCTGTAAATTTAGCCCCTGGTTTCGGGGACATTATTATGGCTGGTAAAGCGATACTCGGCCGCGAGGGTGGTAAAGACCTGAGGCCGCGTACGCGTTTTGTTTATGGCGCAGCCGCAGTGACTGAATTTGTCAGCGCTGCTCTGGTTTATTCCGGGCAATATTCAGAGGCGGCTCTCATGCACGCGATTTCCGAGACGCTGAGCAAATCCGATGCAGCCTTGGCTATAATGAAATCTGCCGGATCAAAGATTGCTGAAAAAAATCCCAAATTTGCACATATGATTGAAGCTGCAAGCTCTTTTCTTTCAAAAAAGAAAGAGGCGCCGGAAAAGCTAGCCGAAAGCATGCCAAGCGCGTTTGCAAAACTTGATCTGGAAAGTGTGCCGACCAATGAATAATAAACAGCAATTCGCAGAGCTCGCGCAAAAACTTGTGAAACTTGGTGAAAATCAGAACGAGTTTGATTTTTGGTTGAAGATTTTCGATGATCTCGCAGAGGAAAAACAGCGCGAGCTCATAAAAATGATGCTAGCTGAGCTTGAACAGCTGGAGAAAATCAAATAACCTCTGCTATGGGAACGCGCAGAAATATTTTCCTCTGGGTGCTTTACGATTTTGCAAACTCGATTGTTTCAATCGTGTTTTTCCTTTATTTTGCACAGTGGGCAGTGATTGACAGCGGTGTTTCGGATTTTGTTTTCAACCTGACATTTACTGGCTCGGCCTTTTTATTGCTCCTCACCGCGCCGCTGGTCGGGGTCATGCTTGATAAATATTGGCGGCGCATCAGCGGCCTGCGCTATGCGACTGCTGCTGGGGCAATCCTTTATGGCATCTGCGCTTGCTTTGCGCTCTCGGGCATGGCAGGCCCGGCGCTGATATTTTTTACGCTCGGCCTTTTTTCTTATCAGCTGTCCTTTGTTTTTTACACTCCGCTTATCAATGATATAGCCACTCCGGAAAAAAGAGGTTCTATCTCAGGCCTCGGCATTGCTGCCAATTATCTCGGGCAAATCGCCGGTCTCGTTATGGTGTTGCCGTTTTCTGCCGGCACTTGGGATTTTTTTAGCGCTGGCCCTCGGGCTGAGACATTGCTTCCCGCGGTTTTGGTGTTTTTTATTTTGTCCCTGCCCATGCTTTTATTTTTTCAGGAACCCAAACGCGCTCAGGCTGGGATTTCCGCGAAATCCGTGGGTAAAAATTTCCTGAGGGAAACCAAAGCGCTTTTGGCGTTTCCCAGTGTGACTTGGTTTCTCCTTGCTTTCTTTTTGTTCAATGATGCGATACTAACCGCCATGAACAATTTTCCGATTTTCATGGAGCAGGTCTGGGGCGTTTCTGATACAATCAAAACTTATTTATTGCTGGCGATCCTCATCACCTCTGCCTTGGGCGGGGGGCTTGCCGGTTTTGTGGCAGATCGGCTCGGGCATAAGCGCACCTTATTTGTGGTGCTTGTCGGCTGGCTAGTGCTACTACCCGCGTTAGCCTTGCTAACCAATTTTAAGATTATGGTAATTGTTGCTGTGTTCATGGGTTTTTGGTTTGGCGCAAATTGGGCTGTGTCGCGCTCGGTGATGTCTTTTGTAGCGCCTCTGGGCCGGCACAACCTGGCCTTTGCCTATTACAGTCTGGCGGAACGCGTTTCTGCTTTACTTGGTCCAGTGGTCTGGGGCATTGTGGTCACCAGCCTTGTCTCTATAGGATCTGACCGCTACCGTTATGCAGTCTTGGCGATCACCGGATTTATCCTGCTCGGGCTATTCGCGCTCGCGCGCGTCCATGACGACAAAAAACCCCTCCAAGATAATCTCACTACTATATATATCGCCCGCCACGGGGAAGCAGAATGGAATGTCAAAGGCTTTATAATCGGCCAATCTGAAACTTCGCTTACTGACAAAGGGCAACAGCAAGCTAGAGATCTAGCTCGTGAATTAGAGAATGTGGAATTTGATGCGATCTTTTCTTCAGATTTAGAACGCACCAGGCACACTGCAGAAATAGTCGCACTTCCAAGACATCTGCCTGTGAATACTACGGAACTACTTCGGGAGCGAAATCTTGCCAGATTTGAAGGCGGGCAGTGGGATAGATTGGGTGATCTTTTCGACATTCTATTGAAACATCCTCACACTACAGAAGAGGACAATCAGAAACTGGCAAGAGAAGGAATAGAGACGAGCTTGGCCATGATCGGTAGATTCCTAAATTTTGTCAGGCAAACCACCGCGGCTTATCCGAGAAAAACTATTTTAGCAGTGTCTCATGGCGGCATGATGCGCCTTCTGCTCGCGCATTTAGGCTATGCAGAAAAATTGCCGCCTCGATCTATGGCCAACTCAGGATACATCAGGCTGCGTACAAACGGCACAGATTTTTTTATTGACGAGGTCAAAGGAGTGAAAAAGCCGTAAACTAAAACACCCAGCCGCGCATTTCTGCAAAACAGGCTGGGGTTAGTTCGCGAAGATTTTTCGTGAAATGAAATACGCGATAGTGGTAAGCGTGACGCTTGTAATGACTTGGGCGGCCATGTACCAGAGACCGCCGTGCTCCACTAGGGTGTAAAGCATGGCCATGTTAGCAACGAATATCCCAACACCCATGCACGTATAGAGCGCCGCTTGATTGAGCGCGTTAGCTCGGCTTTTCTCCCCGAACGTCCAAAATCTATGGAGAATAAAGGTCAAGCTGAAGCTCACTGTTCTGCCGATAACAGCAGAAGCGATGTACCATACGCCCGCCCAATCGGTCAGCGTGTAAAGTATAAGATAGTAGAGGGTCACCCCGACACTGCCTGCGCTCAAAAATCGAAGAATCTGCGAAGATCTGTGCGAAACCGGCATCTTATCCTCCTCTCGAGTTGCAAACCATAGTATCATAAGGGTTTGCGAATTTCAATTGCCTTCTAGCGGCTATTTTATTTTAGGAATATTATTAGTCTATGAGATTCGATCCTCTAACCAAAGCCAGTTTGTTTCGTTTCAAACTCTATCCTAAGGATTTCGCGTTGGTAAAGAAGTTTTACGAAGAAACTTTAAAATATCCAATATTCCATGAATGGGATGACGGGGAACAAAGCCGCGGGGTGATGTTTGATAGCGGATCCGCGATCATTGAGCTCCTTTCTCATCATGGCCGATATGTTCCAGTCGCTGGCTGTAATGTGTCGCTCGAGGTGGTAAATGTCTGGAAGCTTGCGGAATATCTGAAAGCGCAGAGAGCTCCGGTTGTGCAGGACCTCACGGATAATTCCTGGGGTGATACGTCATTCAAGGTCAGCGATCCTGAGGGGCTTGAGGTTACCTTTTTTACCGAAACTGCAAAAAAGACCCGTGAGAAAGAGTTTTTTTCTTTCAATACCATTATGCAGATCGGGCTGACTGGATTTACCATGTTGGGATTCATATTGACTTCATTGAAGCTCCCGCAATATGGTCTTCTCGCTAATCTAATTTCTGAATTTTTTTGGATCTACGCGGGCTATAAAGCCTGGAGGAGCGCCAATCAATTCGGGATCTTCATCACTACCATAGTCATTACCCTCATCGTCATCAACGGAGTAATCAACTATTGGTTTTTGTGAAAAAAGGATATTAATGGATTATAAAATTATTTTAACTGGCATCGGGATTGTGATAGGGTTTGTATCTTATGCTTCTTATTTCCGAGGAATTTTTCGCGGCCAGACCAAACCGCATGTGTTTTCTTGGCTCGTGTGGACTATTATCAACTGGACAGCTTTTTTTGCACAGCTTGTAAAGGGCGGCGGAGCAGGATCCTGGATCACGGCCTCGAACGCTTTGCTTTGCACATTGGTTGCGGCCATTGCTTTATCTCGCGGTGAAAAAAACATCACTAGAAGCGATTGGTACGCTCTTTTCGGTGCCATGGGAGGAATTGTTGTCTGGATTATCACTAGAAATCCGTTGACTGCGGTGATTTTGATCAGCATTGTTGACTGTTTTGCGATTTATCCGACGTTTCGCAAAACTTATCTGAAGCCATACGAGGAAAATCTATTTTCTTGGAGCATTGATTTAATCAAATTTATTCTTCAGCTTTTTGCCCTCAAGTCGTTCAATCTGACAACTGCGTTATTTCCCATTGTTATCATAGTAAATGATGCTGCGCTGACAGCGATGATTATTCTCCGCAGAAAGAGTATAATTAAACCATAAATATGAAAATCAACGAAGAAGAACTAAAAAAGAAATTGAGCGCTGAGGAATACGCAGTGCTGCGCGAGGGCGCGACAGAACCTGCGTTTACCGGGCAGTATGTGGATACGCATGAGGACGGCATGTTTCATTGCAAAGCTTGCGGGCAAGCGCTCTTTTCCTCAGAAGCCAAATTTGAAAGCGGTACTGGCTGGCCGAGTTTTACCGATCCGGTGAATGCCGAGCATGTCGAATTGATTTCTGACGATTCACATGGAATACATAGGACTGAAGTGAGGTGCATAAACTGTGGCTCGCATTTGGGGCACGTGTTTGATGAGCCTACTCCGCCCTCTGGGCTACGAAGGCCAGGTGGCCCGAAGTATTGGACAGGCAAGCGGTTTTGTATTAATTCGTGCGCCTTGGATTTTAAGGAGAAATAGATTTGGTATTATTCCCCCTCCTCGTGAGGAGGGGCTAGGGGAGGTCTAGTGAATTTGAGAAGCGCAAAATCAGGTTTTCGCAAAACGATCCCACTTCGTAGAAAATTACGTGTAGAGATGACGCCAGCTGAAAAATTATTCTGGTCAAAAATCGCTAACAGACAATTTTCGAACTTGAAATTTCGCAAACAGCACGGGATCGGCAATTATATTGTCGATTTTTATTGCCCAGAAAAGAAATTAATTATTGAGATTGATGGCGATAGCCACGCGGATTCTAAAACTGATCCAGCACGATCTAAATATCTTGAAAATCTGGGCTATGAGATAGCCAGATACAACAATCGCGATGTGTTGTATAATATTGATGGTGTTTTCGAGGATTTATTAACTAAATTAAGTTCACTATGACCCCCCTTAAGTCCCCCCTCATGAGGGGGGAAAGAGAGGGGTCGCGCCCTCACTCACGAGGAGGAGAATAAAATCATATGGGAGAGATTCCGGCAAACGCCAAACGGGCGTACAAAGGAAAAATATTTGAGATCTGGCAGTGGGAGCAGAAAATGTTTGACGGCTCCACCGAGGTTTTTGAGATGCTCAAAAGGCCGAATACTATCCAGATTATCGCTACTGTGAAAAAGAAAATTTTAGTTACCCGCGAGGAGCAGCCTGAACGGCCGGTTCGTGAGTTCGGTTTGTATGGCGGCCGCGGCGAGGAGGGCGAGGAGCCGCTAGAAACTGCCAAGCGAGAACTGCTCGAAGAGTCAGGAATGGAGTCAGACCATTGGGAGCTATGGAAAACTTATCAGCCGTTTGTGAAAGCGGAATGGACGATTTATGTGTTTATTGCCCGCAACTGCCGCAAGGTCGCCGAACCCCGCCTTGATAACGGTGAAAAAATCGAGCAGCATGAGATTGGTTTTGAACAATTTGTAGAAAAGGTTACTGACGACAGCTTTTGGGCACCCAGTTTTTCCAATGATATTTTACGGCTCAAGCTTGAGGGCCGGCTGGACGAATTCAAAAACAAACTTTTTAAATAAAAAATGGTTTCAAAAAAACTTTTTTGGCTGCACGAATTGGTTGATTTTACGTTATTGACCGGAACGCTTCTCGGAGTCTGCGGTACATATTGGGATATCCAATATCATATTGATTTTGGGCGCGACAGTTTTTGGATCAACCCGCACCTGATGGTTTACGGCGGAGTCGTGCTGGTATTTGCCGGTTCACTGTTGGGTTTGTGGAATGTCAGGAAGATAGCTGATAAAAAACTGCGCCGCAGATTATCGTGGGCTGTTGGCGTAATATTTGTCGCGGTAATTTCGCAAATTCTCGCCGCGCCGATTGACGATCTGTGGCACAGAATATTTGGTCTGGACATTACGGTTTGGAGTCCGCCGCACGTGCTTTTGTTGCTTACGGGTTTTCTGATTGCCTTGAGTTTTATTTATTTTCAGCGCCTTTACCTGCATGTGACGCGTCTTGACCGGGTGGGCAGATTTACCAGTGATGAATTCAAGCTGGAGCTGATGTTCGCGATCGCGCTGGTGGGCCTGAGTATTTTTGTGGCGGAATATGAATATTTTCGCACCATTCCCGGCTATCACATCTCGCATCAGCGGCCGAATTTTCTTTATCTATCAATCCTGGCAGTTCAGTTCAGCTTCATGCTGACCTTGGCGAAAGTTTTGGTAAACAACAAAGGCGTCGCGACCAGAATCGCTGCGCTATATTTTATTATCCGCTTCGCCCTCAGTTTGATACTGTTTTCGGGTGATTCTTGGCCGATTTTCCCGCCGCTCGTAATCCCCGCCGCGATGTTCTATGATTATTTGCTGAGTAAGAACAGCGCAGAAAATTTGAAGCGATTTCTGCGCGCGACCGCGGTATTTGTTTTTGTTTTTTACTTGGTTCAGAATATTTATCTGCCGCAGTTGGGCATCGGCCGGTTTGCCGAAATGGACATTGCGGTTTTGGTTTTCACTCTGGCATTTTCCTTGTGTGCCGCGTTGGTTGCTTACAAAGCTGGCCGCAGAATCCTTAAGCATGTAAATTCATGATTTTTGAACAAGAACCGGAAAATTTTCAGTCGGAATTCGATCTCGCAACCTGTTTTATTGAACATGAAGGAGAGATTCTGCTACTCCTGCGGCAGCCGTGGGAAACAGATGGCAGCACATGGTGTCTGCCAGGCGGCATGGTTGACCCAGGCGAAACTCCAATGCAGGCAGTGATCAGAGAAATCAAAGAGGAAGCGTCAATCGATCTGCCGGTAGAGGCTCTACAATTTGTCAAAAAAGTCTTTGTTCGCAAACCAGATCGAGAATTTGTAATGCACTGTTTTTATATAAATTTTTTGGAGCGTCCAGAGGCCAAAGCCAACCCTGACGAACACAGTGATTTCAAATGGATTAAGCCTCAGGATGCTCCAAGCCTCCCGCTTATTTCCGACGGCTTGCAGACAATTGAGTTGTTTTTGAAATGGAAGAGTGAGACATAGGATTCGCGGCCGCGAAGTCTGTGGGTCACTAGTAAATAAAATTCATAATCATGATTGATTCACTCAAAAAAGATATTCGGCTATATTACGCATTTTGTTTTTTCATCGGTTTTTACGTGGCCAATGGCACGGCTGTCTTGTTCGCGCAAAAGCTGGGTCTCGCCTATTCGCAGATTTTCACGCTCACTGGCGTTTACATGCTGATGTTCATTCTGTTCGAGGTTCCCACGGGCGCGTTTGCGGATCTCATGGGACGCAAAAAAACCATCATCCTCGGCTGCATTATGCTCGCTGTGGCCGCGATTGCCAGCGGCGCCAGTAACAATTTCTGGCAATTGTTTGCCAGCTATTTTTTGTGGGCGTGCGGTTTTTCCCTTATTTCCGGGGCAAGCGAGGCTCTTTTGTATGATCGCGTCGCAGATGAACAGATGTTTGGGCAGATTATCGGCAAGGCTGGATTTTACGCGATTCTCGGCACTGCCTTGGCCGGAATTGTTGGGCCGTACCTTTTTAATCTCAATTTCCGATGGGCGTATTTTGGATCAAGCCTCACCTTTGGCCTTGCCGCGCTGGCAGTGAGTTTTTTTCACGAAGCGCATTTTGAGGCAAAAGGCTTTACAATACGCAATCATCTAGAGCAAATCAAAGCTGGCGTTAAAATCGGCTATTCGAATAGGTTTATTTTGTGGAGCACTGGCATCCTAGCCCTGGTATTCGCTATTTCTTATACTTTCAGCAACACATATCAGCCATACCTTGTGAACATCGGTTTTCCGGTGGCGCAGTTTAGTTTCATTCTGCCTGTCATGTTTGTGATGCAGGCTGTTGGCGGCTGGTCGTTTGGTAAATTTTTAAAGTTTGGGGAAAACAAGATTTTCTGGCTGGGCATATTAGGAATCGGGCTGGCCGTCTCGGCACTCGGCGTGTTTCCTTTCAAATGGGCGCTTGTGATCGTGTTTGCCTACATGTTTTTAGAAGGAATCGCGCGGCCCCTTGTTAGCACTTATGCGAATCGCTACATTGCGAGCAGCCACCGCGCCACTGTGATCTCTGTGCAAAGCATGATCGGCACCATGACTGCGGCCGTAATGCTCTTTCTCATCGGGTTTCTCACGGACCGCATTGGCGTGACGCACATCCTCATTGTCCTGGGCGGGTTTGTCCTGGCCGTCGGTTCATTGCTTTTGATTTTCAAGCCTAAAGATCAATGATAAAAGTCTTAATCCTCCATACCTCGGTCGGGCATGGCATAAAAATCACGGCGCAGAATATTTACGCGCGGCTCGTGAAAAGCGGGAGGTTTGAGGCGCGCATCGAGGATTTCCAGGAACTGGAACGCGGGATGTTCGCTATGGTTTTGGAAAAGATATATTTTTTCTTTACCGAGACCTTTCCGTTTATTTGGGGTTGGGTTTATTCCGAACGAGTCGCCACGTTCACTATTCCTCTGCGGCCGCTGATTTCTTCTTTCAAGTATAAAAGAACCCTCAAGCTCATTGAGAAATTTGAGCCCGACATAATCATCAGTACGGAAACCTCGCCGACTGGCATTGTTTCCTATCTTAAAACTCGCGGACTATATAGTGGCAAGCTCGTAGTCGCATTTTCCGACTATCATCTGCACCGTTTTTGGCTCTACGATGAGGTTGATTTATATTTGTGCAATATTGGGGAGCAAGCGATTGAATTGAAAAAACTTGGCGTAGCACCGGAACGCCTGGCTGTCACCGGCATGATCGTTTCAGAAAAATATTTACAAAAAGTTTCGCGTGAAGATGCCGCGAAAAAATTCGCCCTCGACTCGCGAAAAAAAGCTGTGCTGGTTTCCGGGGGCCGCCGCGGCCTACAGGCTTCGGTACAAATTGTTATGGATTTACTGGCCAGCCCTGTGCCGTTTCAGATCGCTGTGGTGACCGGCAAGAATGAAGAATTAAAGAAACAGCTCGAAGAGCTGAAACCTACGCCGGAACATGATTTAAAAATTCTCGGTTACGTTACAGACCAGGAGGTGCTGATGTCTGCCGTGGACGTGCTTATTTCTAAACCGGGCGGTCCGACGATTGCCGAGGCTGTGGCCAAGGGTTTGCCCATTGTAGTGACGGACGCGCATCCCGGGCATGAGACGCTAAATATGAAGTACTTGGAGCGCCATAACATTGCTTTTCATGGGCGAAATCCGGCAGAAGTGGCGAAACTCGTGGAAATGATTCTGCGCGGCGAGGTAAAGTACGATAAAGCCGAGGCTTTTGAAAAGATAATCAAGCCGAAAGGCAGTGTCAGCTTGACTGATGCCTTGTCGCGTTTTAATATGAATCTATGAATCCCGTTAGAAATTTCTAGTAATTCAATACGTGGAGCAACATTAATCATTTATTTCCAACAGGGTGAATATATTCAAGAAAATTTTTGGCACAGAAGATGACGAGACAGTAGAGATACAAGGGGCTGAAACGGATGCGGAAGATAGTGAAGAAAGCGCGGAAGGACAGCTAGCTCTCGACATCTATCAAGACAAAGACAATATTGTGGTCAAATCCACGATTGCCGGTGTAAAGCCTGAGGACTTGGATATTAGTATTGAGAACGATCAGGTTACGATCCGCGGCGAGCGCAAACAGGATACTGAGGTGAAGGGCGAGGATTATCTCATGCAGGAATGTTACTGGGGCAGTTTTTACCGAAGCTTTGACCTGCCGGTTGAGGTGGACGTGGACAAAAGCGTGGCAGACATCAAAGACGGGATTCTTACATTGATCCTGCCCAAAGCCTCACGGTCCAAAACGAAAAAGGTCAAGGTTAAAACCCAGATGGAATAGTGGGAGTCAGTAAATAGAAAGTGAATAAGTTGCAAGTAAAAAACTGGTTTGCGCCAGTTTTTTGAATTTAGTCGTTGAGCTTCAATGCGTGGCGGATTTCAAACATCTGCTGTTTTAGTTTCGCTACATCCTTACGCACATCAAGCATTTCCACGATTTCCCCAAGCTGACGATCAACACCGTCAAAACCTTCTTTGACCATGCGTGCCAATTCCTCAGTTTTGTCGCTAATATGTGTTTTTAATTCCTCTGTTTGCTGATCAAGGGCAGTTTTGGTTACTAAGTTGCCTAATTTCTGATCGAGATCAGTTTTAGTAACCAGTGTATCGAGTTTTTGGTCAAAGTATTCTTTCGTAAGTTCTGCCATATAGAAAATATTAAGGGTAATTTAAAGATTACCACCAATCGCAAATTTGTCAAACAGGCTTCTCCCGGATTTTCCCTCCCCTTGAGGGGGAGGGATTGAGGGAGGGGTGTCAGAAGCAAAAGGCAAAAAAGAGTAAAAGACCCGAGAATTATAATAATGGTTTTTTGAAAATGACTCATAGAATTCACGACCGTGAATCCTATGAGTTACCGTGAAAAGTTCGATTAAATAAAAAAGGGCAAGAGGTGCGAGCTCGCGATCTCTTGCCCTTTTGGATCTGAACGGTTCAGACTATGCGTCGAGATCAATGTATCCTACGGGTACCAAATACATGTCCGTGAAATAAAACTTTCGATTCAAAATGGTCCCGAGGAATGCCATGTCATCGAAATCAGTGCTCTTCTCAGCACCGAGTCCCAGGACGACATAGGTTTTCTTTTTATATACCACGGTCATTCCGGCCCGGAGTTTTTTGCCGCGGAGTTGTGCGAGGATTTCTTCGGGGATATCTGCGGCCTTTCCCTCGCCTCGATATTTCCATTTTATTATCTTATTTTTCGGGAAAGGGAAAGCGTGCAGTTTTGCGACGAACGATTCATAGTACAACAGAGATGCAAACGTTGGTCCGCCATTGGGGTCGCCGAGGGTGCCTTCCATTCGATCGCGCTCGACTGCACTAAGAAGCGCGCGGCGCTGCAGTGCCGAGTACGGGACACGTAAGGGCGTTGGCACTTCTGAAAACAGCGGTGAAAAGCCTTGTCTCAAGCCTTTTAAAACGGCTTTATTGTTGGTCCAGGTGATCAGGTATTTGAGGTCAGGGTCAGAACACGCGCAAATTGCCGGCCAGTTGCGATGGTATTCGGTCATTGGTCGCTCCTTTCGATTTTTCGGGAAAACGATTGCAGTAATAGAAGAGTATAATTTAGCATTTCAAAAAGAAAAAGGCAAGACTCGAAAGTCTTACCCAAGGGCAACATGGATTCACTTACTTCACGGCCGTGAAGTAAGTGAATCCATGTAAAAATTGAATTAAAAAACAAAAAAGGCAAGAGAGGCGAATGTGCGATTCGCGATCTCTTGCCCGAACGGCAGTTGCCAAGCGCCGCGTTAATCCAGGTTCACGACATGCATGATACCACGCCGTCGTGCTTCTTGTTTTACCCGTCTTTCAAAATCCGGTAATGCTTCGGGTTCGATATCCTCAATTACAGTAAATACTTTATCAATATTGGCTGATGCCGGCCAGGCTCCTTGGTAAGGATCGCGGTCTTGGTCTGGAAATGATCTGGAGGCGTAATGCTTTCCGCTCATTTTTATCACTGTGATTTGGATTTTCATGCAAACTCCTTTTGATTCAGAGCACTATTGCTCTTCAAAAGAAACAAAACTTAATTTCCTTTGAAGAGCGGGCAAGAAATTCAGAGTGAGAATCTCTTGCCGGCGGTGATTTGTTATGCATAAGTCCTCCTTATGTCAGCGGTCGAACGGCATGAGCCGGTTCGCCAGTTTTGCGAGAGTCGGACCGAGTCCCTTGCCGCCCTGCGGGAAGAGCGGATTGTTGGGACAGCGGCCGATGAGTTTGAAGACAGCGATGATGGCGAGGTAGAAGACATTCACCATATGCCGATGCCCCACGCGCGGATGGGTCAGCCTGCTTGCGCAAGCCGCGAAATCGAGGTTGTAGAATAGGGACGGATTAGCCAGAAGCTTGGCGATCCGGCCATTGCCGCGGTTCCAACCCTCGTTGCCAGGCACGACCTCTTTGTTGAGGTAAGGCCTGATGTCCACGCCTTTCGGCCAGGTGAACACGTAGCGGAGAGTGTTGAGGAAGAGTTTGGATAAGGTGGCGAGGTTATCCTCCTGATAACCCATCACGATCAGGATCTCCGTGCGGATGCCCATTTTGTGGCAGGTGGCCAGGCACATTGGAACGTCGTCTTCGGCATTGTGAGTTTTTTTCTGGACTTTCCAGATTTCCTCAGTGCCGTCAACGCCAAAGCCAATGCAGTAGAGCCCGGCATTCCTGAGTATGGTTTCGAGACCCGGAACCGCACGTTCGGCTCTGAGAAACGAACTCACACAAGAAAGGCAGCGAACTTTGAATCTGATCCCAGTGTCCCTTGTGATTTTCGCCAGAATCTCCAGATGCTGTTTAACAGTGAAGGGATTCTGAAAAAAATCGAGGGAGGATGTGTAGCAGGACAGTTCCGAGATGCCGAACTCGAACGCTTTGGCCGCAAGGTAGTGCATATCAGATTCAAAGATGCTGATATGCACGTGCTGTTCTTTCATGGCTTTACGCGCGGCGCAAAAGACGCACTGGAACACACATCCTTGAGAGATCACAAGCGTGAATTCGGTTGAGAGATACTGTCTGAGCCTCTTGTCTCCCATTGTTTGCCAGACCGGGAGCATGGGGGCTTCTGACCACTCTGGCAAATCGGACGGTGAGCAGCCTAAGGCTTTAGCCAAATCAGTTTTGTTTTTGACCTGAACTGCTCTTTCGCCATAGATTGCGGCGAACTCTCTCTCAGACAATCGTTCGATCACCTGCCCCCCGAGCAGGATCGGAGTTTTTGGAACAAGCCGCTTCATGCGGTCAATGAATTCCAAACTTGAAGGGATGAAAGGCGCGCCGACCAAGGACACACCTATAAAATCCGTAGCAGCAAATTTGTCCTGGAGCTGGTCTTCATCATCAAGGTTGAGATCAATCACCTCGACCTTGTGGCCTGCCGCAACGAGCACGGAAGCTGCACTGCAGAGCGATCCATTCATGAATGTCTGAGACTTGCCATAGGGATAGCGAAGGGTAACAAGAACAATGTTAAGCATGTGTGCTGTTGTGGTCATATATATGTCCTCCAGGATTTTGTTAGGTACATCAAATAGGGCTGATTCCATATTTGAACTGCTGAGTATATATCACTTTTTATGAAATGTCAATACTTATCGTCATTTTGAGAGCTAAATTTTAGCTAATTAGAGATAAAAATAGACACAAAAAGAATATTGTGGAAAGATATTGACACAATTCAAAAAAGGGTGTATGATTAAGAAGACAAATATTCACCCCTCCCTCAGTCCCTCCCCCTCAAGGGGAGGGAAGAATGCAAAGATGTTAAATACTGAAGCGCCAATCTATAAAAGCCTTATTTCCCTGGGTTTTAGCGATAAAGAGGTCAGGGTCTACCTGGCTGTGCTGGAATTGGGCAGGAGTACTGTGGCGAGGATTGCCAGGAAAGGGGAGATTAACCGCACGACCGGCTATGACATTCTCTCTGACCTGGCGGCCAAGGGATTGGTGAGCATTTCTGGCAAAGAGCCGAAACAGGAATATGCGGCGGAATCGCCGGATAGCATCAAAAAACTGCTCGAGGCAAAGCTCGAACAGGATAAAAAGAAATTAGAGGCCGCATCGAAAGATTTAATTCCGCAATTGAAGTCCATACATAATGTGAGCCAGCGGCCGCAAGTCAGATTCTACGAAGGCGTCGAAGGCTTGAAACAGGTTTATGAGGATACGCTTACCTCACATGAGCCAATCCGCGCTTATGCGAATGTGGACGATATGCATAAAGGCGTGCCGAATTATTTTCCTGAATATTACCGCCGCCGTACACGCAGCAAAATCAAAATCCGCGCGATTGTGCCGGCAAACGAAGCTGGAAGAGAGCGCGCCAGCCGCGACACGGAAGAAATCCGCGAATCAGCGCTGGTACCGCCGGACAAATATTATTTTTCTCCGGAGATAAACATTTACGATGATAAGGTGATGATTGCCTCCTGGCGGGAAAAGCTCGGCATTATCATCGAAAGCAAAGAGATCGCTGAAGCCATGAAAACTATTTATGAACTATCCTGGGCCGAGGCTAAAAGATTCGGTGAAAAGCTAAAAATTGAAGTTCCCAAAGGGCAGAGCGAAATTGTTTGATCCCCCGACGAGCTCGGGACAAGGTTTTGTGGTAGAATAAAACAACTAATACATGGCGAAGAAACGAAAAATCAAAGTCAGGGGAGAAGGCGAACTGCCCGAGTTCAAATTATCACCGGGAGTAAAGCGCGGGATTCTGATCGTTATCTTTTTAGTGCTGGCTGTGATTTCCTTTTTGGCGTTTTTTGAACAGGCCGGGCGGTTTGGGGAGATTCTCAACAAGATTTTGGGCCTGCTGTTTGGCCAGGCCGCGCTCGTTTCGCCGCTGATCTTTTTTGCGCTGGCCCTCGCCCTGTTTCTAGCCGCACGGCGCGATGTCAATGATGAAGAAGAAACACCGTCCTCAAATCTGCGCATTTACATTGGCGCCGGCATTCTCACTGTGGCTCTAACCGGGCTTTTGCATTTGCTGGAACTGCGGACTAGCCCGGAAATGGGATTTGAACTCGTAAAGCTTGGGTCAGGAGGCGGATACATTGGGGTTTTATCAAGCCTGCCGCTGTTTAGTTTTCTGGATTTTTGGCCGACATTTGCAATTTATGTCGCAGGGCTGATCATTTCCGTTATTTTATTTTTCAATATAAACATCGCCGCGTTGTTTAAGCGGCGCGAGCGGGAAGAAAATGAGCCGTTGGGTAAGAAAATGCAAAGAGAAGTGATGGCTGATATCAAGATCAATAAAATGCAGACTGCTGGGTTTAATGTGTCCAAAGTTCCAGCCTCCTCTGCGGTCGATACGGTAGAGGATGAGGAGGAAAATCGTCCCATTAAAGTAAACAAGCCTGGCGATCTGCCGGCCAACACGGCCGTGGCGGCAGCGCTTGCCGGGGGGACACTTCTGAATAAATTCAAAAAAGGCAATTGGCAATTGCCGCCCCTGGATATTTTGGAAGATTCGCATACTGAGGTGGACAGCGGCAACATTGAGGCGAATGTCAGTATCATTCAGAAGACTCTGGCGGATTTTGGCATTGATGTAGAAATGGGCGAGGTCAATGTTGGCCCTACAGTTACGCAGTATACTTTGCGGCCCGCACAAGGCATCAAGCTCTCGCAAATTGCTGCTCTGCAAAATGATCTGGCGCTGGCGCTGGCTGCAAGTTCCATCAGAATGGAACTGCCGATTCCCGGTAAAGCTCTCGTGGGCATTGAGATTCCGAACAAATCTACTGCGATCGTGCGCGTCAAAGATGTTATTTCCACGGATAATTTTGCGGGACACAAATCAAATCTGGCGTTTGCGCTTGGGCGGGACGTAGCCGGGCATCCGATTGTTTCCGACCTGGCCGCCATGCCGCATTTGCTCATTGCCGGCGCGACCGGTACAGGCAAGAGCGTGGGCATCAATTCGCTTCTCATTAGTTTGCTTTATCGCAACAGTCCGGAAGAATTACGCATGATAGTCATTGACCCAAAACGGGTCGAGCTAAATCTTTATAACGGCATCCCGCATCTGCTCACGCCAGTGGTTACAGATCATGACAAGGCAGTCAATGCTCTGAAATGGGCGGTCGCGGAAATGGACCGCAGGTATAATCTGCTGGCGGAGGCAAAAAAGAGAAATATTTTGGAATACAACTCCAAGGCTGAGGACAAACTTCCTTATATAGTAATCGTGGTGGACGAACTGGCGGACCTCATGGCTGTGGCGCAGGCAGACGTGGAGGCCGCGATCGTGCGTCTTGCGCAAATGGCCCGCGCAGTCGGCGTACATTTGGTGGTAGCCACACAGCGGCCGAGCGTGGATATTATTACGGGGCTTATTAAAGCTAATATTACTGCCCGCATGGCGTTCGCGGTGGCAAGCCAGGTGGATTCGCGCACCATTCTCGATATGTCAGGCGCGGAGAAGCTTCTTGGAGCAGGCGACATGCTCTATATTACGGCTGAGCTGGGTAAACCCAAGCGGGTGCAAGGTTCTTTTATTTCTGAGCGCGAGGTCAAAGCTGTGGTGGATTTTGTTTCGGGGCAGGCAGGTACCGTGGAATATTCTGCGGAGATTTTGGAAAAACAGCGGCCAGGGACCGCGCTCGGCGGCAGTTGGGCTTCTGATGATGAAGGCGGGGATGACATGATGGCCGAAGCCGTGGAGGTCGTAAAAAATGCGGGCAAAGCCTCTGCTTCTTTGCTGCAGCGCCGCCTGCGTGTGGGCTATGCGCGGGCCGCGCGTCTCTTGGACCTTATGGAAGAGCAGGGCGTGATTGGTCCGGCGGACGGTGCTAAGCCCAGAGATGTGTATGTGGCCCCGGCCGAAGGCGATGGTGTATCCAGGGAAGAAGGTTACGGACACGAAGATGAAAATTGATTTGGCCCTACGAATTACTAATCAGCACGAATATACGAATCCGGTTCGTATATTGGCAACTATTCGTAATTCGTAGGGAATATGGCTTTTAAAACCAAACCAGTAAAAATCCAAACCTTGTCCGAACAGCTAGTTGCGTTACGCAACCATCTTGGTGTGAGCGTGCAGGAGATTTCCAAGGTCTCGAAAATTCCGCCAAAATATTTAGAAGCCCTGGAACAGGGCGATTACGCAAGTCTGCCATCCCCTGTATACGTGAAAGGATTTTTGAAAATGCTTTCGCGGATTTATCGGGCCTCCGAGGCAAACCTTGCGGCGCTTTATGACGCGGAAAAAATACTCAATGATAATATTAAAACTAAACCGGAAAAACTGCGTAATCCTCTATCAAGTTTTGTATTTAGTCCTCGGACCGTAGCGTTGGGCGGTCTGGCGATTGCGGGGATTGCCAGTCTTTCCTATCTGTATTTTCAAATCAGCTCTGTTAAAAAACCTCCGCGACTTGAGGTGTTTTCTCCTCAGCAAAGCGGCCCTCTGGAAACAAGCCTGATCACGGTTGCGGGCAAAACAGAAGCGGGTGCGGCTGTGTTTTTGAACAATCAACCAGTGGTCGTTGACGTGTCAGGCGAGTTTCGAGAAAACCTCAGCCTGGCGCCCGGCACTAACCAGCTCGTGATCAAGGCAGTGAGCAAATTCGAAAAGGAAACCGTGATAACGCGCTCTGTGGTTATTGTTGAAAAACAAATTGCCGGAGTATTTGACGGTCAGAGTGCATCCACTACGCCCGAGATGATGTCTGGCGTTGAGCTGGAAATAAAAATCGGACCAGAGGCTTCCTGGGTCAGCATTATGGCTGACGGCCGCGATGAATTTACCGGCACAATGCTTGCCGGATCAGCCAGAACCGCCAGGGGGAATAATATTAAGGTAAACACCAGCAATGCTGGCTCTACGCGAGTGATTTTGGGCGGCCGCGACCTTGGCATTATGGGGAAAGAAGGGGAGAGTTTAAAAGATGTTGTATTTACAAAATAACCATGCGAATCAACGTACTTGATCCGTAATTAGTAACTATTCGTAATTCGTAGGGACTGGTATAATATGATATATGGCTAAAACTTCGGAAGAAACTCAAGCAGATATCAAGCACGATTCTCTGGACTCTGCGGTTCAGCAGATCCGGGAGAAATTCGGTGATGGCTCGATCATGAAGCTCAACGAAGCCCGGACCATGAATGTGGAAAGCTGGCCAACTGGCTCTATTTCCTTGGATCTGGCACTCGGCGTGGGCGGCATCCCGAAAGGCCGGGTGGTGGAAATTTATGGTCCCGAATCATCGGGGAAAACCACGCTGACCATGCACATGATAGCCGAGGTGCAAAAACGAGGCGGGCAGGCCGCGTTCGTGGATGCGGAGCATGCCATGGATCCGGATTACGCGCAAAAAATCGGAGTGAAACTCGACGAGATGCTCATCTCTCAGCCGGATACCGGCGAGCAAGCGCTCGACATTGTCGAAACCTTGGTGCGTTCCAATGCTGTTGATCTCATCGTCGTAGATTCCGTGGCCGCGCTTACGCCTCGGGCCGAGATTGAAGGCGAGATGGGTGATAGCCACATGGGATTGCATGCCCGGCTGATGAGCCAGGCTTTGCGCAAACTCACGGCGATTATTTCCAAATCCCGCTCGACTGTTATTTTCATCAACCAGCTTCGCATGAAGATTGGCGTGATGTTTGGCAATCCGGAAACCACCACCGGCGGCCAGGCTTTGAAATTTTATTCCTCAGTGCGTATAGAGGTCCGCAAGTCTGCCCAGATCAAACAGGGCGAAAAGGTCATCGGCAACCGGGTGAAGGTCAAGGTCGTGAAAAACAAAGTCGCGGCTCCGTTTCGGACCTGCGAGTTTGATATCATGTGGAACGAAGGCATTTCTTATTCCGGCGACCTTCTTGATACTGGAGTGGCGCTCGCTGTCATTGGCAAAACCGGCAACACTTATCTGTTCGGCGAGGAGCGCCTCGGAGTGGGCCGTGAAACTGCCAAACAGTTCCTGCGCGACACACCCAAAGTCACCAAAGAAATTGATGCGGCCATAAGAAAGGCCGTAAAAGAGGGAAAAGAGGCGGAAGATAATAATTAACAACATTGTTTATGGGATTTGAAAATGAAAATAATCCGGAAAATGAAGCCAAGGCATACGAAATAGCTTCAAAGCTTGATGAGATGGTGGTAGATATTGATATGGCAGTCCTAGAAAAAGCTGTCCGATATATGGGAGCTAATACCAGAGAGTCGTTAAAGAATGCAATTTCAATAGCAGAAAGTAAAGAAAACACCCCAAAGGTAGCGTAGAGTAAATTTCTCAACTGGACAACTGTATCACGATCGTGATACAGTTGTCTTATGTTAGCAAAAAGCAGATTTCATAAACCAGTAGAAGAAAAATTTGCTGAGACAATTTTGGCCGCCGCCCTCGGCGGCATTGCCATGGTTTCACCAGTGGCCGCTGTGGTGGGAGTTTTCGCTGTGGTGGGAGCCGGTCATTATTTGTTCCGTCAGAAGGATTTTAACCATGAGGTTAGGCGTTTGAAAAGAAAAGGATATGTGGCTCTAACAAAAACCGAAAATGGGTGGATAGTTAGAATTTTGAATAAGGGCAAGGCTAGGTATAGAAAAATTCAAATGTCTAATTTGCAACTAGCCAAGTCAGGAGAGTGGGACAGGAAATGGCGGCTGTTCATTTTTGATATCCCGGAGGATATGCGCCATGAGCGAGATTATCTGCGGCGTAAATTGAAACAGCTTGACTTATATAATATTCAGCGAAGCGTCTTTGCCTACCCATTTGATTGCCGTAAAGAGCTATCCTTTGTCGCTGATTATTATAATATTGAAAAGTATACGACCTATGCAGAAGTCAGCTATACTGATATTGATAAAGAATTAAAAAGGCATTTCACAGCTAAGAAAATTTTATAAGACAGCTATATCACGATCGTGATATGTTTGTATTTTGATTAATTCTAGAGACTATGGCGGAATACCAGAAAAAATTTATGGCGGTGGATTTGGAGACGACGGATTTGGATATGAAGCGGGGGCGGATCATGGAGGTGGGTGTTTGCGAGTTTGAATTATATTGTAGCCCCTCGACAAGCTCGGGGACTAAGATTGTTAAGGTGAAGTTTGGAAAAACGTTTTCGTCATTGGTCAATCCGGAAATCGAGCCATCAGAGACCGCACTCGCCATCACCGGCATTAAAAAAGAAGAGTTAAAGACTGCGCCGAAATGGAAAGACCTCAAAGAGCAAGTGACGCAATTTCTCGACGACAGCATCATTGTGGGGCATAATGTCGAGTTTGACCTGGGGTATTTGCGAAACCAGGGATTGCGATTGAAAAATCCATCCCTGGATACTCTGGAGGTAGCGCGCACGCTGGCGCCGCTCTTGGAATCGCATTCTCTGGAATCTTTGGCGGAAAATTACCATGTGCTCAAAGATATCCCGCACCGCGCTCTTGTGGATTGTCAGAACACAGCTCGGGTGCTGGCTGCGATTTTGAATGCGTTTTTGGATTATCCGCAGAAACTGCAGACAGAGGTTAAGCGGGTATTGGGCAAGTCTGATATTAATTTTTTGGATTTGATACAAGATTTGCCAGTGGTTCATAACCCAACCCAGCCTCCCCTTAGCTTAAGGGGAGGAGTCCAGACCCCTACTCAATCTCCCCCTCATGAGGGGGAGAAGAAAGAGGGGGTCATTGACCTTGATTTCGCTGATAAAACGATTTTTTGCTACCCACTGTCGTTTAACCGCATGGGAGAAGCGCTGGCCGATTTGGCCGCACGCAAAGAAAATGCGGTAATCGGCTTGTCGCATAGCGCTTTTTTGGCAGATTTTCGGACGCAAAAACTGGTAAATCCCAGGCTCGCGCTTTGCGAGAAGCGTTTTTCCTGGCTTCTTTTCGAAGAGGCGCTGTCCCCCGAGATGGCGAAAATCCTGGCCAAAGTTCTCATCCTTCGAGAAACCGAGGCGAGCCTTGATCTGTCGCGCATAAAATGGTCGCCGGATGAAATTGGATTTCTGCATTATTTATCCGTGAACCTGGATCTGTGCCATCGGCATGATTGTGCGTATGTGCAGGAGCTTAATAAAAAAAATACCGGGCCGCGGATTGGGGATTTGGAGACTGTGTTTGAACTGGGGAGATTGGGAGTATTGGGTAAATCGGTGAAGTCAATATTATTTGATTTGTCCGCGATTGAGGATGAATTTACCGCGACAACAATGCAGATCTGGAATCTGCGCAAAGTGCGCAATCTGTTTGCGCCGCTTTTTCCTGTGGACGAAGGCCAGCCGAACATGACCGGAGAAATGCCGCCAGAGGTGGGGCAAATGTTAAACGAGTTTGATTTGTTTTTTGGAGTTCTGCATTTAGTGTATCTAAAACGAGATGGAGAATTTTCCGAAAATTTGGTGATTGACGAGCGTGAACGAAACCAGGAACGATTTCAAAAATTGTTTCACCCGGCACATAAATTAAAAGACAAACTGAAGAAATTTGAGATGTATCTCGAGCGCGAGCGGAAGCTGGCGAGCCGTGAATTGCAATTGGAACTTGAAATTTTGAAAACAGCTTTGGCTGCACTGAGTATGTTTTTGGAGATTTTTTTTATTGCCTCAGAGGAATCGACTATTTCCTGGATAAAGTTTAACGCGGACTTTGTGGATCTCAATCTTCAGTCCAGAGATCTGAAACCGGTTTGGGCGGGATTCATAAAAAATTTCTCGTCAATGACCATCGTTGATACGAATCTGCCGGCAGTGTCGCGCGCGTATTTTCAAAAGCGCCTGGGATTGGCGGATTATGTTTACGAGAAATGTTTCGAGCAAATCAAACCCATTTCCGTTCCAGTAAAGATTTTTTCTAAAAATTCCAGCGTCCCTGAGCAAATCGCGTTCGCCCGGAGTTTTTCCGGACGCACACTGCTTTTATTGCCGAATGAGGCCAAGCTTGCCGAGATGTATCAGGCGCTTTCTCAGGTTAGGATGGAAGATGGGACAGAAATTTTTGCTTACAAATTTTCCGGCAGCGTGGGCGCGCTTAAAAAAAAGCTGAAAAATTTTTCCGGAAAGAATCTGATCCTCCTTTTAACGCTTCATGCGCTCGTGAAACATTGGAAAATCCTCCCCGAGCTTCAGAACCTTGTGATCTTCAAGCTGCCTTTTGAAGCGCGCGGTTCCAAACCGCCCCTTTTGGGACTGGATGACCACAGCGCCTTTGTGGATGCTGTACTGCCGCGCGCCATAAACCAGATTCACCGAACCCTGGTTAGCTTTTTGGCTGCCCCGGGAGCCGGCAAACAGGTATTTATTCTCGATCCGCGGATCCTCACTGACTATGACCAGTCATTCATGAAATATTTTCAGGAATTTCCGGATTTTTTAATATCCACAGCACCGAATACGCAATTTTCGCCAACTGAAGCCAAAACTTAGCATTGACAAACTGCGAAATTTCTGCTATTATTGTTCTAGAAATTGAAACTTGCTCCTTGAAATCAAAACAAAAGACAAACAGTCGCCATGAGAGGCAGCTCGATATACGAATTTCGAGTTCCCCCTCCTGACTTACTGTTCGTCGCAGGCGTTCCAACCCGCCTATCTCGAAAAAACAAAAACAAAATGAAAGCGTTATAACCAAAATAGTTATAACAGTTAGGGTTTCCCTAAAAAAACCAAAATAAACAAAAATGTTTGAGGCCCGATTCATCGGACCATAAGAACGGTACAGGAGATGTTCCTTGTAAACAGGTTGGATAATACAAGATTTCCTTTAGGACGACGTAGTGAAGCTTTGTGCCAATTTGCACCCCATTCGCAGGTTCGCGAAATGGGATCCAGGTTGGCGCAAAGCCTCCCTGTTCTGAAGGGGGGCTTATGCCCAGAGATATATTATTTTAATTTAGCTCTATCGTGCATAAGCCTTTTTTTATTGTCCGCTTGCGTTCGTCATTTTGTTTACTATACAATACGTGCATATGAATCACACACTCATCGAAAAAAACAAGAAGCTGCTGGAGCAGGAGAGAACGCGTTTGCAGAGCTTGCTGGCGCGCGTGGAAGACAAAGACGGTCAGCCCAAGTATCCGGATTTTGGAAACTCGGAAGAAGACAATGCCGCCGAGGTTGCGGCCTACGAAACAAACATTGCCGAAGAGCATGATCTGGAGCCAAAGCTGAACCGCGTCATTGCCGCTCTCCAAAGAATTGATAACGGCAGTTACGGACTCTGCAAAGTTGGCGGCGAAGAAATTCCCGAAGCCCGACTCGCCGCGGTTCCAGAAGCAGAGAATTGCGTAGCGCATGACAAAGCTGAGTAGTATTTTTTCGATCGCTGTTTTTGTCGCTGCCGATCAAGCCATAAAATTTTTTCTTTCTTTGCAAAATTATAGAATCGTAAAAAACTCCGGTCTGCCGTTTGCCATAAACTTGCCGGGGTTTTTTGATCTCTATTTTGTGACCTTGTGTTTAGTGGTTTTTATTTCCCTGTATTTATTTTATTTCCGGAAAACGTCCATGGGATTCGCGCTGATTCTCGGCGGCGCGTTTTCTAATTTGTTTGACCGGATTTATTTTGGATACGTTAGGGATTTTATTGATATTGGCTTCGCAACATTGAATTTGGCAGATATAATGATATGGGTAGGGGTATTGTTATTATTTAAATCCCAAATCCCAAATACCAAATCTCAAACAAATTCCAAAATCCAATGACCAAAATTCGAAATTTGAATTTGAGATTTATTTGTAATTTTTAGCAATGCTTCAAAAAATATACTCAGCCGCAGTCATAGGACTATCCGCCGAATTAGTAGAAATAGAGACCGACATCTCCTCCGGTTTGCCGGCCACGATCATTGTCGGTTTGCCGGATGCCGCCATCAGAGAGTCTCGAGAGCGCGTGAAATCCGCGCTCAAACATTCCAGCACCCAGTTTCCCAAAAGCCGGGTCGCGGTAAAACTCGCGCCAGCTGATTTGCCGAAAATCGGCACTCACTATGATCTGCCCATTGCAATTTCCATATTATTGAGCTCTGAGCAGCTGGATTTTGATCCGAAAGGCAAGCTGTTTATTGGGGAGCTGGCTCTGGACGGCGCTCTTCGGCCGGTTCCCGGGGTCTTGGTAATTGCTGAAGCAGCCAGAGAGCGGGGCTTTAATACGATTTTTGTGCCGGAAGAGAATGCTTATGAGGCGTCTCTCATTTCTGGCATCACGGTGGTGGCTGTAGCAAACCTTGGCGCTGCTTTGCGAATGCTTTCCGGGTTTTCCGAAATAAAAACTTTTCAAAGACAAAAGGATTCGGTGGAAGAGCCACAACCGGTTACAGCCTGGGATTTCAAGCTCATCCGCGGGCAGGAGCTGGCCAAAAGGGCTTTGGAAATTGCGGCGGCAGGGAGCCACAATGTCCTCATGTCTGGCCCGCCGGGCTCTGGCAAGACACTCCTTGCCCGGGCGCTTGCCTCGATTTTGCCCCGGCTTTCTGAGAGCGAAGCTTTGGAAGCCACAAAAATTTACAGTATCTCGGGGCTTTTGCCCGGCAAACAGGGGCTCATCAGCAGCCGGCCGTTTCGCAGCCCCCATCATACGGCTTCAGGGATCGCGCTCGTGGGCGGGGGCGCTGATCCGCGGCCCGGGGAAATCACCCTGGCGCACCGCGGGGTTTTGTTTCTTGACGAATTTCCCGAGTTTCATCGCGATGTTTTAGAGAGCCTACGACAGCCTCTGGAAGACGGGATTATCAATGTGGCCAGAGCATCGCGGAGCGTCTTGTTTCCGGCAAAATTTATGCTGGTGGCCGCGCAAAACCCTTGTCCGTGCGGATTTTCCGGGGACCCGGAAAAAACCTGCGTTTGCTCGCCTACGCAGTTTTTGCGTTACCAAAAAAAGATTTCCGGTCCGCTTTTGGACCGCATTGATTTGCATGTGGAGGTACCGCGCTTGTCCTTTGAAAAGATCGAGGATGAAACCGAGCTGGAGGACTCGGCTGCGGTCCGCGCCCGGGTTATTGCAGCGCGCAAACGCGGGATAGCGCGGGCAGGCAAAACCAATTCGGAAATGGGCATAAAGGAGATCAAAGAGTTCTGCCGGCCGGACGACCAGGGGCTTCTCATCCTGCGAAATGCGGTAGGGAGCCAGCATCTTTCAGCACGTTCTTACCACCGGGTTTTAAAACTTGCCAGAACGATTGCCGACCTGGACGATTGTCCGCAAATTCGCATGAACCATGTGGCAGAAGCCCTAATGTTCCGCCCAAAGAGTGAAGTTTAGGGAAATATGGTATAATGAAAGCGACCCGAATGACCCTAATTGCACCCGAATGTCCCGAATGAATTCGACAGGCTCATTATATATATTCGTGTCATTCGGATGAATTCGTAAATTAGGATCGCTATGCGCATCACAAAAGGAATAATCGCTGCTGCCGGCAAGGGCACGAGGTTTTTGCCCGTTACCCGCGCCATACCAAAGGAAATGCTGCCCGTGGTAGACAAGCCGATCATCCAATATATAGTCGAAGAGTTTGTCAGCGCTGGGATAAAGGACATAGTGATTGTTACGTCTTCCGACTACAGCGTGATCGAGAATCATTTTGGGCATAATACAGAGCTGGAGGATCATTTGCGGAAAAGCGGAAAGAAGCAGGCCCTGCAAGAAATGCGCCGCATCGCGGACATGGCCAATTTTATTTATATTCGCCAGCGTGGTCCTTATGGCAATGGCACTCCTTGCCTGAATGCCGCAAAGATCATTGGGCCAGAACCGTTTGTTTATGCATTTGGCGATGACCTAGCCCTTTCGAGAAGCTCTTTTACCAAGCAAATGATCGAGGCCTATAAAAAAAATCCAGGCATTTACCTTGGCGCGCAAGATGTCCAAAAAGACCAGGTCCACAAATACGGCATCATATCGCCGAAAAAGGGGAGCAAAGGGGGTAAGGGGTCGACAGGGGAGATCAAAGGTGTTGTGGAAAAACCAGAAGCGAAAAATGCCCCCTCGAATCTTGCGAACATCGGCCGATTTATCCTTCCTCCGGAAATTTTTCCAGTGTTGGCGAAAAAGCGCTTGGGCAAAGGCGGAGAGCTTTGGCTCATTGACGCTATCCATAGATTGATAAATACGGGCAAGAAAGCTTATTATAAAAGAATAGAACGCGGTCGCTGGTATACTACCGGAGATCCGATATCCTATCTCGAAGCAGTCAGGGCGTTTGCCCAGGCTCGACCAGAGTTTAAAAACAAATTGAAACACATATTTAAATAAAGATTTAGCAAACCGAATGCGAAAAACCCGCCCAAATTTGCTAAAGCAAATTTCCCCGCCCGCCGTAGCTAACGTTCAGGGCGTTGCGGGCGGGAGTCGGGCAAGCAAAATGAAAAAAACCAAATTCAAAATTTTAGTTCCAATCATTGCCGTAATATTTACGGCTGCTTCCTGCGGGCTCGGTCCGACAACCGGCGGATCGAAAATCGAGCTTGTGTGGTGGAAAGTCTTTGACGATTCGTCCCAGGTCGGGGTTCTCGTTGAGCAATTTGAAAAAGCCAATCCCGGCGTGGCAATCAAATTTGTCCAAAAAGACATCGAGACTTATGAGGAAGAGCTTTTGGACGCGCTCGCTGCCGGTGCGGGGCCCGATATTTTTTCCATCCACAATGACTGGCTACCTAAGCATAAGGCGAAAATGACGCCCGCGTCTGAGGAAATTTTCGGTCTCAAGGATTTGCGGCAGAATTTCGTGGAGGTTCTGGAAACTGATCTTGTTTCCGATTCCCAGGTTTACGCGCTGCCGCTGGCCGTGGACGTGCTGGCGCTTTTTTACAACAAGGATTTATTTGCTTCCGCTGGCCTGGCTTTGCCGCCGGCGACCTGGGATGAGTTCGTGGGCGTCATACCGCGTTTTACGAGACTCGATGACCAGGGAAATTTCCAGCGCAGCGCCGTAGCTCTGGGCACTGCGGACAATGTCAATCGCGCGTCCGATATTTTGAGCCTGATGATGTTGCAGAATGGAACGAAAATATTTTCTCTGGAAAAAGGCCGAGCCGAATTTGTCCAGCGCGTTCAAGACAGCCAGGGCAAGGAGTACATTCCCGGCGCGCGGGCCCTGCAGTTTTATACGCAGTTTGCTGATCCGGGGAAAGATATCTATACCTGGAATAACCGCAGTTCCAACTCGATTGATGCGTTTGCCTCCGGCCAGACGGCCATGATTTTTTCCTATTCGTATTTGCGCGAAACACTCGCGGAAAAAGCGCCGTTTTTGAACTATGCGGTGGCGAAGATGCCGCAGATCAAGGGCGCAAACCTGCGCGTGAATTATGCCAATTATTGGGCGGAAGGCGTATCCAGACAGAGCGAGAATCCGGAGATGGCGTGGAAGTTTCTGAAATTTATCACTGATAAAGAGGTTTTGGCAACGTATTACGAAGCGGTCAAGCAAGTTTCGCCCCGTCTCGATATTCTCGATGGGCAGATTTCGGATCCGGAAATCGGCGTGTTCGCGGAAAACGCGTTGTCCGCGAAAAGTTTTTACAAGCCGGACAGCGATGCGGTAGAAAATATTTTCGCACAGATGATCAACGATGTTTCCCTGCGCAATGTGTCGGTGGAGGACGCCATCCGAGCCGGTGCGCAAAAGGTAGATCTATTGGTGAGAGGAAGATAGAATTAACCTAATTTCTAATTGCTCTAATTGACCTATGGTTCGACAGGCTCACCAACTAATAAACGAGTTATTCCCTGAGCTTGTCGAAGGGTAGGAATTATCCGTGAAACAGGCAATCATAATTTTAATACTTCTTTCAACCGCGGCCATGATCATCCCGCTGTCCGCCCAGGCTTTCGAGCTGGTTCCTTGCGGGAGATCTGGCCAGCAGCCGCCCAAAGATGCAAACGGAGTAACTCTTCCTTACAAATATTCTGATTTCCCGCACGCCAACTGCCAGCTGCAGCATTTGTTTATTTTGATCATCCGCGTCATCAACTATCTAATTTCCATGGCTGCGGTGGTGGCGATTTTCTTTGTGCTGAACAGCGGTTTTGGTCTGGTGTTTGCCATGGGTAATGCGGAGAAAATTCAGACTAATAAAGAAGCGATTCAGAATGCGGTGGTGGGATTTGCCATAGTCATGCTGGCTTTTGTGTTTGTGAACCTGTTGGTTAACGGGATTTTTGGCAGCACAAGTACGAGCCGCAACTGGTGGGATCCGGGTTGCTTGTATGACATTGCCAACACTGCAAATGGTTGTCCCCAGCTCCAGTTTGGCGGGACAGGAACCTATGGCGGGGATGCCGGGGTGCCCGGAGGCCCTGGCGGACCGGCTCCTTCCGGCGACCTGCAAACCTTAGCTGCCGCGGTTCTGGCTAACAGCAATATTACCTTGAAGGATACAGACCCGGACTGGGGGCAGCCTTATCAGGCCAAGCAAAACGTCATTGATATTAGCCAAGGGCTTTACCCGGCAGTCTGTTCGGCGGAGGGAGGGCCGGGTTGCACCCCAGGCGGGTGGACAAGCGGCACGGTTACAGTGAACCCGGCGATTTTATCTAGTTTGCTGGAATTGGCAAAAAATTACAGATTCACTGTAATATCGCTCACCACTGGAAAGCACAGTGCCGGCAGCACGCATTATGAAGGCAAGGCAGTTGATATTGCACTGCCGGGATATAATCGCACGGTTTGGATGCAAGTTCGCAACCTTTTGGATACCTACGGTGGCGATGCTAAATGTGAAGATAAAACCAATCCCAACCTTGATGTGCTTGATTGCAACACAACCCTCGTTAACCATATTCATTGGACGCTGCCTTTCGGCGCAGGCGGCAATGTCGGCGGGCAGTGCACGGGCGCGGCATGTGCTGACGCGCGCCTTAACATTTGCGGGCCGGTCATGCCGAGCGACGGCTGTTATGAGAGCGTGGTCAATGGCTGGGACGCGCAAATTGTTGCCGGCGTGGACAGTAACACTCAAATCTGTGCCGGCGTGGACAGTGTGAAAATGCTCAAAGCAATTATGGCTCGCGAATCAAACGGAGAACCAAACAAAATTTCCTCATCAAACCCGCCCTCTATTGGTCTTTTTCAAATGAAAGTCAGCACAGCTAACTCTAAGAAAGCCGGGTGTACTACTGATAACATTGACCAGGCCTGGCTGCTCAATCCTGCAAATGCCCAGGCTCAGGCATGCATTGCCACGGCTTTTCTAAAAACACTGGTAAGCGGTTGCGGCTGTGATATTCGCCAGCTCGCGGCCGGGTACAATGGCGGCGCGGGGGGCGCGGGCGCTTGCGACCCGAGCGTGAACTGCGGCACGGCCGGGACTGGCGGCTCGTGCAATGCGTGTGCGGCCCAGAATCGCCAGACCAAGCGCTGGGAATGTCTCTGGGATGATAATGCGCATTTGACGTGCAATGCGGGTTACAGCCAGACGCGGGTTTACGCGCCGGCCGTGGAGGCTTGCTATGGAAGGTTTTAGTCCTCCCCCTCGTGCTGTGTCCGCCGTAGCCTCTGGCGAAGGCCGGAAGGGAGAAATAGAGGGAGTCGCGGAGCAGAAGACACTAAGACCTCCCCTGCCCCTCCTCACGAGGAGGGGAAGAAATACATTATGAAAAAGCTTTTTATTCTA
>Ga0155041_114_pt2 | contig 181857 bp, 187 predicted proteins | sample RifCSPhighO2_01_FD_106009 | JGI IMG/M metagenome (GOLD analysis project Ga0155041, IMG submission 106009) | Candidatus Doudnabacteria bacterium RIFCSPHIGHO2_01_FULL_46_14 | reverse complement strand
TTTCTGCAATCTGCGGCGCTATCGCGCCGCTTTTTGCTGTCCCGCCCCGCCCGCCGCCCTCCAAGTGTTTTTGGGACAGGGTGAGGTTCGCCTCCGCTCACCGATGTTTTTTGATTTGCGCGAAGCGCAAAGATGATGTAATTAAGAATTTTTGCTCCGCAAAAAAACTATGATATACTACTTTTGCGACAAACTTTTCAACGAATTTTTTAATGGCCGTCTTTGGAAATAAATCCGATTCGTTGGGTTTGTCGCACCAAGGGCGGTCATTTTAAAATTTGACAATTTTAACAAAAATAGAAAGGAAACAAAACTATGGAACAAAAATTCTTTTTGTATGCCCGCAAGTCTACTGATGTTGAAGACAAACAAATTAGGTCTATTGAAGACCAGATTACAGAATTGCGCGCTTATGCGAAACAAGAAAAATTAGAAGTTACTGAGGAGCTTGTGGAAAAACAGTCGGCCAAAATTCCAGGACGACCTATTTTTGATGCTATGGTGGAAAGAATAGAGCGCCGAGAAGCTAACGGAATTTTGGCCTGGCATCCGGATAGGCTGGCGCGCAATTCTGTGGACGGAGGGCGCATAATTTACCTTTTAGACACAGGAAGACTTGCGGGCCTTAAATTCCCTACCTTTTGGTTTGAAAGCACGCCGCAGGGCAAGTTCATGCTTAACATAGCTTTTGGGCAAAGCAAGTATTATGTTGATTCACTTTCGGAAAATACCAAACGCGGCTTGCGCCAAAAAGTAAAGCGCGGAGAGTATCCAAGCTTTGCGCCCATTGGGTATTTGAACGACTCACGCAACAAGTCAGTTATTGTGGACAAAAGGAAAATGCCCATAGTGCGCAAAGCTTTTGAGCTTTATGCTCAAAATAACAGCCGCCTTGAAGATATTTCTAACTTTTTGGCACAAAAAAGCGTTGTCTCGCGAAGCGGCAAAGTCCTAAAACGAGACAGAATTTCTTTTATCCTTGGAAACCCTTTTTATGTTGGACTTTTCCGGTATAACAAAGAAGTCCACGAAGGCAAGCACGAGCCAGCCGTTTCAAAGAAAATTTTTGACCAAGTGCAGGAAATTTTGCGACAGAGAGGCAGAACTCGGCACAAGCCCAAGAACGAACCGCAAGCATTTTGTGGACTTTTGAAATGCGGTAGTTGCGGAATGGGCATAACTGCGGAAACTAAACTAAAACGGCAAAAGAACGGCAATGTTCACAATTACGTTTACTACCGCTGCACAAAGAAAAACAAACTGGTGAAATGCAACGAGCCGTTTATTCGTCAGGAAGACTTGGACCGCAAAATTTCCTGCCTATTAGAAAAATTTTCTTTGAAACAGGATTGGGCGGACGAGTTGTTGCAAATGTTGAGCAAAGAAAAAATCAAGACCGCCCAATCCTCGGCTGCTTTTGTTCAAGAACAAAGAAATCACATACAAAGCATCAATACGAAGCTCCAAAGACTTTTGGACGGCTATTTGGAACAGGTAATTGAACAGGAAGTTTACCGAACGGAAAAAGCTAAACTACTTTCAGAAAAAAAGTCTTTGGAGGAACAAAGCTACAAGCTTGAACAAAAGCAGTCGGGCTGGCTCGAACCTATGCAAAACTGGATTAAACAGGCGCAAAACATAAGGAACATCAGCGCGGAGGGCAACCTTTTTGAAAAAAAGGTTGCAGCCAAAGAAATCTTTGGCTCGAACCTCACCCTGTCCCAAAAACACTTGGAGGGCGGCGGGCGGGGCGGGACAGCAAAAAGCGGCGCGATAGCGCCGCAGATTGCAGAAATTCGTCCGGCAATGCACTGGGCGGCACTTCGTGCCGCCCATCAAATGCTCCCTGAAAAGGGAAAAAGTTTTATTCTGGAGCGGATAACGGGAATCGAACCCGTGTGTCTAGCTTGGGAAGCTAGCGTACTACCATTGTACTATATCCGCTCAGGCCACGGCAGGCTTGGGAAGCTAGCGTACTACCATTGTACTAATCCGCTCTCGGATTGCTAGCGGCCGAATAAATAGATTCTATATTTTTCCCTTTGCTTTTCCAAGTACTCCTCAAAATCAAAGCCGCGGATGAGAATCTGCTGGATTTGAAGTTTTCTCGGAACGGTTTCCGAATCAAGACTCGCCAAACGCAAAATATGATACCCCTCAGGAGAAACTATGACTTCGCTGGTAGTGCTGGGTGCAAGGGCTCGCGCTGACGGTCCTAGCCATGGCCCAAGCTCATCCTCGGTCTTGAATCCGATATCTCCGCCAATGTATTTGCTCTCTTCATCTTCGCTGTATGACTGTGCGGCTTCAACAAAGGATAATCCCTCGTCAACAAGTTTTTTGATCTTGAGTACCCTCTGATATTCTTTGGAGCCATTGTCCTGCTTATAGAGAGAGGCATGGAGTTTTTTTTCCGCCAAATCGGAAAGTACGATGTTTTTCTTGAAATCTTTTTCATTTACTCCGAAAATCTCGTTTATTCTGCCGGTCTGAAAGCTCGCGGCTAAATGGCGATAATAGTCATCGAGTTCCTCAGAATTTATCAATATTTTTCTTTTGGCAAGCATGTCCCAAACGATTTTCTGCTCAATGAGCGAGTCCAAAATGGATTCACGCTCTGTTGCGCCGTTAATCGGTGCTCCTGCTGACGTCATACTGACAGCTTGTTCATACATCCTTTGACGATCTTCTATCTCTGCGATGCGAACAATTTTTCCGGATACCATGGCTGCTGGCAAAACCGGAAAGGTTTTGTTAAATGCCCGAGTTGCATTATTATCCATAGCGAATCCATAAATCAAAACAGCAAACAACGTAATCACCGAAAAAAAAACGGCAAATAGGATCAATACTATTCGTATCAGTCGCATATTTTTAGGATATTAATATCGCATTATTGATCAAAAAAATAACCCCACCATCTTTTTGCATTGCTTCGCTTATCTTCTTGCCCAAATCCTTCTGCCTGTTGCTCGGTTTTACTCTGTGGCAGCGCTACAACAAATTCTCCTTCTTTTTGCAGGCCCAGAACTGATCGCGCCTGGCGCTCCTTGTAGGCAGTAGTTTTATAATAACTGATTAACTCGAGCATTTCCTTATTTTTGCCGTCTACGGATGCTATCTCTGCTTCGAGTCCGGTGATCATGGAATTGATTTGTTGTTTTTTGTAGGCTTGCTTTGCCAGATAAAAAACTGTGATCAGCAAAAAAACCACCCCCAACCATACAACAAATTTTGATTTGAGAATATCTTTAAACATGCTAAGCTTGATGAGTAATGAACCCCGCTAGAAAACTTAAATAAAAGCTTGGTTTGTAACGGACTTTAGTTAAAATATTATCCTTAGATTTTAACGAGTGAATCGCAAACTTTTGAAACGTATCACATTCATTATAGCAGTGATAACCATCCTAGCTATGCTGTTTTTGACTGCACTACCTATCTTTTCATGAGGGAGATAAACGCTTCTTGCGGGATATCCACCTTGCCGAATGCTTTCAAACGGGCCTTGCCCTTTTTTTGTTTTTTGAGCACCTTTTGTTTACGGGTAACATCCCCCCCATAGAGGCCTGCTGTAACATCTTTCCTCATGGCCGGTATCGTCTCTCGCGCGATAATCTTACCGCCAATCGCGCCCTGCAGAGCTACCGGAAATTGCTGCTTAGGGATGAGCGTTTTGAGTTTTTCAACGATCCGCCGACCCTCAGCCTCGGCTATTGATCTGTGTACGATCATTGCCATTGCATCAACTCGGTCATCGGCAACCAAGATGTCGAGCTTTACCAAATCCCCTTCACGGTATTCCAGAAAATCATAATTCATGGAAGCATAGCCTGAAGAAATGCTTTTAAGCTTATCATAAAAATCACTGACGATGTTAGCAAGCGGGATTTCAAAATGCAAATTCAACCGGCCGGTACCGAGATAACTGGTATTTTTATAAATCCCCCGTCGTCCAGTAACAAGGCTCATCACCGACCCAAGATATTTTTCCGGAACAATGATGTCGAGTGTAATCCAGGGCTCTAGCAGGGCACTGATGATCGACGGATCGGGAAGCTGAGACGGATTATAAATTGTGGTATCTTTGGCATCTCTGGTAGTTTGCACGACGTACGCTACAGAAGGCGCGGTCAAAACCAGATCAAGGTTGAACTCGCGCGAGAGGCGCTCGCGCACAATATCCATATGAAGGAGGCCAAGGAATCCTGTACGAAATCCGAAACCGAGCGAAGGGATGCTCTCGGGATCAAACGTCAGGGACGCGTCATTGAGCCTGAGCTTATCCATCGCATCACGAAGCGCGGGATAATCATCGCCGGATTCCGGGAAAATCGAGGCAAACACCATCGGCTTTATTTCCTTATAGCCAGGAAGCGCGCTGGACGGTGTGTGAGCCGTTGAAATAGTGTCGCCAACCCGAGCTTTGGCGACTTCTCTCAGGCCGGTGACAACATATCCGACTTCTCCGGTTTCGAGCTTACCGCTCTTTTTGAGCTCCGGTGCAAAGTATCCAACCTCAATCGCAGATGCCGCCGTGTTCGTATTAATAAATTTAATTGCTTCGTTCGTGGTAACCGCGCCGTTCATCACGCGGATGTAAGCGATCACGCCTTGGTGTTTATCGTATTTGGAATCGAAAATCAGGGCCTGCAGAGGAGCACTACTGTCGCCCTTGGGCGCCGGAACCTTTTTTATAACCGCCTCAATTATTTTATCAACATTCTCGCCGGTCTTTCCGGAAGCAAAAATAATCTCCTCGTCAGTAAATCCAAACGCGTCTTTGACTTGGATCGCGACATCCTCAGGCATTGAGTTTGGCAAATCTATTTTATTGATAACAGGGATGAGCACCAGGTCATGCTCCATCGCCAGTTTTACATTTGCTAGCGTCTGAGCCTGTATCCCCTGAGTCGCGTCCACAACCAAAATCGCGCCTTCGCACGCGGCCAAGGATCGCGAAACTTCATATGCAAAATCCACATGGCCCGGTGTGTCAATGAGGTTCAGCTCGTAGGTCGTAGCTTGTAGCTGGTAGGACATCCTTACGGGCTGGAGCTTTATCGTAATCCCCCGCTCCCGTTCCAAATCCATAGAATCGAGGAGCTGTTCTTTCATCTTCCGTTTCTCTACAGTGCCGGTCACCTCTAAAAACCGATCCGCCAGCGTTGATTTACCGTGATCAATGTGAGCAATTATGCAAAAATTTCTGATGTTACTTTGATTCATGAGCGTTCATTATACCAGAAATAACAAATCCCAGAAATCGGAACCAAATCCGATTTCTGGGAATATTAAATTTATTGCGTGAGAAGTGGTTAGGTTCCGTAGCACCAAATTGATATATCCGATGGCGCCGGATATCAACTGGCTTTCCCAACTTCGTGTTAGTTGTCCCACCCAAACCAGGACCAGGGGTACGAGCCCGGCTATCTGGCGCTGTTTGTCCCGTCATTGCAGCCTTCCTTCTCACGCAATCCCGCGATACTTATTAAACCTCTTTATTATTATATAAAGCTGAGTTTATCACGTTTTTCAAAAGCATTGCAACCGTTACCGGACCGACGCCGCCGGGGACTGGTGCAAGCAAGGAGGCCTTACCTATGACTGAGTCAGTGTCAACGTCGCCGACAAGACCGCCGTCGTCAGAGCCAGTGGTGCCCGCATCGATGATAACCGCGCCTTGTTTGATCATGTCCCGGGTGATAAGGCCTGCTTTGCCAACGCCGGTAATAATAACGTCTGCTCTGGCGGCCAATTCTGTTAAATTGCCTGTATGACGGTTGGCCAGCTCAAATGCGAGTTTGCGGTGTAAAAGCATGGCAGACAACGGTTCGCCAATAAGATCTCCTGTGCCCACGATGAGAATATGTGAATTTTTTAAATCCACCTGATAACGATCCAAAATCTCCAAAATCGCAGATGGAGCGGGGGGGTTATGAAACGGCACCTTGCCTGCTATGAGGAACTCTTTATTATGGCTGGTCAGGCAGTCAACATCAATCTGCGGATCTACTGCATCAAGAACTAATTGCCGATTCATGCTTGCAGGCAACGGCAGCTGCACTAAAATCCCGTGGACGTCTTTTTGAGTATTGAATTTTTTTATTTCCTCGATCAATTTCGCCTGGCTTATTTCCACTGTATACCTGTGTATATCTACTATAATCCCAGCTTGATCACCTCGTTTCTGTTTCATTTTCACGTATAAATTCGAAGCCGGGTTCTCGCCAACCATAATGACTGCGAGGCGCGGAACGAAGTTTAACGTCCGTACTTGTTTTTGCTGCACCTGTAAAATCTCTCCGGCAATTTTTTTCCCATCAACTAGCTTGGTCATGAACGTTATGTTAACACAAAAGATGCACAATGAAAAAAGGATCCCGTACAAGTACCGAATCCTTATTTCATCGTGGAGGCTATCGTGATTGAAAACGAAACCCAAGCTTGTTATCCGACCTCTCAAGGTTTCCCTTAAGCGCTCCGGCATCTTACAGCCAGTCTCTGATCTGGAAACTATCTGTGCCGCGGTTTCCCGCAACAACTGTGGTTTAGATTTTCAAAGAGATATCCCCCACTCAGTCATTTTACAACATCACGCTGATGCGTCAATCCATTTTGTTTTTCCCTAATTTAAGCCAAAAATATTTCTCTCTGTAGATAATATGTGGGCAACCAGTGGAATAACTGTGGGAATCTTCATATCTATGAGCGTGTGGCGGTAATTTTTCTCCAAAATTATTTCCTGCTTCGCGGTCAACGGCGCCACCGAGACAATCGGACCAAAAATTTTGCGTTTGACTATTTCCCAGACCCGCTCCCGGCCATTGTTGTCATAAAATACCACTTTACCCGGCCATCATAAACGACTTGATCTCGCAAAATTTCCATAGATTAATTATAATAGAAACCGGATAGAAAACACAGAGGAGGCGGTAATGAATTTAAGCGTTCGAAGGAAAAACAGCTACGAAAGCCGCGTTGAAGCTGGAATGGCTTTCTTTGACAGGCACTACCCTAACTGGATCGACGCAATTAAAATCGAGTCCATCGACGTTAGCATCGATGAGGACTGTCCCGGATGCCAAGTGACTAACTGCAAGGTTTTTGCTGTAGCCCTCGCAGTAATGGGAATCGGCGATGAACAAGCTATTGAGCTTGGCATATTTCTTCCTGGAGTTTGGAAAATCGAGGAAAGATACGCTGCTCTAACCGACATCTGGAAGCGCATGATCGAGGAAAAGCTGCTGTTGCGTGAGCTGGAATCGGTGCCGGCCGCAGACGAAGAAACTCTCGAACTTGTCGAGGTTTAACCGATGATCAGAGCCGGTAATCAGGTTCCTAATTTCGAAGCTATGGTCGAAGCCGCGATTCGACTGCTCAATGCGAGAGTCAGCGGCTGGGTCAGAAGAATCAATGTGGAAAAACTCGATCAGAGCGCGAGCGGATACTGCGTTCTTTGCCAGGCTACAGGTAAGCGGAATTTCGGCGGCGCGATGATTGCGGCCGGTATTTCCTACGAGCAAGCAAAGGCTCTGGCTTTTCTACTCGTATGCCACGGCTCATCGGCTCGAGCTGAAAGGCTTTTTGACCTCCTCAACCAGATATGGAAACGAAAGATTTCCGAACAGTTAGCGGAGGAACAAAAAAACATGGACCGAGCAGTCCAGAGAATCATGCGATACGGCGAAGTCTAGAACTTCACCGGCCAACAAGAGACTAGCGGAGATCTATGTGCCGCTAGTCTTAAATTTTACTTATCAAGTCTGTTCCTCGCCCACCAATCGAGAGTGTCTCGGACAACCGGCATGCTGTTTACGCCGCCCTCGCCGCCGTCCTCGATGAGAACGGTAATGGCAATTTGCGGGTCCTCAAACGGCGCGTAAGCCGTAAACCAGGCATGGGATCGATTACGGTTTCGCGCGTCAAACTGCGCGGTGCCGGTCTTGGCTGCGCTCGATATTGGCAATCGTTTGAGCGAGGTTGCTGTGCCGGAAAACACGGCTTCGCGCATTCCTTCCTGCACTACTCTAATGTTTTGTGACGAAGCATCGATTTTTCCAATTACCTCCGGCTCATTTTTTTTCAAGGCTTTACCATCCTTTTCCACGCGGTCAACTATGAACGGCCGATAAATCTTCCCGCCATTAGCAATGGTCGCGGTCCAGGACAAAACATGCAGAGGCGAAACGAGCAAATCGCCCTGGCCAATAGAAACATGGTAGGTATCGCCGAGGTACCATTTACCTGAAACTTCGCTACCAAAGTAGTCTTTCTTCCATTCCGGATCAGGAACCAGGCCTTCACGCTCGCCATTAAGGTCTATGCCAAGTTTCTGATCCAGTTTGAACATGCGGTAATAATGCGCTAGACGCTCAATGCCCAAGCCGTCGATTCTGGCAGGGCCAAACCCGCCGCCGACAACATAAAAAAATATATCCGAAGAAAGAGCGATTGCTTTTCTTACCGTCAGCATCCCCAATGCCTTCCTCCCATAACCAATGAATACAGAATCTGGACCACCGTAGATATTAGGAATAACAATTTCGCCTTCGTCTTTAATAATAGTCTCCTGTGTTATCACGCCAGCCTCCAGAGCAGCAATCGAAATCATGGGTTTGACTGTAGACCCAGGGGGATAAATGCCGGCGATGGTCCGATTAAAAAGCGGCTGATCTTTATCCTCAAGCAGCCTGCTGTAATCCTGCTGCTCAATTCCTTCCGCAAACACATTATTGTCAAACCCAGGCAAACTGAGATAAGCCAAAATCCGACCGTCGCGCGGGTCCATGGCTATGGCTGCGGCTTTACGGCGGTTCAATGCCTGGAGTTGTTTTGCCAGCAGTTCGTAAAGCTCATCCTGGAGGCCGGCATCAATGTTCAGCACAATATCATCGCCCGGCACCGCATTTTTTTCGCCGTATATTTTTTTTACCACACCGCGTGAATCAACCTCAACCTGGCGCTCGCCAAAGGTGCCTCGCAAATCATTTTCATAAACAAGCTCGAGTCCGGTTTTACCGATTGAGTCATTAAACTGATAGCCTGCATCTGCTTGCTCAGCGTATTCATCAGTGTTAATTTTCCCGACATACCCGAGTAAATGCGAATAAGCAAGAGGGTTTTTTGCGTAATCGCGAATCGGCGCATTTACCACCCGAAATCCTGGAAGTTCAATCTGCCGCTCTTGAAAAATCAGAGCTTGGTCGCGCGGAATATTTTGTTTTATTAGAGCTGACTGGAATGATTGTTCTTCCACTTTGGAGATGATTTCAATTATTTCCTTTGGATCAATGGCTAGAATCTCAGCCGCTTTGTTTACTACTGTTTCTTTTTCTCTTTGATCTTTTGGTAAATCCAGCGGGATCGCAACCAGCTCAAAACTCGGCCGATTCGCGGCCAAAATTTGGCGATTCTTGTCAAAAGTTGTGCCTCGAGGCGCAGCCAAATATTCAATACGGAGACGGTTCCCTTCCGCGACCGCTCTCATCTCTTCAAATCTTGTCACTGTGAGGTGATAGAGCCGGCCAACAAGCAGGATCATCACACCACACGCAAGCAGAGTTACAAATCTCGGATATGCGGTTCCTTCCCGGTTACGCTCCAGGCGTTCCCAGGAATCGCGATCCATCATGCTTTCCTCAAAATCAAGCGCAGATCCCTCAACTCCGAGAAAAATATCCGAATCGGCGCTTAAGCCTTCGATTTCAAATGGCCGCCGTCTACTCATCAAAAAATATCCTAAATGACTTGTTTATCGGGAAAAATAAAAACATATTCATAACCATCCGCCATACAAGTTTCCAAGAGAAAAATTCCGCCAACGGCGGATGAACAGTCAAACCCAAACCGCCGACCGCTAGATTGAACAGCCAGGCAAAAAACGGCAGTAGTAGTACCTGAAGAGCGACAATGACCATGACCGTAGAAAAAGAGATATCCTGGTACGCGGCCTTTCTCGTGACAAAATGAGTGATGGCCGCGGCGATTATGCACATGAAAATAAACGTACCGAAATACAGGCCGGAAAAAAGCTCGCCCAAAAATCCGGCAATAAAACACCAATAGAGTGTTTCTTTCATGTCGCGTGAAACAGCAAAAACAGTAATAAACAAAATGACGAACTGGGGCACGAAATAACTCGTCGCGAAAACCTTCCGGAATGCGGCTTCCAGCCAGAACAGGATAAGCAAGAAAAAGAATAGATAAAGAAAACGTTTCACTCTTTAGAAACCCTGGTATTTAAGATTAGTTGCCGTCATATTTTCGTTATTGACAGTTTTAAATTTTTAACGGGTTTGATACGATCATCTTTTCACTACGAATACTATTTCCAAATTTCGAAAATCTGCTGCCGGGATGATACTCGCAGTTTGAAAAAGTTCGCTTGATCCGGAGCGGATTTCTACAACAGTACCGACAAAAAAATTATTTATAAATTTCCCGCCTAATCCTGAGGTCACAATCTTGTCTCCTTTTTTTAGGCTTTCCGTTTGTGAAACCTGATCAAGGAGCAAACCCAAACCGTGTTCTCCACGTACTATACCTGTGGCGTTTCCGTCAGTAGTCCGTCCGTTTACCGCCATATTGGACGAGGTAATAAGCTCCATTTCACTGGTTTTGCCTGATACATCCGTAATAATTCCAACTAAAATCCCAGGAGAAATCACAACATTGTCCCCTACTGCGAGCCCGTCGTCACGGCCACGATTCAAGATCGCTTTTTGATCAAAATTGAGATAATCATAACTGATCACTTGGGCTGGCGTCAGATTGAGCTTGGTTTCGCCCTGAAATCCCAAAGCCTCTCGAAGGATGCGATTTTCCTCACGGGCCTGTTCGGCTTCTGCAAGTTCGGCGCTGAGGCTGTGCACCTTGTTTGTTAAAATCTCGTTTTGACTAACCAAACTATGAACTGAAAAAAAGGCGACTGTAAAATCGCGCGTCTTTTCCAAAACCGCAGCTGCAGGACGGATAGCGAAGTTGGCAGCCAGCCGACTGCCATCAATAACCGGACCGAGAACGCCAAAACCTTGCAAAAACAAAAGAATGATTAGAGCAAAGACTGCAAGAGAAATTTGCGCGAGATTCTGCGGCATTAAAGCGGCTTTTAATTTCTATCTTGGGACTTTTTCAAATTCTGTCAGCACCAAAACTTCTTTTAAGGACTCGAGATCTTCGAGAACAATGCCGGTTCCTCGCACAACAGCTGTCAAAGGGTCATCCGTTATATGAACCGGGATTTGAGTTTCGCGCTGAACGAGCTCGTCTATTCCGCGCAGAAGCGCTCCACCTCCCGCGAGAATTATTCCTCTCTGCATTATATCAGCCACCAGCTCTGGTGGAGTTTCTTCGATCGTCTGCCGGATGGAATTGACAATAGTGCGAACAGAGCGCGACAAAGCGATCCTGATCTGCTCGTCATTTACTCCCACCTCTTTTGGAAGACCGGTAACCAAATCTCGCCCGCGCATTTTTGTTTCCATGCGATCTTTCAGAGGAAAGGCTGAGCCGATTTTTATTTTAACCTCTTCGGCTGTGCGTTCGCCGAGCATGAGGTTAAACTCGTCTCTGGCAAATTGGATAATATTTTCATTCATTTCATCTCCGGCAACCCGAATGCTTTTGGAAACAACGATCCCACCAAGGGAAATGACTGCGATCTCTGCAGTGCCGCCGCCAATGTCTACGATCATGGAACCTGATGGATCCTGCACTGGAAGCCGCGAACCGATTGCTGCGGCCATTGGCTCTTCGATAAGAAACGCCATGCGGGCACCTGCATTCAATGTCGCGTCCTGTACCGCGCGCTTTTCCACCTCGGTTACACCGGACGGGATGCCGATCACCACCCGCGGCCTCGCCAAAAAATTGAAAACTTGCTGATGGACTTTGTCTATAAAATAGCGGAGCATCTGTTCCGTAACTTCAAAATCGGAGATTACTCCGTCTACCAAAGGCCTTGTAGCCACAATATGACCCGGAGTGCGACCAACCATGCGCTTGGCCTCGTTGCCGATCGCCAGAATCTGCTTGGTCTTGGTGTTGATTGCGACAACCGAAGGCTCGTTTATCACTATCCCTTTGCCGCGCACATACACAAGAGTGTTGGCGGTACCAAGGTCAATGCCAATGTCCTTTGAAAACTTCCCGAAAACTTTGTCGCTGATGCTCATGAATATGGAATATTGAATTTAGAATATTGAAGCTAGCATTAACCCCCACATTCTCCCCCTTAGTTAAGGGGGAAATTAGAGGGGGTCATTTGTTTTGGTTTGAATTAACTTTTTAAGGTCTCTAGCAACTCTTTTATACTCACTAATTTCACCTTTTCTTCGCCTCTTTTTTTCAGCTCTATCTTGTCCCCGGTCTTTTTCGATGCTACCGCGCGCCAGGGAATCCCAATAAGGTCGCTGTCTGCAAATTTTTCTCCTGCTGATGCATCCCTGTCATCATAGAGTACCTCAATATCATCTTTAAGTAAACTTTCATAAACTTTTTTGGAATCTCCTCCCGGCAGATCAAGCAAATGCACCTGAAAAGGTGCCACACTCTCAGGCCAAATTATGCCTTTATCATCATGGAATCGCTCGACTATTACACCCATGAGCCTGGAAATGCCCAACCCGTAGCAGCCCATCACGGGATACTGCTTTTTATTGTCCCTGTCCAAAAAACCTAAATCAAAATTCCCTCCGTATTTCTGCCCGAGATCAAAAACATTGCCAACTTCCGAAGCTATGCCCTCAAGGAGCTTCCCCTTTCCGCATTTAGGACATTTGGCGCCCGCCTCTTGTTTGGCAATATCCCGGTTGATGCAGAATTCACATTCTTCGCAATATAAAATTTTATCTTCACCGGCATCTGTGAGCACCATGAACTCATAGGAAATCTTCTCTGAAAAACTCCCCCCCGATCCTTCCGTAACTTTTGCAACCAATCCTGCCCGCTTGTAAACGTTCAAATAGGCATGTTTTACCACTTCATAAAATCTTTCAAAGTCTTTCTGATTTTCATGAAAACTATACATGTCTTTCATAAAAAATTCTCGACCTCGCAGAATACCCGATTTGGCGCGCAGTTCATCGCGATATTTCCAATGTATCTGGTAAACCGCAACCGGCAAATCCTTGTGAGTATTCACGCGGCTCATGACAAGCGGCGTAACCACCTCTTCTTCACTCTGTCCCAAAGCATAATCCTTTCCAGTCCGAGATTTAATCTTAAAAAGTACATCAATCTTGTCCCAACCACCGGTCTGTTTCCAAATCGAGCTGGGGTGGAGAATAGGCATAAGCAGTTCCTGACCGCCAATAGTATTCATTTCCTCGCGCACAATCCCTTCAATGTTGCGCAAAACCCGCAGGCCCAGGGGCAAATATGAATACACCCCAGCCATCAGTTGGTCCACAAATCCCGCCTGCGTCAGCAGCTTATGATTTATAGTCTCTGCCTCTTTCGGTGGTTGTCTGAGAGTTTTTACAAATAACTGAGATTGTTTCATGAATTTTATTGTTTCAAAATGAATTGTCCGTTGACTTTAACCTTCTCAAATGGCCAGGAACCATTAGCTCTGGCATAAATTAGAAATCCTGCCAAGACCGCTACGGCAAAAATAAAAATCACGCCCGGCAGGAAAGAAACGTGAGAATGCAAAGTTACACGCTCTACGCGAATGAGCGGCTGATTTGCTATAGGGTTTTGGTTGGACTGGAAACTCTCTGACACTAAAATATCCTTTCAAACAATCTCTTAAACTCGTCAGAAAAACGGCCGATGTCCTTGAAAGTTACAGCAACCATGAGCAACATCAAGAGAAGAAATCCGACAATGTTCGCGTATCGCTCGATCTTCAAACTTTTTGTACCACGGATTTTCTCTATTATGAGAAATAGCACGCGGCCCCCGTCGAGCGCTGGAAACGGCATTGCGTTTAGAACACCTAGGTTGATAGACAACACAGCCACAAAATGCACAAGGTAAATCCCGCCCGAATTTATAAAGTCCTTGGTCATTGCCGCAATGCCAATGGGGCCCGCCAGGCCGGCAACCAGCTGGCCTGAACTGAAAAGTTTTTGAAATAGCATGGCGAGTGCCTGGAAAATAACGAACGCGGTTTGCGCGAAGGAAATAGAGGCAAGCTTTACGGAATCCCAAATTGGAAAAGTTACTCGCGCAATTTTTTCAAGCCCAAAACCCACCGGCGCATCTGTCTTGGACGGATCGGGTGTAACATCGCGGAATATCGTCTGACTACCCCGTTTCAGCTCAAAAGTAACCTTCTGACCCATTTTCCCTTTGTTGTAATCAATAATCTCCTGCAACATGGCAAAACTATTGCCATCAATAGACACAATGATGTCGCCTGGCTTAAAACCGGCATGCTCGGCCGAGGAATCAGGAATTACTCCAGTCACTCGGACCTGCTCGTTATGAAGTTTTGCGCTCTGAAGCCCGTTTGCAGTTTGCGTATCAACAGGAGCGCCAATCACCCAAAAACCTAAAAATAGTAAAACCCAACCCAGGACAAAATTCATAAGCACCCCGGCAAGTAGTGTCAGGAGCCTGTGCCCAAAACTCGCATTCGCAAATGCCCGCGGGTCGGCAGACGTTCCTTCTTCACCGACAATCTTCACGAATCCACCAAGAGGAATCATATTGACCGAATAAAGAGTTTCTCCTTTTTTGAAGCTGAAAAGGCGAGGAGGAAAACCAAAACCAAATTCATCCACCTTCATGCCGGCCCGGCGAGCCGCAATAAAATGCCCAAGCTCGTGAACAAACACGAGGATCCCCAGAATAAATATGAATATGGCTATTGAAAGTAGTATCATTAGATTTTCATCATTTCTTTCTCTTTTGCTTCGGCAATTTCTTTAATTTTAGCATTATATTCATCAACGATTTTTTGCAAATCTGCCGATTGCCGGAATTTGTCATCTTCGGATATTGTCCCGGACTCTTCTTCTTTCTTTAGCTCCTTTTGCGCATCCTCACGCACACTGCGAATCCTAATTTTGGCTTCTTCCGCTTCTTTACCGACTATTTTAATCAATTCTTTGCGCCGCTCTTCCGTGAGTTCCGGGATGGTTATCCTCAGTTTGTCACCCTCATTAGTTGGATTGAGGCCCAGGCCGGCATCCCGGATAGCTTTTTCCGCAGGCGCCAACGCATTTTTATCCCAGGTCTGAACCAAAAGCTGACGCGACTCCGGAACTGTGATTTGCGCCAGACCCTTGATGGGCGTGGGCGTGCCATAATAATCAACCTTCACATCCTCGATCATGGCAGTGTTCGCCCTGCCGGTCCTCAGCTTTACCAATTCAGATCTCAACTGGTCGATCGTTTTCTCAAAATCTTGTCTTTTTGCTTGAATATCCATTAATGTATTCGTGTTAATTCATTATTCGTAAAACTATTTTAATCCTGCGTAAATTCTATTCGGCTCAAAAGGATCGATGACAATGCTGGCAATGGTCCTGTTACTCGGCAGTTGGATTGTGCGCCAATTCGCACCATTATCATCACTGCGGTAGATAGTTGAACGAATGGCTGCAAAAATCTGATTTTTTTTACCGGGATTTACTGCCACCGATGTTACGTCTCTGACCTCTGGTGTGGCGGGGATCGGCAATTTGTTCCAAGTCACGCCCATATCCTCGGTGCGGTACAAACCTAGGCTAGTTGCAACATACAATGTCCCTAAAACGCTAGGATCCATATAAAGATCGTTAAACGCAGTTACGCTTTCGCTAAATGCAACCTTGGTCCAGCTCATTCCTCCATCAGTGGACCGTTGGAGCCCACTCTGCTGGCCGAGAGCGTAAATCAGGCTTTGCGCAACAACCATATCAACTATGCGATCATCGAAATCAGCAAGCGAGTTCCAAGTATCGCCGCTGTCTGAACTTTTTAAAACTGTTCCGGAAGAAAGTCCGGCGAACATAGTTTTTGGGGAGCTGCGATCAAAAGCTAGAGTGGTAACTACAGCTTTGCCTAGAGGCTCATTATACACCTGTAACCAGCTCGCGCCGCGATCAGCGCTTTTATAAATCACGGCTAGGCGATCTCTGGCACCTGCAACAAAAATCTCCTGATCATTGAATGGATTTATGAAAGCATCGTGGGCGAGAAAACCCGGCAACAAGAGTTGCCACTTTTCACCGTGCGAATCAGAAACCGCCAGTCCCGTATTGCTGGACGCTGCAACGATGTTTTGAGGTTTGCTGCCTTCGATAAACAGCCGAGAAATCATTAAGCGGTTCATATCCAGATTCTCTTCCTTTGAAAGGCCAATCTGCCAGCTGTCGGCGCCGTCTACACTATAAAATACGCCCTGGCTGCCGCTACCACTGCTCCCTGATCCTAAAAGGTCGCAAGCCTGCGCCGTGAAAATTACCGGCAGGATTAGAACAGCTGTTTTAATTCGTATATTCGTACTCATTCGTTATTCGAAAACTAAGGCAAAAATAAATTGTCTATGGCAATCTTGGTATTCACATTGGCGTCTAGGTCAGCGAGGGCAGTAAAAAATTTCCGGATCAGCGTAACACCACTTCCCAAAACCGATAATCTGCGCATCCCAAATTGTAAAAATAGCTTTATCTGTGCAGTTTCCAACGCTGCAATTTTTTCCGCTGTTTGAAGACGCGTATGAAGTCTGCCTTCTGTCAAAATCTGGAATTGCCTGTCACAGCCACGCACAAATTCTAAAAATTCTACGTTCTCTGCCAGGCGTTTAGCAAACCCGATTCTCCCTGCCGCTAGCTTCACGATTTCCTCATCTGGAATAATCGCACGCACTTCTTCATCCGTGCTTTTAGCAAACACGATCTTTTGCACACGGGAAGCAATTGTCGGCAACAATGAATAAAAATTTTCGGTTACCAAAAAAATATACGAATGGGCAGGCGGTTCTTCGAGGAGATTTAGAATACTTGACGCCGCCTCGTCGGTCAGCAAGCCTGCCTTAATCACAGCGGCTTTGCATTTTCCTGCGGGGGAAAGTGCAAGCCTAGAACGCAGATTTCTTGTCTCTTCCACAGATACTGGTTCTGTAGAGTCAATCAAGACTAAATCTAAAACTGGGTCTGCGCCCATTATCGCGGCACACTCCACAGCAAACGTGGTTTTGCCAATCCCCTCTTCCCCCGCAAAAGCATAAGCATGTGCAAGCCTGCCGTTTTCCAAGGCAAGCAAAAACATGCGTTTTTGTTTCTCATGACCAACGGTTTTTTGAAAAGTCATCGTTTAAATTATACCACATTTGCCCCAACACCAATACCGAACGCCCGAAAATCAGGAAGGATGAATAAACCACCCCCGATTCTTGGCATTTCGAAAACCAGCCATAAAAGCCCAAATACCCAGCATCAGGTATATTGAATTAAGAATCATAATAATAAACAAATCGGAGGCGGGAGGGATCTTTCCGATGATTATCGCTTCACGTAAACCCTCAAAAATATAGCTGAGCGGCAGGATCTTTGCGATACTGACCAAAGGACCCGGCAGAATAGAAAGGGGGTAAAATACCCCACTGATGGGGTAGAGTAGCGCTATCAGGGACCAGGCAAAAATTTGCAACTTCGATCCAAACCGAAAAATAAGGGACACGGTCAAACAGCCAAATGCCCAGCCAAAAATAAATATATTAAATATAAAAAAGAATATTAACGGACCAACGGAAAAAAGTTTGAAACCGAACAATCCCCAGGCAAGCAGGGTCACAAAACTAACAGTGATGATGGCCTTACCGATAGAAAGTAGCATTACCCCGATGAGCATTTCGCCGGCCTTAAGCGGCGTGGAAAACAGATTATATAGGTTGCGGCTCCAGGCGTCCTCCAAGAGGGAAACGGATATGTCCCTTTGCACGCTGTATACCAGAGTCCAAAGAATCAAGCCGCCGATGATAGCCCCGGACAGATTCGCTTGGGTGCTGAGTTTTTGCACATGAATGCTGAGCAACCCAAAAATCAGCAAATCAATGGTCGGCCAGAAGATAATATCGAATTTACGGTCAAAGGTCGCCCACATCTCATAGACATGCCGCAGCATATATGCTTTTATCCGATGTCGAGAAATCATTCTTCAAATTCCCCTTTTGCTAGCCTAATAAATACTTCTTCAAGATCCGGGGCATCATGGTGAGCAACTAGATTTTTTGGGCTATCAATTCGATAAATACTCCCTTTATGCAGAAGCGCCACGCGGTTGCACATCTGCTCGACCTCGGGCATGTTGTGCGAAGTAAAAACCACAGTCATCTTGCGGGATTTTTGCAAATCTAAAATCGTACTCCTCACATGGGCCGCAATGGAGGGGTCAAGGCTAGCGGTCGGCTCGTCCAGCAGAAGGATTTCTGGATCATTGATCAGACTCTTGCACAAATTTACCCTGGTCTTTTCACCAGCGGAAAGATCGCCAAACCATTTATGCGCAAGGTGGGATATGCCAAAGAGGTCGAGTAAATCTGCAATTTTCTTTTTATGATTCGGCGTGTTGTACATCAGCGCGTAAATTTTCAGATTGCGGTAAACGGTCAAGTTGTTGGCCAAATCCGCGTAGGCGGTCGCGATATTCATTTTATCTTTCAACTCGCTCTCGTGATGAAAAAAATTTTCCCCCATGATCTTAATACTCCCGGCTGTTGGCGACAGAAGTCCGATCATAATGTTCAGGGTCGTAGATTTACCGGCTCCGTTGACCCCGAGAATCCCGAAAATCTCGCCTTTTTTGACGCTGAAACTAATGCCGCGAACCGCTTCCGTAGTTCTGCCCCTGGATTTATATGTTTTGCGTAAATTTTTTACTTCGATAATATTTTCCATGTATTTTGAGCTGTTGCCGGCCAATTAAACCGCTTGACATTCTCTGTCCCTAACGCGATAACCTGTTCTCGCAGAATATTGTTGCTGACTATTTGTCTAATACTTTCAGCTATTTCCTGAGGGTTGTTGGGATTAACCAAAACAGCTCCTCCGCCAGCGATTTCCGGGTTGCTTGCTGTATTAGACGTTATAACAGGGGTTTTTGTTGCTTGCGCTTCCAGAATCGGCAGACCAAACCCTTCGTAAAGAGTAGCAAACAAAAATATCGCGGCACCTCTGTAGAGCGCGTCTTTGTCTGTTTCGGAAACATAATTTAAAAATCTGATTCTGGTTTTTAGTTCCGGCCTCTGGTGTAAATATGACTCTACATCATCAATCTGAACCTTCCGGCCGGCAAGCACCAAGGGCATGCCCAGCCCAGACATCTCATATCCTTTGATCATATTCAAAATATTTTTCTTTGGCTCCAAGCGCCCGACATATAGGATATAATTTGCAGCTTTCAATCCCAGATCCTGCAGAGTTGAATCACCCCCACCTTTATCCTCCCCCCTCAAGGGGGAGGAGCTCGCTTTCGTATTTCCCTCCCCTTGAGGGGGAGGGTTGGGGAGAGGTGGAACCCCTAAATGTGTCACCGTGATTTTATTTGGCTCGCAATCATAATTGGCAATAATACGCTGCTTGGAAAACTCAGAAACCGTAAAAATGTGTTCGGCTTTTTTTACCGCGAGCCAGGCAGAAAATCGGTGATACCAGAGGGACAATTTGTCATAGAGTTCAGGACAATCCTTGAATCCAACATCATGGAGTGTGGTAAATGTCCTTTTTGGATGAATCAACGGTATGGTATGCGCCGGACAAAACAACACATCAGGACGATTTACAATCATCTCCCACGATAACCGCAACTGCCCCCAAAAATACACAAACGGCCATTTGAGAATTCGGACCTCAAAATTTTCCGGCAAATTGTCCTCCAAATCGCTCTGCAAGACATCGCGAGTGTACAATTTAACTTTCAAATCTCCCCTATCCCCCAGCATCTTTTTGAATTCCTGGATCAAATAAAAAGCATACCACTCTGTACCAGAGCGGATTTTCCGGTTTGCCTGTGAAGCGTCAATGCCTAGGATCATAAATTGAATTATACGTTTACCGTCAAAAATGCGAAAGGAACGCCCGGAAGCGTTCCTCGCGAAAAAGGTCATCCAACGCACCCGCCGCACATCTCCAGATTACAGACTTTACAAAGCTCGTAATGCCGTTTCATTTTATCCCAGTTTGCCTCAGCAAGCTTTTCTTTCCCTTCGTTCGGCTGATACATCGCTGGAATATCTGTGTAAGCCCGAACCATGATAAACATATACAAACTACTCAGCTGTGGATTCGTGCATTTAGCTGCCTTATCGTCAACTTTGCTCATAGCTTTCCCTCCGTAAAATTTGAGATGCCTTTATTTAATCATTTCGTCGCTAAAATACTTCGTTTATAACTTTCCAAATTTTCTAACGCAACGCCAGTGCCTTTGGCAACGCAGAGTTCGGGCTGGTCGGCTACATAGCAGGGCACGCCAGTGGACTGGGCCACCAGGCGGTCAAGGTTGCGGAGCATGGCGCCGCCGCCCGTGAGAATCATGCCTTTGTCAATCACGTCAGAGGCGAGTTCTGGAGGTGTTTCCTGAAGCACTGCTCTCACAGCTAACACGATTTCGCGCAATGGTTCTTGAATAGCTTCGACAATCTCATTGGTCCGTACTGTAATTGTTTTTGGCAAGCCCTGCACCATGTCCCGACCCCGGATTTCCATTTCTAGCTCATCTTCAAGCGGAAGCGCGGAACCGATTTCCATTTTTATCGTTTCCGCAGTCCTGTCCCCGACCGCAAGACCGTGTTTTTTCCGGATATATTCCGCAATCGCGTTATCCATCTTATTGCCGGCCATGCGCACAGAGGTAGAAGTCACGATTCCGCCTAATGATAATACGGCGACGTCTGTGGTTCCGCCGCCAATATCAATCACCAGATTGCCTGAGGCAGTACTAATATCGATGCCTGCGCCAATCGCCGCGGCCACAGTTTCTTTAATCACAAAAGCCGCTTTCGCGCCCGCGCTCTGCGCTGCGTCTATCACAGCGCGTTTTTCAGTAGAAGTGATACCGCCCGGCACAGAAATCATGACCTCTGGCCTAAAAAACCAGACATTGCCGATCGCTTTAGTAATAAAATATTTCAGCATAGCGCGCGTAACTCTGTAATCAGCAATCACGCCATCTTTCATCGGACGGTGAGCAATAATGGTTTCCGGAGTGCGGCCAAGCATGTCTTTAGCTTCCGCACCCACTGCCAAAACCGCATTATCATCAACGCCGATCGCCACTACCGTAGGTTCGTTGATCACAATGCCCTTGCCGGGAACAAACACAAGAGTGTTTGCCGTGCCGAGGTCTATTCCGATTTTTTTGATAAAAAAAGCCATATCCTGAGAATTTCTAATTTTTAATTAACCTAATTTCTAAACTTCTAGTCATTGGGGTTTTGGAATTGCTCATCGTTTAGGAATTAGAAATTAGAATAATTAGGTTAATTAACCCTTTCAATTTTTGCCCCTAAGCTATTCAGCCGTTCATCCAACCTCTCATATCCCCTATCAATTATCTCAGCATTATAAATAATACTCTGGCCCTCTGCAATCAAGGCGGCTATGAGTATCGAAGCTCCGGCTCGAAGGTCTGGGGTACGAATCTCTGCGCTATGGAGAGGAGTTGGACCTGAGATCCGTGCACGGTGAACATCCTCGAACACTACCTTTGCTCCCATTTCCATAAGCGCGTGAAGATATCCCTGTCGGCCTTCGTAAATCCAATCATGTATAAATGTCTGGCCCTCGGCTTGGGTGGCCAAAACACCGAGAAGCGGCTGCTCGTCAGTTAGCAGCTGAGGGAATACTCCAGTGACAATTTTTATTGCCCGGTACGGCGCGTCAGATTTTAAAATTTCTATCCTGCCGTTGTCGCGAGATTTTCCACTATGGCAGACGAATCGCACACCCATGCGATCCAGGGTAGCGAGAGGAGCATCAACATTCTCAAGGTTGACTTGGCTTATCGCTGCGCTTCCGCGTGTAGCCGCTATTGCTGCGCAAAAAGTGATGGTTTCTATTTCGTCGGAGCACAGTCGAAATTTAGCGCCACTGAGCTTGGAGACACCGGTTATTCGCAGAATCGGAGTTCCGGTTCCGTGGATACTGGCCCCCATGGCTGTCAAAAAATTGCAAAGATCCTGAACGTGCGGCTCTGTTGCAGCCATACGAATCTCGGTTACCCCTCGCGCCAGAACAGCGGCCATGATCAAATTTTCCGTTCCTGTAACTGACGAGACAGACAGAACTATTTTCGCGCCTTCCAGTTTTCCTCGAATCTCAATTGCATCATTCTCCAAAACCTCTGCGCCAAGTTTTCGAAAACCATCAAGGTGCGCATCTATAGGACGAGAACCGATAGCATCACCCCCCGGCTTTTTGAGATGCACGATTCCGAATCTGGAGAGCAATGCGCCGGCAAGCAATATCGAACCGCGAAGCTTCCCAGATAGCTCGCCTGGAACCGGGCTACTTTGCATTTTCACGGCGTCAATAATAATCTTATGATTGGAAAATTGTGTTTCAGCTCCAAGCGATTTTAAAATTTGCAAAAAAATCTTGACGTCAGCAATGTCCGGTACATTCTCAATTTCGGAAATACCATTTTCTGCCAAAACAGCCGCCGCCAAAACTGCCAAGGCTGCGTTCTTTGATCCGTTTACAGAAACTTCTCCTGACAACTCCAGTCCTCCAGTGACAACAAATTTGCTCATGATCATGGTTCTTAATTCCAAATTCGGGCTTTAAAAGTATACCATTTTCTGGTAAAATAAGCAGTACCTATGACCCTCAGACGCAGAGTGTTCCTAATCGTTTCCGGCACACTCGTTTTCATTGCCCTCGGGCCTCTTATCATACTCATGGCGCATGGCTATCGCTACGATTTTAAAAATGGACATTTACTGGTCACAGGCACGCTAGTCATCAAAACCGAACCGCGCGGAGCGCAGGTTTCGCTCAACGGCCAAAGCATTGGCGACACGCCCGTAGCCAGAAGATTTTTAACCCCAAATGAATACCTGGTAGAAATCACCAAATCCGAGTATCATAGTTGGCGCAAACGCATAAATATCTTTGAACGCCAAGTAACCTTTTTACCTGATCAGAATACGAAAATAAATTTGCTTCTGGGAACTCCGCAAAATCTAAAAAGCATCCCTCGAGTAGCTGATATTTTTTCATTTCAGGATTTGATTTTCTATGTTGACGTACAAGGCCGGCAAATTTTCAGCACTTCTTTCAACGCGACGAGTCCTCAGCTCACATCCTCAACCACCAGCATTCTCACGAATCCGAGATTCGAGGATGGACGGCGCATCGGCACGGGCGCGGAATTTATCATATCATCCGACCAGGGACAATTTTATTTATCCGCTGATCACAAGACAGCACTGCCTAGACTCGCTGGCATACAGTTTGGAAACACAGAAAACACTGTTCTTGGATTGAACGATAAAAATCAGCTTTTAGAAATAACGCCCGAAGGCTCGAAAGTTTTGCTTGAAGACGTTCGCGCTTTCAAGAGAAACGGTAATCAGATTTATTACCTACAAAAAATTCCTTCGGGTGAATTCGGGCTTTCCCGAATAACAAGCATGGACGATCCAGTGCTGGTTTCGAAAACTCCGGCATTCGAGAATGCCTCCATAATTTTGTCCTTAGATAACCAGCCTTATTTACTCCTTGACCGGGAACTTTATGCAGTCAAAGACCGTTTAGAAAAAATCAACAGCCAGGTAGAATTTGCGTATTGGGATAGTCATGGCAATTTTCTGCTTTACGGAAACAGCCATGAGTCCTGGGTTTACGAACCGCTTGCATACAACCAGAATCAGCTTCTGGTCCGCGCTACTACCCAGACAACCGTGCCGCTTTTTCATAAAGCCGCCGGCTACACTTTTGTTATCGAGGATAAGGAAATAAAAGCTATCGAGACGGACAGCTCAGGTCAGCCCAACATTTACTCACTGCTTACTTCCGCCGACCCAAAAAAAATCTCACTTAATGATGAAGGAAACATTCTGGGGCTATTGGACGGGAATGACCTGCGGCTTATAAAAATCCGCTAGTATTTTTAAATTTTAATCCTGTGAAAAACTCATACATTGGGCCAGCAACCATGCCCCATCCAAATGCCCACATCAATTCTTCGGCTGGGATTCCATAAATCAAAATACCGCTAATATTATTTAAAATCCACCATCTGTGTATAGCTTCCGGAAAAAGCGAGAGAAAAACCAAATATCCGAGGAGCATTATAACCCCCACCAAGATTCCAGACGCCAAAGAAACAATCAATAAATCATGCCGAAAATACAAAATAATTAACGAAGTTACGACAAATATCAGAATAGCGGCATAAATTGAATTGATGCCGAAAGCCGAGACCATCAAATTCATCAGCAATATGGCTGATCCTAAAATTGGCACGATAAACCACAGCCAATGATGTTTGCGATTATGCCGTTTTGAGTGGTGTTTACCAAACAATTCCTCATAGATCAATCCGGAAATACCTCCAAAGAAAAACCCAAAAAGAAAATCTTCCAATCCAATACGCCATCCTGTAAATGTCTCCGGCCTCCAATAGTCAAGCAGGTACCAAAACTCAACTAAAGGACCCGCAATCCCGATAATTGTGCTGATGATTAACATTTCTTTCCTCAAGTCCCGGCGACGTATGAACAAAAATAACCAAGCAGGAAATAGTATTAGAAGATTTCCTAAAAGATATGCGTATTTATACGAAAACATCTTATTCGTGTTTATCTATCGCCTCGTTGACCATTTTATCGGCGGCCGAGTTTTGCGCGCGTGGGATATGGGTGAATGTCACGTGAGAAAATTCAGTTTGGAGATTTTTTATTTCCAAAAATAATTGCTGAAGTTCCGCATTCTTGACTTTGTAAATGTGATTGAGCTGGCGCACTGCCAGTTCTGAATCCATACGAAATTCAAGATGCGTTCCGCCGAGCTTTTTTGCGGCCTTTAGCGCCTCGATCACCGCTGTATATTCAGCTTGGTTATTGGTTTTGTTATCTCCTAGATATTTACCAAATTTTTCCAGAACTTTTTTGTCCACGGTTTGAATAACTACCCCGATTCCCGCAGGGCCTGGATTGCCTCTGGCTCCCCCGTCAGTATTGATAATTAATTTCATTGTTAATACCTCACCCAACCTCTCCTTGTAAAGGAGAGGAAACTAAATCAACAATCTTAAGTTGGATATTTTTCTGCCCGTTCCATTCATTGAACTGGGGCTCGCAGATCACGTCGATCTTGTCCTCTGCACGCAGTTTCGCCGCCCAAAACCCTTGTTTAAAACCAATACATCCTAAAGCTGCTCCATTTTGCTCCACAAACAGCCGAAGATGGGTGCTATCTTTGCCAATGGCTGAAACTTTTTTTACTGTGAGGTTGTCAATCCGAAATTTCGGACGAGGATTAGCAATGCCGGTAGGTTCAAATTTGGAAATAAACTCAATGAATTCGTCCGTCACCTGTGAAAGCGTGACGAGCGCATCATAACGCAAAACTCGCGATAAATCATCTTCTGAAAGCGAGGTCTCGGCATAATCGAGAAGATTCTTGCGAAAAATCTCTATATGCTCCGTACGCAGGGTAAATCCGGCCGCCTGCGGATGTCCGCCGTATTTAACGAGGATTTCATGTGATGCGCCGATAGCTTCAATGATGTTAAAACTCCCAACGCTCCGCGCCGAACCAGTGGCTTCCTGCCCGCTTTTGTCCATTACAAGAACTGGCCGATAAAACTCTTCCGTGAGTTTCCCGGCAACCAGTCCGACAATGCCTTTGTGCCAGCCCTCGCCTGCGGCTACCAGGATTTTTTGGTCGCCGAGCAAAATCATTTGTTCGCGCGCTTCACTGAGAATCCGCTCTGTTTGCTCCTGGCGGTGCTTGTTCAGTTGATCAAGATTTAGCGCTAGCGTCTCTGCCTCTGACTCGTCATCCGTGAGAAGTAATTTCAACGCTGCATCCGCATGTTCCATTCGTCCCGCGGCATTGATACGAGGCGCGATGATAAAACCAATTTTATACGAATCAATTTCCTGCCCGTCAATCTCAGCCATTTTCATGAGCTTTCTGAGGCCAATCCACCGAGTCTTTTGCATGACATACATCCCCCATTTCACCAATATCCGGTTTTCGCCGAGAAGACTTTGGCAATCTGCAATAGTGCCAATCGCAACTAAATCTAATAACCACTTCTCAAAACCATTCATCACCCTCCCCGAACCCCTCCCCTCAAGGGAGGGGAATTCCTCCCCCTTGCCGGGGTCCCCCAAAAGCGTACTCGCTTTTGGGGTGGGCTTGAGGGGGGAGGATAAAGGTGGGGGTGATTTGATCAAAGCCTGAACCAATTTGAATGCAACGCCAACGCCTGTCAGATGTTTGAAAGGATAACTATCATCCGGACGGTGCGGATTAACAACAGCGACCGCTGCTGGAATCCCAGCTGTTAACTGGTGGTGGTCGGTAATAATTACGTCCAATCCTAATTCATTGGCTGTTAGTACTGATTCAAAAGCATTTATGCCGCAGTCTACAGTGATAATTAGTTTACTGCCCCGATCGAAGAGAATTCTCACAGCCTCGGTATTCATGCCATACCCTTCTGTGAACCTGTCAGGAATATAATAATCAACATTTTTGTAATCCAACTGCTGGAAAAATCTCAATAAAACTGCCGCGGCAGTTACCGCATCTGCATCATAATCCGCGTAGACAGTAATTTGCTCATCGCTCTTCATAGCTCTCTCGATCCGCGCGACTGCCCGATCCATATCGCGCATCAAAAAAGGATCGTGATGATCGGCATACTGAGGATCAAGAAAATTTTTGATGTCTTCGTCGGTTCCTAAACCGCGCGCCGCAAATAGTGAACCGAGAATCGATTCGCTATTTGTCGAACTGCGAATTTTCCAAACGCGTTTAGACACAAAATACTCCTTAATATGATTTATTCTGACTGCTTAAGCAGTGTTGGCAAAAGCGATACAGCGGTCATGGCCGCCGGCTTGGGGATGCCATAAAGATCCAGCACAGTCGGCGCCAAATCGGATAAAACTCCGTCTGGAACCAACGACGCCAGTTCCAGATAGCCATGGCCTCGGATCTTCTTGAGATTAAGCCCCTTGCCAGCCACAATGAGCGGCACGGGGTTCATTGAGTGCTCTTTATCAATCATCCCTGAACGCGGATTAATAATTTCTTCAATATTCCCGTGATCAGCTGTAATAATAAAGCAAGCTCCGGCGGCGAGCGCGGCTTCCGCTATTATCCCTATGCATTCGTCCACTGCCTTTACAGCTTTGACGCACGCATCCTTGATGCCAGTATGACCGACCATATCCGCATTTGCAAAATTGGCCAGGATAAACGGGATGCCATCCTTGATCTTTTGCACGATAGTCTGAGCGATTTTTGGCGCGCTCATTTCCGGAACGTTCGCGTAGCGCTGTTCATAAGATACCGGCGAGGTAATGATTTCTCTTTCCTCAAGAGGCCATGGTTCTTCTTGCCCGCCGTTGAAAAAAGAAGTGACATGAGCGTATTTTTCACTTTCCGCGATATGATACTGTTTCCATCCCTGCATGCTCACTATCTCAGAAAGTCCTTCTTTGATAACGATCTGCGGAAACGCAACATTGACCGGCAAATTTTTTTCGTATGCGGTCATGGTCGCGTAATACATGTTCTGCAGAACCGGATAACGGTTGGAAAACTTATCAAATTTGGGATCAACAAAAGCGCGCGCGAGCTGCAGCGCGCGGTCCGGACGAAAATTGAAAAAAATCACCGCATCGCCGTCGCGCACTAAAGCCAGAGGCCGGCCTTCTCTATCCGTGATCACTGTCGGCGGAATCGTTTCATCAAAAACTTGTTTGTCATAATTCTGCCCGATCACCTCGCGGGCTGACTGCGATTTTTCACCTTCTCCCAGTACCATAGCCGCGTAGGTTTTTTCCGTTACCTCCCAATGCAAACCTCGATCCATTGCGTAAAACCGTCCGGCCATGCTGGCTACTTTGCCTGCACCCAGCTGCAATATCTTTTTAGATAGACGATCCAAACTCTCGACCGCGGCTTTTGGCGGGGTATCGCGACCATCAGTAAACATATGAATAAAAACGTCTTTGACACCGTTGTCCGCAGCCTGCGCCAATAGTGCATAGAGATGTTCTTCTGAACTGTGTACCCCTCCATTTGAGACCAGACCGGCAAGGTGCAGACGCGATTTATTTTTTTTCGCGTGCTGCAGAGCGTCGAGCAAAACCGAATTTTGGAAAAATTCACCGTTGGCGATGGCCTTGCTGATTCTCGGCAAATCCTGGCTCACGATTCGTCCAGCACCGAGATTGAGATGCCCGACCTCGGAATTGCCGCGCTCTCCCCAGGGAAGTCCTACAGACGGACCTGAAGCCTGAAGCGTGGCTGAAGGAAAATTGTTAATTAAATAGTTGAGATTGCGCGTAGGCTGGGCAGTGACTGCATTGCCTTCTGAGGCCGTAGCCACGCCAAAACCATCAAGTACAAGGACCACGATTTGTTTAAAAGGGGTGAGCATATTATTGTGATAAAACTTTGAGAAGCGTCAAGCTCTTAGGCTGCGCTACATCAAGCAGCGTGAGAGATCCCTCGAGTGCCAGCATAGGCAAAATTGTTTCCCCACACGCCGCCGCCACAACATGTCCTTTTGCACAGCGTGAAGCAAAAAGGCGCAGTAGCGCGCTCGTGCCGTGGGCAAATTTCTTTTCTTCGACTCGGCCTAAAGCGCCACTCCACACCAGGGTTTTCCCCTGCTTGATAAATTTGCTGAACTCCAGCGTGGTTTGCGGGCCAATATCCAATATTCTCTGGTGCGCTTTGATTTGCTGCGGTCTTACGCACTCAATCTTTGTCGAACTGCTTGTTGCCACGACAACATCAAGGGGTAATTTTATTTTTGAACGGTAATCTCGCAGTAATTTTTTTACCGCTTTTTCATCAGCCTGGTTATCTATGACGGATTTTCCAATCTCCAGTCCCTGTATTTTTAAAAATAGATTTGCAATTGCGCCGCCAACAAGCACTATCTCAGCTTTGTGCATCATATTATCTAGCACTGCTTCTTTGCCAGAAAAATCCACGCCGCCCAATACTAGAATCAAAGGTTTCTTACTGCGGCTCAAAAAAAGATCAAGACTTTTTTTTTGCCTTAATGATTCAAGACCTTCCTGCTTAGACAGATTTTGCGCAAGCATTTTGATCAAGGACTCATCCGCGCCAAAAGCATCATTAACAAAGACTTCCGCTAGTTTCGACAGCTCATTTGTTTCGAATCTACTCAGCAGATTTAAATTTTCTACTACGACAATATCACCGCTGCGCATTTGCGAAAGAAGCTTGGTATCTGACGCAAAATACATGTGCGGTATATCGTACTCGGGAAGTTTATTTATATTTTTTTTTAAAACGATAAATTTACGTTTCATTGCCTCAGCCAGCGCTGCCGCGTGAAGATCCAAGGTTTCCCGTCCAAAATCCGAGACAACTATAATTTTATTTTTGTTTTTCGTTAAAATTTCCAGTGTCGGCGTCAAATTTTGAACAGGCAAAAAGAAATCCACCAACACCAAGACCGTTTTGTTAGCAATTTTCAAATTTGCCACGCTAAAAATGGAGTTATTTAGTCACTACAAAAATCTGTTCAACAAGGCGGTTGGCATAGCCCCACTCGTTGTCATACCAGGCCATGACTTTGACGAGGTCGCCGTCGACCACTTTGGTGAGGCCGAGGTCAACAATCGCCGAATGCGGGTTGCCCACAATATCTGACGATACAAGCGGATCTTCCGTAACAGCCATGATGCCCTTGTAACGGGGTTTTCCCGCTTCGGAGCGAAACATATCATTTATTTGCTCGGCCGTGACCTTTTTTGCCACAAGAAAAGTAAAATCAGTTATTGACCCTGTGATTGTCGGCACGCGGATAGCAAGCCCGTCAAATTTCCCTTTCAATTCCGGGACAACTTCGGTTACTGAAACTGCGGCACCGGTAGTGGTTGGCACAATGTTGGCAGCCGCGGCCCTTGCCCGCCGGAGATCCTTGTGCGGGCCGTCCTGGAGGTTCTGGTCAGCCGTATAGCTGTGAATCGTGGTCATGACGGCTTTGCGGATACCAAAATTGTCGAGAATAACCTGTGCCACCGGCCCAAGACAGTTCGTAGTACACGAGGCATTGGAAATTACACTATCATCAGCGTAATTGAGGTCATTAACTCCAAGCAAATAAGTCTGAATCCCACCTGTGCCTTGCGTTGGCGCAGAAACGATAACTCGCTTGGCGCCCGCTACTAGGTGCTGTTTGGCAGAACCATCCTTTACAAAAAATCCCGTACATTCCAAAACCACGTCTATATTTTTTTCTTTCCACGGCAGTTTTGAGGGATCTTTTTCCGCCAAAACAGGAATCGGTTTTTTGTCGACGATCAAAAATCCCGGCTCAGCCCGCACGTCCTTGTCGTAAATGCCGTAGGCCGTATCGTATTTGAGCAGGTGCGCCAAGGTTTTCGAATCAGTAAGATCGTTGATCGCCGCGACCTCGAGATCTTTTGATTGAGACGCGATCTTGAACGCACTGCGCCCGATTCTACCAAACCCATTTATTGCGATGCGAATTTTTGCCATCGTGATTGTCCTTACTAATTATAAAAACCACAATCTGTACACGTACCAAAAAACAACACTTCCGACTGCAATAATCAGAGCAACAACAGATTGCATACCGCTTGCTTTATCTTTAACAAATACCAGCACACATCCCGCAAGCACTGAAGTTATCACTAAAAGAATTACCAAGTAGAAAGCTGCAAGGATCGAGCCACCAAAATCAGCGCTTGCATCGCGCGAGTAGAAAGCTTGATAGGACATCACGAGACTTAAAATCAGGGGTACGATTCCGATATATTTTTTCATATTTTTTTCGGCAAATAATTCTTCGGGGATTTTTTGAGCAGACTTAAAAGTTGGGATTTCGTCAGTAATCCTTTTTGCGCGCCAATGTGCTGAACTACATTCATGCTGTTGATCGGCGCCCACTGAGCTGCCTCCACAGGCGACAATCCGTAAATCAAGGCGGCCATAAAACTGCTTGAAGAGGCATCCCCTGCCCCAGTCCGGGAGATCGGCGGCTTGGGATCAGGGTAAATTGGCATGTAGAATGCATCTTTGCCGTCAGAAACATACGAGCCGTCCGGACCGTCAGTGATGAGAATGATTTTCGGACCAAGCTTGTGCAGGCCAGCGAATAAAACCTTTGGGTTGGGATTTTTTATTTTCAGTATTTTTTGCGCTTCCTCGCGGTTCACAAAAAGCACATGGGTCTGACGGTAAACTTTCTTTATTTTTTCCACACCAAGTTTCATCTGGTTTCCAGGATTGAAGCCCATTTTGATTTTTGGATGTTTCACCAGATAGGTTGCTAGTTTTTCGTGAAAGGAAAACAAATTCGGCGGCATGGAGGAAAAATAAACCCATGGCGTGTCCCCGATTTTCTTTACGTCAAAATATTGAAACTCGTTATGTTTGATGAGGATGGTTCGCTCTGCTTGAAAATTTAGGACAAAATGATAATTAGTCTGGGCTTTGGGATTAATCTTTACAAACTCTGTGCTGACCTTTTCTTTGTGGTAGGTATCCAAAATTTGCTTACCAAAAACATCGCCGCCTACAGCAGTAAAAGGCGCGGATTTGAGTCCTAACCTCGCGACACCAACCGCGACATTTGAAGAATTGCCCACAGCCGGGACAACGTCCAGAGTTTCGTAGGGAATTTTGTCAGCAAAAGACATGCAGATCTGGCAGTTCTTTTTGTTGATATCGCAATGGATTGATGCTTCGTGGAGTCTAATAAAAGCATCAATCGTCGTGTCGCCTATGGAAATCAGATCGTATTTTTTAGACACTGTGTAGAGTTGGGGTTAATTTCATATCACGCAAGCTTCGATACATCAGAAAAGTATATATTACAGCGAGCGGTGAAAAAAACAGGGACGCAACTGTCGTGTAGACATCCTCGAGGATTTTTAAACCGGTCATGCTCAAAATCCCTGAAGGGACCGCAAAAACAACGATTGCCACCAAAATGAGCACAATGTACCTGCCCAGTACTGCCCAAAAATTACCTTTCACGTATTCCTTGCTCGCTTGTAAAGCCTCGCTGCCTTTTTTGCCTTCGTTGACCAGAACGTAATTTCCAAAAGAAAACCACACTAGGAAAATAATCCCCGGTATCACCAAAAGAATAAACCCTCCCATTAAAGCCAGTCCGGTTAGTATTGAGATTACAAGAGACGATAAGATCAGACCGGAGCTCTGTTTGTAGGCTTCTCTAAAACTCAATACAGTATCTAAATCTTTTATCGCTACCATTGTGGCCATCTGCGTCCAGATCGATACTACCAAGGTAGCGATCGCCAACACGCCCCCAATCGACGCGATTGCGATTGTTTTCTCGTCCCAGACCGCTGGCATCACAAATCTACCATTAACGTCAACAAACCCTGCGAAACCAATAAACCCGCCGAATAAAGTGCCGACCACAAAGGAAGGTAGTTGAATAAGCACCAAAGGTTTTATTTTTTGTTTGAATATTTCCCAGGCTTGTTTGAAAAGCTCTCCGACTTTTGGCGGTTCCATTTTTGCCTTTCCTTCTCCCTCTCATGAGGGGGAGATTGAGAGGGGGTCATAGCGAATCACTTTGACCTCCCCTAACCCCTCCTCATAAGGAGGGGAAATTAATTGAGATTATTTTCTCTTTAACACTTTCTTCACTGCTTTGATTATAGCACTCTTGCCCATGCCATAATGTTCAATGAGCTCCGCCGGCTGGCCTGACTGCCCAAAACTGTCAGGCATGCCTACCCGCTCCACTGGGACAGGATATTCCTCAGCGAGAACCTCGATGACTGCGCTCCCGGCTCCCCCGTTTATCTGATGTTCCTCGACTGTCACCACTGCGCCGCATTTCCTAGCTGCCGCAGCAATGGTTTTTCGGTCAATCGGCTTGATAGTATGGTTGTTGACTACCTGACAGCTAATCCCTTCTTTATGTAACTCCTCAGCTGCCTGGAGCGCGTTATAAACTAGCATCCCACTGCCAATGATGGCAACATCATCTCCCTCCCGAAAAACCTCTGCCCGGCCGATTTTAAAAGGCGTATCTTCTGTGGTAAAAACCGGACTCTTTTCCCGGCCAAAACGAATGTATGCGGGTCCTTTTATCTCTACCGCCATAGCAATCGTGGCTTTCTGCGCTTCTATTTTGTCACAGGGAACGATTACCACCAGATCGGGCAGGACGCGCGTAATCGCAATATCCTCCAAAGCCTGGTGAGTCGCGCCGTCCGGACCCACTGAAATACCGGCATGCGCTCCTGCGATTTTTACGTTTGCTCCGCTGTAACAAACCGAGACTCGCAACTGATCCCAATTGCGGCCAGGGTTAAACGTCGCATAAGAGGAGACAAACGGAATCTTCCCTGATAGCGCTAGACCCGCGGCAATGCCCATCATATTCTGCTCGGCCACGCCAACCTCGATAAACCGTTTTGGAAATTTTTCCGCGAACCAGCTGGACCTTGTTGACTCTGACAAATCCCCAGTCAATACAACAACGTTCGGGTTGTTTTCCCCAAGCCAAACCAAGCCGAGGCCATACCCATCTCGGGTCGGCAACATATCAATGCCGCCGTGAAAAATTTTTTTTGAAAGTTTTGCCTTTGCGCTAAGCATTTATCTTCTGCTGGCTTTTTTGGGGAGCAGTTTTTTATGATAAGTAAAGCTGCCAAAATCATCGCTTGCTAACGCGGCGGTCTTTGTCCAGACCACAAATCCGGCCATAAACGCAGCAAGAACAATGGTCGTAACCCAGAATTCCGGCGATAGATTTTTTTTCATTGCTTTCATTTTATTTTGATTCACCTCGTTAGAAATCTCTGTGGCTAGAGGTCCTAAAAACGTGAGATGCCGCTAAAGATCTTGCTTAGATTTCTAACGGGGTTAATTGTCAATTAATTATTAATACCCGATTTAATCCAGCCGACAGGCACATCACACGGAGTGGAAAATTCTCGAATCTCTCCAGTTTTGGGATTGCGGGCCTTCGTGACGACCTGTATGCATATCATATCATTTTTAACGCTCTTTGACTGCTCTTTCCTTGCGCGTTCCGCATAGAATAGTCCGACGAGTAAAACCACAGCAAGCAGGGCAGCGCTGATGACCTTTTTGTCATTTTGCGTTATCTGAATACTCATAGGAAGCGATAAAAAATGATGGCAAACAAACCTGCGATTAAATAAACCATCAACATCAGATAAAAACCCCGGTTTTTTCCCTGTTTTTTTGCATGTTCAAAGCCGACCAATGATACTGCCAGCCCCATAATCAAACAAAGCAAGGAAAATCCGACGTACAGCACACAGAGAAATGTGTTGAAAAGCGAGATTGGATCGGAAAGAGAAAATGTGCACTGCGAAACCATGATGAGAAAAAACAGATAGGTAATCGCGAGGCCGGTAGCAAAAACTTTGTACCAGCTCGGGCCGTGGCTGCTCATTTGCTTTTACCTTCCAAAAAAAACGTGATTTTTTCTTTATTTTTGTGATAGGCAAATGATACGGACAATAAAATCACACCGAGCGTTATAAATGAAACGATGCGGTATCCCGTGTCAAGACTTTGCACATCATAAACAAAAACTTTCACTATACTCAGCCCGAATAAGATTATTGCAAGTTTGCGGAAAAACGCGTCGCGCATCATCACCCCATATATCAATACAACAACCGCGTAGGTAATCCACCATATACTGATAGACAGGTTTAAACTATTACCTGAACCAGGGAATTGCTGGAAATACGCCACGATTTCCCAGGTTACTGCAAACCATAAAGCCAAAGCCGAAATTGCTTTGATTTTTTGACCATCCCGGTTCCAGAATCGGGAAACAATCCAACCGCCAACAATATATAAGGCAGAAAGCGAAAACTTTTCATTTAAAAGAAAGGTATACGATTGCATTTCGTATGAATTGGCAAAAGTCTTGATCATGCCGAAAAAGAGCGTTGATACGCCTGCCACGCGCAGCTCTGGTTTGCCGAGAAAAGCCCCGGCAAAGATTCCTGCTATTGCCAATACGAAAATTGAAACATCTGTTCCTGCTCCGTCAAACTGCCAAAAATTAAACATTACGAACAACACAAATGCACTAAAGGCCGCGGTATAACGCGTCACAGGCCAGTTTTGTCTAGCTGCAAAAAGATAGGTAACGAGCGCTACTGCGGCTTCCAAAAAAGAAACAAGAGCTAGGCGATGATGGAAATTGCCATAAAGCAGGGTAAACACAGCAATCACAAAATAAATCGCGCTCAACACCATAAACATACCCTGCTTGTCGTCCGCACTTTTTTGCAGGGGTTGTTCGGTTTCATGGAGCCGCAGGAGAAGCATAGTGATCACCCAGAATAGGGCGAGAGTGGTTAGCAAAAATACTACGCTTTCCAGGGTGTTATCGGAATTGGAAAATCTCAAAACCCAAACCAAAAAATTCAAACCCGTGCCGATAAACGCCACGTACAAAAGCTCGAACCAGTATTTTTTTACCAGAACAGTAAGTATTCCCATATTGAGAATCGTCATGTAAAAAAAAAGTTGGATCTGCTGGTCTCTGCCAGAATAAAGCAAGAGCGGCGAGGCGTAGCTGCCAATAGTAGAAAGAAGGGCGAGCGGCAGGCTCTGATAACGATACGCTAAAAACGCAGCCACCAGGGTGATCAGAATCGCAAGCCCGAAAGCTGCGCCATGTGAAACAAGCCCGTAAAACTGGTAAGCCGCGGTAACGCTGAAATATAAAATGCCAATTCCGCCGCCGGAAAGGCTGAGCGCGTAATCTCGATATTTTGATTTCCATATCTCGCCGAGGATGATGAGGAGCACACCTACTGAAACACCAATCATGACGCGCATAAGCTCATTGATCCAGCCTTGGTCAATCGCGTATTTCAAAAAAAAGCCCACGCCAAAGAGCAAGGCCACTACCCCGATCCTTGTCAGCCAATTGGTGGCAATCTCCTCCTCCGCACGCTTTTCTGTTTGCGGCTTTGGAGCAGCGGCTTCCTGCTTAGACATCGGCTGCGTGACCGGCGCCTGTGGGATAGAAGGTGCTATAGACGCGGATGCTCCTTGTTTTGTCTGCGCGGGAGACCTTTCCTTTTCCAAATCGCTTAACCGGCCGCTAAGCCGCGCGATCCACATCAAACAAAAAATTACCAAAAATAAAACTAATACAGTCATTTATTCGTGCTCGGATTTAATTTTTCCGCCCAAAGTGCGCAGTTGTTTTAGCGCCTCGCCAGCCTGATCTTTATTCGGCGGATTTCCATGCCATTTATAATCCTGCTCCATAAAATCCACGCCCTTGCCCGGTACTGTGTGAGCGATAATCAAAACCGGACGCTCGTAAATACCATAAGCCTGGTTACAAGCTTCCACCACCTGACGAATGTTATTGCCATCAATTTCAATGACATGCCAGTTGAAGGCTTCGTATTTGGCACGCAGAGGCTCGAGCGGCATAACATCCTCAGTAAAGCCATCGATCTGAATGCTATTGCGATCCATAATCGCGGTGAGGTTGTCCAGGCGGTTTTTGCCGGCAAACATCACAGCTTCCCAGATCTGCCCTTCCTGCTGTTCCCCATCAGACATGATGCAGTAAATCTGGCGCTTCTTGCCGTCCATTTTGGCAGCAAGTGCCATACCAATCGCCTGCGACAGCCCCTGTCCCAAAGGGCCAGAAGAATTTTCCACGCCAGGAGTCACAAGGTTATGCGGGTGCCCGTGAAGGCGCGTACCAAACCGGCGAAGTGTTTTCCGGAACTCATCACGCGAAAAATATCCTGCATTGGCCAAAGCAGCGTACAGCACAGGGTTAATGTGCCCGCACGATAGCGTTAGCCGGTCGCGATCCTCCCATTTCGGCTGTTTGGGACGGATATTTAAAACGTGAAAATATAACGCGGTAAAAACATCAGCCATACCCAAAGGTCCCGCAGAATGACCAGATTTGGCATTCAGAAGCGCGACAATAATATCCTCGCGAATCTGGTTCGCGATCTTTTCAAGCTTTTTTATTTTCTTTTCGTGTATGTCTTCGCCGATCATATTATTCCAACGGTTGATAATATAGATTTAAATTGATCCAGGATTGTGTCTTCATCAACTTCATTAACTGTTCCCGTCTCATAATTTGCAATGTTGCCTACGCGTATATCCAAGGAAATTTCAAAACAATTGCTATTGTAAAGCCGATAAATATACTGGGTAACTTTTGTACCAGCTGCTGCACCAGTTATCGTTGCCTTATAAAACTCATATTCAACAGTTTCTGTTTCTGTCATTTTTGAAATTTTGTCGACGTTGCGATACAGTTTACAATCTTCTGCGGTCAAATACCCATCATAGCGGGCCATGCTGATTGAAGCGCTGGAAAGATTTGTTCCTTTTTGATCGGGAAACAAAATTGTTCCCATGACAATGCCGTCATTTGGAAAAAAATTATTATGATAAGTACCTGAATCATCGGCATCAATAAAACGAAAATCTGTAGGGTACCGTATCTCAAACTGATCTTCATAGTAGTACTCATTCCAATTCGAAGCATTCACCTTCGGGGTCTGTTTAATAAATTTAAAAGTAGAGAAAAAAAGATTGAGGGTTGACTCGTCAATGTTTTGAATCATACTAAATCTGAACATCTTGCCATCGTAAAAAGTAATCGCTAGTCTCTCTCCAAACCAGTACAGCTTCTGTCCATCAATAGTGGACTCTCGAGTTATCTCGTTAAAATAGAAAAACTCGGGGTGCTTGGCTCTATAATCTTCGATTGTTTTTACCGTCTCGCTATCAACGTCAACATTAATTTGTTGTATCGTTTCAAGAGACAATTCAAGGAGATTAGGCGAAAATCCTGCAGTTCGCAAGCCAACTTCGCACGAGCTTACGCTTGCTTCAGGAGCGCCAACTCTCCATACTTTCCAATTCGGAGGATATTTTACCTCAAAACCGTAAGCCTCATTCTTGCATATGTTCCACCCTGCAGTTTCACTTTGAGAACCTATTCTCTTGACCTCACTCCACGGCCCGTCAAAATCAAACGGCCAGGCTTCCTGAGATTTGGCCCAGAGCAGATAACCAGTCGTAGCTGCGATTGTAGCAATGATCACCAAAGCCACCCAGGAGGTGATGTGGTGATGCGGTTTTACCTCACTAGGCCCCTCCTTGGAAAGTAGAGGAACCTCAGGAGGAGGTGGGGTTATGATCACAGGGTTTTGTGTTTGAATTGGTGTTTGTGTTTCCATTTTTTTATCTGTCATTCTGAAGCGTAATCGCCGAAGAAACTCATGATCCTTCGCAAGTACCTCAGGATGACATGCTCCTATTTAATCTTTTCCAATAGTTCATAAATTGTTTGTTTCGGATCGAGATTCTTCCAGATGCCGCTACCTACCACGATGCGGTCCGCGCCGTGCGCGCGAACGGCTTCAATATTGGCTTTGCTCACGCCGCCATCTATTTGTATTATGGCATTCGGATAGCTTTTTCGCAAAACAGAACACCTATCAAGGCTCTGCGGTAAAAAAGGCTTGCCCTGGAACCCGGGATACACGCTCATAATAAACGCGACGTCAATTTCCGGAATCAAACTTTTAAATATTTCCACATCTGTCTCCGGGTTCACCACCACGCCAACCTTTATTTTCATGGTGTGAAGATTACTCACTGCATTGAGGAGCTCAGTAAATCCGATGAAACTTTCGAAATGAATGTCAGCGGCAGATGCTCCCAGATGTTCAAGGTCATGAAAATAATCCTGCGGACTCACGACCATCATGTGCGCGTCAATCGCAAGGCGGGTTTTAATGCCAAAAAGATCTTTTGGCAAAACCGTGTCATTCGGCACAAACAGCCCGTCTTCAAAATCAATATGAACCTCGGTGATCTCGGGGATCTGTTCCAGGAAGCGGATTTTTTCCTCCACCTCACTTACTTCTTTAGATAGAATTGCAGGAATTAATTGAGCCATGATGAATTTCTAATTGACCTAATTTCTAAATAATAACTAGTGTTTAATGCTTGGGAAATTGGAATTTGGGTCATTATTTAGGTCAATTAGAAATTAGAGTAATTAGAAATTGTTAATTTCCCTTCTCTATTTCCTCAATCTGTGCGATGCGGCGCTTGTAACGGTCCTCACCACGAAACGAGGTATTTAGAAAAGCACGCGCAATTTGCTTGGTATCATCAACGGTAATATCATCAGCGGCCAAACAGAGAACATTGACATTGTCATCCGCACGCGCGGATCTTGCCACCTCTTCTGTCCAGGCGCTGCCTGCGCGGATGCCTTTGAATTTGTTGGCCGCAATACACACGCCCACGCCTGAACCACACAGCAAAATGCCGCGGTTGTTTGGATCCTCGGAAACTTTCTTGGCTACCTTTTGCGCGATTACCGGATAGTCCACGGATTTTTCCGAATTGGTGCCAATGTCCGTTACTTGGTAACCCTGCTCATCCAGAAACGCTTTTAATTTTTCTTTGTGTTTGAACCCCCTGTGATCTGCCCCTAAATAAACCATATTTTACTCCTTTGCAAACGATTTAATAATTTTTAGAAATTGTATAGCATCAAGGCTTGCGCCGCCCACGAGCGCTCCTTCGATGACTCGAAATCTGGAAAGCGTATCAACATTCTCGCCCGTAACACTCGCTCCATAGATGACCCGCGCTTCCGGGTATTTATCTTTAATAAATTCGATAACGCTGGCAGAGCGCTCGGCAGCCACAGGCTTTGCGGTGCCTAAGCCCCGGCTGATAGTCCAAGCCGGCTCATAAGCAATCGTCAAACCTCCGCGCTCAAAATTTACGCCTTTGAGCGCAGCTTGCAACTGTTTGGTTAGAAGTTTTTTTTCCGCAGTGAACATGGTTTTTTGGGTAGTGCCGTAACCTACGCACAAAATCGGATGAAGCTTGTGTGCGTGCGCCATTTTCAATTTATTACTGATGAATTCATCGTCTTCGCCAAGCGCTCTGCGCTCCGAATGACCGACGATTACATATTTTATTCCCAGATGTTTGAGCTGGAGTGCAGAAATTTCCCCGGTATGCGGTCCTTTCTCGTGCTCGCTCATGTTTTGCGCGCCAAGTTTCACGTGATGGACCGTGTGCTTCAGCGCAGTCAGAAATACGAACGGCACGCATAGCGCAATTTCCACCTTGTGGCTCTCATGCATGCTGCCATGCTCCATCTGCGAAGCAAGACGCCTTGCTTCTTCCATGGTCTGCGGATTCATTTTCCAATTTGCGGCGATTAAACGCATTGTATTCAATTAATGAAAAAACTTCGCGGCTTTTTCCGGAGGCATGGGGTTGACGTACACCTCTGTGCCAAGCTCAAAGCCCGCCCAGACATTTACGCGCGGCAAAACAACAATATGCCAATGATAGCATTCCTGATCAGAAAATGTACGCCGTCCCGAGCTGAGCCTGGTAGGTAAAGTGTGGATGTAATAATTATACGCAGGATTTTTCATGCGTTCATAAAGCCGCCCAAATACGTCTTTCATGACCCACGCCAAGGCTTTTCGTTCTGAAATGGTGATCTTGCTGAAAGACGAGCGGTGAATTTTCGGCAGAATGTGAATCTCAAAAGGCATTTTTGAAGCGTACGGGGCGACTACTAAAAAATCCGGGGTATCAAAAATCACCCGCGACCCTTCCTTCATTTCGAACATGATCATCTCGCAATAAACGCAAGCGTTATTTACTTCAAAAAAATCCCGCGTTCCGGAAATCTCCCCGGAGATGCGGTGGGGGAAAAACGGAATCGCAAAAATCTGAGAATGCGGATGCACAACCGAAGCGCCGGCCTGCATACCGTGATTTTGAATGATGTGAATATACTGCACCTCATCATGAAGCGCAAGGTCATGATAACGGTCAATGTACGCTCGCAGGGTTGTGTCTATGAGTTCTATATCTTGCTGGGCAACGGGCTGATTATGATACCTGGAAATAACCACTTCGTGATCGCCGATTCCCGGTCGGGAGATATAAAAATCCTCAGTACGTTTGCCGATTATATGGCCGACTGCTTCATATTTGTTAGGAACGACACGAACCTGCCAATCACCGGTCTCCGGATAGCGCACTATTTCCTGGCCTGTCTTTTCCTCATTACCAGGACAAAACGCACATTCTTTGGAAATTTCCGGCATTTCGATGGGGCTTGCTGCCAGCTGTTTGAAATCCGTAGGTCGTTTATCCCGGCCTTGTGCGATCAAAACCCAATTTTTTGTGACGATATCTTGGCGAAATTCACTCATCTTATTTTTTCCAAATATCTTTCCAGCATTTTTTGCGCCACCAAACTGTCAATTAATTCTTTATTTGTTTCTGTTCTTCTTATTTCCTGAGTAGTCAGTCTTTCGTCAATAAGTCTCACCGGTAAATTGATTGTTTCTTTCAGCCAAGCTCCAAACTCGCGCACTTTTTTCGTTGATTCAGTTTCCTGGCCGGAGAGGCCCAATGGCAACCCGAGCAAAATTTCTTCCACTTCATTTTCTTTGACGAATTCATTTAATTTTTCTTTTTCAGCATTTAAAATATAAGGTTTGGGGATGCTTATGGTTTTTGTTTCATCGGTAACTGCGATCCCTATTCTTTTCGTGCCGTAATCTAAAGCTAATATCCTGCCCAAGTTATAAGTTATCAATTATTAGTTATAAGTTTCTTAAAACTACTCAGCATCTCCCAAAATTACTGCCACAGACATTTCCCTGGCTTCTCTTCTGATTTTCAGAGTCGCTCTGTCTCCCGGATTGTAGTCCCTCATAATCTCGGAAAGCGTATTGTCTGCGGTAATTTTCTGAGCATCAACCTCTAAAATGATATCTCTTTCCCTGAGGCCTGATTTGTCCGCCGGGCTGTCCGGCACGACCCCGGGCTGGCGTGGGTTTTGCCCGCGAAGGATAAGCGCTCCATAATCTACCGACAGATTTTCTTCGCGAGCCACAGATTCAGTCACAATGACATACCGTACGCCAAGAAACGCCCGGCGCACTTTTCCAAACTGCTTGATATCATCCACAGCTTTTTTCACTTGGTTTATGGGAATCGCAAAACCAATAAGCTGCCCTTGCATGCTGACCGCCGAGTTCACCCCAATGACATTGCCATCCATATCTGCAAGCGGCCCTCCGGAATTGCCTGGATTGATGGCCGCGTCAGTCTGGATGACCTCCAAGAGATTCTCTGTCTGCGCGCCGCCGCCCGCTGTAATATTGCGACCGATTCCCGAAACCACGCCTGAGGTAACGGTATTCTGAAACTCGCCGAGCGCATTTCCTATGGCCACCACTCCTTGCCCGAGTTTGAGTTTGTCTGAATCGCCAAAGGTCACAACCGGCAAATTTTTTACCTCAATCTTGACTACTGCCACATCGTTAACGGGATCGGTCGCGACCACGCGGGCTGGATATTTTTTGTTATCGTTGGTTACAACTGTGTATTCTGCTTCTGTATCGGAAACCACATGCTTGTTGGTCACGATCATCCCGTCTGCAGTAATAATAAATCCACTGCCAGCGCCGATCTGTTGTTCCTGAATTTCGCCCGATGGCGCCCGAAAAAATCCGAACGGAGAGCCGAACTGTTCAAACTCGGGCAAATCCTTGCTGATAACTATCGAAACCACGCTCGGGTTCACCTTTTCTACCGCGCTGATAATCGCTGATTGCTCGTCAATTACTACCTGCTTGCGCTCGACAGACTGGCCTGGCATCTGGTGAAGAATATTCTGCTGGTACCACGGGGCCAAATAGAGCGAGCCGATAACCCCACCTGCAAAACCCGCAACTATACCGATCAAGGCCGTGAGTTGTCTTGGATTAATGGGTTTTTTTATTGGGTTTTCCGACGGTTTTGTTTCGTTTTCTATCATAACAAGTAAAATAAACTATAACACAAAACTCAAAAAACTCAAAAAAATGGAGATGCTCGGGAATCAGATTCCACCATGTACCGCGCAACGACGAATCTCGCTGGTTTGGCGTGCGCGCAATGTCAAAATCTGACTACCTTTTTACGCAAGAATTAAACGCCTTTGCCTGTTCGTTGTACTGTTCGATTAAATTTTTGGTCATTTCCAAAAGAGAATTATATTTCTCCGCCAGATCGTTGTACTCTTTGACTTTTTGATTGTATTCGTCCCTGCGGCGCGGCGACCATCCACTCGCTTCAATTTCGTTTTTCAACTCTACGAGCTGTGTCTGTATTTCTTTTAAGGTTTTTTCGTTATTATCGATTCTGGTTTTTAGGTCAGAGTTTGGTGTTGGGCAAGCCGATTTGGATAAACCAAAAATCTGCACCGCCAGCCATGTGCTCTTTCCTTCAAAAATTCCTTTGGATGCCGCCACCCCAATCTCTTGAAATTTTTTATCTAAAATGTTTGCTCGGTGTCCTGGGGAATCCATCCAAGCCTGGACAAGAACCTGGTCATTTTCAAAATTACCAAGCGCGAGGTTCTCGCCTATGGCAATGTATTCATAACCAACAAATGTCGCCAAATCCGAAGCTTGTTTGCCTTCCGGCGAAACATGGGCAAAATACTGGCCAGCAAACATATCCTGAACCTTTTTGCTGGCAGCTTCATTGAGTTTTGTATTTCCCAGCAATATCGCCAAACCGTTTTCCTGGCGATGGTCATTCGTGTGTTTTATGATCCCGGCGCGTGTGAGAAAAGCGGCTGGGGAATCTCCACCAGCGCGCAAAGGATCAGACGTGGAAATCCGTTTTTCCAGATCATCTATCCGAGCGCCAAGATATTCCACCTTGGGCAAAGTGAAACGGTCCTTGAGGGTAAAACCAACTAGGATAAAGACTAGTATCACGAAAAGTTTGAAGTGCTTCACTCTGTTAAAAATCCTGTAATCTTAGTTAATTAGAAGCCTCATTTCCTCCTCCCGTTAGCAACTTTAGATTCCATACGTGGCTCATATATTAAACCACTCAACCTTTCAAGAGCTTGGCAAATTTTCCTCGAAGTTTGGCGAGTTTCGGGTTAATGACAATCTGACAGTACGGCTTGTCTGAGTTTTGAGCGTAATAATCCCGGTGGTAATCCTCCGCTGGATAAAATTTTCCCAACTGCTCGATTTGGGTGATTATAGGTGCTCCGTGTTCGTTTGCAGCATTCAATTCAGCGATGAATTTTTCAATCTCCCGTTTCTGCTCTGGGTCCTCATAAAAAATAACTGACCGGTACTGGGATCCAATGTCATCACCTTGGCGATCCAGGGTTGTAGGGTCATGCGAAGAAAAAAATACTGTCAGTAAATCCCGAAATGACACCAGCGAAGGGTCGTAATCGACCTTTGCCACCTCAACATGGCCGGTGCTACCTGTGGAAATTTGTTCATAAGTCGGATTTGCTGACTGCCCGCCCGAGTACCCCGGCAATACAGATGAAACGCCTTTGAGCATTTTAAAAACCGCCTCGGTACACCAAAAACACCCGCCGCCAAAGGCAATGGTTTTTATCATAGTTTCCCCAGCTGCCAAGTTTTAATTGCCTCAATCGGATGGATAAGCATGATGATATTTACAGCTAAACTGTCTCGGATTAAAAACAAAAGTGCTAGATCGAGAAGGATCGAGCAGATAACAGATACCTTCACTGGCAGCTTGGCGGCCGCTATGAAACCAATCATCATGGCAATAATATCGCCAACCGAGTTGAACACGCTATCTCCGTAATAGTCATAAGAAAATGTCTGTTCGCGGTAACGATTGATGATAAAATCCGTATTTTCCAGAATCTCCCATACCCCTTCAACGGCTACGGCAAGGACTAGGCGCTGCCCGACAGACAAACGCCTGCCAAACGCTATCCAGATGAACAAATATAAAATAGTGCCGTGCAATATGTGCGTCACGGTATAGGGATCAGCAAACTGCTGGGACTGCTGGTTGGAGGTTACGTCGCTCGACCAGATGCTGATAACCCCGCATTTACAAAACGGAATCCGTCCCATAGCCAACAGAATCACTGCGGCCGCGATGATTATCAGCAGAGAAACGAGGAGATATTTTCTGGTCATGATTTCGGTTCAGACGGTGTTTGCCCGCCTCGCTGAGACGAGTCGAGGCCGGAAGCCGTATCCTGGTCCATGCGGCCGTAGTGCTTGCCATCCCTACAATCGCACGCGGTGAGAGGCTGACCATGTTTGGGGCTGATTATGGCCTGACAAGTTCCAGGGACGTCTGATTCCCCGTGGCACCCGCCAGTACAAATGTAATACATCATAAGTTAATCTTATATAAAATAACTCCCTATGCCAATACTAAAACTCCCTTGACTCCCCCTTCTCCTTACCCTGCACTGTTCTTCCAGGTCGCCCGGGGAAGATAAAAGCCCCGGGGATTCGTAACCGGCCTGCCCATACCAGGGTAGCGGCTTAAATGACGCTATTCTCGAAGCTTTAAGTTTGTGGGAAAACCCCGTAAATCTCCAAGCTGAGCTTGGAAGCCCCTAAAATGAGCAAGGAGGAGCAATAGAAGAGAGATGGCCAAAACCACTACTCTCTATTCTCTTTTCTAAAGTTGGGACACCCTCTCCTTGATTTTTCTCTTTCTTTAGCCCAAATTCCCCTTGAACCTCAACCGCTCAATTTCTCAAAATCCGTTCCTGAATATGATTTCAGCGAACGGATTCATTTTGTCAGAGTGAGCCCAGGAATGGCGGTATGGTACGTAAGAAATCTTGTCAGAGAGGGCTCGGCGAAACGCATACAGTTCGTTTTGCACCACACTGCGCAATTTCATGTTTTGTCCGGCGTATCAAAACGTCCTGGCAAAAGACTAATTTAATTTATGCTCAACCTATTTATTTTTAAACAAGAGGTTAACATATCTTTGGTGATAATTTTGGTATCGGATGAATTAGCCTTCAGCGTAAATTACGGCTTTGCCTAGAGAAATGGCATCTAAAATCGCAGGAATGATGTCCGTGTCCGTGGAGATTACGAAACACTTTTGACGAAACAACCTCTTTAAGCTAAGCTTGGGAATTAAAGGGCAAAATAACTGGCACGACTACTAAAAACGGAGGATTAAACATGGAGCTGAATCGGAAACTGCCTAATGTTGGTATGGTGATTACCTACCCGGGGAACCCCGGCTACGTGATACCTTGCGAAAAGATGTCTTTTGGAGAAGAGTATTTTACAAAACTCTTTGTTGAGAACGGTGTCTGGAGGGCGCCGAGAGACAAACGCGAACTGCTAAATACCAAGGGCTCGGGGCTGGTCTGCGTGATGACTCATCCCACAACTACAGATAAGCCTTCGATCTCTATTTCACGGCATGTTAGTCCCACAAAAGTCCGCGTACAGCCTTCCAAACGGCCCGCAGAGAGGACATGAACGAACAGCTTCCAGAGGAGAGAAATAAATTCTCACACACAATCCAAAGAAGGCGGCCTCCACGAGCTCGCCTTCTTTTTTTGCCGCTTTTTTTTTGAGAAGCGTAGCAGTAGAAAAGACATGCCTTTCTACTGCTTTCCAATATGGTCGAGGTCTAACGCTCATTTTGCCTCACAAATTGTTCGGCAATCTGAGCGGCAACATGAGGTGGAACTTGGATAGTGAAACTTACTGAAACAGGTTTCGCAATCTGCGCTTGGGCGTTCTGTTTCTGAAGAGACTTGCCAAACTGAATGCCAACAAACACAGAAAGGACGAACAGGGCAACCCGTAAAAACTGCCAAGATATATCTCGACGCATAGTTGGGACCTCCTTCTCAAATGTGGACTTTGTACCCATAGAATAACATTACCGGAGACTGTCTGAAAGGGGTTTATTTTGCTGTCAAGACCTTATGACCTGCTGTTGTAACTGCCACTGTATGTTCAAAATGCGCTGAAGGACTACCGTCAGCTGTGACCACTGTCCAACCATCGTCCAAAAAAGTAATGCGCCAATCCCCTCTCGTAAACATTGGCTCGATGGCAATGACCATACCGGGCATTAGTTCTTCAAGCGTACCTGCACGGCCATAGTTTGGCACATCTGGTTTTTCATGCAATTCATGTCCCACACCGTGCCCGATGAGATCCCGAATCACGGCAAATCCCGCTTTTTTTGCACACGATTGAATCGCATGTGCTATGTCCCCGATTTTATTTCCAGGCCTTACCTGGGCAATTCCTGCCTCTAACGCTTCACGTGTGACCCGCAGTAATTTTTCATTCTCCTTGCTCGCTTTACCAACAGCCACTGATAGCGCCGAATCTGTATATAGTTCTTTATGAATTATTCCAAGATCAAGCCCTATTATTTGCCCTTCCTTTAAAATTTTCTTATGGCTAGGTATCCCATGTACAACCTCGTGATCTACTGAAGAGCAAAGCACGGCAGGGTATTTAGGCCCCTGGTTGCCCATCCGATAACCTTCGAAAGCCGGCTTTACCCCGAATTTTTTCATTTCCTCGCGGGCAAGATGATCCAAATCCAGAGTCGATACGCCCGGTTTTACAGCCGCGGCCACTGTATGTAAAATATCGGCGAGGATTTTGCCGCCTTCAGCGAGCAGCTCAATTTCTTTCGCGGTTTTAATTATCGCCACAATATTTATTTATGATTCCTTTCAATCTTTGAGTCGCCGACTCGACAGTACCTAGACCGCTTACTCTTCGTAATACCCCCTGTTTCTGCCAAAATCTCACGGTCTTGGAATACACCAGCCGGTAATATTTGATACGGTTTCGGAGGGCTTGCGGCGTATCGTCTGCACGGCCCTGGTGTTTGAGGCGCCCCGCGGTGCGTCGAAAACTTTCTTTATGAGAAAGGTTCAGATAAATTACTAAGACTCTGCGCTTCTGCTTTCGCAACAAATCTCGGATGAGCCTTGCCTCAGCCGGCATCTTTCCGCCGTCCACGAGCACGCCTTGATTAGTTTTGAGTTTTGAAATTTGAGATTTGAGATAGCTCTGCACCGCATCCGAGGGCGCCAGCACTCCTTTGTTGATTCGAGTAAAGCTGGAGTTTTTGCGAGCCATTTTGCGGGAAAAATCGCCCACTCCGATATATTTCAGCTTGTATGTTTTTGCTAAAATCTTGGCCTGCGTGCCCTTGCCTGCCGCAATGTCGCCTAAAAGCACTAAAGTAATTGAGTTTTTATTTTTCATTTAGTTTCGACAATATTTCCTCATTGACCTGCTCGATTGACGGCGCGCCGTCTATGCGGATCACTCGATTCTGCTTGTCCATTTCTTCAATCATAGGCTTTGTCAGGCTATTAAACAATTCCAAACGTTTATGGATAGTGTCATCTGTATCGTCAAGCCGCTTGCGGAGCATCATTCTTTTGATCGATTCCTCTTCCGAGAGATGAATATAGAGAATAAGATAATCGCCCCGTTCGGTTTCCGGCCAGAATTTTTTAAATTCTTCGTACTGCTCAAGGTTGCGCGGGTAGCTTTCGAGGATCACGCCTTGATCTCTGGGCAGTGCATGCAATTTTTCCTTTATCACCTGGGAGATAACCTCGGATCGCATGTGGCGCCCTTCGACATTAATCGTTTGGTGCACTTCTCGCCCTAGCAGTGTGTCGGTTTTGGCAATCTCGCGCAGTAAATCACCAGAACCCAGAAATGCCAAATTGAATCGCTTGGCCAGCATCTGCGCCTGCGTTCCCTTGCCTGATCCTTGCGGTCCGAGAATTATTAAATTTAAAGGCTTGTCCATGCGTACAATTATACCGTGAAAAAACAAACACCTCAACCGTGGTTAAGATGTTGACGGTCAAATTCAAATTGGCGTAGAATGTGTCATTCGCGCCGTCTGATGACTATTGAAAATGAAAAGCTTCCCGGGGGCTAGCTGAAAGCAACCTCATTGGCCTTGCGACTAACTTCTTATACTAATTTAACCCGCCAAACATGGTTGGCGGGTTTGTTATCGGTTATTTGTTGGCGCTTGGCCTAGAACCCCTCGTAATCGCGCATGACGAGCTGGGATTCGATTTGTTTGACAGTTTCGATTACAACCGCGACCACGATGAGCAAGGAAGTTCCGCCCAGGGTCAGGGCTTGGCTCTTGGTCACAACCTGCATCAGAAACGGCAGGACAGCTATAAGTCCCAAAAAAATTGCTCCCGCCAGAGTAATGCGATTCAAAACCCGGTACAAAAACGCGGCAGTCTGCTGTCCGGGACGCAATCCCGGGATAAACCCGCCCTGTTTTTGAATATTTTCTGAAATATCCTGAGGGTTAAAAATAACCGCAGTATAAAAATAGGTAAAAGCAATGACCAATACAAAATATGCGATGCCGTAAAAAGTCTGGTTTTGAAAAAGCGCGGTAATTTTCTGGGCAAAATCCGCGATCGCCGGAGTCTTGGCGTTAACCAAAAAATTGGCGATCACTCCCGGAAACAGCAAAACAGAAATCGCAAAAATTATAGGGATAACGCCCGCAGTATTGAGTCGGATCGGCAGATGCGTATCAACGCCCCCATAAAGCTTGTTGCCGCGCACGCGTTTGGCGTACGAAATCGGAATATTGCGCGTGGCTTCTGTCATCACCACCACAGCCAGAATCACGACCGCGCTAATCAACACAAAACCGATTATTGTAGGGAGTAGAGAAGGGTTGAAGGTCAAAGCAGTCTGAGAAATAAATGTCGGAACTTGTGCAACTATACCTGCGAAAATTATCAGTGACAGTCCGTTGCCAATGCCATATTCGGTAATAAGCTCGCCGATCCACATCAGGATCATGGTACCGGCAGTAATGGAGACAAGAATCACTGCCCAGTCAATCGGCGTTAAAAGGCCCAGAACTCTCGGCCCACCGCCCGCGCCTCTAGCAATGAGCGAAATCGTGCCGAAGCCCTGGAGAATAGCCAAAGGCACTGCAAGATAACGCGTGTACTGGTTAACCTTGGCGCGGCCCTGTTCTCCTTCCTTTTGCAGTTCTGCCAGTGACGGCACAATGATGGCCAAAAGCTGCATTATGATCGAGGCGGTAATGTAGGGCCCCACGCCAAGCATGGCAATGGAAAAATTGGAAAGACCGCCGCCGGAAAAAATATCCAAAAGCCCAAAAAGCTGGTTTTGCGCAAAAAACTGCTGAAGAGCGCCCGCGTTGACCCCGGGAATCGGGATCGCGGCTAGCACCCTGGTCGCGGCGAGTAAAAATAGAACCATAAGGATCTTTTTCCTCAGGTCAGCCAGTCGCCAGATTTGAAAAAACTTTTTGATCATTAGTATTCTACTATTTGATTGTTCCGCCAGCCTTAGTTATCGCGGCTTTTGCAGATTCAGAAAAGCGTACGCCTTCGAACTGAAAACGCCGCGTTAATTCCGTCTTGCCCAATATTTTGATTGGTTTTCCAGCAGATCGGATGAGTCCTTTGCTTTCAAGAGTTTTAGGGGAAACGAGCGCTCCGTCCGCAAACGCTTTAGCCAGCAAGGCCAAATCCACAGTCTGGGATTTACTATGCATTGAGCGGAAGCCTTTGATTTTCGGCATCTGCCGGATCATTGGCTGACGACCGCCTTCAAAACCAGGCTTGATATTGCCGCCTGTGCGGGCCTTCTGCCCCTTGATACCGCGTCCAGAATATGCACCGCGTCCGCTGCCGAGTCCCCGCCCGCGCCGCACCTGTTTAGGTTTTTTTATTTTCGGCTTGAGGTTTGAAAGATTGAACATAGCTTTAAAATTATGAGGTAAGAATTAAGAATTAAGGCTTTGCCCTTGATTCGTAATTTCAGATTCCTTATTCTTAAATGTCTTTAATGCCTCGAATGTAGCTCTCACGTTGCTAACCTTGTTAGATGCACCTAACATCTTACTCGAGATATTCTTGATTCCCGCGAGATTCACAACAGCACGAACCGGGCCGCCGGCAGTAATACCTGATCCGGTCCTTGCAGGTTTTAGGAACACTACTGCGGCTTTATATTTGAGCTTCACCGCATGCGGGATCGTGCCTTCTTTGATTAGCACCCGCACCATGGTTTTTTTGGCTTGCGAGGTAGCTTTGGCGACCGCCTCCGCAACATCCGTGCCTTTTTTCAGGCCAATGCCAACTCGGCCATTGCGGTCTCCGATTACAACCAACGCGCGAAAACGCATGCGCTTGCCACCGGCAACTACGCGAGTAACACGTTTAATCTCTACTACCTTGGTTTCGAATTCCCTCTTGACAAATTCTCTGCCGTCTCGTTTTTGATCTCTTGGTCTCATGTTTAAAATTTTAATCCTGAACCGCGAAGCGCTTCTGCAATTTTTGTAATCCGCCCATGATATTGATAGCCGCCTCTATCAAATACTATCTCTTTTATTCCCAAGGAGTCGGCCTTATCGGAAAGAGCTTTGGCGACATCCTTGCTCTTGAGCGTGGAGGCTGAGGCAAGCGTTTTACTGGCCGCGTCATCGATAAGCTGAAGATGCAAATGCTTATTGCTTCGAAAAACCGCCAAGCGCGGACGAGAAGCAGTACCGTGAACCTTTGCTCGGATCCTTCTGTGTCTTGTTATTCTCTTGTTGCGTTTATTATTCATAATATCTTTGCAATCGGCGACGAGCGATGAGCGACTGTTTTTCTGATCGCTGATAGCTTATCGCTATTCGCTCTCTATCCTCCGACTGCTTTAACAACTTTTCCTGCCTTGCGGCGGATCACTTCGTCGGAATATTTAATCCCCTTGCCCTTATACGGTTCTGGTTTACGCTTGCTGCGGATGAGTGCCGAAAACTCACCGACCAGTTGCTTATCAATGCCCCCCACAGTGATTGTATTTTTTTCAACCTTAACCTCCAGTCCTTTCGGCACTGAAAGCTCTATCGGATGGGAATATCCAAGGTTCAATGTGAGTTTGTCAGCAGTAGCCTGCGCCTTGTACCCCACGCCGACAATTTCCAGCTTTTTCCCAAAACCGGCGGTCACCCCAACGAGCGCGTTGTTGAGAAGAGAACGAAACGTACCCCACAAAGCTTTTTGACGACGGTCATCGGGGTTTTTAACGCTGACCTGAAGCTGTGAATCTGCGAGTACGGCCTTTACTTTGGGATGCACCACGACGCTAAGCTCTCCTTTTGGACCCTTGAAAGACACGATTTGATCGCTCACAGTGGTCTGCACGCTGTCTGGAATAACTATTATTTTTTTGCCAATTTTGGACATATTTGTAGGTGGTGGAGATGTAGCTAGTTAACAATTTTTACTGTCTACTGGCTACGAACTACTATCTTACCATATCTGGCAGATTAATTCGCCGCCGAGTTTTTCTTTACGCGCCTGGTCAGAGGTCATCAGTCCCTTTGAGGTCGAAACAATGGTCGCACCACTTCCCAAGGTCACGCGCGGGATTTTTGTCACCTTAGAATAAATCCGCTGGCCAGGCTTGGAAAGCCTTGTGATTCCGGAGATTGTCGGCATACCTGTTTCGTCATAGCGCAGCCCGATGCGCAATACTTTCATCTTGCCTTCCTGGTCATCGGCAACCTTTCCAATCCATCCGCTTCTCTGTAAAACCTGGGCCAGATTGAATTTCAGCTTCGAATACGGAAGCACCACCTCTGTTTTTTTCACAGCAAGGGCATTTCGTATTCTTGTTAGCATATCTGATATTGGATCCATATTTTTTACCAGCTTGATTTAATAATACCGGGAATTTCCCCTTTGCTTGCCAATTCGCGAAAACAAATTCTGCAAATGTCAAAATCACGCATATAACCGCGGTGCCGGCCGCAGCGGTTGCAACGCCTGACTAGCCTAGTGGAGAACTTTGGCTTTCTTTTCGATTTTGCGATCTGTGATTTAGTAGCCATACTATTTTTGAGTTACTGAATCGTTAAATGGAAAGCCAAATTTTTTAAGAAGGGCAAAACCTTGGGCGTTACTCTTGGCGGTCGTGACGATCGTTATCTCGAGACCAAAACTCGCTTCTGCTGTTTCTCCAGCTTCCGGGAATACCAGCACTTCTTTTATTCCGCAGTTATAATTGCCTCGCCCGTCAAAACCTTTAGGTGACAATCCCCGAAAATCTCGCGTACGAGGCATTACTACGTTAATAAATTTATCCAAAAAGTCATACATTCGCTTGCTGCGTAGCGTAACAGTCAGGCCAACCGTCTGCCCTTGCCTGATTTTAAACCCCGCGATTGCTTTGGAAGCACGGGTCACCACCGGCTGCTGTCCGGTAATCTTACGAAAAGTCTCTGTCAGTGTATCGAGCGCTTTAGGATTCTGCTGGAGGACCTTACCAATACCTGCGTTAATAACAATCTTTTCAATGCGCGGTACAGCATGTATATTGCTAACCTTTAGCTCTTCTTTGAGCTCAGGCAGAATTTTTTCTTTATATTGCTGGATTAATCTGCTCATTTGATCCCCTTCCCGCACTTTTTACAAATACGAACCTTAACACTCTTATCATCAATTTTACTTCCAGCTCTTGTCGGTTTACCGCAGTTTGGGCAAATAATAGTTAGGTTAGAAATATTAATCGCTCCCGGGAACTGAACCTTTTGGCCTTTTTGTCCGGATTTTTTTGGTCGTTCATGGCGGGTCATGATATTTCGTCCTTCCACGATTGCTTTGCCTTGCTGGCCGTCCACAGACAAAACCTTCCCGGTTTTTGTACGGTCCTTTCCTGACAATATTTTTACCATGTCGCCTTTTTTGATGTGGGTCATTTACCCGCCTAAATTTTTACTTCTAATATAAGGCATATTTCTTGGGTTATTTACTTGGATGTTAATCAGTATAATCATAATTGGGAAATTTTGGTGGGTGAATTAAATTACCTCTGGGGCAAGGCTAACGATCTTGGTAAACCCAAGGTCTCGTAGCTCCCTGGGGATCGGTCCAAAAATGCGAGTACCTTTCGGTTCTTTGGATTCCTTATTAATGAGCACGGCCGCATTTTCATCAAATCGAATGTAAGAACCGTCAGACCTTCGCACCTCTTTGCGGGTACGGACAATCACTGCGTAGACTTTTTCACCTTTTTTTACACTGCCGGTTGGCGCAGCGATCTTTACCGAAGCCACAACTACATCGCCAAGCCGCACATGGCGCTGGCCGTTCTTTCCGGACATGCTGAACAAAGCTATCTCTCTTGCGCCTGTATTATCCGCGACTTTTAACCTACTACGTAAATGAAGCATTTACCCGCCTAAATTTCTTGATTAATTATTGTTTGAACGTAATTCATAGTATTTGCTCTCCCACCGGAGAAATTTTGGTGGGTGGATTATTTAATCTTTCTCGTAACAACCCATTTTTTTTCCTTGGACATAGGCTTGGTTTCCTGTATCTCTACCATGTCGCCTGTGTGATACTCGGCTTTCTCATCATGGGCTTTATATTTTTTAGAAACAGAATACTGTTTGAAATATTTGGGGTGGCGCTTGTGGGTTGTGACTTTGACCACTACAGTCTTGGTCATTTTGTCGCTGACTACCGTGCCTGTCATTTTGCGGCTGCTCATAACTTTGCCCCTTTCTCTTTTAAAATCGTGAGGATGCGCGCTATGTCTTTGCGTACACCACGCATTTGCTGATGATTCTTCAGCTCTTTAGCTGCGTTGCGAAAACGCAGATCGCGAACGCTAGCCTGCATTTCGACAAGCATTTTTTTCAGATCGCTTTCAGATTTCTTTCTAATATCCGCCGCTTGGCTCATACGGACTTCCTTTCTTCAAAACGTGTTTCAACCGGCAATTTGTGGCTGGCTAGCCTCATGGCTTCACGGGCCTGAGGCGGCGTTACCCCGTCGATTTCAAAAAGCATTCTACCTTTTTTTACAATCGCCACAAAATGATCCACCGCGCCTTTACCCCCGCCCATAGGAATTTCATTGCCTTTCATGGTAATGGGTTTATCGGGAAAAATCCGAATCCAAATCTTGCCCCCGCGTTGAACATAACGGGTCATGGCTCTGCGGGCCGCCTCGATCTGCCGAGACGTTACCCAGCCGTTGGAAAGCGCTCGCAGTCCATACTGGCCAAAGCTGAGATAGTTTCCTGCAGTGGCTTTGCCCTTGGTATGACCGCGATGCGCTTTGCGGTGTTTTAATTTTTTTGGAATAAGCATATTATTTCAACCCGGCCTTTTCCCGGCCAGAGGCCGATCCACCTTGGGCGGAAAAAACCTCCCCCTTATTAATCCAGACTTTGATTCCGACCGTGCCGTATGTAGTAAATGCTGTGGCGCGGGCAAAATCAATATTAGCTCTCAACGTGTGTAGTGGCAATTTGCCGCGGTACAGCCATTCAGTGCGGGCAATCTCAGCACCGCCAAGCCTGCCGGAAACCGCGATCTTTACGCCCTGAGCGCCGGCATCCATAATTTGTTCCAAAGCGTTTTTTACAATGCGCCGAAAAGACATGCGTTTTTCAATCTGCTCGGCAAGAGTATTGGCCCAAACCTGTGATTCAAGATTAATATTCTTTGATTCCTCAATAGTGACCTTCAGATCGGTTTTAAGCTTCAACATTTTTTTAAGCTGCTTTTTGAGATCCTCAATGCCAGCACCGCCCTTGCCGATAATCATCCCCGGTCTGGTGGAATGAATGATCACATTGATTTCGCGATTCAGCCGTTCGATATCCACTCGTACCAATCCCGCACGTGACATTTTCTTTACAACCATGTCGCGAATCGAATTATCTTCCCGGAGAGCAGTCGAGAATTTTTTACCACGAGCAAACCACCGTGATTTCCACGTATCAGTGATTTTCATTCTAAAACTTTGCGGATTGACTTTATGACCCATATTTACTCGCCCGCCCTTCTATCAAATGAAGTATAATGTTTGCCTTCTGGATCCAATTTGGCGGGTTTCTGTTCAGTGTGTCCTTCGGTCTTGGGCCTAAAAATGCCAAACCTGCTCTTGGGCTCCTCAGCAGCGGGAGTCTTTACCGGCTTTGGCTTATCAGATTTCGGAGCTTCGACGACTTTGCGCTTGGGTGCACGCGCCTTTTCCAAGACCCCTAAAACCAAATTGATATGGCTGGTGCGGCGACGCACCGGGAAAGCTCGTCCTTGCGCTCGTGGCCGGAACCGTTTCATAACCTGCCCGGAATCAACGGTCAAACTTTTTACAAACAATCTTTCCATTTCAACCTGAAAGTTATGCTTGGCATTGGCCACGCCGGAATCAACAAGCTTTCTGATCGGTAATGCGGCTTTTTTGGTCATGAATGTCAGATTATTGAGGGCTTCGTCAACCGGCATGTTTCGAAGCAGATTTGCCACGAGCCTGACTTTGCGCGCGGACATGTGAATGCCGCGTGCAAATGCTTTGACTTCTGTGGTTTTCTTTACTTCTTCCGCCATGTTAGTTATGAGTTATCAATTATCAGTTATAAGTTACTTTTTCGGCTCAGCCTGAACTGCAGCCAGTTTGGCTTTGTCCGCTTCCGCGGCTGCAGCTGCTTCTTCGCGGGCCATTCTTCCGCCGTGTCTCGTGAATTTACGAGTAAGCGCAAAACTGCCGAGTTTATAGCCCACCATGTCTTCTGTAACGAACACATCTATAAAAATCTTGCCATTGTGAACCGCAAAGGTAAAGCCCACCATTTCCGGAGTGATCGTAGAGTCGCGCGACCAGGTTTTAATCGCGGTTTTCACGCCCGGCTTGAGGTTCGCCATCTTTTTGAGAAGCCTTGGGTCAACATATGGACCTTTTTTCAGTGATCTCGACATTTACCCGCCTAAATTTTTAATTCTAAAATAAAGCATATTTCTAGGGTTATTTACTGGGATGTTAATCAATTTAATCATAGTTTAAAAATTTTGGTGGGTTAATTATTTCTTTCTGCGCTGAACTATAAATTTACTGGAAGATTTCTTCTTTTTGCGAGTATGAACCCCGAGCGCGTGTTTGCCCCATGGAGTTTTCGGATATTTCATACCGATCGGGTTGCGGCCTTCGCCACCACCGTGCGGGTGATCAACCGGGTTCATAGCCTTGCCGCGAACCGTTGGACGTATCCCCATAAGGCGCGAACGGCCGGCTTTGCCAATGCGAACATTCATGTGGTCAGTGTTGGAAGCTTGACCGATAGTGGCCATGTTGTTTGCAAACACGCGGCGAATCTCGCCGGAGGGAAGTTTCAATATCACCATACCGCCCTCAACCGCTGTAACGATGGCGTAGTTCCCGGCCCCCCTGGCCATTTGCCCGCCGCGGCCTGCGGTCAGCTCAATATCATGCACAAATGTGCCTCCAGGCATGTTGCCTAATCGGGAACGGTTGCCTGGTTTGATTTCCACAGACTTTTCTGAGGCCATGATTGTATCGCCGATTTTCACTCCTGCCGGTGATATAATATAACGCTTTTCCCCGTCGCGGTAAACAAGCAAAGAAAGAAATGCGCTTCTTCCCGGATCATATTCCAGGGAGGCAACTCTGGCCGGTATATCGAGTTTGTCGCGTTTGCTGTCAATAACACGCAGCATTTTTTTGAATCCGCCGCCAATATGCCGGACTGTTATTTTACCGCTGGAATTACGGCCGCCGCTACGTTTTTTCGCCACAAACAAACCTCGAGGGGCTTTGGATGTGGAGCGCAGAACGGAATAATCCGTAACCGAATGTTTGCGTCTGCCTGCCGTTGTTGGTTTGTAGATTTTAATTGCCATAATTGTTTGCGATGAGCGACCGGCGATGAGCGATTTGTGCTTCCCCACTCGCTGATTGCTTATCGCTGCTCGCTAATTCATCCTACTGATTCAATGATGCCGGGGATCTTTTCCCCTTTCTTAAGGGTGATGATGGCTTTCTTGTGTTCCGAAGTTTGCCCGCTCGCTCGGCCATAGCGGCGTTTTTTCGCCGGCAAGTTCACGATTCTTATGCCTTCCACATGGACCTTATAGACTCGCTGAATGCTTTTCTTGATTTCCGGCTTGTTGGCCTGTTTTTTTACCATAAACACGTAACGTCCGGTGCTTGCAAGGTGCGTGCCTTTCTCAGACAACAACGGTTTAACTAAAACTTCGGAGGCATGTGAGACGATATCAGCCTTTTTTTCTGAAGAAGCAGGCACTGCCGAAGGCACGCCTTCTCCGCCCGTCTGCGCTGGTTTGATCTCTGGTTTCTTTTTGAATTTATCAAATAGTCCCATATTTCCCTAATTACCCTTAGCTGCCTTATTCCTTAAATAAGTTTTTTCAATGCCAGCGAGCGCGTCCTGCATGACCACAACTCCCTGCGCTGACAAAAGCTGTAAAATATTCAGGCTCGAAGCCGATAATATATTAATGTTCGGCAGATTTTTTCCTGCTCTGACCAAATCCTTTTGCTTCTCGGAAATAACAATAGTAAGTGAACGGCCGAGAGCCGGAATTTTGGCCTGCAAGTCTTTGAGCTTACCTGCCAGCTCCTTGGTTTTCGGGGCTGAAAGTGCGAGGTCATCAAGAACCACGAGCTGTCCGCTTTTGGCTTTATCGCTCAAAACAGAAAACAATGTGAGAATCTTCTCTTTTTTATTAATCTTGCGCTCAAAATTACGATTGGCCCGCGGTCCGAAAGTGATACCGCCGCCGCGCCACAATGGAGAACGAATCGAACCGGCGCGCGCCCGTCCCGTGCCTTTTTGCTGGTGCGGTTTTTTGCCGCCGCCTCTGACCTCGCCTTTGGTTTTAGTGCTGGCTACTACATTACGCCTCGAAGACAGTAAGCTCGTTACTGTCTGATGCACGACCTCTGGTTTAATTTTTTCCAAGCCAAAGATCTTCGAGTTCAGCTCGACCGTGCCTTTATCTTCACCTGATTGACTATAAACCTTAGCTTGCATTTGCTTCTCCTTCTTGAGCTTTCGGACTCTCTGGAACCTCAGTCTGAGCTTTGGTTTCAGTGAGAAAGGTTTGGCTGGTCGGTGCTGTCACGTATTTCACTATCTCCGGAGCAGTCTTTTTTTCTGCAGTTACGCCGATTTTAACCTTACTCTCCGGGTGCCCCGGCACTCCGCCTTTAACAACAATGAGCTTGTTTTCCACATCCACGGTAATGACAATCGAATTTTTTACAGTCGCGTTCTTCCCGCCCATGCGGCCGGCCATGCGCATCCCAGGCCTAGTGTGCTGGGGAAAGCGGTTACCAATAGACCCGACAGCTCGAGGATGGTCATGTCCGTGGGATGCCGGAGCACCATGAAACCCATGCCGCTTTACCGGCCCGGCAAAACCGCGGCCGCGGCTACGCCCGCTGATGTGAATGACTGTTCCTGGTTGCAGATCAGAAATTTCAGAGCCTGCGTCAACGTGCAACACCGTCACTGGCACAACCTTGCCTTCTGCTGTCCACACCTGGGTCATATTTACTTTTTTTGCTTGGATATATTTATCCATAGTTTTAGGAATAACGAATGTTTATGAATTTACGAAAAAGCTGGTCATGATCGACCAGCAATAAATCTTGAATGTCAGATTTTATCACCAGTAAATCGTTATCTGAGAAGAAGAGTTTTCTAAACTAAATCTTCTTAGAACCTACTTACTTTGGTACGGATTATATATTCGCACCTATTCGTAATTCGTCAAGCTTACTACATTTTTATCTCTACATCCACGCCCGCCGGGAGATTCAGGTTTGTTAGCGAATCAATAGTTTTTTGCGTTGGAGAAAGAATATCTATAAGACGTTTATGAATGCGCATCTCATACTGATCTCGGGAATCTTTGTGCACAAACGTGGATTTCAGAACCGTGTATTTGGTTTTTTCGGTCGGCAACGGCACTGGTCCTGCGATCGAGGCACCGCTTTTGCGCGCGGTATCCACAATCTGCTTTGCGCTTTGATCTATGAGTTTGTGGTCATATGCCCGGATCTTAATCCGAATCCGCTGAACTGCCTCTTCTGTTGCTATTTTTGCCTTGGCGCTCACTGTGTTATTTCAGAATCTTGGTTACAACGCCCGCGCCGACAGTGTGCCCGCCTTCGCGGATGGCGAATTTGGATTTCTCTTCCAAAGCAACCGGGCTGATGAGCTTGATTGTAAGGTTAACTGTATCGCCAGGCATAACCATTTCTTTGCCGGCAGCCAAGGTAACATCACCGGTAACATCAGTGGTGCGGATATAAAACTGCGGTTTGTAACCGGAAAAGAATGCTGTATGTCTGCCGCCTTCTTCTTTGGTCAGAATGTATACCTCAGCTTCGAACTCGGTATGCGGAGTGATTGAACCGGGCTTGGCCAAAACCTGGCCTCGTTCCACGTCTTCTTTTTTGGTGCCGCGGATAAGGATGCCGGCGTTGTCGCCAGCTCTGCCTTCGTCCAGGGATTTGTTGAACATTTCAATGCCGGTCACCACAGTCTTCTGTGTGTCTTTGAGACCGATGATTTCCACCTCATCGTTAAGCTTGATCATGCCACGCTCGATTCTTCCGGTAACCACAGTGCCGCGTCCTTCAATGGAAAAAATGTCTTCGATCGGCATGAGGAACGGCTTGTCAGTGTCACGTGTCGGCTCTGGGAAATAAGTGTCCATGGTTTCGACAAGCTTGCCGATAGATTCGAGGCCGGCAGCATCGTTTTCAACAGCTTTGAGAGCAGAGCCGCGGATGATCGGAGTGTCTTTACCCGGGTACTGATATTTGTTAAGCAAATCGCGGACCTCTTCTTCTACGAGGTCAATAAGTTCTTTATCATCAACCATGTCTACTTTGTTGAGGAACACAATGATGTGCGGCACGCCTACCTGTCTCGCAAGCAGAATGTGTTCGCGAGTCTGCGGCATTGGGCCGTCAGCGGCAGACACGACCAAAACCGCGCCGTCCATTTGGGCCGCGCCAGTGATCATGTTTTTGATGTAATCAGCATGTCCCGGAGCGTCAACGTGCGCGTAGTGGCGCTTTTCGCTCTCGTATTCGACGTGCGAGGTGTTGATAGTGATGCCGCGAGCCTTTTCTTCCGGCGCGTTATCAATGGAGTCATAAGAGCGCTCTTTGTTTCCGGCAATGCCCTTGGACACCAAATAATGCGTAATCGCTGCGGTCAGCGTGGTCTTGCCGTGGTCAACGTGTCCAATGGTTCCAACGTTGATGTGGGGCTTATTTCGTGAAAATTTCCCTTCAGCCATGCGTTTATGTAACTCCTAAAAGATTAATATTGTTTAAAGATTATAATTAAATTCAGGCTAACTGTCAAAATATAGCAGTTCCGAACAGCAGAGTCAAGGATTTCCGCTATTTTCTCCCCCTAATTCCTGTCATTCCGGACTTGATCCGGAATCCAGGCATCTTTTGGCTAACCCTAGCCAAAATAAAGTTCCCTTTTCGCTTATCTAAGCCAAAAGCAGCAACTCGAGTATTGACAATACCGCCAAAAAGGAGTAAAATAATACTCTGTGCCCAAAAATCCCAATCCGCCAATTAGGCGGGTTTTTTGATGTTCCGCTGTTCTCTCCCCCATGATAAGGGGGAGATTATGAAGGATGGAGCCCCGCTCGACAAAACCGCAAAAATATGCTAGGATTGGAAGTCGTTTTTCCTTCCAAGTTTGCTACAAGAGTTTAGTGAATTTGGAAAGGAGAATGCAAAACCCGAGATTTTCTAAAGGAGGAAATCATGACCTAGTATAGATGAAAATGAGGATATTCTAAAACAGCACCTTCGAAACTTTTTTTGCGGAGTTTCTGAATAGGGTTTGGACGGAGGTGCATAGTGCACCTGTGAAGTCTGAATTTGAAAGGAGATTCCAAATGATTGAAAAATTGGCAAGACTTTTTGGCCACGTTGACTATGACCTTACAATTCCTGAAATGCTCTTAAAAGCTGAGATCGTCGACACCTTTGATTATTTCGATGACCAGCACTTCGGACATTTCCGCAACTGGGGACATGGAGTCGTGAATCGGGAAGTTTTGATCTGCCGTTTCCATCGGCCCATGTGGGAGGTGGAGAGAGATTGGATGCGCCCTGTGGGTTTTCAATACGCTGACGCTGCAGTCTTGCTGCAGGTCTGCGCCCATGAGCGTACGCTCAATTTCGAAATCATGGCTAATGGGACAAATTACCCTTTGGGAGCTAATACCGGCTGGGTATACGCGAGCGGCATCCCAACCCTGATCCCGGCAAAACGAAAAGTTATTCTGACCGCGCACTATAGCAACAAGAAAAGCGGCCTTTACAGCGACGGTTCAGGAAAAATTTTCGCGCTCATGTCTCGAACGACCAAGTAACACAACAGAGCGAATCGCGCAATTTGCGATTCGCTCTGTGACCCTTCCAAGTTCAACTTTTAAATTTAAGTAAGGTGGGTTTGGAAGGGACAGCAAACCTAAATTCAATTGTTTGGAGGAGAAAATGGAAGATGTAATCCGGCTTTCGGGAATCTTGTGGTACGTCATGGCTCTCGCAGTCACGACCATGACAGCCACGATCGTCTTTGAAATGCATTTCCAGCGGCGACTTCGCCGGTCGCTCACGGCACTTTGCCATCCAGCCGCTGATCCAGCCCAGGCTTGGATAGTCGCCAACCCAGGCCGCGCTTGGATGGAAATCCAGAATCTGCGAAACGCCGCCTTCTGGTTCCGGATAAAGTTTTACGGAGTCTGGGTCGTGTTCTTGTTTTTGAGCATCAGAATTCTCTCGAGCCAGCCAACGCAGTGATACCCAACAGAGCGAATCGCGCAATTCGTGCGGTTCGCTCTATGACCTTCCAAGTTCATTTTTCTAAAGTGGATTTTGAAGGGAGAAAGACGATCCCTAATTTTCTAGAGGAGGACACATGAACGCCAGAAGATTTTGGAATAACCAGGACGCAAAGGCCCGAGACCGCAAGCAATTCAACGATGCCTTATTTGCGCTCAGTAGTCTAAGGAATGGCGCTATCGGCGAGTTTCCGGCTCTTCGGGACTACCTGTACAGCAAACATCATTTTCTCGTGAGAGAAGGTGAGACCGTGCCGGAAAGGCTGACGATCGATGGGTACGGGCAACACGATGAACTAACGCGGGCTGACTACGAAAGCTTCAAATCTGCTTTTCTCGCCACCACAGCCGGTCAAGCCGACGACTGGAAAATCAAACCTTGGTAATCCCAAAAAACGAGGTCCAGAAATGGAAAACAAACAATTCGGATTTGTGTACCCACCTGAGTTTCAGGCTCACTGGAACGCACTCGAATGCACGATTGAAAACGCGACCGACGGAACGTTCGTGATCGTTGATCATTCTCTCAACGGTGCTGAGATCTATATCGGCCGCGATCGAAAGGAGTGCGCTGATTGGCTTCGAAACCCGGTCGGAGCTTACTAACAAAACTCTATGGAGGAGTTTGATCGTTTTAAAAAGCTGTTTCGCACGACGCGAGACAGCTTTTTTATTTTGCCAAAGTCGAGAAAACTGTGCCCTTGCTTTTTTGGGAAAAACGATGTATTATATTTTGTTAATTCTGAAGATAGTGAGGACACCGATCCAATGTCCATTGGACGGATTACAGAACAGAATTACATAAAGAATCTCCGAAGGAGGAGAGAAGCCATGCTATATAGCAGGAAAATACGAGAAACGGTTCAAACGCAAGGATTCACAACTCTGGCGTGGGCGTTGAGTCTATTGGTAACGTACGGTCATGACACACTTGCGTCTATGATCATATGCTGTTTGTGCGTCTGCCAGCGCAAAACAGAAGAAGAAAACAATGGAGTCATGGCCGCCTTGACGAGCAAGAGGCTCCGCGAGTCTGTCGGAAAGAATGAAAACATGATGTTCTCGTTTCCTATGATTCTCTCGGGATGGTTCGCCGAACATCACGACAAGATCGTGGTAACACTGCACGCGCTATGGCCAAATCTTCTGAACGTTGGCCTTAACCGAAATCAACCTTTGCTATGGAGGAGGGACGGAACTCTCGTGTTCTACCCTAAAAAAAGTCAGGACCCGCAGGTCCCCAATTCCATTATGCTCTGGAGCGAAGAAAAAGCTGATGAAGCTGAACTTGGGCGAACCCGCTTCTTCAAAGGAACCGAATTTTCAGTCCTCGTATACTCAAACCAGATAGATGAATCTCGGATGGAGGGCTGGAAAGTAGTGGGCGGAGGTGTCAACGGAGTCTATTCCTACGAAATTCCCGACGATACCATAGTGTTCCGATTCGGCCGCGAGTTTGATGGAAGGCGGCTAAGCGAAATATTCGAGTTCCGCAAGCAGTATCTGCACGATTTAAGTATTGTGCGTTGACGTTTTTACGGAGGAGTTTGATTCGTTTTTAAAAAGCTGTTTCGCACGACGCGAGACAGCTTTTTTTATTTTGCCCAAGATTTTGCAGGAACACCCTGCCAGTAATCCTCGGCCGAGGATTACTGGCAGGGTAGCTAGGATATACTGCAGTTTACGCGATCGGTTAAAGTGCGGTACAAGGGTGAAAAAAACGCGGGCATTGTGGCACCGCGTTCAATGAATCCATTGTTTTCAAGTATTCACCTTCATTGCTTCGGCACGGCGGATCATTTCGAGCATGACCAAAGCACCGACAAGGAATTCATCGCCAAAAACCTGAGTCATGCATGATAGCACTGCTTTGAATGCACCCGCCCTGTTGTCTATCAATTGTCTTACAGATTCGGAAAACATCTTCAGATCTTGACCGATTTCCCCAGCATAGCGAATGCAGGTATCGTGATCCAATCGCGGAAGTATATCCTCAAGCCAATTGCTGTCCGTGGTAGATTGTTGCTGTCGCCTCAGCATTGTCACCATCACCAAACAACCCATAACTCCAGCCTCGTTAAGGACAGAATTGATGAATGTGAGGAAAATAAATACAGGCCTCGCGCGCACAGTGAGAAAGCTGCGAGCTTCATCAATGTATCCGATACTATCCGAACCGATGGCAGTGCTTTGCCGGATCAAAAATCCGTCGTCCATATTAGCAAGCATGTCTTCGAGCATTTGACCTCCTTTGGTCTGAAACATAAATCAGAGTATAACACCAAATAGGGCATGATAAAACCCGCCTCATCGGCGGGTTTTGCTTTAATCAAATTCTTCTTCGATGTTGTCAGGCAGGGGTTCAACGCGGATTTCAGGATATTGAGAAAAGGCCATGGTTTGCTGGGTGGTGATCACGAAATCTTCTTTGAGTACCTCTTCGCGCAGATCAGTGAGCTGGGCGCGGGTTATCTCTTCGTTGACTCGCTCTACCTCTTTGAGTTCGTCAATCAGTTTTCCGGCGACCTTATCAACCATAAGCTCTTCAAACTCTTGATAACTCATGAGTACTGCCTTGGGATTACCATCAGTATCAATGATGATAAACCGTCCGCCGAATCGTAAAATATTTACGAGATTTTTCAGTTCCATAACTCTGGATTTTAATTTCCAACCTGGCCGACGCGGATCTTTGCACCTTCGCCTATGATCTTCTCGGCCACATTCTTTGGCACTTCGGCGTAATGAGAAAATTCCATGACATAAGAAGCCTGTCCCTGGGACATGCTTCTTATCGTGGTAGCATAGCCAAACATACTGCCCAGAGGCACTGTGGCGGTGATGATTTTGTTTTTGCCACGATCTGCCATTTCTTTTATTTCACCGCGCTTGGCAGAGATGTCTCCCATCACGTCGCCCATATATTCTTCGGGCGTGATAACCTCTACCTTCATAACCGGCTCCAGGATCACAGGACCCGCGCGCTTCATGCCTTCCTGGAAAGCTTTGCTGCCTGCGATTTTGAAAGCGATTTCTGAAGAATCAACCTCATGGAAAGAGCCGTCATATAACGCGACCTTGAAATCTACCACCGGAAACCCGGCGATTACGCCGTTGTCCGCGGCTTCCATAATGCCTTTGCCGACCGCGGGAATATATTCTTTGGGAATAGTGCCTCCAACAATCTCGTCCACAAACTCGCGGCCAAGACCTGGCTCTTGCGGCTCAAGGCGCAACCAAACATGTCCGTATTGTCCGCGCCCGCCGGTTTGGCGAATGTATTTGCCTTCGACCTCCACAGTTTTGCGGAAGGTTTCCTTGTAAGCCACTTGGGGAGCGCCCACATTAGCCTCCACCTTGAACTCGCGCTTCATCCGGTCCACAATGATTTCGAGATGCAGCTCGCCCATTCCGGAAATAATCGTCTGCCCGGTTTCCTCGTCAGATTTGATATGAAAAGTCGGGTCTTCTTCGCCGAGTTTTTGCAGGGCAATACCCATTTTCTCCTGGTCAGCTTTAGTTTTTGGTTCAATGGCTTGGGAAATGACCGGCTCAGGGAAAGTAATATTTTCCAGCGCTACTGGTTTATCAATGTCACAAAGCGTGTCGCCCGTGAAAGTATCTTTCGGACCGACAAGCGCGGCAATATCTCCGGCAAAAACTTCTTTAATCTCCTCGCGGCTGTCCGCGTGCATACGCACGATGCGGCCCACACGTTCTTTATTTTGCGAGCGACCATTGAGCACGTAGCTTCCTGCGGCGAGCGTGCCAGAATAAACTCGGAAAAACGCCAGCTTGCCCACGAACGGATCAGTCGCGATTTTAAAAGCCAACGCGGCGAAAGGCTCGCTGTCGTTCGGCTGGCGTTCAATTTCGACCTGAGTGTTCAGATCGATTCCCTTCACCGCTCCCTTATCAATGGGGTTTGGTAAAAAATTGGTTACGCCATCGAGAATGGTCTGAACGATAATGCCGCGACCGTCTCCGCCGAGTACTGGAAAAAATTTACCGGACTGCGTAGCTTTGCGGATCGCGCCGAGAAATTCTTTTTCTGTGATCTCGCCGCCGGCCAAATATTTTTCCATGAGCACGTCATCGCTCTCCAAAACTTTTTCCAAAAGGTTGTGGCGGTACTTTTCGGCTTTCTCTTTCATGTCAGCGGGAATATCAACAATGGTGAACTCTTTGTCAGTGTAGTCTTTGTACGTATAGCCTTTCATCTGCACGAGGTCCACGAAGCCGACTATTTCTTTTTCAAAACCAATGGGGATCTGGATCGGGTGTGCGTCCTCAGACAAGCGTTTGTGTATGGAATCGAGTGATTTATAAAAATCGCCGCCGGTCTGGTTGATCTTGTTGATGAAACACATGCGCGGCACATGATATTTATCTGCCTGGCGCCAGACAGTCTCGGACTGGGGCTCTACGCCCATTTTGCCGTCAAAAACCACGACCGCGCCGTCGAGCACGCGAAGGCTACGTTCAACCTCTACCGTAAAATCGACGTGGCCTGGGGTATCAATGATGTTGATCTTGTGCTTCTTTGCCTGCTCTGAGCCCGTCGAAGAGCTCCATTTCGGCGTCCAAAAACAGGTCACCGCCGCGGCGGTTATAGTGATGCCGCGCTCGCGCTCCTGTTCCATCCAGTCTGTGGTGGTTTCGCCCTCGTGCACTGAACCAATTGTGTGTATAAGACCCGTGTTATACAAAATGCCCTCAGTTACAGTAGTTTTTCCGGCATCAATATGAGCAATGATTCCTATATTACGTGTTTGTTCTATTGGTATTTCGCGAGGCATTAGTATTATTCATTATTACTCTCTCCTGACGAGGAGAGAGTGCCGTCCCGAGCTTACCGAGGGACGGGAGAGAGGTTTAATTATTTTCTTTGAAATCTTGCGAAATGCGCGAACGCTCTATTCGCTTCTGCCATTTTGTGAGTATCTTCTTTCTTTTTGATAGCTGCACCTTCGTTCTTGTAAGCAGACATTATTTCTTCGCCAAGCTTGATATGCATTGGCTTGCCTTTTTGGGAACGCGCAGCTTTTATCAACCAACGCATGCCGAGAGTGGTTTTTCTCGGCTCTGTAACCTCAAGCGGCACCTGGTAATTGGCGCCGCCGATGCGCCTGCTTTTTACTTCTAAAATCGGACTGACGTTTTTGAGGGCTGTGTCAAAAACCTGGCGCGGCTCTGTGCTCATTTTTTCCTTAATGTAATTGAAAGACTCATAAACGATTTTTTGCGCGACAGATTTTTTGCCGCGTTCCATAATGTTGTTGATGAATTTGGCAACCTTAACATTATTGTATTTCGGATCTGGGTCTATCTTATGTTTTTTATATGATCGTGCTTTGCGTGGCATATGTTTAGCTTGTAGGGATTAGCTTGTAGCTTGTAGGAATTTCCTACTGACTACCAGCTACCACCTACTGCCTTATTGTTTGGGTCTCTTGGTTCCGTATTTGCTTCGTCCGCGTCTGCGCCCGTCGACTCCGGCGGCATCAAGTTTTCCTCTGACAATGTGATAACGAACGCCCGGCAAATCTTTCACGCGGCCGCCGCGGATCATTACTACTGAGTGTTCCTGGAGATTATGTCCGACTCCGGGAATGTAAGCTGTAACCTCCATGCCATTGGTCAATCGGACACGAGCAATCTTCCGGAGAGCAGAGTTTGGCTTTTTCGGGGTAGTGGTAGTGACCTTGAGACAGACGCCGCGTTTGAACGGACTGCCAAATTTCAACAGCACTGGTCGGTTGTGGATCAGGTTCAGGGCGCGCATCATAGCCGGAGATTTTGATTTGGCAATCAGCGGCCGGCGCTTTTTTCGAATTAACTGGTTTATTGTAGGCATTCTGTTCTTTATTGATTAGATGTTGGGCGTAATAAAAACTGACTCGAGTCAGCTCTCGCCTATTTCGTTTTGCTGGTACTCTCCCGAAACCGCGGGATAATGTATTCCCAGAAAAATCGACTGAAAAAGTGATTTCCTTAATAAATTAAGGGGTTTCTTATTCAATTAGAGATATTATACAAATAACATACCACGCTGTCAATAATAAAATTAGTGCCGCATTAGCGTACGCTCATGCGGCACATTCGGAAAACAAAGTCTGGTTCGATTCGCGTTTACCTCCTTTTTCTCATTTCAGATTCAATCGTTTCAGCCTTGGCACCATCATTGCGGTAAATACCCAGGACACAACGATGGCTGATGCCAGCGAGGCCAGAATCGCAGACAATAGATCTTTTATATTGGTGAAGAGGACGACGGTTGCGATGCCTACCAGCCCTCCCAAACCGAAACCCATGAATACAAAGCCCACGGTCACCTTTTTTTCCAAACTGCTCATTTTTGCGTCCATCACAAATCCCCCTTTTTTTGTCAACAAGAAACAATACTAGCAAATACCAGCAGTAGAAGCAACGCCTCATCCAGCGGTTGAGGTGTTAAAAATCTTGTATATATGGCGATTTTATGGGACGATTGTGCCAGTACAACCTTTGCCCAAGGAGGCAATAATGAAACAGACACTAGATGTAGTGATCCTGAAACCCAGCAAGTACGGACCGGATGGCTATGTTGAAAGATTCCTCAAAGGTTTCATGCCGAACAGCACGGTCCCGTATATTCGGAGCATGACTCCGGACGTGGTGGATAGCGTGCTGATAAACACGCACTCTATCGATGAATACGTCCAGACAGATCTCGCTTACCTGGATCTGCTAAAAAACCCAGCGACCCCCACTCTGCTGGCTGTGGTCGGGGCTCAGTCCCACCAATTCCAGCGATCGCTTGACCTGGCGGCCTTGGCTCGCGAGAGCGGGGTGCAAAACTGTGTGATCGGCGGGCCGCATGCGATGACTTGCGATACCAGCATGCTCCAAAACCGTGGCGTGAGTTTTGCCCTCGCTGAAGCGGAAACAATCTGGCCAACGATTTTGAGAGATGCAATCCGCGGCCAGCTCCAGCCAGTTTACGGCGCCGCGCAGAGATGGGCCAAAGAACTTGATGCGCCAGTGCTCATCCCGCCTTCCCGGGAGGCCCTGCGGCGCTACGTGGTACCGATGCTTGGGATTTACCCGGCACGCGGCTGCCCATTCACATGCAATTTCTGTTCCGTGATCAAAATCGCGGGGCGGCAGATCCGTAGTCAAAGCGTGGAAACAACCATGGCAAGTCTCCGCGCGGCAAAAACGGCTAAAATTCGAATGGTCGCGTTCGTTTCGGACAATGCCAACAAATACGCGGAAATAGAAGAACTCCTCGAACAGATGATTGCCGAACAGATCAACATTCCGTTTTTCGTGCAATGCGATACTCAGATATCAAAGGATGAAAATCTGGTGCGGCTGCTGGGACGGGCCGGCTGTTTCCAGATGTTTGTCGGGGTGGAATCGTTCCGGCGGGATGTTTTGCTGGCCGCGCACAAAACCCAAAATCATCCCAGTCAATACAAAAACATCGTCCGTCTATGCCGCGAAAACGGCATTACCACCCACTTTTCCAACATCATCGGGTTTCCCGGGCAGAGCCGCCAAGATATCCTCGATCACAATCGTATTCTGCGTGAAATCGATCCTGACATCGTCTCGTTTTACATCCTCTGTCCGATCCCGGGCACAGCGCAGTACGACGAGTTCCTGGCAGAAGGCCGGATCACCGAGCCAAACCTGGACCGCTTCGATGCCACGACTCTCACCTGGAAACACGATCTCTCCAGCACCGAGCTCGACGATCTGCTGTTTGAAAGCTACCGCAGGTTTTATTCCCTGCCACATCTGGGCGCGACTATGCTACGGAGATTCGGGCGCAACAAATTCGATTCCATTTGCCTGCAAGGGGGGGCTTTCCAGATTTTCAATCGGTTCATGGGACACAAACACATTCATCCCATGTCCGGCGGCGTGTGGCGCATCCGCCTGGATTCAGCCGCTGACTACCGCGCTCTGCGCCGGAAGCATTTCGGTTATGACCTGGTTCCCCTGCCGAAAAGCCTCGCGCTTTCCGCAACGGACGCGGAACTCAACCGCCGCGTAAAAAGCGCTCTCTAGTATCAACTACAAAACGGCCTTCGCTAAAACAGTATGCTTGAAGGCCGTTTTTTATTTTTTTGTGCATAGTACAACTCGCGCGCTTGCCCGCCTTTGGAGGGAATTGTACTATGTCATTTTAGGTTTAAAAAATCGAAATCCCCGCGAAAAGCTGAAGAAAAAAATTCAAAATCGGGATGAGAACACTGTGGATGATTCCGGTGTAGAGAAATAAAATTATCAAAATAAATCCGAACCGCTCCAGGCTTAGAATCTGGTACATCATATTCCCTGGCAGAAAACTGGCAAAAATTTTCGAGCCGTCGAGAGGCGGGATGGGTAGGAGATTGAAAATCCCCAAAGAAAGATTCAAAATCACGGCCTGAATGAGGATTGCGTAACCGAGAGTGGAACTATCAATAAATCCCAAACGAATGGGAATTGCGAATGCCAGGGCTAGGAGAAAATTGGACGCAGGACCCGCAAGCGACACAAGCGCCATGTCGCGCTTGGGATTTCTGAGGTTGAAAAAATTTACTGGCACGGGTTTGGCCGAACCGAAAATGATCGGGGAACCAGCCCAGACGAGAAAAAGAGGGAGTAAGATCGAGGCGAATGGGTCGAGATGGGGAATAGGGTTTAGGGTCAGCCGTCCGGACATCTTTGCAGTGTCATCTCCAAGCCGGTAAGCCATAACGCCGTGGCAGACCTCGTGGATGACTGCAGAAAATAAGAGAATGACTAACGTGATTATGATTTCCATTGGCTTATGTTAAATCTTATATGTCAGAACTCAGAACTTTGAATTATGTTTTGACATCTGAGCTTATGAGTTCTAAGTTAATGCTCGCACTTTACAAAAACCCCAACATTAGTTATTATATACGAACAATTATGATTACACCTAATAAAGCTTGCAGACTCTGCGGCAAAGGATACAAAAAAATTTTTGACCGCTCACATTCAATGCAGGCAACGATCAGACGCCAGCAGGTCAATCTTCAGTGGCTGACCATCGCCCCAGGCAAGAGAATCAAGGCCTGCACCAAATGTATCAAATCTTTTACCGCTGGCAAAATTAAAACCCTGCAGCCAGCATAAATACCCCGTTTAACGGGGTATTTGATTTACCCTCCAAAATTTCCTTGCGATTTAATTTGAGGGGCGGGGCAATTTACAAAGATACAATGATCAAAATTTTCCATCAACTTATTCAGGAAATTTAGGCGGGTAAATGCTCGAACGCTTCACTAGACCAAAAAAAATATCGCCTGCCGGAACATACCGCGTGGACGTGGTTTCTCTGCCGGAAGAACTCGATTTTGAAATCGATCTGCCTATCGAGATTCAATACATTCTCAGAAAATATCCGCAGTACCAGCCCCGGATTAAAAAAATCCTCTCTGAGGGCAAAGCGATAGGCGTTCGTACAGTGCTCCGGACGCCGGAAAATATTCTACAGGCCGTGCATACCATCAGCGTCCATAGCCAGGGCAATTACATCATCACCTGGCTTCCGGAGCTTCTGCGCAGCAAGCACCGCCCGGTTTTTATACGCCAGGATTTGGAAGCAGCCAATGAGCGCGGCGAAAATCTGGAAAAAGCAGTCGAAACGATATTGCGCGACCGTCTGCGATTTAAAAGACTCGTGCTCATTGACGAAGAAAACATCGGCATCACCCCAAACGAACAGCAATTCATGACCGAGCTTTCCGAGATAATTTACCCGCTCGCGATCGATTATTCGGTGTTCCGCGTAGTTGCGGACAACGCGCGCGAGCGCACCCGCATTGCCCAGGGCATCATCAAAGCGCTTTTGATCATCGGTCCTGTTGCCCATATCCTGGAAAAATTCGCGGCTGGGATCGGCAAAATCTTTGCGGCTAGCGCTGACGACCTTTTAGGCGAAACCGCAGAACTTTCCGCCCTGCGCGGAAGCGGATTTACCTGGAAACAACTCGCTAAAAGATCGCGCATACTTATTCCGGTATTTGCACTGGCTACATGGGGCGCTTTTTCCGTGGAAGGCTTTATTGAGCATGATAGGCTAATCCTCGCAGGTGTTGTCTTTGGTCTGTCTGCTGTGGCTTTGTCTCTAACCACGGCAATCCAGTCCTATTTCATGTATTTATCCAACCTAAAAAAACTCTCCATTGAAGGAAAGGTTGTAACCAACAGAAACACTTCCTTGGCCCGGCTCGCCCTCCGCCAAGACTTTACCAACCCTGCCCGGCTGGGGCTGTTGTTGGGAGCTGGCCTTGCTCCTTTCATGGGCATCGCAGGCGCGCTCTCAGGACTCATGCATAACGGCTGGGTTTTGGCAGGTATCGGCTCTACCGAGTCAATAGTCGCCGGCCTCACTGTTCTGTTCGCGGATTTTCTCAACGAATGGCGGTTTCGCCGCCGCCTTCAAAAAAGTTTGTAGTACGAGTCTGCGGTACTGTAGCAGGTGTCTTTTAATTTTTGCTCGTCCATGACCTCGCAAAGCTCTTTGGCGCGCACATCATCATGCAGATATGAAATGAAATCTTTCACCGCGCCAATGATGCAGTGCTCCCGCTGATCTATGGTTTTGCCGAGACCGCAGTTGAGTTTGGTCTGCGCGACATTGGAAAGACTGCGACCTGACACATCACGACCAAGGCTCTGGTAACAGGTATTGCGGTGAATTTCTTCCACTGTGGAACACAGCTCAAAAACCCGCGCAAAATCGCCGTTGGTGACCTTGAGCATGTATGAGGTCTGCATGAGGTAGCAGATTCCGCGGTAATTCTCGCCCACGGCATTGCACGGATAAAGCGGATCCTCAGGTTTCAAATATTTTGAAAAATGGTATTTATTATCCACGATTACGTTTTCCATAAACGCCCCGCTCCAGCAGGAAGAACGCTCCCAGCTGTCCGAGACTTTATCGCAAACCTCGAGTGATTCAAATAGCTCATTATCATAAATTGCCATAACCCCATGACCTAAACCGTGCACGCAGTTGTAATGGTCAAAAGAATAACGGCTTTTTTGCGCTAGCGATTTACAGATATCATCCATTTGCGAATTGAGTTTCCCGAGGCCAATTCGGCCGATGATTCCTTCGAGTACGCCGTGATAATAACCTGACCAGCAAAACGCATCGCCTTGCGCGTATGCATCGGCCACATCTGCGAATTTTTTGGCAGCCTCATTGCCGATGACGTGCGTTAAGGGGTGGCATTGGGACTGCACATAACTGTTCTCGCCATAGCGTTTACGCAAATCTGCGAAAGCTATGGCCAAGCCCTGATCTTTGACAATGCCCTGATAATAGAGCTGGTAGCAATCAAAGTCCGACTGTTCAGCGCCGGTGCACACAGCACCGGCAACATTATTACCCTCTCCCGGTTCGGGAGAGGGATCGGCTGTATTCGGCCGGTGTGAGGGTTGGGAGGGGGTTGTCGAAGTCGCAACATCCGCCCCCCTGTTATCCACGAAAGTTTGATTTACAAAATCCTGAACAGACTCCGCGGCTCCCTCCTTCTCCCCTCCTCGGGAAGGAACATGGCTGAGGGAGGTTATCTTGTATGCAACCATTCCTGCGACTACTAATCCTAATATTGCAATTATAATCTTATTTCTCATGAGCAGTGTTTTTTAATTACTTCCGATAAAATCCTCGCGCCTTTTGTCGCAGTTTCCTTATCCATGATCAGCGGCGGGCTGAAAAATAAAATTTCCGGTGAAGCAGTATCTACCACCAGACCATTTTTTAAAACTTCAGAAGAAATCTTCCCTGTTAAACTTTTATCTTTTAGCTCAATAGCAAACAACATGCCGATACCTCTGACCTCTTTGACTTTCGCGAGATCCTCGAGTGGCTTGAGCAGTGTCAGTAAATATTTTCCGACCGATTCCGCGTTTTCCCAAAGTTTCAGCTCGCAAACCAGCTCAACATTCTTGCGGGTTATAATCATATCATCAGGCATCCACCCAAAGGTCGAGTAATACGGAAAATATCCGCCTTTTTCAAAAACTCTATTTGCCACCTCCTCGGTAACAATGGTAGCGCCAATGGTTGCATACCCGCCGGAAAAACCTTTTGCCAGACACATAATGTCTGGCTCGAGATTCCAATGCTCGGAGGCAAACAATTTTCCTGTTCTGCCAAAGCCGGTTGCCACCTCATCCATGACGAACAGGGTGCCGTTTTGTTTACAAATCTCAGCAATGCGCGGGTAAAAATCTGCCGGGGGAACAAATGTACCACTGTTCGTAAAAACCGGCTCGCCCAGAAAGGCGGCCAGATCTCCGGCACTGGCTATTTTTTCAAACTGCGCGATTACGTCCTCGGCGTTGCCCACGTTCGGCAGCGGAAGCTTGAGCATCTCCGGCACGCCTGGAGCAATAGCAGAGGTCAAAGCCGAGCCGACTGATAACGCGCCGTATGTATGACCATGGTACTCCTCATCAATAGAGACGATTTTTTTTCTGCCAGTTGCGGCTCTCGCAATTTTTATGGCCATCTCCACTGCTTCTGATCCAGACGTTGTGCGAAATACTTTTTGCAATTTACCAGGTGTGATATCTGCCAAAAGTTTTGCAAAACTCTCCCATTCCGGCCAACTGTAAGAAGGAGGGATATAGAACCCGCGATTCCCCGTGCTTTGCAAGACCTCCATCATTTTCGGATGCTTCCAGCCTACCGTGGAAACGCACCACCCGCCGAGAAAATCAATATATTTTTTACCATTCTTATCAATCAAAAAACAACCTTCGCCGTCCACGAAATTTGTGTTATCTCCATAATCTGCTAAGTATTTGCTCATGCTAAATAACTTAATTCACCTTTGGTCGGGCTGCCGAGAATCGAACTCGGACTACATGCACCCCATGCATGCGTACTACCACTATACGACAGCCCGTCATGTATTGTCATTCCGGACTTGATCCGGAATCCAGACTTGTCCTCGACTGCGATCAGGAGATGGATTCCCACTTTCGCGAGAATGACTTCGTCATTTTATCATTTTTATACCAATAAAAAAAGAGAAACGGCCGCTCAATTTTGGAATCATCCAAAATCATGCGGCCGCCAGCGCCTAAACGCTATGTATTGTTTCGAGACCAGGCGAAGTCTGTTAGTTAACAAATCGCAATTGCTTCGCTAACTTTGCGGCTTCAAGGTTCAGACGATGTTGGCGATCGTTCAAAAGTGTAAGTCGACATACTTTTGTCCTGGGGCTCTGGAGCTGCAAACAGATTCTTGCGAGCTTGCTGTCAATTTCGCGCAGCTCTTCTTCCGGACTTTTCTGCACTGTCGTTCGCATGATTCTCCTTTCTAAGTTTCAGCGGCGCGAAAATTCAGAGTTAGCGCCGGTTGTGTGGTGGTTTCTGAATCATTCCGCTCCTTGAGGACCCGACGCATGTGCTCATTCATCAGCTTCCGACGATCACAGCGTGGTTGTAAGTACGCTATTGAGCCTTTATGACGTGGATCACCTTTCGATTCCAAACGGACAATGTAATCCTGAACATTCTGCAATATCTTCTCACTTTTGTTCAGCCAGGCCTCGAGATCGGGAGATTCTCTGGTCTCGATTTGCCTTAACAACTCAGTAGGGATTGTGATTCTTTGATCCATTTCTGCTTCTTTTCCTCCGTATTCTATTCCGCGATGTACATTTTACCGACCGAATGATTTGGCTGAATTTTTGGGCAGCGCTCGCTTTCAAAATGCTTCGTATCCTTGTGTTACTCGCCGCATTTCTGGCACTGAAAAACGCCTGGAGTGCGAACGGTGCCGCTGGTTTCACCTCGACACCATTTGACTTTGTGTCCGTTAATTTCCAACGGTTCAGCTTTTCCTACCTGTTGTATTCCTTGTGACGCCATAAGCCCTGCTAATCCTACTTTCGAATGTTAACGTGAACCCGATGTTGCTGGGCAGTGCGAATACTTCTTTCTCGAAACTAAATTTGTCCTCCTTTAGGGGTGAGATGTACTGCTTGAACGACGAGAGCAGGCATCGAACCTACAACCTACGGCTTGGAAGCCGCCGTTCTACCAATTGAACTATCTCGTCATATTAACCAAAATTCCGCTTTTGGCGGAACCTTGGTTTTTGCTGCGGGATTAGCTTTTAGCTAAGATTTTAGGTTCCGCGATAATGCAGCCGAAACTCAACAAGACCGAGAATGCTCGGCTTGCGGGTAGCGACTACAATGTGGCGAAACTCTTTCATTCTGCGCTATTAGTTAATCTCTGATGGCAATATTAACAGCAGCAAGGAGAGGCGTCAAGCACAAATTCACAGCTTTTCCACAAGATATAAACAGGGTATAAACACAATCTCAATCCGTTTTCTCCCCCTCATGAGGGGGAGATTAAGAGGGGGTCGCAGAGCAATCACAGACCTCCCCTGCCCCTCCTCATGAGGAGGGGAAATTAAATCAAGAAATTTTTCCCACAATATTATTCAATTCTTCATCTGAGAAAAACTCAATAGTAATTCTACCCGCGCCTTTTGCGCCTTTGCTGACCTCAACGCGAGTACCGAGCTTGCCTCGGAGCATGTTCTCAAGCGAGGTCAGGAAAGGGTCTGCTGTGAACATTTCCCGCACTTTGATTTTACGCCGGGAAATCTCGCGAACCTTGGCCTCGATGTCCCGAACCTTCATCCCCTCTCGCATAACGACCTTGAACATTTCCAGCATCTCTTCTTTATCGCGCAGCGTTAAGAGCGGCCGGGCTTGACCCTCAGCGATTTTCTCCTCAATAAGCGCACGCTGAACCTCAACAGGGAGGTTAAGCAAGCGGAGTAAATTCGACACAGTCGATTGATTTTTACCTACGCGTTTGGCAATATCAATAACCTTCAAGCCAAATTCGTTAATCAGCCTCTCATAAGCCTTTGCTTCTTCAATGGGATTGAGCTCTGCGCGCTGGACGTTTTCAATAAGCGCGATTTCTAATTTCTGCTCTGCGTTAATCTTTGGCGAGACCAAAGCGGGGACTTTCGTGAGTCCTGCCAGCTTGGAGGCGCGAAACCGCCGTTCCCCCACAAGGATTTCGTATTTGCCGTCATCACGCTCTGTCACAACCATCGGCTGGATGATGCCGTGTTCTTTTATGGATTCCGCCAGCTCCTGAAGTTTTTCGGGATTGAATATCCGTCGCGGCTGAAATTCATTGGGCACGATATTATTGACATCTATTTCCAAAAGAGCCTGGCCGTCCCAGGGCGAGCGAAACTTGGCCTGCGGATCAGCTTTGATCTTTGAATGCAAAGTTACATTCCTTGTTTCCCTCTCCTTGTCAGAGGGGAGAATGACCGTATGGCCGGGAGGTGTAGAATCTGCCTCCTCCAGCCTATCCTCAATCCTCTGCATATCCGCGGCCACCTCCTGCGACATGTCCTGGTCGAGCTTGTCGAATTTATCAAACTCGTCCTTCATGTCCGAACCGGTTAAATCCTCGAAATTGCCCAATTTAAAAACATCGTCTGGCATAGTGAATTAAACTTATCAAAAATACTGGCAAAGAGCAATTCAACGGCTCAAACAGATTTGAGCCGTTGACTGCGGACATTGTACAATTCGCTAGAATTGTACAATAGAAATTTTGAACCCCAAGTGTAAAATTCGCGTGGCCGCGCGAATTTTACACAAACATAAACATATTTAAAAACCCGGCAATTGCTTGGAGTTTCAAATAATTTAATTAACGAAAAAAGGGGCAGACGATTGCACGGCGCGAATTGCGCTTTGCAAAAATCCGTCCCCTTTTCCTCCAGATAAATAAGCTCTTTCCTCCGTTTTCCCGCTCTAAACCGCTTGCGGCAGTATTCACGCCATCACTCGCCTCCTCCTGGGATTACTCTTGTTGAAATACGCAGTGGGATTTTCGCCGGCTTTTCCTCGCTTGCATCCCGTTGATTCCTTTCCAAAACTCCTACGAAATCCGAGTCGGCAAATGCGACAAGCTGACACGCGATCGTAGCGGCGTTTACGAACCCGGATTTTCCAATGCCAGCGCACATCACTGGCATTCGTCCCGGCATTCTCACCATGGAAAGCAGTGCATCCATGGCATTGGGAAACTCTGGCGAAGGCAAAGCTATGCCAATAACCGGCCAACCGCCTTCAAGGATTGCTTCCATCACGCCTGGTAACGCAGCAGACATGCTGGCTGCAGAAACGAAGATTGATTTAGCGGCTTGCGAGGTTCTCTTGTTAAGGTTAATCGCTTCTGTGAGCTCTCGAAGGTGCCGATGAGATGAAGCTATCCATACTTCCCAATACAAACCGACCGCATCCAGCATATCGGTCATTTTGGACTCAATTAAAATTTTATCATCCGTCTCACTTCCCAAAACAATAAAAACTCTGAACTCTGGCTTGTCCACATTCTTCTCCTTTCAGTTAGTTTGAGCGCCGGAGCGCTCGGGTTTACATTTCATTCGCAACCGATTCTGCCAACTCCGCTATTTCAATAGCCTTTTGTTCCGCGTTTCCTATGTATTGCTCAGGATGACGGAAAAGCTCTATTATAGCTGGCGGAATATCACTCAGCGCGGTTGCAACTTCCGGATCCTGCGCTGCAAATTCCTCTAGAGCTTCCACCAGCAAGATATGTCTTTTTTCCGCGACTGGCATGAGTTTCTTCGCCACCAACAAATGAGCATCTTTAGGGTAGCCTGCCATTTGCAGAGCGATATAAATTGGCTCCGCCAAGATGAGGTGGGCGCTGTGATCGAAATTCCTTCGGCAGATTTGCCGATCAATGGTCAGCCTGGACAAAAAAGGCACATCCTTATCGCCGCGCTCGAGCATTTTATTCATCTGCACCTGAACGTTGACCATAATGATCGGAAAATCCCGATAAACACAGCTAGCGATCAGATCGCGTTGATGCCCAGAGTTAAGCGTATCCATAACCTTGCCGAACTCATTTTTTGTCCTGATCCACTGCCCCACGAGTTCCTCAAGATTCCAGGGATTGCGTTTGTGGGCCATGGTCGAGGAGGCAACTTGGGTGGCGTCAAACCCCTCGGCAAGCTCGTCTATTTCACTGCGCATGAGATTGCGGGCATCATCGCCGAACTGCGCGAATGAGGCCGAGAGCATGCAATGTGAAAACAAGAAATAGGCAAGCGATTCGGGCGGGGCAATCTGAGTACTGATACGCGGCGCCGGGAGGCCGAGTTTTTCCAGCACCCGATTCTCAAAGCTCTTCGTGCCGCATTTCTCGGCGATCTTCAGACCGAATACAGCATTGTTAGCCCCAACAGCACCAGAAATCTTGCCGACGAGCTCGCGAGAATGCTGTTCGATTTTTTCGTAATTGAAAATAATCCGATCGAGAATAGTAGCCAGCCAGAAACCAACAGTGATCGGTAAAGCATGGCGGCCGTGAGTCCTGCCAATCTGAATGTCACCGGCGAAATCATGAGTCATTTTGGCGAACAGGGTGATCACTTCCTTGAGCGATTTCCGAATCACTTCGCGATACGCTCTCAGGAACTGCAGAGCGCGGCCAGTCGTCAAAGGATCGTAACTGGTCAATGGGATATGAAACCACTGTCCCAGACGATTCTGCACAACGGCTTGAGCCGCTCTAACCCAAGCTCGCATATCATGCTTTGTGATAGTTCTCTCGATGTGATCAACTTCCGTCGCGGTAATCCGAAGGACGGCCTCGATCAAGTCAGCCGTCAGCAATTCGATTTCTCCCTTGGGAATCACCTCAATATCACCGAGTACCTGAATCGTGGCAATCTCCACCTCTCCAACACCTCTATAAGTGTAATCGTACCCGAAGTAAGGAACCAACTGCTTGGGTTGATAACGAGGGTTTCCAGGCAGAGTGGTGTTGAGCGCTGTTCTGACTTCATGCATCTCCATATGTTCTCTCCTTTGGCATGTAAAACTGCGTAAAACAACATCAAATCCATACCGGATTTGGTTAATTATTATAGCTTGTCCGTCTCGGGTGGGCAAAAAAAGACCGCCTGGGAAAGTACCCCGGCGGCCGCGAACGAAACTCGCAGGTTAAAAGAACGCTAAACTGATCCCAATCCTCCTTATCAAGGGCGAGCAGAATGAACAGTTCCAGCGGGAGCTTTTGTCTTTGCATGTCGCACTCCTAATTCTTGTCCATGCCCAGCTCAGTGGCGAACATGGCGATCGGATAATATCCCGGCAATAAAGCCCGCGCTTTTGCCAAACAACGGCAAGCTGTAGAGTTTTGCCCGACTTTTGAGTATCCCACAGCCAAGCCATACCACGTGTAACCAAATCGGGAAAATACACGAACAGCTCGCAGTAGATAAACTATGCCGGTATGGTAAGCTCCAGCCTCGATCATGATCATGCCCAGAATGTAATTGGCATGATAATCAGCTTCGTGGATTTGCAATGCCCGCCTGCATACGCTTTCAGCTTCCGAGAGTAATCCTGTCTGCCAACAAGCTAGAGCGTAAAGCGTTAATATCATGGTCTCTTCTGCTCCGCGCTTCACTGCCTTTTCCAAAAGGTTTTTGGTTTTAGTCCATGATTGGAAACGGCAATATATGATGGCCAGTGTCAAAAGAGCCTCATTGTAATTAGGCTCGATTTCGATTGCCTCAACAAGGTATGATTCAGCGCACAATTCCATATCTTGCTTAATAAAAAGCGCGGCTCTTTCATACAGATGCCTTGCTCTATAGGGAATATTCTCGTCCATATATCCTCCTTAGCACATTGATGTAATAATATAGCAAATTTGACCTAAGGTGGGAATTCTGATAAACCAAAGTAAGCAAATCCTAAAGGAGGAGATGAACAATGAAAAAGAAGCATTTGGTTTTCATGTTAGCCTTGGTGATCTTATGGCTTTTACAGAAGCTAACCACTGATTTTCACAGCCTCGTCTTGCCATTGCAGATCCTCATGATAGTCAGCACAATGGCGCTTTTGGGGTTAATGGTTGTCATCTGTCTATTCGAAAAGGCAAAAGCAATCGGCGGTCTTATCCCCTGGATCATGGCGAGCGCCTTGCTCGTCGGACCGTATTCTTTGAGCCACGGTCCGATCGGTGGCACCATGCTCGCTCTCAGCATTAGCGCAACAGGGGCATTGCTGTTCTCGGTAATAATCAAGATGGGGATCAAGGTCCCAGCGGTAATTACCAGTTTAGCTGACACAGCGTTCGCTATTGCCTTTATTTCGGGTATATCGGTATGCCACCGCCATAACCCCGAAGTTCACGATGGACTTCATGCCATGCGGGAAATGAACCGCCGCCAGCAGAGGCGGCCGCCGCAATGAGTAATGTTCGCCAAATTGGATCTCAAGAGTCCTGCTTGCTTCACGCTCGCAGGACTCTGATTTTTTATATATAATTATTTCATGCGTTTTGCACCACAATCAAAACTCGACAAGCGAAAGCGGTATTTGCAGATCGCGCTCAACGGCACGCTGGATGATGCGCAAAATATTATCTCACATCTGCCGCTTAGCGATCGGATCATTGTTGAGGCTGGAACGCCGCTCATCAAGCGCTATGGCGCGCGCGGCATTGAACAAATTACTCATTGGTACCAGAGCCACTTGGCAAACGCCGAGGTTCCGATTCCCCCTTATGTGGTCGCAGACCTCAAAACCATGGACCGCGGTAGCACTGAGGTGGATATTGCGGCCAATGCCGGAGCGACGGCCGCCATTGCCCTCGGAAGCGCACCGGTTGAAACTCTGAATTCATTTGTGGAAAACTGCGAACGCGCTGGGATTGATGCCATGATTGACATGATGAATGTTGAATACCCGGTAAACACTCTCTCCAAGCTCAAAAAACTCCCGCCCGTGGTCATCCTCCACCGCGGCGTGGACGAAGAGCAGTTTAACCGAGAAAAACAAATTCCCCTTCATGAGATCCGGCGGATCAAGGGGGCTTATGACATTATGATTTCTATCGCGGGCGGAGACACGATCCGCGAGGTCCAGCGGTCGATCTTTAATGACGCTGACATAGTCGTCATCTGGAAAACCGTTTTTCAGAGCACTTCAGAAACCGTTAGTCTGATTGAGGATTTTCTCAAAGAAATCAAATGAAACTCCTAGCCTAATTTAAGCGCAATTACACCCTCCCTTTTTTTATTTTCCCGAAAACTTGTCCAGTCCCAATGGTCTGTTTGAATAACAATCGCTGAATTTACGGTTCCATTCGGGATTTCCACATCGGGCTCATTTGGAGTATCATCATCTGAATAAACTTCTTTGATTGTGTACTGAACGCCGTTCGGGCCGACAATTTTCATACCAGGGCGAACAGCCGTCCCAAAAGGTTCGCCATATAATTGTATAAGATTTTCACCAAGCTCTTCTGCAGCATCGCATAAAAAAAATACCTCCTGCCTATGAAGGCTTTTCAGCTGGGCTTTCTTCTCATTTACTAAAGAGGTTTTTTTCGACTGCGATAAAAAACTAAGGACAACATAAGAATAACGATAACAGCTAAATAAATTCCATCCATCTACTTTACCTTGTTTCTCATGTACTCGGTAAGCGATTTTACGCCTTCCATAAACTCTATGGGCAGGGCAAAGATCACGGTCTTGGACGGATCAGGATTGATTCGCTCTATGGTCTGCAAGGTTCGCATGGACAGACCGCCTGGAACCTGGCTTAGCCGCTCGGCCGCCTGGGCGAGCCTTTCAGCAGCGGCAAATTCGCCTTCCGCGCGGATTATCGTAGCCCGGCGTTCCCGCTCGGACTCGGCCTGTTTGGCCATGATGCGTTTCATGTCTGCCGGAAGCTCTATATCCTGGATCTTTATGTCAGTGATATTAATGCCCCAAACCTTGGTGGCTTCGTCCACGATTTTTTTGATGGCCTCAGAAATATGCTCGCGCTCAGAGAGAAGCGGATCAAGCTCGATGCCGCCGATAACGTCGCGAAGCGCAGCCTGCGCGTACTGTGAAACAGCCAGCGTGTAATCTTTGATATTGAGAATGGCATGTTCGGCAGATTCAACCTGGAAATAAACCACTGCGTTAATGCCGACCGGCACATTGTCTTTAGTGATAACCTCCTGCTGGGGAATATCCACTGTAGTGATACGCAGGTCAACCTTTTGCATCTGCTGAATACCCATGAAAATCCAGGTCAGTCCCGGCGACCTGGTGCCTGTATATTTTCCCAAGGTTAGTACTACTCCCCTCTCGTACTGGTCAACAATGCGCAGTCCCCCAAGCAAGAAGACTAAAACCAGCAAAACGATCACCAGTACAAACACGGACGTGCCGCTGACGAATCCAGTTTCTGAAATCACTGTGGCAATAATAAAGAAAAAAATGAGTGTGCTAACTAGCGACCCTATTGGGTTTTTGGAACGGTTTTGCATATTGGAAAAATTAAAATTTTGCGGATTAAATACCATGCATATAGTATAGCACTTCGGTGCCCGAGGAGGCTCGCCAGAGGCGGGTAAAGAGTCCTGTACAAATGGTGCCCGAGGAGGGAGTCGAACCCTCATGATCTTGCGACCGATGGATTTTGAGTCCATTGCGTCTGCCAGTTCCGCCACCCGGGCACCAGCTGTACGGGGTAAATCTACCAGCGCCACTTTACCAGCCTCGGTCTGGATGATAATCGTTTAAATACTTTATCAAAATTCCGCTCTTAGATCAAGACAATTGACCCGGATCAATTCTTATCGTATCGCCTTTTTTGATTGAGCCGTCAATGAGGCCGCGGGCGACAAAATTTTCCAAATGCTCCTGAATGTAGCGCCGCAGGGGCCGCGCGCCAAATTCGGGCTGATAACCGCCGGAAACTACAGTCTGACAAAGCTCGTCTGTTATCTCGACCTGAATCTCTTTTTCCGCCAGCCTGCTGTTTAGTTCGGCAAGAAGCAATCCAGCCACACGAAGGAGATCTTCCGGGGAGAGCGGTTTGAAAATTACCACTCCGTCAAAACGATTTAGAAATTCCGGACGGAAAATATTTTGGCTCTGCAAGGAGCCTAAAATCTGTTCACGGAAAGCCTGAGGGTCGTTCCCTTCTTTCACTATATTGCGGATCATCTCCGAGCCGGCGTTCGAGGTCGCAATTATCATGGTGTTAATAAAACTGATTTTCCTGCCCAAAAAATCCGTAAGGATGCCGTCATCGAGAACCTGCAAAAATAAATCGAGAATCTTGGGATGAGCTTTTTCCAGCTCATCAAGAAGTACCAACGAAAACGGATTTGCGACGACCTGCTCGGTGAGCAGACCGCCTGTTCCGGTATCAGCATCGCCAATGAGCCGGTTCAGTGCATGAATTTCCTGAAATTCTGACATATCAAAGCGTAGGATCTTTGAATAGTCGCCAAAATATGTTTCCGCGAGCGCCTTAGTAGTTTCGGTTTTGCCAACGCCGGTCGGCCCCAAGAAAAGAAAACTACCGATTGGTTTTTTCTCGGAACGAATGCCTGACCGTGCACGCCGCAGAGAATCGGCGAGCTCCCTAACAGCCTCATCCTGGCCAATTATCCTGCGATGCAAAATCTCCTCAAGGTTTAGAAGTTTATCTTTTTCTCCCATGGAAATTTTTTCCACGGGAACCTTGGTTTTCTCAGCAACCACATGCTGCACATGCTCCGGCAAAACGATCCGTGACGAAATATCAACCGCAACGTAAACCGCAGTTTCGGAAAGCACTTCAAGAGACTTTTCCGGATTGGGCAGGTTTTGGATCAGCTTGCCTGCAAGCAACACGATTTGTTGCAAAGCCTGGTGCGTGAAAAATAAGCCTGAATCCCTTTCCAATTGGACCGCGTGGTCCTGCAAAATCATCAGGGTCTCAGCGTTCGTCGGCTCATCAAGCTCCAGCTTGGCAATAAGTTTTTGCAACATGGGATTACGACCAATTGTATTTTGGTATCCGCTAGGCGTCGTAAGACCAATTATATGCAAGCTGGACTGGAAAAAGCGCAGCAACGCTTCCGTGGCGTTAACGCGCCCCACGGCGTCCCGTCCCGAATCAAGAAGCGCGTCAATATCATTGACCACCAATATCACGTTTCCGGCGGCGTACGCTTCCATAAATAATGCTCCAATTTTAGAGAGAATCTGGTTTGGCGAAAGCGTGCCGGCAATAAGAGAGGAAGAATCGATTTGCAGCAGCCTCATATAACGAAGGGACGGGAACGTCTGCCCGGAATTGATGAGCTCCGCTAGAGCGTCGATCAAATGATGTTTACCCACGCCGGGCGGTCCCACCAGCACGACATTGCTGGATCCCGCTCCGCGCACCAGCATTCGCTGTAAAAGCTCAAGATTGGCGCTTTGTCCGTATAAATGCGAAGGTACGCGCCTGGTTTCCAGAGCCGCTGTTATATCTGTCGCAGTTTCGTCGAGCTGAACCGTATATCCGCCTGACCAATCTTTGCCAATGCCTTTGATATCGAGACGCCTGATTTTCGTCTCTAAGTCTTTTCTGCGCCTCCAATATATCACTTCGAAAAAATCTTTCTGTTCTGCCTCAAAACTAAAAAGAACTTTTTGAAAATTCTTATCAAGCTCGTAAACTGCGGCCAGAATCTCGTACTCGCTGATATTCAGATGGTTTGCCGACAAGGCTATTTGCCAGGCAGTTTCGAGCACGTCTGTCATCAGCATGGTTGAGTTTGTATCACAGCTCATCAAAACTCTTTTTTGAAAATCCTGAGGCAGAATGTTCAGCCGGCGTAAAATCCAGACAAATTCCGGAAGCTTGAATGTATGATTAAAAAAATCATAGAGCTTTAGAGTATTCCCTTGCACGCTTGTCTCCAAAACCTGAACAGCTGAGAAATTTAAAATCATGCCAAGCTTTTTTGCCGCACGCGCCTCTGCGATTTCATTCGCGCTAAGACTGCGATCTTCCTGCAAAAAATTTGTAAACAAGAAATAAGCTGCCAGAAAATAAAATAAAACTAGCAGCAGTAGCGCAACTGTGAACAAAGACTTGCTGCCCAAAATAACCGCAATGACAGCGCAAGCCAGAACCGCTACCAAGCACACGGTTGTCATGACAGCAGTGATCTGCCGTGGAAATATTTTTTCCAAATGAGCCGCGCCAAGATATCCGGATTGTTTTAGATAATCATTCATCTCGTACATCAGCCTTGGGAGATCTTCGACTGCTGCCGGAGAACAAAAGCTGATCCTGAATTAGTTATACTTAAATACATATTTTAATACTTACTTGGTAAACTCAAAATGTATTACGTGGTCATGTTTGAAGAATCTCGAGCGAGATTTTACCAATGGCTAAAAACAGGACAATAATAGGAAAAGAGTACCATAAGACCAGCGCGAAAATTGTTCCTATCAGAACACAAAGCTCAAAAGCCAATCCCAGAATGATAAACACCACCCGCAGAAACGCGCCGATTACGCGGGAAATCATGTTCCAGCCAAGCGCGTGCAAGGAACGCTTCAAATCAAAACCGCGGCCGTATGAGGTAATATCCCGATGCCAGGACGCAAACAGCCGCGGCAGTAAAAAGCCGATAGAAAAATACTGCCAGACCCAATGCATGGTGTTCTTACCGCTGGCGATTATTTTACCGGGCTGGGCAACAAAAAACCAAGCAAAAAACAGAATTGGCAGGGATTGTTGATTTTGTTTCATTTCTGGCGATTCTTTACTCGTGTCTATTCTTAGACTAGCACAGTTTTTACCGGCGAAAAAGCAGCTTACCCGCAACCCACGCTGAAGCAAAACCAATCAGAGCGCCCCCCAGAATATCTGATGGATAATGAATTCCCGTGTAGATTCGGGTCGTTCCCAGAATCACCGCCAGAATAATCAAAACAGCACCGGCCTTGCGGTTCTGGAAATACACGGCGAAAGCAATTGCGAAATAGAACGCGGCGTGCCCCGAAGGAAATGAATCGTTGATCACACTTTTTACAACAAGCTGTCGGACGTTTTCCAACTGATCGTTGACAAATGGCCTCGGCCGTTTATACGCATAGCGAATGATCTCTGTAATGATTCCGCGGGCAAGAATTGAGGAAATCGCAGCACCCCAGAAAGCTCGGCGATTGACGAAAAACAGTATCGCGACAATCCCAGCGAAAACATAAAGGCCATACTCGTTGGCGTAAATGACGACCTTGTCCCAGAGCGGATATTTCAGGGCAAGGCCATTAATATACTCGAAAACTTGAAGATCGAAATTGCGCATTTACCCCGTTAGATATTTTAATTTTGTAGAATCATCGGTCATTTTCCAAACTTATCTAATGGGGTAAATCTATTCCCGGAACGGGAAATTTACTAGCAAGTTCAATGACTTGTGATTTAACCTCTTTAATCAAGGAGTTATCCGCGAGCTTGGCTGAGAATTCTTTGACGGATGCTGCGCGTTTTTCTTTCTCTTCCGGCAATTTGATTTTTGCGAACTCTTTGACAATTCGCGCGATCAATTTACCAGCTTGCTCCATTTCTTGCTCTTTCATACCCCGGCTGGTCAAAGCCGGCGGCCCTAATCTGATGCCGGAAGGATAGTACGGCGGCATCGGGTCATTCGGTACTGTGGTTTTATTTACGCTGATTTCCGCTTCTTCGAGAGCTTTTTCCACGAAAATTCCACTCCCTGCGGCAAACGGCCGCAGGTCGATCAACATCAAATGATTATCAGTCCCGTCAGTGACAAGCTTCAAACCCTGGCCCTGCAGACTTTTGGCCAAGGTTGTAGCGTTTTTCAAGATCTGTGCCACATACTCTTTGAATCCATCTGTCATCGCCTCGCGCAGAGCAACAGCGATACCGGCGATCGTATGCTCGTGGGGACCGCCCTGCATACCGGGAAATACGGCTTTATCGATCTGATCTTTGAACTCCTCGCGGCAAAAAAGCATGGCCGCCCGCGGACCACGGAGAGTTTTATGAGTGGTGGTCATGACCACGTCGGTGTATGGAAACGGTGACGAATGAACCCCGCCGACGATCAGGCCCGAAATATGTGAGATATCAGCCATAGAAATCGCTCCGACTTGCTTGGCGATTTTTGCGATACGCTCGAAATCGATGCTCCGCGGATAAGCCGTATAACCGGAAAGGATAATTTTCGGCTTGTGTTCGGCCGCGAGTTTTTCAATCACGTCATAATCAAGTGTTTCCAATTTCGGATCGACAGGATAAAAGACGAAGTTATAATTTTTTCCGGAAAAATTCGTCGGGGAACCATGCGTGAGATGTCCACCGTGATCGAGCTTGAGTGACATTATCGTGTCCCCGGGTGTGAGCAGCGCAAAATACACGGCCAGGTTTGCCGGGCTTCCCGAAAGCGGCTGAACATTGACGTGATAACCTTCGGCCCCAAACGCCTTGAGTGCCCGCTTCTGGCAAAGCCTCTCAATCTCGTCAATGTAAATGTTGCCTCCATAATATCTTTTTCCCGGATAGCCTTCAGCATATTTAACGTTGAGGATGCTACCCATTGCTTCAAGAACCGCGGACGAAGCATAATTTTCCGAGGGAATCATTTCCAAACCCTCTTTTTGTCGCCTCGCTTCTTTTTGGATCAGACCATAAATCTCCGGATCCTCTTTTTTTAGTGCTTCATATTTCATGTTGATTCAAATTTAATAATATTACCCCCCAAACCCTCACCCACCCCCGATCTGGATCGGAGTTCCCCCCTCTCCCGATTACGGGCGAGGGTTGCGAGATTGTTTCACACAAAGGGCAGTATTTTCAAATTCAGTTTTTTGATCTTTATTCGTGACATTCGGATGTGATTCGTAAATTAGGGTCGCTACTTGAGAAACCCGTAAAACATTGTTAAGACTCCAGCAAAAGCAAAAACGTAAAAAATGTTTCCAGTCCAGGCAAGAATACCGATCGCCCCGAGAGCTGTGATAACCTTACCAACTGACGAGCTGAATTCGTAAAATACGCTATAAGCGATGGCATGATCCGGGTCGCGCTCGGAGGCTCTCTCAAAAGTAACAGAATACATAGGCACGTCCACGATATTCTTGGCAGTCTTGGTCAAAATATCAAACAACAAAACGATTGGGAGAACTTTTGCGGTAAACCGCAAAACCCAGGTCACCCCGTACACTATGGCGGATTTTTCGATGAGTCGGTGCCTGTGGCCGCGGCGGTCAATAAGCTTGCCCACATAGAGCATTATAACAGTTCCGATTATGGTCGCAATGGTCGTAATAAAGCCCATACTCTGAAAATCACCGACAACCGTATACATAAAGATCGGCCACAAACTCATAAGCATCAAATCCTCGGCATAACCCCAATAGCCGAAAAAATTGGAAGGATAAAGCCGAAACATTTTCCAGAGATTGGTGAATCGGAATTGATGAGGCGAATAGATTTCCGGACTGGAAAAGAGCGGGTACGCGGAGAGAATCATTAATATCGAGGAGCAAACAAAGAGGGTCATAAAACCGAAATTTTCCGAAATCATGCCACCTAGAAACGGGCCGGCGATAAACGCAATTTGCACCAAAGAGAAAAGCACACCCACCTCGCGCCCGCGCTGAGTCTTAGCGGAAAAAAGCGACATGTCAGTATCATACGCCGGCCAAAACCAGGATTTTTGCATCGCGAATAAAAAAGGCGCGACATAAAAAAGAAAAGGATGGATTTTTGTAAAATAAAGCGCGAACCAAAACAGGACAAAAAAAATGGTAGACAAAAAAATCGAGTGTTTGTATCCGAAACGGCTGGCAAATTTCGCACCAAAGCCGATCAGCACCAGGTACCAGGCATAAAGCATGAGATAAAACACCATGATTTTTATGAGGCTGTAGCCGAGGGTATAGAGATAGATCGGCTCGAAAATAAAAACCATGGACAAAGCCAGGTTGGAAATGATCGTGAACCAGTAGACCTCAGTTACTTCGCGGTTCGGCGAGATTGAGAAATATTGGGGGAAACGGAAATGATACATTTTAGTATTTGCTTCTTGGTTATCGGCCCGCGTCTGAGAATTTCAATTCGGCTACCAGTTAATCTTACCATAGTGGATGGCCTGACCTTATTTAGTTTTCCACCATCCAGGTAAAAATCCGGTTTCAATTTTTTATTGCGATACTGCCATTTTATTTGCGAAACAGAATAAGCTGTCGGCGCGCTGGATATATTGGCGCTGGTTGCCGTAATCGGCCTGCCCAATTTTTTCACCAATCCCAGAGCAATCTTGTCTTTCGGCATGCGGATACCAATTGTGCCGGTGCCAGCGGAAAGAGTTCGATATGAACTTCCCTCCCCCATCTGGGGAGGGACTGACCGCGTCCGCCGTAGCCTCGCGCGAAGGCTGGAGGGAGGGGGTTTGAACGGTAAAATCAAAGTCAATTTTCCCGGTAAAAACTTTCTAAATAATTTCTCTGCCTGCGGCGAAAACTTGGCATAACGCTTCGCCATTGCGAATCCTGAAACTACAATATGCACCGGTTTTGTCGGTCGTCGCTTCTTAATCTTAAATAATCTCATTACTGCTTTCGAGTTCGTCGCATCCACGCCAAGACCATAGGCGGTATCCGTGGGAAACACCACCGCCTTTCCATTTTTAACGTAATTAATAGCAATTCTTATTTGTTCTTTATTCATAAATATAAAATCATTCCCAAAATATACGCAATTGCGTCAAAAATGGGAATTACAATTTTAAATCTTCAGGAGAAGCAACCTTGTGCCATTTTTCCGCAGGAACTACGGCAAATTTTGCGCCATCGCGAACCATCTGCAAAAATGTCTGAGGCAATCCAAATTCTTTCGCGGGTATGCCAGCGCCAACGAGTGGGTAGTTGAAATAATTCTGATTTAAAATATAGGCCGCTGTGTTAACTAGGGACCCTTCTCTTGCAGGTTGTCGCTCGACAATATCACTAAGTTCCCCAGCCTCATCGACCTTCACGATTGCGTGCCGGTCCTCCCCGCTTTCACCATTTTGCAGCTGCCATACAAGAATCGCCAGGGGATATTTAATAAGCTTTTCCAGATCGCGTTTGTGATATAGATCATCGCCCATGAGCACCAAAAACCGCCCGCGAATCAAATCTTTGCTCTGATAAAGCGCGTGAGCAGTTCCCTTTAGTTCTTTTTGATCTACATAGGTGATTTTTTTACCCGCAAAATTATTCCCGATCGCTTTTTTAATTTGTCCACCCAAATAACCAGTAACCAAAATCACCTCTTCGATTTCTTCCGGAAGCTGTTCAAGATTATGTTCGAGAATGGTTTTATTCCCGATTTTTAGAAGAGGCTTCGGCGTGGTTTTGGTCAACTCGCCCATTCGCGTGCCGAATCCTGCAGCCAATATTACAGCCTGCATTATTTCACGACGAAATTAATAATTTTTCCGGGAATATAAATAAATTTCCCAACTTGCTTACCGACCAGATGCTTTTGAACTTGGGAGCTTGCTTCTGCAAAATTTCTTGCTTCGGCTTCGCTGGCCGCGACTGCAATCCGCACTGTATCCCGAACCCGGCCATTGATCTGCACTGCAACATTTACAAATTCATCTTTAGCTAAAGCAGGATCATGTTCCGGCCACTGTGCGAGATGAATTGAAACTTTGTTTCCCAATTCGCGCCACAGATCTTCGGCCATATGGGGGGCAAATGGAGCTAATAATTTCAACAGTCTTGTTATGTCATTTTTGCTTACTTGTTTTCCTTCCATTTCATTCGCCAAAATCATCAGTGCGGATACCGCAGTGTTAAAACGAAAATTTTCGATATCGTCGGTAACTTTTTTAATAGTCTTGTGAATAATGCTCTCTAATTTATCACTCTGAATCCGCGATGTTGATGATTCTTTTATGCTTGCGAGACGCCAAACTTTCTCCAAAAATCTCCTTACACCGATTATCCCGCGACTATGCCAACTAACAGTCTGCCCATGCGGTCCCAAAAATAGCTCATACATCCGCAAAGTGTCTGCGCCGTATATGTTCACAATTTCATCAGGGTTCACTACATTGCCCCGGCTTTTGCTCATCTTCTCCCCGTCTTCGGCGAGAATAATCCCGTGCGGCACGCGCTTTGTATACGGCTCGCTTACCGGCACGATTCCCTGATCATGCAAAAACAAATTCCAAAAACGCGAATACAAAAGGTGAAGCGTCGTATGTTCCGTGCCGCCAAAATACACATCAACCGGCAGCCAATGTTTCATCAATTCATCATCTGCCAATTCGTTCTTGTTTTTCGGGTCAGTGTATCGCAAATAATACCAAGAGCTGCCGGCCCACTGCGGCATGGTATTGGTTTCGCGTTTGGCTGGGCCTTTGCAGTTTGGACATTTCACTTTCACCCATTTGTCTATCGCGGCGAGCGGCGATTCCCCTGTTCCGGTTGGTTCATATTTTTTCACGTTCGGAAGCCGAACCGGCAAATCTTTTTCCGGTACTGGTACTATTCCGCACGCAGGGCAGTGAATGATAGGAATCGGCTCGCCCCAATATCTCTGCCTGGAAAACACCCAATCGCGGAGTTTGTAAGAAACAGTCGCTCGTCCTGATTTTTTATCTACCAACCATTTAGTTATTACTTTTCGAGCCTCTTCAGAAGATAGACCATCGAACTCTCCGGAATTATACAAAACACCATCATCGATAAAGACTTCTTCTAAATTCCGAATTTTTGAATCATCGCGTCCGTTTGCAGGCTTCAGAGTTACTTTTAAAGGAATTTTATATTTCTTGGCGAATGCTTGATCGCGTTCGTCGTGCGCATCGCCAAATAACGCGCCTGTGCCAAAATCCATCAAAGCATAGTCCGCAACCCAAATCGGCAATTTTTCACCATTAACCGGATTAACCACTTTAACACCTTTCAATTCCACCCCGGTTTTTTCTTTGTCCCTGGCGGAGCGGACAATATCAGTTTTCTTTTTTGCCTCCTCGATATATTTACTCACCTCGCTGAAATTCGAAATCCTTGAGGCAAAATTCTGTATAAGAGGGTGCTCCGGGGCAATTACAATAAAGGTCGCACCTGGTAAAGTATCAACCCTGGTGGTAAAAATTTTTATCCCTTCCCCTCTTCCCTCCCCTTGATGGGGAGGGATTGAGGGAGGGGTGAGAATTTCTAACACCAATGGTTCTCGCTCAGCTGTGAAGTGATTCTCCGTTGATCGCCCAGTTATCAATTGCGCATCCAGTTTCTTTGATAAAGTTTTCAGATATCCCACCCGCGGCTCGCCCTCTTTTAAATCTGAAAGTATGGTCCGCGCAGGTGCGTATTTTTTTAACCTTTCGTAGTCGAAATTCCAGGAAAAATTCTTGTGGAACGGTCGAGGCGTAGCGCCAGAAAACGCAGGATCTACGGCCGCATCCAGCAATATTAACCCCTTAACGGATTTTCCGTATTTTTGCAGGGCTTTCATGGCGACTATACAGCCAAGGCTATGACCAACTATAATCGTATTCTCATCAATGCTGCATTTTTTTAAAATATAATCAACCTGCTCAGATTCTTTTGGGTCATCAGAATTCGGCAGCTCAGGTGTTTGCACTTTATAACCCTGTTTTTCAAGCTCTGTTTTCAGCCAGGGTATAAAATTCCTGCCTGCCGAGCCCGTGTACCCATGGAGAATTAAAAAGTTTGTCATCCCGGACTTGGGTCTTCGGGATCCATCCGCCTGAGGCGGACTGGATTCCGGCTCGGCGGCCGGAATAACAAATAATGGAAAATCAATTTCCGCGCCCTCGCTTTTCCCGATCCAGTTTTCCTGCTGGAGCTTGACCTGATCCGGCCATTCGGGAAGATTTTTCAATCCCTCAAGAAGCTTTTCGGCGTACGCTGTGATTTTCAGATACCATTGGCGCAGTTCTTTTTTCTCAACCACTGTTCCGCAACGTTCGCATTTGCCGTCTATCACCTCTTCGTTCGCGAGTCCTGTTTTGTCCTGCGGACACCAGTTGATAAGCCCCGCGGCTTCGTACGCGAGTCCCGCTTTGTAGAACTGCAGGAAAATCCACTGTGTCCATTTGTAATATTCCGGATCAGTGGTATTTATCTCGCGCGACCAATCAAAACCTACGCCCCAACTTTGCACCTGCCGTTTGGCGTTTTTTATGTTGAGCTTGGTCGAAACACTCGGGTGTACGCCCTTTTTGAGGGCATAATTCTCTGCCGGCAAACCAAACGCATCCCAACCCATCGGGTACATAGTTTCAAAACCCTTCATCCGCTGAAAACGCGAATACACATCCCCTGCCACATACGGCCGCAAATGCCCCATATGCAGACCCTCACCGGAAGGATACGGAAATTCGATCAAGACAAATTTCTTCTTGCCTTTATCGCGGGCTGCGTAAATCCCCTGCTTCGCCCACAGCTTTTGCCACTTACCCTCAATCAATTTTGGATTATATTGTTTCATGAGATTCTGCTTGCCCGACTGAAATTTGCACCGCAAATTTGGGCGGGCCATTTTTTTTCAATTTTCTGATCGTAGATTCTCATATCCTATTTCAATTCTTCTATTATCAATTTGTGAAGTGTGGAATTTGCAGCGACGACTTCATCAAAATTCCATTTATAAGGACTGCTTTGAAAATTTGAGATCTTGCCTCCTGCCTCTTGGACGATAAGCGCGGCAGCGGAATAGTCCCATGGGTACGCGCCCTTGCTTACAAAGAGATCTAATTTGCCGCAAGCAACATACACCATCGACAAAGCTGCAGAGCAAACGGTAGTGTTCCAAAATTTGTGCCTCCTCGCGAGCGATTGCAAATCTTTAATCAATTTTTCAGATACAACATTAGAGTGCCATAAAACTGCGGCCATGGCTGAATCTAAAAAAATTGTAGGGGAGACCCTGATTGATTTGCCATTCAACGTCGCGCCTCTACCACGCTCGGCCAAAAATAATTCATCATGAATTGGATCGTAAATTGCACCATAAAGAAGCTGATTTTTTTTCACAAACGATATGGAAACGCAAAAAAACGGAACGCCGCGGGAAAAATTTCGAGTGCCGTCCAGGGGATCAATTATCCATAAATTGTCGCTCTTTCCTTCGCGCCCGGTTTCTTCTGATAAAATTGAGTGCTTTGGAAATTTTCTTTTTATCCGGTCCTGAATGTATTTGTCGGAGGCCAGGTCATACTGCGTTACCACATCCCAATGGCCGGTTTTGTGATTTATCTCAATCTCTTTTCTAAACCCGTCCCGCAGAATATCCCCCGCGCCCTTGGCTAAATTTTTTATAAACGACTGCATCATTTCAAATATTGCATAATCTGCTTATGTAATTTTGGGGAAGCGGCAACTACTTGCTTTGAATCCCAAACCGCGAAATGTCCTCTAAAATCCGTGACTTTCGCTCCGGCTTCTCGAGCTATCAGAATACCGGCTGCATAATCCCACGGGTGGGCGCCGTTCAACAAACCAAAATCAAAACGCCCGGCTGCCAGATACCCTAAATCCAATCCAGCGCTCCCCAAAGCCATGTACCATAAACGTTCGTTATAAATCAAATTATTGATTTTATGCCTGATTCTAGCCGTGGTATCTTTTACATGCCAATCAAACCCAGCCATTGAATGCGCCAATGTATCCGGTTTTAAAATATCTATTGCTTTACCGTTTAAAGCAGCGCCCTTGCCACGCTGAGCATAGAAAAGCTCGTCTTTAATTGGATCATAAATCGCTCCCAATTCTGTTTTTCCGTTTTTTATGAAAGCGATAATAGTGCAAAAAAGCGGCGTGCCGCGGGAAAAATTTCTAGTGCCGTCGAGCGGATCGATCACCCAAATGTTCTGGCCTTTGCGGCTGCCGCCAGTTTCTTCGGAAAGTATCGAGTGTTTGGGAAATTTTTTCTTTATGCGATCCTGAATATATTTATCGGCTGCCAAATCGTACTGAGTCACGACATCCCAGTAGCCTTTCTTGTGGTTGATTTGCAGTTCTTTGTGAAATCCCTCTTTGAGGATTGCTCCCGCGCCTCTGGCCAAGTTTTTAATAAATTGCTCCATATATTTATTCTACCACAGTGCAGCCAATCTCAAAAGGTGACAAAAATTTATACGGCACCGTTTTCCAATTCCCAAATACATACAAATGTAGTAAATTTGGGAATGACAATGCGTGCTTAAATTATTTTTTCTAACTTGAAATATTTCTTCATTTTACGTTCGTCGTCTTTATCTAGACGATTAACTTCCATAACTGTGACAAACCGGCTAATTCCATAATGCTTGGAGATAAATTCTATTTCTGATCTTGGATCATGGGGATAAAACCACAGAGTCCTCTGGAGAGGGAAAAATCGCATATCTTTGACTTTCTGCCGCAACATGTCCGCTCCTCTTCTATATTTTTTTGTAGGAATATCGGCTGCCACCTGCCACCATTTGCCATTCCATGAACCTGGATTTGGTATGGAAAGGTAATCAAAATCAATTTTGGAGAGCTTTTGCTTACCTAACTTGCTTAGGGTTATCCTAATATCATTACCAGTGCGCTTCATTCTGATAAAACCGTGTTCTTTCAGATAATAAACAGTTCTCACAACTTTTCTTTCCTTGTCCTTTTGCGACAACTTCAGCAAAGGGTTTTTGCGATAAAACATGCTTTCGATGCCTTGCAAAAGTTCTCGACCGAGCTCGCCAAGAAAAATTGCACCTGGCAAGGCTATCAATGTCAATGCTGTTTGGGCTGCCGATTTAAGTCTTTCCTTCTGTTCTTCAGTCAGCATGGGCTGTTTTTGTTTCCGCAGCGATGCTCGTACGATAGAGCTTAACTGATTTTTGTAATATGTCATAGAATCGTCAAAATTCATCAAACTATCTTCATTTCCAAAATACATACAAATGTATTGATTTTGGAAATGAATTTTATTCGCCTCTTTTGTTTTAGTTTTATACTGTGGTGTGAAATTATATTCGAAATAATTTTCTAGCATTGGCAGTGGTGACCCGTTCGACCTCGGCAGGCTCGATCCCCTTCATTTCTGCAAATTTTTCGGCGACGTATCTGACATAAGAAGGCTCATTGCGTTTGCCGCGATGTGGCATTGGCGTGAGATAAGGCGCGTCGGTTTCGAGAATGGCCCATTCGAGGGGTAAATTTTTGACAACTTCATCACTCCGCCCGGATTTATCAAAAGTTATTATGCCGTTGAGGGCAATATAGCCGCCGCGCTTTACAAATTCCTGAGCGATATCGGAAGAACCGGTAAAGCAGTGGATTTCAAAACCTCTGACCTCCCCTGACATCGCTCCTTCGCGTGGAGGGGAAAAAAGTACGCAATACTGGTCTAGGATTTTCAAAACGTCTTCGTACGCGTCCATTGTTCCTTCGCTGGGGCGACAGTGGATCATAAGCGGTTTGTTGACCTCTCTTGCTAATTTGATATGCTCAATCATTACTTCTTTTTGTTTCTGCTTTATTTCTTCGGGATCTACATTCTTTGGGAGTCTGTAATAATCAAGACCAAATTCGCCTATCGCGACAACTTTTATCGAACGAGAAATCAAGTCTCTGTACGCATCCATATCAAACTCTTCTCCGGCACCGTTAAAAGACCGCCCTTCTTCGCTAATATCCACATGATGCTCAAACAGATGAATCGGGTGCAGGCTTACTGCAGCGTACACCCCGTCTGAATAATTTTCCGCAAGCTCCACGGCCGCGCGTGAAGTTTCAAATTTAGTCCCAGCATTTATCATCCATACGCCGGAATCTAAGGACCTTTGGATTACCTCATCGGAATCGCTTTTAAAAGCTTGGAAATTGACATGAGTATGAGTGTCGATGAGTTTCGGATCCATCAATTTAGCAATTAAACAACCTGATAATCTTAAATTGTTAGTTGGTTAAGTTATTTTTTCCAGTCTTGGAAACAGTGGCTCAGCTTTAACAATTTTTTCTGTGCTCAGCCCGCTTCTGATTTTTTCCGCAGTATCCGGCATGAATGGTGCGAGTTTTTGCGCGATCTCGTAAAGCAATCCCACGAGGTTATCAATTACTTCCCTAAAAAGTTTCATCTCGGTTTTCGCCTTTTCCCAGGGCTTTGTTTCATCAATGTATTTGTTAGCCCAGGCAATCTCTTCCCAAATGCGCGTGAGCGCTTCGTGAAAACGTAAATCCTGCACCAGCTTATCAATATCTTCCAGGCTTCGCGGAGAAGGTTTGATCTCCCCGATTTCTCCATTCAGGTTTTGCGCCACGAGCGTTGTCAGCCTGGAAAATAAATTACCAAGACCGTTAGCCAAATCACCGTCGTATCTTGCCTCCAGCTTTTTTATTGAAAAATCACCATCCTGGCCAAACGGGATTTCGCGCAACAAAAAATAGCGCACTGTATCAGTACCGTATTTTTGCGCCAATGCAAACGGATCAATGACATTTCCGAGTGATTTGCTGATCTTTTGTCCGTCAATCGTGAAAAACCCATGCCCAAAAATCTTTTTCGGCCACGGCATCTTTACAGCTTCCAGAAGAGCCGGCCAGATCACCGCGTGAAAACGCAGGATATCTTTGCCCATCACATGCAGATCCGGCGGCCAGAACTGCTTAAATTTCTCCCCATCCGGATAGTCTAATACGGAAGCGTAGTTAAAAAGCGCCTCGATCCATACATAAGCAGTCTGGGATTCGTCCCAAGGAAGCTTGATACCCCATTTTACATTCGGCCGGGAAATGGCCACATCATCTAGTCCTTGATTAATAAAAGATAAAATCTCATTTCGACGCGACGCTGGAGCAATCAACAACTCGCCTGTCTCTATTTTCTCTTTAAGAAGAGCCTCGTAGTCGGAAAGTTTGAAGAACCAATTTTTTTCCTTGAGCTTTTCCGGTGCTGTCTTGTGATCCGGACAGTTGCCCTGTTCATCAAGATCTTTCTCAGTCAAAAACGCTTCGTGCCCCACACAGTACAAACCTTCGTACTCGCCCTCGTAAACTTTGCCTGAAGCTTTCAATGCTTTCAAAAATTTAGCAACTGCTGTTTTATGGCGCTCCTCTGTTGTTCGGATAAAATCATCGGGCGCAATCGCTAGCGTATCCCAAGTGAAAGAAAATTTTGCCGCCATCTCACGGGTAAATTCCTCAGGCTCTTTGCCCGCTGCCATAGCTGCCCGCTCAATCTTCGAGCCGTGCTCGTCAGTGCCAGTCAAAAAAAATGTCTGTACGCCACCAAAGCGGTAAAACCGTGCAAGCACATCTGCGGCGATAGTGGTATAAGCAGTGCCGATATGAGGCTCCGCGTTTACGTAGTAGATTGGGGTCGTAATGTAAAATTTGTCCACGTCAAGCCCTCTGTTCTCTAAAATCGTTGACAAAAACCGTAATTGCACCGACAACCGGTACGGCCATAAGCAAACCGATAATTCCAGCTATTTTAAACCCGATGAGAACCGCCAGTAAAATCAGCAGGGGATTTGTACCAATGGTCCTACCCATAACCTTCGGCACCAATATATAATTTTCGGTCTGCTGAATAAGAATGTAGAGAACAATGACAAACATCGCCAATGTTGGGGATTCTGCAAAAGCCACAAATACCGCCGGGATAGCAGAAAGGATGGGTCCCAGATAAGGCACAATCTCCAAGAGACCAGCTAGCAAAGCTAGGGCAAGAGCATATTTAACGCCCAGCGCCAAAAGACCCAAAAATGTAAACGAAAAAATGAATGCAGAAAGCACCAGCTGTCCAAGCAACCAATAACCGATTTTTGTCTGAATTTTTTCCGTGAGGCCTACGACATATGCTTGGTGTTTGTACGGTACCAAGGAACGGACAAAATTTTTCATGCCATGTTCGGAAGAAATCAAATAGAAAGTAAAAACCAGGGTACCCACGAGCTGGACAATGCTTGAAACCACACCAAGAGTTTTTTGAAATACATCATTTGTCAGCTCGGCAAAACCTTGCCCCAAAGCGGAAAGACCGCGGGCCAGACCAAGCTGATTGAGCGCGTTAGAAAGGGAACCGGCGCGAGTCGACAGGTCGTGCCGGAAATCCTCTATGCGCGCACCGAGCAAATTGAACTCCTGAGTGATCGGCGGAATCAAGAAATAAACGACAAGCCCGAGGAGGCTAAGAAAAAACAAATAGACCATGAGCACAGAAAGGCCACGCGGAAATTTAGCTTTACGATACAGCCAGTCCACAAGAGGATCCATGGCAGAGGCAAGAATCATTGCCACCACAAGCATGAGGATAATATCGCGAATAACATACAAAAGCAGCAACAACAAACCCGCGACCACGATTTTGACCAAGGCCATTGTGGAAATATGCACATTAATGTTCTGCGGTTCAGCCATACTCTTATTTTACCGAAAATCCACGAAAAACTAAAGTGCTAGGAGTTTTCGGATCTCCACGACCTTGCCTGCCCCCACTATCGCTAAATTGAGTTTTTTGTTTTGAAATATATCCTGAGCAACCCTGGCTACATCCTCGGCAGTCACCTCGTCGATTTCCTCAAACGCCTGTTCCGGCTCTAAAACCCTCTTGCGGAATGCAATCTGCTCGAGATACCATCCCAGCAGGCTCTCGCTGTCTTCCAGAGACAAGGTCAGAGTTCCTTTGATGTACTCTTTGGCTTTTTTGAGTTCGCGTCCCGGCACTGCCTCTGTTTTTATCTTTTTTAGTTCCTGAGCAATGACTTTGACTGAATCGTTCAAGGAGCCTTGTCGAACCCCGGCTTGGATGACAAACAGCCCAGTGTCTTGATAATTGGAACTTGAGGCTTTGATATAATAAGCAAGACCGCGACGCTCGCGGATTTCGGAAAACAACCTCGAACTCATCCCGCCGCCGAGAATGGTCGCAAGAATGAGTTGGGGAATGTAATCCGGATGATTGTAGTCATAGGATCGAAATCCCAAAGCCAAATGCATTTGTTCAGTTTTCTTTGCTTCTATTCTCATGGCCGGCGCAACTTGTTTCTCTAAAGCTTTTTTCCATTTAGGAAACTGCTTGTTTTGAAGCTTACTCCAAAACTCTTTGATCAGGGTATCAAGCACTTCTTCGTCATACGCCCCAGCCACCGAAAAAACCATGTTCTCCGGCTGGTAAAAAGTCTCAACATAATCCAAAATATCCTGGCGGCTGATTTTTTTTATTACTTCTTTGGTGCCCGCTATGTTTCTCCCCAACGACTGGTCTGGCCACATAACCTCTTCTAACACATCTTCGACATGGCGCATGGGAGTGTCCTGGTACATATTTATCTCTTCGATGATCACGCCTTTTTCCCGCTCAATCTCGGCCTTGTCAAAAACCGGATGTAATAGCATGTCGGTGAGAACATTAAAAACAAACGGCAAATGTTTTTTCGCGGCCTTGATGTAGTACTGCGTGTGCTCTTTACCGGTGTTGGCATTGTACTCCGCGCCGATTTCATCAAGAGCATGCGATAAATCTTGAGCAGTAGGATATTTTGCTGAACCTTTAAAAAACAGATGTTCCAAGAAATGCGAAATGCCGTTAATACGCGGGCTCTCCTGGCGCGAGCCAACCTTGATGAAAACATCAACCAGAACAGACCTAGCGCCTCGCACTGGAACTTTTAAAACCGTAAGACCATTCTTCAATACTTGCTTCTTATACATAATTCAAAATTAAAAAATCAAAATGTAAAATGACAATGTAAAATTTTAAAATTTTTAATTTTCATTTTGATTTTGATATTTACATTTTGCATTAAACTCTAACAATCATTGATTCTAAGTCCTTGGGGCTTTTTGACAGGATAATAGGTCCGCCATCGCTGACGAGCACCATATCCTCTATCCTGACCCCGCCCCAGCCCTCAATATATATACCCGGCTCGACTGTGACAACCATGCCTGCGCGCAAAACATCGCCGGATTTAGCTGAAAAGTTTGGTAATTCGTGTATTTCCAGACCCACGCCATGCCCCGTGTTGTGGGTAAAGTATTTCCCAAATCCTGCCCGCTCGATATGGCGGCGAGCAGCCGTATCAACTAATGCGGCCGGATTTTCTGGCTGTACTTTTTCAATGCCCCTGACCTGAGCCTCCAAAACCGTATTATAAATTTTCTCCTGTTTTTTATTTGGCCTCCCAATGAAAAACGTGCGTGTGAAATCAGAATGATAGCCATTTACCAGCACGCCGAAATCCAAAAGCAAAAAATTGTCCCGGCCGATTTTTTGCTTTCCTGAAAGGTGGTGCGGCGCAGCCGCATTGGCCCCCCACGCCACAATGGATTCAAATGCCATGCCATCCGCGCCGTTTTTGATTGCGGTTCTTTCCAATTCCTGGGCAATCTGCATCTCAGTGATGCCAACCTTCACAAATTTATGAATCCGCGAAAAACAGAGATCAACGATTCTACTTGCTTTCCTTATTTCCCTGATCTCTCCCGCGCTTTTCACCGCCCGTAGATTCTCCACCACATTGGAAGTTATCTTCCATTTAGCGCGTTTATGATTCTTCTTCAGACTGGCGAATTCGCGAACCGAGATATGATCTTCAACCGCTACTTTTCCTTTCAACGAAAGGGAGGAAAGGGAGTAAACTTTCAAATTCGACTCACACTTGGCCCGGATCGTGTACCGGTCGTCCACATACAATTCTGCAGATTTTTTTGTTATCAAAACCGCGCCCATGGATCCGGTGAACCCGGAAATATACTGACGGTTTATTTTTGTCAGCACTAAAAAAGCATCTTGGCCATGCTCTTTGAGATAAGCTTGAATTGTTTTAATTGAGCTTGCTGGCAAAATAAAATGTTAATTCGTTAACCGCGACCCGCTCCTGTTCCATGGTATCGCGATCACGCACCGTGACTTTCTTGTCCTCGAGTGAATCAAAATCCACTGTCAAACAATACGGCGTGCCTATTTCGTCTTGGCGCCGATAACGTTTGCCGATCGAACCGGTTTCGTCATAATCTACCACCCAGCGTTTGGAAAGTGTTTTGCGGATGTCTTCTGCCATGCCGGTCAGATTTTCTTTCTTGGACAGCGGCAGGATAGCCACTTTGATCGGCGCGATTTCTTTGGGCAAGCGCAGGACGATTTCGTGTTCTTTAACGCTTTCCGTGGTTTTGGTGCGGCCGCCTCTCACCTCTTCAAAGCATGACAGCAGTACCGCCAGCACTGTTCGTTCCACGCCAAGCGCCGGCTCGATGACATGCGGGACAAATTTTTCTCCGCTCACCGGATCGCGGTACTCAATGCCGTGGGCTTTCAAATCAAAATCCGTGCGGTAGGCAAGGCCGTAGAGTTCTTTTTGACCAAACGGATATTTAAACTCAACGTCAATCGTCCGTTTACTGTAGTGCGCACGCTCACTATCTGGTACTTCAACGTATTCGACTAACTTTGAGTTAATGCCGACGGCCGTAATCCATTTTTTCATTTCAGCAAGCCAATGCTCAAAATACTTTTTCCAATCTTTCTCCTGCACAAAGTATTCGATCTCCATCAGCTCAAACTCGCGCGTGCGGAAAATGAAATTGCCGGGCGTGATTTCGTTTCTGAATGCTTTGCCAATTTGTGCGATGCCAAACGGGATTTTTTTACGGGACGTTTCAGCGATGGTATTAAAATCTACAAACATGGCCTGCGCGGTTTCCGGACGCAGATAAACCGCGTTTTCTGAGGACTCGACCGGCCCGAGGTTCGTACGAAACATAGTGTTGAATTTGATGGGTTGACTGAACTCCCGAACTGTATTGCAATTCGGACAGATCAAACCATTTTTTAACTTAGAGTGCGGACTTACGGCACCGCTTTTATCCAAAACGTCCGGTCGAAAACGGCTGTGACAAAATTTACATTCAACTAATAAATCATTAAAACCCGAAACATGCCCGCTTGCGTCCCAAACTTTTGAATTCATAATTATAGCCGCATCTAAACCAACGACGTCATTCCGCTCCTGAACAAACATTTTCCACCACAGCTTTTTGATATTATTCTTCAGCTCTGTTCCCAACGGTCCGAAATCATAACTATTAGCCAACCCGCCATAAATCTCAGACCCAGGGAAAATGATCCCGCGGCGTTTGCACAAATTTACAACCTTTTCCAAAGTTGTGTTCATGCCGTATATTATAACATAGATGGAATTTTTCAAGATAACTAAAATAGACCCCAATTCGCAAGCCAGGCTTGGGATTATCAATACCCCTCATGGGCAGGTGAAAACCCCGGCGTTTTTGCCTATAGGTACCAGAGGGTCGGTAAAGGCTGTTACAAGCGAAGAATTGAAATTCTGGGGCGCGGAAATAATCCTGGCCAATACTTATCATCTGTGGCTGAGGCCAGGCGACGCGCTCATCAAAAGGGCCGGCGGCCTGCATAAATTTATGGGCTGGGATGGCCCGATATTTACGGATTCCGGAGGGTACCAAGTTTACAGCTTAGGAGAAAAAATAACCAACGGCCCCGTCAAGCGACAGGGCGATTCCTGTCCAATTTTAAAAAACATAAGCGAGGCAGGAATCGAATTCCGTGATGAATTGGACGGCACGCTTCGCATACTCAATCCAGAAGAATCAATCCAAATCCAATCAAACCTCGGCTCTGACATTGCGGTAGTACTAGATGATGTGCCAGGGCTGCCCGCTTCTGAAGAAAGACTAAAAACCTCTCTTGATATGACCCTCAAATGGGCGGAGAGAGCAAAGAGACATCACGAGAAAATAACCGAAGCAAGTATTAATCCTGGTCAAAAACTTTTTGGAGTAGTCCAAGGCGGGGACAGTGAAGATATGCGAAAAAAATCCGCGATGGCCCTGCAAAAGATCGGCTTTGATGGCTATGGGATCGGCGGCCTGGCAATAGGCGCGGTCGCGGATGACCCAGACATCATGTATCGCGTAATAGAATTTACAGTGCCGCATTTAGAGGAAAACAAACCCCGGCATCTGTTAGGGGTAGGTTACCCCGAACAAATCATTAAAGCGGTCAGCCTTGGCATGGATACTTTTGACTGCGTAATCCCCACGAGAAATGCGCGGCATGGACAGCTTTTTGTGAATAGGAAGTCACCCTTCCCTAACCCCTCCCCTCAAGGGAGGGGAATAAATACGGATTCCTCCATCTTGAGGAGGGAAGATAAAGGCGGGGGTGGATTTTACGAAGTTTTCAATATTCTCAATGCCGGATTCAAAGAAGATTTTACGCCGGTTGATAGCACATGTGCATGTTATCTCTGTACGCACCATAACCGCGCGTATCTGCGTCATCTGTTCATGTCCGGCGAGCCTCTGGCAATTCGCCTCGCCACAATGCATAATCTCAGGTTCTATCTCGACCTGATGGAGCGCATCAGACGTGCTATTGAATTTGATAGCTTTGATAAACTGTTATTCCCTACGAATTACTAATAGTTATCAATTTACGAATCCGGATACGCAGGTTCGCAGGGAATTGTAATTCGTAGTATCTATGTCGGCAGATACACCGAGATTTTCTCCAGAATCTCCTGTGGCTGATGGTAGGTTTTAACGAGATAATCCTCAGCGCCGAGAAGCAGGGCTAATTTTTTATCGTCATCTACATGTTTGGAACCGAGGTTTGTCAGAACAATCACTGGGATATTTTTAATTTGCGGATCTTTTTTAAACGCTTTTAAAAGCTCAAACCCATTCATGCTTGGGAGCAATATATCAAGCAGGATCAGATCTGGCTTCTTTGTAGCCAATTCTAGTCCTTCTTTTCCGTTATGAGCGATCTCCACCTCATATTTGGCTGACAAAACCTCGTCGTAAAGCTCGGCCAAATCCTGGTCGTCTTCTATCAAAAGTATTTTTTTGCTTTTAGGCATAATTGCTTGTTACTGGTTATTTGTTACTTATTGCTATATTTATTGTATCAACGGTAACTGCCTGGATTTGTCCAGAAGCGGCAAAGTGAAAGAAAATTTACTGCCCACTCCTCGCTCTGATTCCATCCAAATTCGCCCGTGCTGTATTTCCACCAGCTGGCGGACGATATATAGGCCAAGCCCCGTACCGCCGGCTTTCACGGAGAGTGGATTCGGCGCGCGAAAAAATTTTGTAAAAATGTCCTGATGGTGCTCTTTTGCTATTCCGACGCCGTTGTCCTCAACGGTGACGAGAACCATTGGCTGGTTATCATCTGCACTCCGAGAGTTTGTGATGCGAATCGTTCCACCATTCTCTGTGTATTTTACTGCATTGCCTATCAAATTGGAAATAATCTTTTTTGTGTATTCCGGTTCGCCTTGTATGACATAATCCCCCTGCGTTTCCAAAATTATAGATTTCCTTTCCTCTTTAGCTTTCAAACGCCATTCATTCGCCGCCTCTTCCATAACCGGCTCGAGCTGGAATGCCACAAGATCAACATTTGGGCGATGATCGAGCCTGATCACGCTCAAAAGGTCTTCAACTATCTCATGGAGACGGTGCGCGGCTTTTACCAATTTATTAATATAAGCCTGCTCCTTATCCGCCAATCCATGATGCTCCTTATCGAGAAGCGCGAGATATCCTTGCAGCGAGGTCAATGGTGTGCGCAGTTCGTGGGCAGCAGTGGAAATAAAATCTTCTTTGGCCTGTTCTAGATTTTTGCGCTCCGTAATATCCTCAACTCGGCCTTCATAATAAATTATTTCCCCGTTTTTATCCTTCACTGCCCGTGCATTCTCCCGTACATAAATTATACTGCCATCTTTTTTTATCCAGGCCGCCTCCAAAATCTCAGCCTCGCCTTTTATTTTCAGAAGCTGCTTGAACCGGGCGCGCGGATAGTAAGGCTCTGAGCCATCCCCTTCCAGATCCCTATCCTTTATACCCTCAAAAGAATCATAACCAAGCATGTCCAAAAGTCTTTGGTTACAAAGCAAAATCCTTCCCTCAGGGGTGGTGCGATAAATCCCCACTGGGCTAGTCTCGAAAAAATAGCGGTAACGCTCCTCGCTTTGGCGTAAACGCTCAGTCAGTCCCTCCAACTCGGAAATCCGCTCCCGAAGAATAGAAATTTCGTAATCCTGATCATTTTTAATAGCTATTTTATCCATAGTTCTTAACCATTATCTCACAAGGCCGAAAAAGAACAAAACCTTAAATTTGATCAAAATTGTACATTTGTACAAAAAATGTTAGAATACGAGGGTGTTTTTTGTGTAAAATTAGGGATTTTTGAAAATTTGGTAATTTAGTACAATACTCTAGTGAACCCCGTAAAAATCTATAAAATAACAGGGGTAACATCACAGCCTAATCTAATTTATAATATGGGATTTCCAATAGAGTGAATTTTATAGAACTAGCCTCGGGCGCTATCATTGATAAGCTTAAAACAGTCCTTGACCAGGATGTAGCGGTTACCGACCTTGGAGGCAATGTCGTGGCCGACAGCGAAATAAAAAATTTCGGCAAACACCTGCCAACCACGGCCATCGCGCTGAAAGAAAATAAAACCACCTCCTTGCCCAAGGGCGAGCTGGAGGCAGAAAGTACCGCCTGGGCTGCTCCTCTTGTTTATGACAACCAGGTCGTCGGCTGCATCATCCTCAAAGACAATGGCCGCATGACTGAGGAACAAATCAACCTGGCGCGTTCGCTTGCTGAGCTTTTGATCCACCAGGTCATGGTTCTGCGCATGCTACCCACAACCTCTCAGGTTTTGGACAAATTTTTCTTTGATCTTTTTGAAGGACAGGAAAAGGATAAGCAAAAACTGCTGGAGCAAAGCCGTTTTCTCGACATTCACTATTACCGGGTCGGCCTGGATCGCGATCGAGTGGTGATAATGCTCAATTTTCCCGGATTCTGGCAAAAACTCCTGGGAGCAAACATTGTGCCGCAGGAAGCGGAACAAGCCAAAGTAGAACACTACAAACAAATAATCCAGCAGGTATTCAAGCCTTATGCCCAATCGCTTGATGATATTTTGGTGACATATTTCAGCGGGGATAATTTCTTGATACTGATTGCGGCAGACAAAGAAGGACAGAAAAGTTACGAAAAAATTCTGCAAAATGCGGAAACTATTCCCGGGCTCATAAAAAATTCACTTAACGAACAATCCCATATTGCCGTGCCCAATTTCCTGCCTGGACTAGACGGGCTGATGAAAGCTTATGGACAAGCCAAAATAACTCTTGCCCTTGGCCAAAAACTTTACCCGGAAAACGAAGTGTTTTTGTACAGCGAAATTGTTGTGGCCAAGCTCATCAATCAGATTCCCCGCTCGGAGCAGCAGTATTTTACCAACCACTATCTCAAAGGCCTCTTAAAAAAACCTCAGCTTCTCAAAACTCTGGCCGCCTATTTTGCAACCGACCTTGATCTGAAGGCTACGGCTCAAAAATTAAATATCCACAAAAACACTCTTTATTACCGCTTTGATAATATCGAAAAGCTCATCGGCCTTGATCCTCGATCTTTTCATAATGCAATCAAAATCGTGCTAGCGCTGCTCATGTACCAGATAAATGAAGAAACTGAGACCAAAAATCCAAATTCCCAGGTCAGTCAAACCCCTTTGTTTGGATAAACCGCACAATGACTCCGACTCTAGATCGGGGCAATATAATTAAGCAAGGCAAAAAAGCATTGCATGTTTCCCATCTGAATTATTCCAGGCCAAACGCGCAAATTTAAATGATTTGGACCACATTGCGGGTAAATGCCACTCAAATTGCATTTTTTACCCCTGGTCCCTCCCCAAATTGCCTGGATAACTCGGGTGGAAAATAAAAGCATCAAGACGAGGTTAGGCGTCTTCGGTGCTCAGGGTAGAACCCCGTTACGACTCACCGCTTCGGTGAGTAGCAGTGGGGTTCTTTTAATTCCAAGTCCTATTATATATTCTGGAAAATTGTTATCAAACGAGGTGTACTGTCAGAATACTTGTTCCTGATATTGTAGCTTCCATAAACGTCCGCTTCTGACTGTGCAGTGCTGTTATAAAAATTCTGTGTAAGGCAAAACGCTCTGGCGAGACGTTTTTGTAAAACTACGGTTTGGCGATGAAGTGATCGAGGTTGGGCTTGCCGCCATGGGGAGGACGAGAACCTCGCGGGCCGCGGTCGTCGCGGCGAGGCGGACGCGGGCGGTCGTAGTTTTGCGCGTTGTCACTTGCTCCAGGGAGCAGTGCTTTGCGTGACAAATTGATTCTCCCCATGTCATCAACAGCAATGACTTTGACCTTAACAGTGTCGCCAATATTCACAACATCGGTTACCTTATCCACACGGTGGTTCTCTAGCTCGGAAATATGAATCATTCCGTCCTGTCCGGGAAGGATCTCCACAAACGCGCCGAAATCCAAAATCTTTACCACCTTTCCCTCAAATATTTCACCGGGCATAACCTCGCGCACGAGATTTTTTATCCAATCAACAGCTTTGGCAGAACCCTCGGCATTGTTGGAGGTCACCATGACGAGCCCGTCATCCTCAATATCAATCTTTACGCCAGTCTCGGCAATGATGTTGTTGATGATCTTGCCGCCTGGACCGATGACTTCTCTGATCTTTTCCGGATTGATATGAAAAGAGGTGATGCGCGGAGCATAGATAGACATCTCAGGCCGAACCTCTGGAATCGCGGCCAACATTTTCTCAAGAATAAACATCCGACCAGCTTTGGCTTGTTCCAAAGCACTCTTCAAAATCTCAACTGTCAATCCTTTGACCTTGATATCGAGCTGGAGCGCGGTAATGCCGTCTTTGGTGCCGGCAACTTTGAAATCCATGTGTCCATTGCCATCCTCAATACCCTGAATGTCGCTCAGGATTTTAAAATTCCCGGACGCGATATCTAGTACCAAACCCATGGCAATGCCAGAGACCGGTGCCTTGATCGGCACGCCGGCATCCATGAGCGCCAATGTCGAGCCGCAGGTGGAACCCATAGACGTTGAGCCATTGCTCGACAAAACCTCGGACACAAGGCGAATAGTGTACGGAAAATCTTCTTTTTTGGGGAGCATTGGCTCGAGCGCGCGCTCTGCCAAAGCCCCATGGCCGATTTCCCGGCGGCCCGGAGAACGCAGGGGTTGGACCTCGCCCACGGAATAGCCGGGAAAATTGTAATGGTGCATGTAGCGCTTATGCCGCTCTTCCTCAGTATCAAGATCTTCGAGAAGCTGAACATCATCCGGCCCGCCGAGAGTCGCGGTCGTCAGTACCTGGGTTTCGCCGCGCTTGAAAAGGCCGGTGCCGTGTACGCGCGGCAAGATACCCACCTCGCAAGTGATCGTCCTTATTTCGTCCAGAGCGCGGCCATCGACTCGTTTGCCGCTTTCAAGTATCCCGCCCTGAATAATCTCCTTGGTTTTTTTATCAAAGATATAACCGATTTCTTTCTTTAGTGCTGAATCATCCCCGGCCAATGTTATTTGGGCTTTTTCACGCACTGCATTCATTGCCTGATCGCGTTCGGCTTTATCTTGTTTGTAGATAGCGTCCTCAAGCTCGCCTTTGAAAGCGCTGAATTTTTCTATCAATTCCGGGTTCGGCGCAAACGTGGCAATCTCAACCTTAGGCGTGCCTGCATCTTTGGCTAATTTTTTAATGAGCCCCACAATATTTTTAATCTCCTTCTGCGCGAAAGCAATCGCCTCGATCATCTCCGCTTCCGGAAGCTCGAAAGCGCCGGATTCAACCATGATAATGTGGTTTTCCGTGCCGGAGACTATCAGATCCAAACTACTGCCTGCTTCCGCTTCTGCGTAAGAAGGGTTCAAAACCAATTTCCCGTCAATCTTGCCCACACGCACGCCAGCGATGGGTCCGTCCCAGGGGATGTTGGAAACTTCAATCGCAGCGGATGCGGCATTCAGTCCCAAAATATCAGGGTCATTGGCGCCGTCCACAGAAAGCACGGTTACCACAACCTGTATATCGTTTCTAATGTTGTCACTGAACATAGGACGGATGCTGCGGTCAATGACTCGGCCGCGCAGAATCGCGTCATCAGAAGGACGCCCTTCGCGTTTTACCCAGCGCGAGCCTTTGATTTTTCCGGCTGCATAAAGTTTTTCTTCGTAATCCACCATGAGCGGCAGGTAATCAATCCCCTCGCGCTGCCGGCCCAGCACCACTGTGCCCATAACCATGGTATCACCGGCTCTGACCACCACGCTGCCGTTTGCCTGCATGGCAAATTTACCCGTGGAAAGATTCCATAGCGTGGAGCCGATTTGGCCTTCTGTCGAATATTCTTTTGTACTCATTACATTTTTGTTCCGCTCCGGAACAACGCTTATGTAGCTTTACCAAACACCAATCATTGCACAAGTGTCTCGTAAAGTTCCACAAACTGTTCTTCCAGGCGGAACTGAATTATGAATTAAGAGTCAAGAATTAAGTTCTATTCTTAATTCCTAATTCTTACTTCTTAATTCTATTTCTTCAGTTTCAATTTCTCCAAAATTTTCTCATGCCGCTTCTCGTCCTCTCCTTTCAGATAACGAAGCAAGCGGCGGCGGTTTCCCACCATTTTCAAGAGCCCGCGGCGGGAATGGTTGTCTTTCTTGTGTTTGCCCAAATGCTCGGAAACCTGATCGATTTCCATGGACAAAATCGCGATCTGCACCTCAGGACTGCCGGTATCGCCCTTGTGAGTCTGATATTTCTTGATTAAATTTTCTTTTTCCTTAGGAGAAAGCATGGAGAAATATTAACACATAAAAGTTAACTATGCAAGTGTCGCACAAAGGGGGAATTCTTCACCTAACCCAAATATAAAAACTGGTAACCCCGAACCCGCCTTTACCGTCCCCTCCCTTGACCACTATCTGATAACGACCCGTCTTGTTCCAGGCGTGCTGTGCAAAAAATGCGTGCTGGTGTGGCATAACCGGCGTAAAAAACTTTGTCCCGTCACCCCACCAGATTTCATAACTGACTCTGTCGTCATCGGGATCCAGTGAAAAACCATAAATCTTTTGGAGGAAATCTGTATAAATAATGTCCTGAAAACCTCGAACAATGGGGACTCCCGGCGGACGATTTTTACTGATAATCGTTTCTCCGGCTACTTTACCTTGCCGGAGAAAGGAAGAAATTTTTCCGGAAACATAATCCGCCAGGGCCTGGACATCATCATTGGCCACATCGCCGTCCCCTGTAACGTCCGCATTGTCGAGCGCGCGTCCCAGCAAAGAGCCTTTACCGCCAAGATAATTACTGATGACCAGCGAGTCCTCGGCAGTTACGCGGCCGTCGCGGTTTGCATCACCAAGCAGAAGAGGCTGTCCGTTGCTGACTGGAAAACTGCTGATGAGAAGGTCTGCATACTGCTTAACGATCAGCGAGTCCATCTTGTTGATTTTGCCATCCCCGGTAACGTCAGCGTTAGTGGCGGTTTGACCGCTCACAGTAGCGGTTCCTGCGGTATGTTTGTCAATGAGAGCCGCGTCGTCGGTTGTAACCAAACTGTCATGGTTAATGTCGCCGTAAAGCTCGCTTGCCGCGTTACGCAAGCTGATGAGATGCCCCACCGCAGCATAGCTATTGCTCGGATAAATCTCTTGCCCTGATACCTGGCCTGCGCCCTTGGTATTTTTGGAATTTTCCACATCGTAGCTCACTCTAATCGTCTCCCCAATTTGCACGTTTGTCAGATCAATCACCGGAATATCAACCCTGACAGTCAAAATGCTTTTCTCGCCCCTGGGCACAGAAATCGGCGGGTTTAGAGTAACTTTTCCGCGCAGCCCAGGCAGCTCGCCGAGTTTTTTTGCGCCTTCCCACACAGAAACCTTACTGACTACATTTGGGCTTCCAACCTCGACCTTCAAGCCAAGACTTTCGAGATTGATGCTCTCTTCCCGCGCAATTATTTTAAATACCGTGGCAACGATTTCTTTATTTCCTCCGGTAACGCTGCGCGAAACCGGACTCGTGCCATCCAGCTCCACTGACATGGTTCCTGCAACAAAGATACGCATCGCTTCGCCATAAACCGGAGTTCCGCCTACATCGAGGCCCAAACGCAAATTACCGCTCAATCCCGGCATAAGATCCGCTGCAACCGTGATAACCTGGGAGGAGCCATTGCGGACCACAAACGGAGCTATTGGCGCCGGTTCAAGACCGAATCCAGTGCCGAGCAGAGTATCGCCGTTATAGAAATGAATTTTTGCAAACATGCTTGCAGCGTTTTGCGAATCCGAAATTGCATGAAGCTTATCAATGGTCACATCGCCGCCCTGGGCGCTTATCCGTACGCGTGCAAAATGCGCGTTCCTGGCGCCGCTGATATAGGATTGGTCGGGAGTGGTTGAAACATCAAGGCTCGCACTAAGCTTTGCCTCACCTGCCGCGATCACGCTGAAGCCGCTGTCGCTCGCATCCGCGACATCTGCTTTTCCAAGATTATGGCCCCGAACCTCTATTTGATAATTACCGGACAAGGAGATGTTGTCAGGAACCGTCCACATATAACTGCCCTCGGCCGCGGCATCTGTGATGAGGCCGTTCACAATAGCATTAAAACAGGCGTCGCATGTCTTGTAACCGATTGTGACAGAACTCACTCCCGCTTGCGCCCATTTGATTTGAATCCTCATGCCTAATGAAATCTTCTCTCCTCCATTCGGATAGATGACTCTCACATCAGGCGTGCCTGCCGGGGCAGGCGTTTGAGGGGCGGGAAAAATTTGCGCAGCCGAATCTATGACTGTTCCGGCGGTGATTGAATTTAATATTCCTGCCTGGTCCGGCAGAACCTCGGAAAAACTATGTCCCCGACCAAGAAAAGCCTGAGCAGAAGTAAAACCGTGTTTTTGTCCGCCGCTTACCTGGTAGACTGTCCCGTCGGCGGAGAGGATCAAACTACCCTCCGCGTAACCCAGAGCGCTTCCGGCAGGCAGTGACAAATCACCAAGCGAAGCCGGCTGAATATTGGAAAGCTTGTAACCATGCGAATAAAATACTGAGAGGGTAGGGAAACCGCGACGAACGGCATCCTCAACCAAATAGACAGTGCCGTCGCCTGCCAGCACCAAAGATGCCGCGGCCATGGCGTTTTGGGCAATAAAAAAACCGGTCATCAAAACCAGCAATACGAGAAGCTTTTCGAGAAATGAATATCGACTTTTTTTGGTCACGCTGTTAGAAATTAGCATAATAATGAAGATACATTAAAATCCGTAACACTGCTTGTGCAAACGTAATATCTAACAGGATTCATACCTATTATTATAGCACAAATTTTCGGGTTATGCAAGAGGAAGCCGCAAATTTTACGGCACGGAAACGAGCATGAAAGAAACGGACGCACTGCTGCCCCGGCCATCATCTGCCGCGACTGTCACAAGATAAGTCCCCGTTCTCCAGCCATGCGATAAAACATAAGCGTATCCCGAACCGAGTCTTTGGGTTTCTTCCGCGCTTCCATCTCCCCAGTTCACGCGGTAAGTAATCGCGTCACCATCCAGATCAACTGAATAGCCATAAATTACCTGGCCGGTTTTGGTGATAGTGGGCGCGGAAGGCGCACGATTGCCAATGCTCGCGCCCTGCACAGCAGATGTGTCGTATGTGAGCCACTGCTGGTCGTAGATTGGACCGCTGAATGTCTTGAGGCTCACGTAGCCGGAGCCAGTGTCCACATCTGCCATCCCAAACAGCTGGTGCGTGGCATTGGCAGGATTGGGGTCATTGCTGGGCTTTAGCTTGACCTGGGAAATACTTTTGTTGCTGCCATAGTCCAGGGTTATGGAGGCGCTGTAACCGGGGGAAATGAAATACGAACTCGCGCCCGGGTAAGTATTTTGGCAGACATAGGTTGAATAAGTATCGCTGGCGCTGCAGCTCACAGGAGTCAAAAGATTGCCACCGCTGTCATATGCTTCGATTTTATGCCAAGCCACCCAGGAATTGCTCGTGGATTGGACCTTGAGGTAACGGTAGGAGGGAACAGGAACAGGGGTCGGACCGGGAGTGGGGGTTGGAACTGGCGTCGGGGTAGGTGCTGGTGCTGGAACAGGAGTAGGGGTCGGTGGCGGCGACTGGGTGCATTGATTGACCAAAACTGAATTTGAAGTGGTCACCCATGCTGAGTCCCCCATCGTATTATTATACGCGCGCACTGCATACCCATAACCTCCTCCCGGTGATGGATTGTCAGTCAGCGGTCCTGAGGTGTGAGTGTTTAGGTTATTGCCAACTGTCCAGACTAGATCATAACGTTTCCTGGAAAAGCCAGTTCCGGTTTCAAAATAATCACTGCTCGGCGCTGCTGTATTGCGGTAAATCTTAAAGCCATCTTCATTCGCGGCATTGTCAGTCCAGCTCAAGGTGACCTGTCCGCAAACCGAGTTGTCGGCCACGAGATTGGAAGGTGTGTTAGGCACACCTGTTGTAACGGTAAAGTTTAAGGCATTACTCGTCATTACGCCATTACTCACTGTCACCGGGTAAATACCCTGGGTTAAGCTAGTTGGAACCTCTACGTTGGTGAGGATAAATCCGCTGCCGAAAGGAAAGGATGCGCTGACAGCGCCAAACCATACGGTAGTGGGTCGTCCCAAAAGCATTATGTCTGTTCCCTCAATATTGATTTTCGTTCCTGTGGGTCCGGAATTTTGAGATAAGGAAATTAGTTTGGGGACAACGGGCACTGACCGGACGCCAAAACTAGTGATGCCCCAATTATTACTTTCATCTGTCTCTGTGATCAAATTATAATAATCGATATCCAGCCTTACTTCGTTGTTGGTCAGAGACGTGGTCTGGCTGTATTTCAGCTTGACCGCATATACACAAGACTGATTTGAAGCCATCTGAGTGAGAGTACTGCAGGTATTTTCAGGAATAGCTGCATCAGCATTTACTGGATTTATCCCTGTTTTGTAGCTGAGGCTAAATGATGGCTTGGTAGGCCAGGTACTCCCATTATTTTTTATGGTAAAGCTCAGTACTGCGTCCTTGTTTACCTCAATGGCATTTGAGGCGTCAACGATCTTGGGATTGATATCCATCGGCAGTTCAACGCTGAAATCTGGTAATCCTGCAGACGGCACAATGACTGTGATCGGGAATGTGACCTCACCGGTTATGCCAGAATCTGAGGTACGCAGACTGACTGTGCCTTTGTAGGTTCCGGCAGGCACATTACTGTTGACCTGGATCCGGATATCCATCTGTGTTCCCGGGGAGATGCCTCCGCTCGACTCGGCGATATTTATCCCTGCTCCATAGCTGGTTGGGTAGCCGTAGAAATAGAAAGATTTGGCAGTTGTGGAACGGATGCTGAAAGCATTTGTATACTGCCCGGCCGGAGCCGTGACTGTTACTGCCCCGGGATTTTCAAGACCAATGCCAGATGAAGAGGAAACCTGGTGCGTGAGCCACTGCTGGTCATAGTAAGCCCCGCTGAAAGTTTTTATTGGGGATCCATAGCCTGATCCGCCGTCTGCCATGGCGAAAATCTCGTGGGTGCCAGAAGCAGGGTTGGGAGAATTGCTCGGCAAGAGCTTTATCTGTGAGATGAATTTGTTAGCGCCATAATCCAGCGTAATCCAGCCGCTCCAGTCACCTGCATTCCAATATGATCCCCTGCCAGGGTACACATCCTGACAGGAAGAGAGGTAGTTGCCGCTGGCGCTGCAACTTACTGGGGTGAGAATATTTCCCGAGGTGTCAATGGCTTGAATCTCATGCCAAGCGATCCAGGAATTGCTTGAGGATTGGACCTTGATGTAGCGGTAGGAGGGAACAGGAACAGGGGTCGGACCGGGAGTGGGGGTTGGAACTGGCGGCGGGGCAACATTTGGGCTTGTCAAGACTTGCGCATCAGAGCGGGACGGGAGTCCGGGAACTCTGAAACCATTGTACCACTGTGTCAAAAGCGGAACGGCTGACGGATTATTTGACCTGTGTAAATCAGACCAGATAAAATTGCTCGCGGAAAAACTATCTACGCCTGTCATTGTGTTGAGGACTGGCGGCTGTCCTGGCACGAATATCGAACTGGAATCCCCCAGCATAACAGTACTCACTGTAGCGTTTCCGGAACGATTGGAAATTGTTGTCCGAACCTCGTAAATTTTCGATAGTCCTGCGGCAATTAATCTGAAATTACCAGGTGTACCGACTCGCTTTATCAGATTTATTTTACTGGAAATAGGATCAGTGGATGCACCCGGAAGTTCCGGATAATAGTTCAAATCTACCTCATTAATGGTACCCGGCTCCTCAAACAATCCATACGAAGGCCCGGTACTAACATTGCTGGCACTAATTTCAAATACTGCCTTATGAAAAGCAATATCACCTTTTGAATCTGCAGTGATTTTAAACTTATACACTGGGACATTGGTACCATTCACTAATGTCCCAGTATTCAATGGTACTCTTTGAACATTAGGAATGGATTTGTAAACCGTAAATTCACTGCCGGTAACGCTTCCGGATTTGCTGCTGTTCAAAACCCGCGTCCCTGAAGTCTGGCCAATGGCGCCATACGAATCTTCATAAACATTGAAGGCCACGCCTTGGCCGGATCTGGCAACATAACCGTCGCCTTGGCCATTCGTCACCACACCTGTATCAACCTTGACTGTGAGTTTTTTGCTTCCGTTCTTTGGGATAATCAATCTGTCGCGCAGATTTTGAAAAGTAATTGCCGAGGTGGTAGTCGGCACACCGAAAGCTAGAAGCGATGTCCCGTCAAAAAGATAGACCTGGTTGACTTGGTTGCGCAGGATCCCCCCATTGACCCCGGTAACATCAAAATGCAGACTGTCAAGATTCATATCGTCATTTGCAGCTGAGAAGCGAAGCTCGGCAACAGTCACCTTGCTTGCACCCCCCACCAGCAAACCACTCGGCGGGCTCGATGCATCAGCGGAAATGGTAAGCGTCCCGCCGCCAGCGCCAGTGCCGTCGCTTAGAGTCATAATAGGACCATCACTGTCCACCACTGTTGGAGTGATTGCTGTTCCGGTCGAAGATCCGACAACTGTTATGCATCCAGTGCCCCGACAGCCAAAACTGTGAGTCTGGCCGTTTTTCCCGGCAACGACGTCTCCTTTCAAAGTTAACGTCTTCGCGGTTCCGCGAGGCACTATGACCGGACTCGTGAAATTGAAAGTAACAATTAAGCTTCCCCCGGGTTGTTGCACAAAAGGTGAAATCCGTGTAGTCCCGTCATACATGGTTAAATTGGCAATATCACTCTGAATCCCCACCATGGAAGTCTTTTGGCTGACTTTGAAACTAGTAATACGAATGTCTTCCGAGGAACCCGCGGCGTCCACCACAAAATTCGCAAATGTAAATCCTGGAGTTCCAATCAGAACGCTTTGGCTGGCAGGACTGGACGAAGTGCTCACGACAACCGCCCCTTTTCTAATAATCACTGATTCAAGTGCCTTGTTGTACCTAGGTTGGGCTGTGATACCTGACAAACTGACAATATCTTTTGCGGTCACCGCGGTCTCCGGATTTTCCAGAGTCAGGGTAAGTACATCGCCGGTTGCGAAAGCATTATTCAAATTGGCATAAATTTTATAATCGGACGTACCTGGCTGAAAGATGATCGTATCAGTCATGGTAATTTTGCCGCCGATCGCATCAAACGGACCTGCGATGATCTTGTCGCCATCTTTAACCACAACATTCGTGATCGCTTTATTTACAGCGAACACCAGCTTGCTGACCTGTACCGGGTTGCCAATAACTGTAACGGCAAACGCTCCAACCTGCTGATTGTTCGCACCCGCCGCGACCGTGGTAGATGACAACGGAGAAGCTTTGGCAAAACTGATTACGGTTGTGCTGGAGGTTGGAAATTTGTTTATCACGCGGCCAAAGAAATTGGCCACCAGATTAGCATCATTTTTCGTAATGAGACCGTTACCGTCGACATCAGCATTGTTTAAAGCGTTAAGATCAGTCAATTTTGAAACATTGTCAACATGAAGGTCGATTACTACGGAGTCACCAGTATTCACCTTGTCGTCAAGATTGGCATCACCTGGCAAATCCGAGCCGGTCGGCGCGGGCGGAAGATCCGGCAAGACAGAAACGGTCATTGTATTCACCACAGAATAATGACCGAAATCATCTCTGGCCTGGACTTTCACGGTATAAATTCCGCTCGTCGCCCAAACCTGCTCGGACACAAAGACCTGTTGTCCTGAAACAGCGGATCTTTCGGAACTGTTTCCATCGCCCCAGTCAAAAGTGTAAATAATGTAGTCCCCATCAGGATCCGTGGAAACCGCGCTATAGGTGTTAAGTGATTTGACCAGGACACTGGTTGGGCCTGTCACCGCCGGTCTCGTGGGCGCGCGCGGGTCAGAGGGAAGCGGCGGCGGGGACTTGGGAGAAAAAGGCAGAGAGCTAGTGGGAATAAACCGATATGGGACATTGCCGGTATTTGGCAATGTCCGATCCGTCTCATTCGCAAGAACCACTTGATTAAATCCATAGCCGTGGGACCGGAAATCATCCGCATTGGCAAATCCGCTCCGGCCGTTGGGTGTTATCAGGTAGATTGTGCCGTTGTCATTGATTAAGGTTCCCGGAGGGTGATTGCCTCCATATTTAGCCTCGCTCATTATTCCGCCTACCGGAAGGTCGGCAAAGGTTTCGGCATTGGCTGTAACAACATTAAAGAAAGAATAGCCAAGACCCAAAAAATCCTCGGCAGTCTGGAACGGCCGCTTATAACCGGTGGTAATGAGATAAACCAGTGGATCGTTCGGACCTTTGACAAGCGTGCCATCGCGGAAAATCATAACAGGGCCAATCGGCAGGTTCAAATCATCCGCTGTAGCCTGGCCAACCATGGAAAAGCTATAGCCGTGAGAATAGAAAACCTCGGGAGACCGGAACGGACGGCGCTCTCCTCCGGTGACTAGGTAAACCGTGCCCGAATTGTCAGCAACCAAACTACCCTCCATCGAGACTGCGGCCTCTGAAACTCCGGACACAAAAAAACCGGTCGTCAAAATAACTCCGGCAAGGATTAACAATCTACCAAAACGCTTATTGTTCAGCATTTGTATGATTTAATTTTACTTTCTAAACTAATTATAGCATAAATTTTCCGGAAAAGCAACCTTATATAAAAGGGGCCCGCTCATGTGGTCCCGGAAAAATTGGGAGTGAATACATGAGCGGGTTAGATGGTCGCCGCTTAAACGCGACTACGATACCATGAGACGATCACGGGGCTTTCTGTAGGAGCGTTGCATGCCTTCTCCTTAACGTTTTTCAGCGCTAACCGTGTATGGCGCTGTTGTTGTTGTTCGTCTTCGCGTTGCCGTTGGCTGCGCGCTCGTGATTTTTGCTTGCGCCATTGGCTACCCGTGCGAAGTTCCAGTTGTTCGAACCGGAAACATTCATCAGAGTACTCTCCTTTGTAGTTGTGGTTTTCGAATGTTTCGTGAACTATTCAACGAACAAACACGTTGCCACCAAGAGGCGGGGGAAAGAAGTGACCAAAAAACATGAGGTCCTCCTTGGCTTCTAGGGCTCTGATCTACATCGAGGGGCATCGGATTCACCGATTAGGTTTTGTTCCTCTGATCAGCCGTATTTGTTAAATGCATTTTGCAGGCTGTCTAATATTATGTCAAACGATTATCAACAGTAGCGCGCTTAACTTCGGTAGAGATGTTTACTATACTAGTTGTGTACGTCGCACAATATGAAACAAACGGAACTAAAAAAATACAAACAGCAATTCCTAGAGCACCTAGAGGTGGAAAAAAACCGCTCTCGCCTGACCATCCGCAATTATGATTTATATTTACGGCGATTTTGCGAATTTGCGGAATCTCGAAGAGTATCATCCCCTGCTGGCGTTGATTTGGATTTGGTAAGAAGCTTTCGCCTCGCATTGAATCGCCGACAAGTCCGCCGAAGTCCGCCTCAGGCGGACGAAGGCGGAGAACTGAAACTCGCCACGCAAACCTACCACATTATTGCTCTTCGCTCTTTCCTCAAATATTTAGCCCGACGCGACGTCAAAAGCCTTGCCGCCGAAAAACTGGAACTTCCAAAAACGCCGTCAAGGCAGGTAAGCTTTCTTGAATCCGAGGATTTGGAAAAACTCTTCCGCGCAACCAACCAGGAAAAAGACGAACTTCGGCGCTTGCGCGACCGCGCGATTCTCGAGATTTTATTTTCCACCGGCCTTCGCGTTGCTGAATGCGCGGGCCTGAAACGCGCACAGGTCAACCTGAAAAAAGACGAGTTCTCAGTCAAAGGGAAAGGCGATAAAATCCGTGTTGTATTTTTGTCGCCAGCTGCCCGCAGCGCGCTCAAAAATTATCTCAGCAAAAGATCGGATAACTCCCCTGCCCTTTTCGTAAGACATTCAAATAATAAAATTGACATCTCGGATGTTTCACCGCTCACCGCTCGCACGATCCAGCGCCTTATGAAAAAATACGCTCTGCTGGCAGGGATTACTATAAAAATTTCCCCGCATACACTCAGGCATACAATGGCCACGGATCTCCTGCAGGCCGGCGCAGACCTCAGGTCAGTCCAGGAAATCCTGGGACACGCATCCATCACGACTACGCAAATCTATACGCATTTAACCAATAAAAGATTAAAAGAAATCCACGCCAAGTTTCACGGGCGTTTTAGAAAATAATTGGACATTTATACATGACTATCATTCTTCCTATCGGCCATATTTACTGCATCAACCGTGTTACTGATTATCACTTGACATCTTAGAGTGCTAACTATAAAATATAAGTAATTTTGCATTTTGATTTTTAAATTTTATATTTCCTATGATCCCACTCGATAAATTTACTCAAAAGGCCCAGGAGGCCATAGCAACCTCTCAAACAATCGCCAGCGAGTACGAGCACCAGCAGGTTGACTCTTTGCATTTGCTCCTCTCGCTCATCCAGCAGGAAGGCGGTGTGGTCGGCTCGCTGTTGGAAAAACTGAAGGTAGATACAAAGCTTCTGGAAAATCAGATCCAAAAGCATTTGCGGATCGTCCCCCAGATTGCAGCCTTCCCTTCCGGGCTTGGGCAGATCTATGTTACTCGCAACCTCAACGAGGTACTTTCGCAGTCCATGAAAGAAGCCATCAAACTCAAGGATGACTATGTGTCTACAGAGCATTTGTTTCTGGCAATTCTCGAGCGCGGAGGACAGGCCAAGCGCATTCTCGAGCAGTTCAGCCTGGGCACAGACGAGGTCCTCGAAAGCCTCAAAGACATCCGCGGCGCAGAGCGCGTAACCAATCCTGAGCCTGAGCAGACTTATCAATCACTTGAAAAATATACCCTGAATCTCACGGAACTGGCGCATAAAAATAAACTGGACCCGGTGATAGGGCGCGATCAAGAGATTCGCCGGGTCATGCAGGTTTTATCGCGGCGTACCAAAAACAACCCGGTGCTCATCGGCGAGCCGGGCGTGGGCAAAACCGCTGTGGTGGAAGGGTTGGCGCAAAGAATTATTTCTGGCGACGTGCCGGAGAGTCTGAAAAATAAAATCTTACTTGGCCTTGACCTGGGCGCGCTTCTGGCTGGCGCCAAGTTCCGCGGCGAATTTGAACAACGCCTGAAATCAGTACTGCGCGAGATCGAACGATCTGCTGGAAAAATTATCCTGTTTATTGACGAACTGCATACAGTGGTCGGCGCTGGCGCGGCCGAAGGAGGTCTCGATGCCTCCAATATGTTAAAGCCCATGCTGGCGCGCGGACAGCTCCATGCGATTGGCGCTACGACCCTCAAAGAATATCAAAAATATATTGAAAAAGACGCGGCCCTAGAGCGCCGCTTCCAGCCGATTATAATCAGCGAGCCGACTGTTGAAGACACTATCGCGATACTCCGCGGCATCAAGGAAAAATACGAGGTTCACCACGGGGTAAAAATCACTGATGAGGCATTAATCTCCGCCACTCACCTCTCATCCCGCTATATCTCAGACCGCTTCCTGCCGGACAAAGCCATTGACCTTATTGATGAGGCCGGCTCTAATCTAAGGTTGGAGATCGACAGTATGCCGGAAGAGCTTGATCTTTTGACGAGGCGCATCCAAAAATTGGAGATAGAACGGCAAGCTCTCAAACAGGATGAGTCGGAGCGGTCCATGCTCGAGCTGCCGCGCATCGAAAAAGAGCTGGCGGAACTGCGGGAACAATCCCGTACTCTGCGCTTGCACTGGGAAGCGGAAAAAGAGGTTATCACCAAGATTCGCGAGAACAAATCCAAAACAGACGAACTGAAAATGCAGGCTGAAGCAGCCGAGCGCGCCGGCGATCTCAATCGCGTGGCAGAAATCCGCTACGGCACTTTGCCGAAACTCGCAAAGGAAATTGAAGAAAAAGAGCAATATCTCATCAAACTGCAAAGCAAGCACAAGATCCTGCGGGAAAAAGTCACAGAAGAAGACATCGCTCATGTAGTTGCGCGCTGGACCGGAGTGCCAGTGTTCAAAATGCTCGAATCAGAGACAAAGAAGCTGTCCCATATGGAAGCGGATATGAAAAAGAGAATCGTCGGACAGGCAGAAGCCATTGACGCCATCTCCAACGCGATCCGAAGAAGCCGCGCCGGCATTGCCGAAGAACGCCGCCCTATCGGCTCATTTATTTTCATGGGGCCGACCGGCGTGGGAAAAACTGAAACTGCGAAAGCGCTTGCGGAATTTCTATTCAACGATGAAAAAGCGCTCGTGCGCATTGACATGTCTGAATACAGTGAAAAACATTCTGTAGCAAAATTTATTGGCTCACCCCCGGGATATGTCGGCTATGAGGAAGGCGGCCAGCTCACGGAAATTATCCGGCGCCGCCCATACAGCGTAATATTGTTCGATGAGATTGAAAAAGCTCACCCGGAAATATTCAACATCATGCTGCAGATCCTGGACGACGGCCAGCTCACGGACGCCAAGGGCCGTGCAGTCAATTTCAAAAATACGATTCTCATCATGACCTCCAACCTCGGCTCGGAAATGATTCGCAAACAAGGGCTAGGATTTGCGGACGGACATAAGGATCAGGCTGAGATTTCCGAAAAGGAAATGCGCGAGCAAGTGCTCGATATCTTAAACAAGCATTTCCGGCCGGAATTTCTAAACCGCATTGATGAGATCATTATCTTCCATCCCCTCTCCCAAGCTCAAATCAACACTATTGTGGACTTGCAAATCGCTCAGATTCAGAAACGCCTCATGGATCGCAACATCACGATCAAGGTCCGACCTGCCGCCAAGAAAGTCTTGGCCGAAAAAGGCTATGACCCGGTCTACGGCGCGCGCCCCCTGAAGCGAGCTCTGCAAAAAGAGATTCTCGACAAACTTGCTCTGTCCATGATCAAAGGCGAAATCGAAAACGGCGATAGTATTGAGATTGATGCAAAGAAAGAGGAGCTGACCTTTAAAACAAGCCACGCTGCAGTTATCTCGAAACGATAATAACCGCATCCGATATAACGCTAATATAAGCCAAATCTCGGATGCAAAAAACCGTTCGCAAGAGCAGTTTTTTGTTTAGCTCAACAGTAATCATCACAAGCGTAAAGGGACTCATCGCGCAGATGAAAGCCGAACTTAAACGCGCCGGATTCGTAGTGATTTATAAAATCATACGTTCCCGGCGCGCAATCGGCTAATAGCACAAACGAACTGCCGGCATGATGCCAGGCAGAAATTAAAAAAAGATCCGAAGTCAGAACGACTGTTTTTCGGATCTTTTTTATTGGCTAATTTCATTACGCATTCTCACGCAATTGCGTGGTTTTGTGAAATGAATGGTTGCTACCGCACCAAGCCCATCTTCTCTTTTCTCTTGGCTTCGGCTTCGTCGAGGATTGTTTTACGGATTCGGACATTTTTCGGGGTAACCTCGACAAGCTCGTCATCGCCGATATATTGCAGGGCGTCCTCGAGCTCCATTATTTTTGGAGCATTGAAATGCTCAGCGCCGCCCTCGCCTTTTGATCTCATATTGGAAAGTTGTTTCGCTTTACAGACATTTACGGAAATATCCTCAGACCTGGCATTTTGGCCGACCACCTGACCTTTGTAAACCGAAACTGCGGGCCCGATAAACAGCACTCCCCTGCCTTGAACATTAAGGAGGCCGTACATGTTGGTAGTGCCGGTTTCATGAACAACAAGCGACCCCTGCTCGCGCTCCCGCCAATTTCCCGGATCTTCCCGGTAATCCTCGAACGTCGCATTGATGATACCCAGCCCGCGCGTGTCAGTAAGAAACTCGCTTCTGTATCCGAGAAGGCCCCGCGTAGGAATCAAGAACTCCAAAAAAGCAATGCCATTTTCCGTGCGTAGATCCTGCATCTCACCGTGACGGCCTCCAAGCTTTTGGATAATCACTCCGGAATGTACCTCTGGCACCTCGATAAAGACCCGTTCAAAAGGTGTGAGCGTTCCCTTGTTGATGACCTGCGGCCGGCTCACTTGAAATTCAAATCCTTCTCTGCGCATGCGTTCAATCAATATCGACAAATGCAGCTCGCCACGACCGGAAACCGTCCATTGGTTTTGCGCCAAACCATCATCCACGCGAAGAGCCATATCTGTTTCCAGCTCTTTGTATAATCTTTCTTGGATCTGCCGTGAGGTGCAATAGTCTCCCTCTTTGCCGGCAAACGGTGAATCATTGACTGAAAAAGTCATTTTGACCGTAGGTTGTTCGATTTCCAGCACTGGCAAGGGGATTGGATTGAGAACATCAGCAATCGTCTCGCCTATGACCACTTCTGGAATCCCGGAAATGGAGGCGATGTCACCGGCTAAAACCTCGTCGGCATCCACTCTCTCTAGTCCCACAAAAGTCATCAGTGACACTATTCGGTATTTTTTCATTTGGCCTTCGCGGTTAATGTGCATGATGTCCTGCCCTGCTTTGATCACACCGTTATGGACCCGCCCTGTAGCAATGCGGCCTTTGAATGTGTCAGCGCTCACTGTCGTGATGAGCATTTGCAAAGGCTTTTCTGCGTCGACAGGCGGTGCAGGAATGTGTTTGAGGATTGCTTCAAAAACGGGCGAGATATCTGTCATTTTGGAGAGATCCGCCTCAAGACCCGCCTTGCCAAGCTTGGCTGCCGCGTAAACCGTAGGGAAATCCGCGATTTCATCGCTTGCCCCCAGCTCTAAAAAGAGATCCAGGGTTTTGTCGTGCACATAATGCACGCGCGCATCTGATTTGTCGATTTTATTGATTACGACAATGATGCGGAGTCCCAAAGCCAGGGCTTTTTTCAAAACGAAACGGGTTTGCGGCATTGGTCCCTCTTTGGCATCAACGAGAAGCAGGGCGCCGTCTGCCATGCGAAGAACCCGTTCTACTTCACCGCCGAAATCCGCATGGCCAGGGGTGTCGATAATATTTATTTTAGTATCATTCCAGCGCACAGACGCGTTTTTGGAAAAAATCGTAATCCCCCGCTCCCGCTCCAGATCATTGGAATCCATGATAAATTCTTTTTGGGCCATGTCTTTATGCAGTTTAGTGCTTGATTGGCGCAGCAAAGAATCGACAAGAGTGGTCTTGCCGTGGTCAACGTGGGCGATAATTGCAACGTTACGGATATTCATAAAAGTCTAATAAAAAATCTGCTTAGAGCAGAATTTAATTCTACGGATAAACTATAGCATAGTTACCGGATTCTGTCACCCCAAGTACGGCGTGATCACTTGGGAAACCTCTTCTGCGCTTTTTGCTTCCATAAGCTTGACCCTCAGTTCTTTTGCGCCGTCAAAACCGGCCACGTAAGCTTTGTAGTGCTTCTTCATGACATCAAAGCTTTTTATGTCCTTGAACATCTTCTCAAAAAGAAAAGTGTGCTCAAGCATCACAGCGAGTTTTTCTTCTAGTGTTATGGTTTTATAATCGCGCTCGCTGCTAAACAGCCAGGGATTGCCGAAAATGCCTCGGCCGATCATTACCCCGTCGCAGCCCGTTTCCTGGACTTTGACTTTGGCTTCTCCGATATCCCCTATATCCCCGTTACCAAGAATCAAGGTTTCTTTTCCCATATCATCGGTTATTTCTACCGCTCGTTTAACCTGATCCCAGTGCGCGTCCACGTCCGACATTTCTTTTCTGGTTCTGGCGTGAATGGTTATTGCCGCAAGCCCGGTTTCGAGAAGCTTTGGCAGCCATTCTTCCAAAATATTTTTATTATAACCAAGGCGGGTTTTGACTGATACCGGCAAATCCGGAGCACCGCGTTTCGTTTCGGCAATTATTTCTTGGGCAAGCTCGGGTGTCTTGATTAGCGCTGCTCCGGCGCCCTGCCTTTCCACGGCTCGGTCCGGACAGCCCATGTTAATATCAATCCCGTCGAATTTTAATTCTTGGGCAAGCTGAGCGCAGTTGAAAAAATTTTCCGGCTTTGAACCAAAAAACTGGGCAACAATCGGGTGCTCTGCGGGCGTGAATTTCAAATCTACAAGGAGTTTGCCGCGACCGGCAGACACAAGCCCATCGCATGAGGTGAACTCGGTAAACATGACGTCCGGCTTGCCGTATTTGGCAATTATCTGCCGAAATGCAGCATCCGTAACATTGGCCATGGGCGCGAGAGCCATTATTGGTTTTTTTAATTGTTTCCAAAAATTCATGAAATGAATTTTTGCCCTGAGCTTGCCGAAGGGCTACAATGTTAAGTATGGATCATCCAATTAGAATAAATAAATATCTATCAGAAAAACAATATTGCTCCCGTCGCATGGCTGACAAACTCATCGCCGAAGGCTTGGTCACAGTCAACGGCAAGCGCGCGCTCGTTGGCCAGAAAATAAATGAAGGCGACAAGGTTGAGGTTGATTCGCCGACTGTTAAAAAAATCGCTGATCAGCGAATATATTTAGCATATCATAAACCAACGGGAATTGACACTCACAGCATTAAAATCCGGGACACGTTTCCGATCGGCCGTTTGGATAAAAATTCGCACGGACTCATCTTGCTCACCAATGACGGTCGGGTTACTGACCGCATGCTCAACCCCAAATACGAGCACGAAAAAGAATATACCGTAACTGTAGATAAAAAACTGCGTCCGGGATTTTTGGAGCACTGCCGAAAAGGAATAACAATTGATGACTACACCACTCGTCCCGCCAAAGTCTCCAAGCTCGGCGAGAACAAATTCAAAATCATTCTCACCGAAGGTCGTCATCACCAGATCCGGCGTATGTGCGATGCTTTTGGCTATACAGTCCGCGACCTGAAACGGGAGCGGATTATCAATATAAAACTAACTGGCCTGTCACAAGGCCAGTCGCATGAACTGAAAGGCGATGAATTGAACAAATTTCTAAAAGCTCTGGAACTAAGCTAAATCTTTTTCTGGCGTTTTTTCTCTCGATCGATATCAATCTGGTCGATTTCTGGAATACCGCTCCCTACGGCGTGTTTCCCGCCATGGCGGTCAATATCAATCTGGTCTACCTCAAGATTTCTTAGCGCGGCGGATGGTACAGACCTTTTTTTACGCGCTGCTTTTTTCTCGCCATGCCCCTTCGGGAGCATGGGATTCTCCGTGCTGAAACGAAAAATAGTTTCACCTCTTTCACCCATTAGTTTTTCCCCATTCGTTATAAAGTTTCTCGGCCTCTGCAGCAATTTGCGGATCCGGATTGCCTTCCAGATTATATTTTGTCATGGCCTCGGTAAAAATTTTTTCCGCTTCCGCACCGTGTAACGACCTGATTTTATCAGTAGCGTCCTTAACTTGAGTTTGCAGCCCGGACCAGCGTTGTTTGGCCTCATGTCTGCCTTCGTCATTCTTCGATAAGCTTCGTTCTTCTGAAGCGGCTATCATTGCCGCCAGCCATTTTATAGCGTATTCGCGCTGTAGCTTTTCTATCGGGCTTGCGGTTTCCCCCTGGGGAACCTTGCCAATTTCGCTTTCCATAATCATGTCTGAACTATAGCATTATTTTCTGCCGCGCAGAAGAGCAAACTTGATTAGTTACAGCCAGGAACACCTGCCCAAACAGCTGTTGCGCCCGGAGTCCTGATGACGCAAGGATTTTGGTTGTCTTGCAGAGGCACGTAAAGCGCGTAATCTTTGCCGCTTCCGAGCTGGACGTAAGAATAGCAAACCGTCGGGCAGGTAGGATCATCAGGGATTTTTGCCAGGTAAGCCGGAGTTAGATAAGTCGTTAAATAGCTCATTGCGGCGCTGTTTCCATCCGGCAAACCCGTGTAAGGGTAATAATTATTGGCATCGTAAAATAGTTCCAAAGCAGTGCCCAACTGTTTTGTATCCGCTTTTCTTCTCGCGTCCCTCGCCTTGGCCCTGGCACTATTTAAACTCACCATAATCACGCTCGCCAAAAGCCCGATAACAGCGATGACCACGAGGAGTTCGATTAATGTAAATCCCGACCGTTTCGGCAAGCCCAAGGCCGTTCTGAGCCTGTCGAAGAACGAACAAGGCCGAGGGATGGAGGTAAAGCCAGTTTGAAGTCTGATTTTGTTCATCAATTTATTATACTTTAAAATTTTTTGCCCTTTTAAAATTATTGGCTTATGCAATACTTATAATTAGTGCCGCACGTGACAGTTAGACTGCCCGGGTCCTGTTCAAAGTTAGCGCAAAGAGTAAACTTACCATTCGTGTTGTCAACATTATAATACAGATAGTCTGCCGTGTAGCTGTTTGGGTTCCCGTCCCCAGCCCATATAGGGTCGTAAGGAATGCTTGACATGTACTTAGTCAGAAGCGGAGCTGGCATGGCGTTGCCCGTAAAGCCAGTGGCCCCGTGGATAAAAAGAGAGCACCAACCGGACGCATTTCCCGGTAAAAAGTTATTTTCGTCATAATAAAGATTTAAGGCAGTTGCGACCTGTTTTAAATCCGCTTTACGTTTAGTATCCCGCGCCTTGGCCTTGGCACTATTTAAACTCACCATAATCACGCTCGCCAAAAGCCCGATAACAGCGATGACCACGAGGAGTTCGATTAAAGTAAAACCGGTTGATAATTTATATTTAGATTTCATGGTTTTTTCAATCAAGCTTTAACAAACACTCAATGTAAGTCTGGTCAACCATCCAAATTTTTCCCGGTGCGCATACGCCCGAGATAATGGAAACGGGTTCCAATAAGTAAGCCAAATAAACACCCCCTACCCAGGCAGTGCCGTCATAGGGGCTAACATTGCCGGAAGGCCAGTTGCTGTTATAAATGTAGCCCCCGCCGGCTCTGGTAGAATCTACGGGATCGGTCGGCTTTTTTATATAGGGAGCCAAAGCGCTATCAACTATAACATTGGGGTTGGTAGGCCATATGCCGCTGCAAGTACTGCTTATACAAAAATATTGATTAATTCCAGTAGTGGGAAATGTGCCGCCGTCGGCATCGGCAGCTAAGTTAAAAGCCTTAACCAGCTGTTGAATATCCGCAGCTCTCCTGCTATTCCTCGCTTTGACTCGAGTCGCATTCAAAGCCATCAAAACCACGCTGGCGAGCAAGCCGATGACGGCAATGACCACGAGGAGTTCAATGAGGGTAAACCCTTTTTGTTTCATTTAATCAAGCTTAAACATGCACTCAATGTAGTTTGAGGTGGCGTCCCATATTCTGCCTGAACCGCAAATACCTGGGGTGAGAGGCGGTTCCATGAGGGCGTCCAAATACGTGCCTGCGAGAATACTGCCGTCATACGGGGACACAGCCCCCCCGTTGTAGCCAAAAATATACAAATATCCGCCCGCTCCCGCATAACTGCCAAGCGGAGCTGTTGGTTTGCTGGCAATATATGGCGCCAAAAAAGCATCAACACCAGCGTTAGCGGGGTAGCTTGTCGCCCATGACCCATAGCAACTGGCGCTGACGCATACCCAATTATTACCTCCGCTTGCAGGCAGGGAACCGCTACTGCTGCTATCAAGGCCAAGATTGAATGCTGTGGTCAACTGCCTGATGTCAGCAAGCCGTTTGGTGTTCCTGGCCTTTAAACGGGCGGAATTCAGAGCAATCATAACCACACTAGCAAGCAGACCGATAACGGAAATAACGACCAGGAGTTCGATGAGGGTAAAGCCTTTAGAAGAATATTTGATTTGTATTTGTGGAGGTCTCATTTCTATTAATTTTTTCTTACCTTATTCCCAATTATTCCCTGTACACCACCAAAGAGAACCTTGACTATCATAACAAGGCGAATCAGTCCGATACATCGAGTTATTTTCAGGATACATTAACAAATAATAACCTTGTCCGCTGTTTTGAGTTTTATAATGATAACCGCTGGATGTCCAAAGAATTTCAACCGGCAATCTATTTATATACGGGGATAATTTTGTTTGCAAATCATTCCAGCAGGGCATAAATGTGGGCGCGTCATCCGTAGTTGCCCAAGCACCACCGCAAGTCACTATTCCCCCGCCGTCATAACGCGGATATTCATTATTTTGATCATAGTAGAGTTCCAAAGCTTTTTGAATTTGCCGAATATCAGCGATGCGTTTGGCATCCCTTGCCTTGGCCCGCGCGCTGTTCAAAGAAATAAGAATCACGCTCGCCAGCAGGCCGATGACGGAAATAACCACGAGGAGTTCGATGAGGGTGAACCCTGAGCGTAGTCGAAGGGTAAAGGTTAAGCCTTTTTGTTTCATTTATTCGGGCAGTTAATACTTGCCTAATAACTTAATATAATGGAGCGGCGCCCAACCGCAAATATATTTACCATAATCAGGATCAGTCGTTCCTTCAAAATACATCCAGATGACAAATTGCCCATTACAATTCGCATCCGGAGCCCGATTCATCCTCTCTGCTCCGTAAAAAGGGAAAGCGCTATTTGAAAGTGGGTCCAGGGGAAGCTTGGACAAAAAAGGGGCAAGCTCCGTCTTAAAGGCAGGCGGCCAATCTCCGGTTTTTGTTGTTGTGTTGTCAATTGTATCTAAAACGCTGGGCGGGAATGTGCCGTTAGCGTCATAGTAAAGCTGTATTGCCAGTCCCAATTGATACATGTCCGCTTTTCGTCTAGCATCTCTGGCTTTCACACGCGCGCTGTTCAAACTCACCAAAATCACGCTGGCCAAAAGCCCAATCACGGCGATGACCACGAGGAGTTCAACTAGGGTAAAGCCTTTTCGCTTCATAAAATTTAATAAAAAATTACCAGCACTGCGCCCCAGGAGACCAAATGGCCAAAGTCAGTGAATAATCAGCAAATGAGGTGCACGGGGCTGTATTGGTTGTGTCGTTTCTGGCAGGGTCTTTATAGCTTGGATACTGGTTGATTTGGGCAAGGGTCATATCTGTTAAAGCTGTATCTATTAACTTGTAGTCAGTCCCATTGGAAGTATAATTATAACAATTTTGACTCGAAGCTGCGTTCAAGAGGGGGTCGGAAGGGAAGGGGCTAATATAAGTTGGAGCCAGTCCTTTGCCATTATAAATATCTTTAATCACCTGGTCAGCCGGCAGGTTTGGCGTAACCCATGAATCCGAGGAAGCGCATTGGGTGCGCCACTGCCCGGGTCCGACATTGTAATTAGTGTTAGGATAACTGCCGTTATCGTCATAATACAATTCCAGAGCTTTCTTAATTTGGGCTAAGTCGGTTAAGCGCTTGGCATCCCTTGCCTTGGCCCGCGCGCTGTTCAAACTCACCAAAACTATACTGGCGAGCAGGCCGATGACGGAAATGACCACGAGGAGTTCTATCAATGTGAAAGCATTGGCCCGCCGTAGTCCGCCAGAGGCGGACGAAGAGCTGGGGAGCTTGATGAGGGTAAAGCCTTTTCGCTTCATAAAATTATTTTATAATATACAAAATATATTTCTAAGGCGGACCCAAAAATTCATAGCAATACAAATAGCCGTCGCTATAGTTTGAAATAATATTGCTTGCGCACTTGTCCGGTGTCATGCCGGTTTCCTGAACCCAAATGAGCCACGCTCCGGCGGGACTGCCTGCGACAATATCGCCGGCATTTGCATTGTCTGTATATAATAACCGATTATACGCCCGGACACCGCTTGGCACATTGTTTGTCGGAAGAGAAGATAAATACGGCGAAAGGGCGCTAACAAGTGAATCTAATCCTGTTCTGGAGCCAAGCCAGCAAGTTTCCGAACTTGACGCCAAACAATTCGATGAGGGTGTAAAGGAAGAAACGGTTAGCGGCCACTTGCCGTTATCATTGTAATATAAATTAAACGCCGTAACCGCCTGTTTTTTTTCAGCGATCCGTTTGGCATCCCTTGCCTTGGCCCGTGAATTATTCATCGCCACCAAAACCACGCTGGCCAGCAAACCGATGACGGCGATGACGACGAGGAGTTCGATGAGGGTAAAGGCTTTTTGGTTTTTTTCCATAAGTCTATTTATCACCATGAATTGCAGTCCGATGTGCCGCCGCAGACCCTCCAGGTATACCACCAAGCCCCTGGGCTGTAAAAGGGATCGGACGGGTCGTCAGTCATAGCGCCTTCCGGACTGCAATAAGCATAAAGTTTATAGTTTTTACCGTCGCTGTCGCTTTGGTACAAATAACTTCTATATCTGGGTCCTGCGCAAATTGGCGAAATTCCACCCAAAGGATCCCTAGGCAATTTAGAAATATAGCTAGGCTCCAAACCGGGAATCCAGTCATCCTGGGGATGCCAAGGGTCGCCAGGTTCCGAAGAGCAGCAGTTAACTGGAGTTACCGGATAACTTCCAATTTGATTGTAGTAAAATTCTAAACCCTTTTGCAGCTGCCTAAGGGTTTGCTTCCTCACCGTGTCCCTGGCCTTAACGCGCGACGAATTTAAACTGACCAAAATCACGCTCGCGAGCAAGCCGATGAGGGAAATGACCACGAGGAGCTCAATGAGGGTAAAGCCTTGACTTTTGATTTGTGCGCTCTTTGTCAATTGTTAAATGTTAATTGTCAAATGTTTACTTTATTTTACCACGTTGAACACGCCGGTTCGCCGGAGCAGACCATCCAGGCCCAGGTTGGCCGGGACGGATCATAAAAAGGATCATCGGAATTTACTGAACCTTCGGGACCACAGTGAGAATAAAGCTTGTACTCTTTGCCATCCAGGCTTCGGTAATAATAAGCTCGTTTATAACCTCCTGGGGTGCAAACCGGATTCGTGGAAGCGCCGCCAAGAGGGTCGCGAGGCAGCTTGGAAACATAATTCGGCGATAGTCCGGGAATCCAGTCGCCATTGCCGCCGGATCCGTTAGGCCATACGTCTCCTGGTTCTGAAGAATAGTAAGGCGACACTATTGGATAATTGCCGTTGGCGTCAAAATACAGTTCCAAAGCCTTTTGCAGCTGCTTTAAAGTTTGTTTTCTCACCGTGTCTCTGGTTTTGATCCTTGATGAATTCAGGGAAATTATAACCACGCTCGCCAACAACCCGATCACGGATATGACCACAAGAAGTTCGATAAGGGTAAAGCCCCACACCAAACGGCGTTGTGGTGTGGGGATAAAGCCTGAATTGGCCTGTAAATTCTTTTTATTATCCATATTATTGGTAATTGATTCCTTTACAATAAACGTTTACCACATCCGGATAACACGCCGCTCCTTCACCTTTTGCAGCCGTCGTTACCTGCTCGACCTGGTAAGCCATAATTACATAACCCTGGCCGCTCTTTTTTACATTATAAAAATAACAATGGCGATCGGGACCGGCATCAACATTTGGAACAGCGGGCGGACCTTGTGGGTCGTGGGGAATAGATGACATGAATTCACCCAAATAAAAAACTAGGGCCGGCGTGCGATCTTCGCAATTGGTAGAATCAGCGGATTGAGAGATGTTCGGATAAATACTGTATTTATCGTAATAAAGTTCCAAAGCCGTCTGCAATTGTCCTATATCGGACATTCTTTTAATGTCCCGTGCTTTTACTCTTGCTGAATTCAAAGCCACCATAATCACGCTGGCCAAAAGCCCGATGACGGAGATGACCACGAGGAGTTCGATGAGGGTAAAGCCCATTTGAAATTGCGCCCGCGCTTTTGTGCGCCCAAAGAGCCTTTGGGACGGGCTATTTCTAAGAGGGTAAAGCCTCCCCCTGCTTTGTAAGGCTACATCATTGCTTGCCATGAGCGAGAATACTGGATTTTAGATCTCAAATCTATATCTTTCAATAAGAACACGATACGCCGGCACACACCATCCAAGCATAACCTGGGCGAACCGGATCGTAAAAAGCGTCAGAGGACAGTACTGTCCCCCCTTCTGGAGAGCACTGCGAGACGAGTTTATAACTCGTAGCATCACTCGTGTATATGTACGATCTTTTCCAGGTCCCGCCGCAACCCGGGTAAGGCGAGATTCCTCCGAGTGGGTCACGCGGCAGAGATCCTAGATAGGTAGGAACCAGCCCTGAAATCCACACGCCGTTGTTGCCGGGGCCGTTAGCTGCCGCGTCACCAGGCTCTGACGAATACCACCAAGGCCAGGGTCCGGCTACAGTTACAGGGTAACTGCCATTAGCATCAAAATAGAGTTCCAAAGCCGTCTTTAGCTGCCTCAGTGTAGCCTTGCGCTGGTTATCTCTGGCTTTGATCCGGGCGGTGTTCAAGCTAATCAAAATCACGCTCGCCAGCAGACCGATCACGGCGATAACCACCAATAACTCTATCAAAGTAAACCCTGATTTTATTTTTTGTTTCAATACCGACATTCTGGCTTAATTATAGGCCAAAAAATCAGTTTCTACCAAGAGGCCATGCGAAGCGTGAGATTTTCAGTCAAAACTTGCCGGTCCGCGCTTTTGACTGGCACGATTTCCGACCAGTTTCCGCCCCAAGAGAAAAGTACCTCTGGAGTTGGAACACCCCGCAACCCGGAACTCGTCACTAAATATACGGTCCCTGCGCCAACCACAAATGTTCCCGGCAGATGTTTATCAAGATCCACAATCGGCGCACCGGTAGGCGCGTTTGGCCGGCCGGAAATCACATTTTCAAATCGAAAACCAAGAGCCAAAAAAATCCCTGCCGACGTGAAGCCGTGCTTTTGCCCGCCCGAGATCTGGTACACAGTGCCATTGTCATTAAAAAGTACGCCGTCGCTCCACGACATGAGGCCTGCATCAGGTTTGGCCATGTCGGCCGTGTTGGCTCGCATGACGATGGTAAATTTGAAGCGATACGACAAAAATTTTTCCAAGCTGTCAAAACCTTGCCTTGCCTGGCCATCATCAGTTATGCGCCAGATTGTACCGTTCATGTTTATGAGGGTACCGGGCGCATGTCCAACAGGGGTCGGAGAACTTTGCGGCGGGGCCGCTGAAATAGGATTGGGAACCGTCTGTACAGGCTGATTAACTGGTGTGGAATTTGAGGGAACAACAGGTGGTGGATTTGCGGTTTGCGCCACAGCATTTTCCGCATCAACCAATTTATAGTCTGAGACAAGCGTTTCTGCTGAATTTAACAATTTCGTTTTGACCTCATCCGGGCTTAGGCTTCCCTTGCTCATAATCAAAGCGGCTGCTCCGGAAACATGAGGAGCCGCCATGGACGTACCGCGCATTAATTTATAAATCCCTCCTGCGTACGTTGAATAAATACTCGCCCCAGGAGCAAGTAAATCGATTTCCGGCCCGCGCGATGACCAGCTGGCAAGATTATCTGTTTGGTCCAGAGCCGCCACGGCGATTGCTTCCGGATACGCGGCCGGATATTTCACGGTCCCGCCATCGTTTCCTGCCGCGACCACTACCAGAACCCCGCGGCTTACTGCCGCGGATACCGCATCGTGCAAGGACTGCACGTCAGAAGACGTTGCCAAACTCAGATTGATTATTTGCACGCCGTTTTCTGCGGCCCAGTTAATGCCCGCAATAATATCTGAAACAAATCCACTGCCTGTGCTATCCAAAACTTTTACGGCGTACAAATCCGCGGCAGGCGCCACGCCCACAATGCCGATGCTGTTACTCAGGCCAGCGACAATGCCGGCAACGTGTGTGCCATGCCCGAAATCATCATCATAAGAAGCTCCTGGCGAGAGCGCATTGTAACCGCCTTTTATTCGGCCGGCAAGATCCGGGTGCTCCAAGTCTATGCCGCTATCAAGTATCGCCACTCGAACTCCGGCGCCGACACTCAAATCTTGCGCTTTATCCGCATCAATGCGGTCCACGCCCCAAGGCAGAGTTTGTGCAGTCGCAAATACTGTCGCGTCATCTTCAACGCGCAGCACGTGAGGGTCGAGTGCCAGCGCCCGAGCGTCTTCCGCAGTCAGCTCCATGACCTCGATCCTGCTTGCTCCATCCTGCCCGCGATAAATCACCATCTTGCGGGAACTCTCATCGGCCGTCGCAGGCAGGGCAAAAATAAAGTTGGCCAGGACCAACGTTACAATTAACAGGTTAAGATATATTTTTTTGAGTGTCATCTATAAGTTCTGACTCTGAGCCTGAAAAGTAGTTACAAATTTTTAGGTTTTTTTGGTCACTGAGCCTAAATGGTTGTATAATTGAACAAATTAAACTATTCCTATGGAACCTATGGAATCGCGCATGAAAATCATCTTGGGGGTCGTGTTTCTGGTCGTCCTTGCTGTCGGAGGCGTTTTTCTCTGGAAAAAACTGCCCAAAAAGGATGACAAACCTGGTCAAAATGCGACATCGCCGTCTCAGAGACCGGAAGAAACCGTCCCAACAAGCACCTCTCCTGATGTGTTTGGAGAGCAAATTGGGAGGGATCCAGTGCTCGTCCCGTCGCCCGTACCTCCTCGCACTGGACGGGACGAGTTTTCCACACCCCGGCCATGATATAATAAAAAAAATAGAATAGGATTAAAAAAAACTGTGTACTCATCCGCCTCTGGCGGACGCAAATCTTGACAGTTTTTTTAATTATTAATAACCAATAAAATATGGCAAAAATCAAAGCCGAATATATATGGCTCGATGGTTACAAACCCACGGCTTCCTTGAGATCAAAAACCAAAATCCTGCCTGGGCCAGTTAATTCTCTCGCGGAAATTCCGGGTTGGGGGTTTGACGGCTCGAGCACAGAGCAGGCCACAGGACACAAGAGCGATTGCCTCCTCGTTCCAGTGCGGTTTACCCCTGATCCGATCCGAAACGAGGACAATATTCTCGTGATGTGCGAGGTGCTCAGTCCTGACGGCACAGCTCATGAAAGCAATGCCCGAGCGCGCTTGCGAGCAGTCGCCAAACAGTACGAAGATCAAGAGCCGTGGTTTGGCATTGAGCAGGAATACACTATGTACAAAGGCAACCGGCCGCTGGGCTTTCCGGAAAACGGTTATCCTGGTCCGCAGGGGCCGTACTACTGCGGCGTGGGCGCTGACAAAATCTTCGGGCGCAGGCTCGTGGAAGCGCACATGGAAGCTTGTCTGCAAGCCGGTCTCACTCTTGCTGGCATCAATGCCGAGGTCATGCCTGGCCAGTGGGAGTTCCAAATCGGGCCGGTGGGTCCCTTGGAAGCCTCGGACGAACTGTGGTTGGCCCGCTGGCTCTTACAGCGCATCGGCGAGGAGATGGACATCATTGTGTCGCTCCATCCCAAACCCGCAGCGGATTGGAATGGCGCTGGAGCGCACACCAATTTCTCCACGCGCGCCATGCGCGACGAAGGCGGTATGCGGGCTGTGGAAGAAGCCTGCTACAAACTCGGCCTAAAGCGTGACGAGCACATCGCGGTCTACGGCGCAGACAATCATTTGCGCCTCACCGGCAAGCACGAAACCGCAAAGATCGACGAGTTCCGCTTTGGCATATCAGACCGCGGTGCTTCGATCCGCATCCCGATCTTTACCGCCCAGCTAGGCCGCGGCTATCTCGAGGACCGCCGCCCAGCTGCGAACATGGACCCTTACCGCGTCACCGCCCGCCTCATCGAAACCGTCTGCGGATAAAACCGTAACCTATTCAGCCATTTCTAACCCGCCAACCGTATGGTTGGCGGGTTATTTTGAATAAACTATGTTCACTTTTTCCTATACCTTGTCGTCACGCTGCTCATGCCGATTCGTTCTATTTTTTCCGCTAACCATCTCCTCAACCTGGGCAATGGTCACTTTAATTCCCACGAGCCGCAAAAAAATTATAGGTGTAATCCGCCGCGATGATCAGGTATACAATTTCTATGCGGCAAGATACATCAACCAATAGCCGGACTGAATTTATGAATCAACGGGACATTGCCATAGTGCCCCGTTTTCTTTTTTATCTGATGTATTAGCATGTTAACACGCTAATACATTTAGGCTATAGCGTGTCTTTTCTGCTTATTTTTTCATCTATGATATAATCATAAATAGATGAATTCTCGAGCTAAAAAATACATAGCCAGGCTGATTTTACTTGCTGTGATTCTAGGAAGCAGTATTGTCCCGGCGAGCGGACAGTCCACCCAAGGCGGACAAGCAGGCCAGGATGAAAAAACGGATCTGGAGCGGCAGCTGCTGGACATAGAAAACCAGATCCGCGCGTACGAGCGCGAGCTCACGGAAATCAAAGGACAAAAAGACAGTCTGCAGAATAAAATCAAAGCCCTCAAAAAACAGCAGTCCGCTTTGAATCTACAGATTCGCGCGACTACTGTACGCATCAGCGAGATTGGCAGCCGCATTGCTGTCACAGAAGATTCTATCGAGCGCAACGCCGCAAAAATGTCTGAACTGAAAAAGCAACTGGCAGAGTTGATTGCGCTTGCGTACGAACAGGACAACACTCCCCTTCTGCACATCGTGCTCTCCCACGACAATCTTTCGGACGTGCTCTCCGAACTGGAATATTATTCGCAGGTTTCCGAAGGCTTGGGCACGTTGCTTGACGCAGCCAAACAGACAAACGAAAAATTGACGGCTGCAAAAACCGCGCTTGGCGAGCAGCATGACGAGGCAAATAATCTTTTGTCTATCCAAAGCCTGCAAAAAGAGCAGCTAGTGGGCACGGAAACCGAACAAAAAACCATCCTCGAGCAAACCCGCGGGCTCGAGTCAGAATATCAGGCAGTGCTGGGCGACAGTAAAAAGAAAGCCGGGGAAATTAGAAATCGCCTCTATCAGCTGCTCGGCGTCAACACGCAAATCACCTTTGGCGAAGCCGTGGAAATCGCCAAATATGCCTCAGGCATGACTGGCGTGCGCGCAGCTTTTTTACTCGCCATTCTAACGCAGGAATCAAACCTGGGAAAAAACGTGGGCACCTGCAACCGCCCAGGCGATCCGCCGGAAAAAAGCTGGCGAGTGGTCATGAAACCCGAGCGCGACCAGGAGCCATTTAAACTAATCACAGCAGATCTGGGAATGGACCCGGACACTACCCCTGTTTCCTGTCCCATGCGTCGGAACGGCAAGCAAATCGGCTGGGGCGGGGCTATGGGGCCGGCGCAATTTATTCCTTCAACATGGATGGGCTATAAAGATAAAGTTGCGGCCATCACCGGCAAAACCGCGAACCCCTGGGATATCCGGGACGCGTTTATCGCTTCAGCGATCAAACTGCACGCGGGAGGCGCGGGCACTGTGGGAGGCGAATGGGCCGCGGCCATGCGTTATTTCTCGGGTGGCACTAATACCAAATATAGATTTTACGGCGACAATGTCGTCAAAATGGCCAATCAATACCAAGCTGATATCGAAGCGCTCAATCAGTGATTAGCGCGATCAGTAAAAGAAAAAAACCACATGCCCAAAACCGCGCCCAAGATCGGCCCTAGCGCATATGCCCAGGAAAACGAACCGAGAGCATAGGCTACCGCAGGATTGAGAATTCCATTTGAGCCAATAGACGCAATAACAATCCCCAAAAGCAGTGAGCCGCCGATCACCAAGCCTTTGACAGCTGAGGGGGTTCTTTCGTGGACTGCGGCAGCAATACCGAAAGTAAACAGAAATGATCCGATCATCTCAGCGATTCCAACCTTTAGCGAATCAGGACTTACCAGATTTATTGCTTCAGAAGAGAACTGTCCAAAAATCATGACAGCTAAAAACGCTCCTAAAAATTGCGCGGCAATGTAACCGAGCGCGTCTTTGATATCAATTTTTTTCATAAACAAAAAACCAAGCGTCACTGCGGGATTGATGTGTGATCCGGAAACGTGACCGATCGTATAAACAAACAAAGCGAGCGTCAGACCTGCCGCAACCGGCGCCAGCAGTAAATTATTAGTTAAAGCTACAGACACGGCTAGCGCTAGGCTAAATGTACCGATGAGTTCTGCGATGTATTTTTTCATGATTGATTGGATTAAAAAATAATTTTGGGTCAGTGTTTGGCGCGAGCCAGGATAGCGAATTGCAAAAAATAATCCTGCAAGCTCTGCTGTTGCAAATCTTCGCCGATGAGCGCAGCAAGGCTTTCTTCTTTTGCACGGGCCAGCTCCCTGCGCCGCATCCCCTGCCAGCGCTGGTCAGAAACCGTCAGATCCATAAGCTCTGCAAATCTTGCTAATGCCGGCTCAAATTTGTCGGGGCGAGCCTTTTGCTTCCAAACCCGAGCACGCTCAAATTCACTGCCGACATTGCCCATCTGCTCTGCGAGAGTCATTTTCTGCCAACGGCCGGCAGCAAGTGATTCGTGAATCATTGTATCAATTTGTTTACGACTTGGGTAATTTTATCGCGGATTTCGGAACTCTGCACGGTACGCAAAAGGTTCCCCTGGCTCGGTCTCAGGTTGATCATCGAATCGTACACAAGCCATGAATCGCGCGGTTCATTGATATAAATGTTTGCACCCCACAAATCATTTTGTTTAGAACCATGATCGAGCAGTATCGCCTCCTCGTCCGCATGAAGCTCCCCGCCTGCTGCCATAATTCCCTTTTCTAAATCGACAACGATTTTCACCATATCGCCAAAAGTCTTTGCAGCTATTTGCCGCAGCTCATCTATTGAAATTGGCGATTGGACGATTTTGATTTCGTTATTCACCCGTGAGAAATTAATAATTGCGGCTCAGCAAGACAACTGCTCCGCGGCAATAGCATCGTATTTTTGCCGGGATATTTTCTTACTCTCAGTCACTGCTGTTTCCTGAACGCTGATGTCCGCATTTGCCTGAGCGTAATCGCTTTGCGCTTCGGTTTGTTCGTCTTTATAAATAACATAAGCTTCTGTGCTGGTCGAGGAATTGTATTTTGCGGTAGCCAGGGCGATTGCGGTAAGATATTTATTTATCGCGTCGGTGCGTTTTCTGGCAAGGTCTTGAAACTCCTTTTCAATTTCCCCTTGTTCTTTCTCCAGTAGTTTCTGCGCTGCTGATTTTTTTGCCTCCAAATCGCCCGCAGCCTGAATACACGGATCAATCTTTTTTACTATTGGTTTTGGCTTTGGTCCGCCAGCTGGCGGAGGGGCAGGAGCTTGGGCGGGAGGCGGCGCCGAGACTGGTGCAGATGGCTTAATCGATTCCTTGCCTGCTTGCGCTGATGCAGGATTTTCAAGGAGATCAGGTGCTGGGCTATCTGCAGAATCAGAATCAGCGCCGGCAGTTTTTTCTTTTGACTCTCCTAAAACTCCGCTTTCGGTTGCGCTCTCAGGAGCTTTCTCCTCCGGCCGATGGAAAGTCCATACGGCGCCGGCAGCAATGCCAAAAGCCATGATTCCTACCCCAGCGATAAAATAAATTTTCTTTAGTTTTTCCATTTCAAGAAATTTCGGATGACAACCTCATCTTAACAAAAAACACTAGCTTTCGTCCAAACCTCGGCGATGCCGACGGCGAGACGGGCGGCACCATATAAGGGAATTATAAAAGTTCTAGATACTGCTTACAACCTATCAATTTAATGCTGCGCCATATAGCGCACGTTTGAAAGTCAGGGGGTCAAGGGGAATCGGACCCTCGTGACCGCTGCCATTTGACAGTCTCCATTACCATAGCTATACTTAAATAGTTAGATAATTACTTAAGTATTGAAAGGTCAGTATTCATGAAGACCAGAAAAAATAGGGAGTTAGTTCTGGTGTTTAAAACCTTAGGCGACATAAACCGATACCGGATTTTTCGGTCCCTGATCGAGAAAAAGCACATGGTGGTGAGTAATATTGCGAAAACCCTAAGCATCTCCATGCCGCTCTCTTCCCAACACTTGAAGATCCTCACGCTAAGCGGTCTCGTGAATAAAAAAAAACATGGTCGCAGCGTTTATTATTTCCTGAACCTGGACAATTGGAGTGTCAGGTCCATAATCAAGGTTTTCCCAATAAATAAGAAAGTCTCAAACAAATGAAAAAGTTAAGTATAATCTCGTTTATCGTACTAGCAGCCGCCTTTACGCTTGCTCCGCCCGGGCTTGTCAGCGCCGCCACAGCAGTAAACCTTGGCGCAGCGGATAATTTCGCGGTTCTGGGCGGCTCCGGGATCACCAATACAGGCGCGACAACGATCACCGGTGATGTCGGAACGTTTCCAACTGCGACCCAGACAGGTTTCGGCTCCGTCACGCTGAACGGAACAAATCACGCAGGTGATGCGGTTACTCAAGGGGCCAAAAATGATTTGGTCACCGCTTACAACAACGCCGCAGGGCAAACACCAGTTTCCACAGTCCCTACGGAGCTCGGTGGAACAACCAAAATTGCCGGTATCTACGATTCAGCAGCCGGTACATTTGGGATAACAGGGACCCTGACCCTCGATGCCCAAGGCGATCCCAATGCAGTCTTTGTATTCAAAACCGCTTCTACGCTTATCACAGCCGGATCTAGCAATATAGTGCTGGCAAATAATGCCCAAGCCTGCAATGTCTTTTGGCAAATCGGCAGCAGCGCAACTCTCGGCACAAATTCCTTTTTGAAAGGAAACATTCTAGCTCTCACATCTGCCACACTCACCACAGGGGCCAACGTGGAAGGCCGGGTTTTGGCAAGGAACGGCGCAGTTACGCTGGATTCAAACACCATTACCAAAGCAGTGTGTACGGCTGTTGTTGTTACACCCGCTCCAACACCAACTCCGACGCCATCACCTACCCCAACCCCAACCACTCCAACGCCCGCACCAGTTGCAGCGCCAACGCCCACTCCAACCCCAGTCACCCCTGCCCTGGCTCCTGCGCCAAGTCCGGCGCCAACTGCTACACCACTTCCGGTTACAGGAACTGCTCTTGGTAAAAACCTTGCGATCGCCGGCTTGCTTACGTTAGTTTTAGCATCATCTGCTATAGATCAAAAGAAAAAGCTAACGATTTAGTTATGTTCATTCAATACCTCCGCGAACTAATCAATCCTCATAAACCGCAGCCGTCTCGATCAGAGGAAGTTATGGCAGCGTTTGCAAAAGCCGAAAATCTTATTATAGAGATGCTTTCCATGTTTCCGGATATGCCCGAACTGGCGCGGCACTATGAGCATGATTTGGAATTCGACACGCCCGTCCCCCTGGATTTTCTCTCAAAGTTCATGACCATGCGGGCGGAGATGGAGATAGCTCTTTTGGGCCTGCGGAAATTTACTCTCCCGGAACCGGAAAAACTCGTAGCCATGAAAGCTGGCCTGAGTTTAGAGGGCCGCGCGCCCATGGATCTGGGTTGGGATAAACAAAAAGAAAAACTGCTTGGCGACAGGATCATGCAATTCAAAGAATATATCGAATCCATCAGATTGCTAACCCCCCCCCATATAGCAAATATTTTTATAGTAAAGAAGTGGGAAGCTCGTCAGGGATGAGCGCAATGATCGGTTTTAGATAACCAAGTTTTTTCGCGCTTTCGAGAGCTTCTTCCGCTGTTTTTCCACTAGCAATTACTGTGGTTTCCAACGCCACCCATAAACCGCGATAGTCTTTGTGAATCTCTTTCCAATTTATAGCCATATGCAGGGAGCATGACAGAGATTCAATAGAGATACAATAGCTAAATACCACCGAAATGAACAAGAATACCCTCGTAAAAAACCCGTTCTCTACCAAATCAACCAATTAAAGAGGTGTTTCTGACTGGTGACTGCTCTCATGGCACTAACAAAAAACCGCCTGCGCAAACAGGTGGTTTTTTGTGGGGTGCCCGAAGGGAATCGGACCCTCGTGACCGCTGCCACAGAGCGGCGTTCTACCATTGAACTACGGGCACCATGATAACTTGAAACTCAAAGCGTAAAACTCAAAATTGGGTTCAAAAAAACTCTTACACAGATTGTGAAGAGTCAGACCATGTTTGCTGTGTCAAACATTTGCTGCATGTCCGCCGAAGCTTTTAGCGTAGGCGGATGTCATACACTGCAGATAGTATACTCCTTTTCGGAGCAAAAATCAAGAGATCTCTTTTTCGAGCATTTTTTCGAGATCGTCGGCGCTCACGGGTTTCAGCATTTTCTGTAACTCAGGATCCTGCGAAAGGTCAATGCCGTTTTTCTCGGCAATTGTTGTGAGGAGTTTTAAAACCTTAGTTACTTCTTTTTCAGTGATCAGGTCTATCTGCAAATGAGTTTCTTCGCGAACATCATCAACCCTAGCTGCCCGGTTCTGCGAAATAAGCACAAATATGGCGAGCATGATTGCTTCTAGGGAAACGACTGTGGTCAAAAGATTAAAAGGGAAAGGATCAAAAATAGGTATGCCTGAAATTTTCCCAGTGTTTATCAAAAGCCAGAGGAAAAAGATGATGACGTTCAGAGTCAAAAAGAACATAGTGCCAAAATGACTGGTCATCCAGTCAGCGATACGCTCAGTCACGGTCCGTTTGGCGTCAGCTTTCGCTTTCAGGCTTTTGAGGATTTTTCGGTGCCGTTCCGGATCAGACCCGAGAAAAAAATGTAGAAAGCTTTTTTCCATAGTATTTTGGATAGGCTAAGTACTAATTACAAATTACTGCCTCGTTGGTATCCCCGGTAGGAATCAAACCTACATATCCGGCTTAGAAGACCAGTGTTCTATCTTCACCCCGTTAGGCACATCCCCCCGGTAGGAATCGAACCTACATCAAGAGCTTAGAAGGCTCCCGTTCTATCCATTGAACTACGGGGAGAATGCCTAACGGGGCAAGTTGAACTACGGGGACTCGTTTATTCGAATTATTGTGATTTTACCATTTTTTACGAAAAATTTCAACTATACAAGCATAGAAACTGAGGCATGAAACAAAAACCGGGCTGTTCCAAAAATAAGATAATTATTGTGTAAATAATTGTTCATTAGTCTATCGGTTAGATCAAGCGCGCAAAGCATAATGTTTGAGCGTTAATAATTCATAACCGAGGGGAGGTGAAATTATTATGGACAAAAAAGGTCAAGGACAAGAGGGGCAGCAAGGTCAGCAAAGCGGCCAGTCTGACAATCAATAAGCAAATGTTTTATGCTTCCGATTAACCGCTAGCTGAGAGGAGGTGAGGAATATGGGAGAAAAACAAGACCAGAGCCAGGAATCAAGCGGCAACATGGACGCTGAGGAAGATACCAGACAAGACACTCGAGGCGGTGTGGATAGTGAATAGTCAAAATCAAAACTCCTCCGACTACACGTCGGAGGAGTTTTGATTTATAATCAAGTTATGCAAAAAGAACATCTTGACCCGACCATCCTAGTTATTTTTGGCGCGACCGGTGATCTGGCCGGCCACAGGCTTATCCCTGCTCTCAACCGCCTATATAAACGAAAATTGCTGCCAAAGTCGATTAGCATAGTCGGTTTTGCCAGAAGCGAGTTTTCGCACGAACAGTTTCGTAAAAAAATAGAACCGCCGGGCATATCCAAAGAATGGAATAAATTTGCGAAAAAAATTTATTATATGTCGGGCAATTTCACGAACGAAAATGATTTTAAAAAACTGGCTAAATTACTGGTAAAACTAGAAAGCAAAAATCATAGTTGCGCCAATCGTCTCTTCTATTTCGCCACCCTGCCCTCACATTACCACACCATTTCCCATGCTTTGGACAAATCAGGCCTGCTCGTCGGCTGTCGGATCCACAAGCGCCAAACCAGAGTGGTCATTGAGAAGCCGTTCGGGTCTGATCTCAAATCTGCAAAGAAACTTGACGAGACTTTGGAAAAATATTTTTCTGAAAGCCAAATCTACCGCATCGACCATTACCTCGGCAAAGAAACCGTACAGAATATTCTCACTGTCCGGTTTGCAAACAGTATTTTTGAACCGATTTGGAACCGTAAATACATTGACCATATACAAATCTCTTCTCTGGAGGAAAGGGGCATTGAAAACCGCGGGGCGTTCTACGAACAAACAGGGGCAATCCGAGACGTAGTGCAAAACCACATGATGCAGCTTGTCGCTCACATTGCCATGGAAGCCCCTCATGATCTGTCGGCAACCGCCATCCGCGATGAGCGGGCAAAAGTGATAAAACAAATCAGAATGCCAAAGGCTAAAGAAATGAAAAATTCTCTAGCCGCCGGACAGTACGCAAAATACCGAGCGGAACCGAACATTCATCCAAAATCCACAGTGGAAACCTTTGCCGCTCTGAAGCTCCATGTTGATAACCCGCGATGGCAGGGCGTGCCTTTTTATCTGCGCGCCGGTAAAAAACTAAAATCAAAGATAACGGAAATTTCGATTCATTTCAAACGTCCTCTCCCTGACCTGTTTGGCGGACAACCGGACATCCCCAATGTGCTGAATTTTGAAATCCATCCGAACGAAGGACTGTTTTTGGATATCGCGGCCAAATTCCCGGGATTTGGGATCCGCCTCCACCCTGTGACCATGGAGCTTGGTTATCATTCGGCTTTTCAAGGTGAATTTCCGGAGGCTTACGAGCGCTTGCTCCTCGATTTCATCGAAGGAGATCAGCGTCTCTTCGCCCGCTCTGATGAAATCGAGTATTCCTGGAAATACATTGACGAGATTGAAAAATATTTGAAAAAAACCAGGGTTTCCGTTTATCCCGCAGGAAGCTGGGGTCCGGAAGGATCTGATAAATTAATCAAAAAGGATCAAAGGCAATGGCACATCAGGTAACAATAGGCATAATGGGGCTTGGTAGAATGGGCGCGCAGATTGCCCGCAGACTGCATACCAATAAATTTAACATCATTGCATGGAACCGCAGTCCGGGACCGCGGGAGGAATTTGCGAAGTTTGGGGGCCAGGTCGCGGAAACTCCAGAGCAACTAATTACAGAAATAGACTCACCACGAATCGTCTGGTTAATGCTCCCTGCTGGTGACCTCGTCGATGAATTCCTTTTTGGGCCGAAGGCCCTGAGCTTGTCGAAAGGTGATATTGTGATAGACGGTGGCAATTCTTTTTACCGTGACTCGCAAATCCGGGCCAAAAAACTCGCAGAGCAAGGTATTCATTTTTTCGACAGTGGCACATCAGGCGGCGTGTGGGGAGAGAGAAACGGCTTTTCCATCATGGTTGGTGGTCCCAAAGAAATCTGGCCGCGGGTAGAGCCAGTATTCAAAGCGCTGGCGGCCGGCAATGGCGAAAATTTCGGTCTGGTTGGTCCGAACGGCGCGGGCCATTTCGTCAAAATGGTGCACAATGCCATCGAGTACGGCATGATGGAGGCGATCGCCGAAGGCTTCGGCGTTCTGAAAGCGTCTGAATTTAAAAACCTTGATTTCTCGCAGGTGGCGCACATCTGGAGCAAAGGCTCAGTGGTATCCTCTTGGCTCGTGGACCTCGCTAAAAATATTTTTGACACTGAGGATCTTGATAACGTTGTCGGCTATGTGCACCATACAGGCGAAGGCAAATGGACTGTTGACGAAGCAAAACGCCTGGGCGTAAATGTTCCGGTAATGGAAGATGCCTTTCGCGTCAGGCAAGAATCCGAAAAGCCGGAGAATCAGGAAATTTTTTCCAACAAAATCGTAGCCCTGCTTCGAAAGCAATTTGGCGGACATGAGGTCAAATATAAAAAATGATGTTTTGTTCCTCCCCTTTACAAGGGGAGGTCAGGTGGGGTAAAAAATGACAAAAACCTTCAATAAGACATCAGAAAAAATCAAAAGACAAAAATTAAGAACAGATATGCCCCCGGCAGAACGGATCCTGTGGGGGCATCTTAAAAACAAAAGTGTACTCGGCGTAAAATTTCGCAGACAATACAGTGTAGGCAAATATATTGTTGATTTTTATTGCCCGCTCCTGAAATTGGCCATTGAAATTGATGGTGATTCACATTTTGACGACAATTCGGCAAGACTGGACAAGGATAGGCAGGCTTATATTCAATCTTTTGGCATCAAGTTTCTTCGATTCACCAATCAGGAAATTTATAAAAATCTTGAGGCAGTACTTGAGGAGATAGAGACTGCAATCAAGACCTCCCCTAACCCCTCCTTGTTAAGGAGGGGAAAAGATTCCTAACGCCACAAAATAGCCCTGCACGGTGAACCATCTCCAGCTTTTATTTTCAGCGGCAATGCCGCGAGATTGTAATTGCCTGGTTTGACCTTGGATAAATCTAGTCCCTCCAGATTCACAATGCCTGCTGCAAGCAGTGTCTTGTGCACCGGATGCCCGGGCGCGCTTTTGGCTTCAATGCCCAGATAATCTATGCCAACGAGACTGATTTTCTTTTTTGCCAGATACTCGGCACCCTCAAGGGACAACGAAACATAATCAGCCGTGAATCTGCCTTTTTTATAAAGTTTGGAATTTCTGGTTTTAAACAAGATCCGTTCCGCTTTTTGGATTTTTCCGCCCGAGGCGGATCGGCCTTGGGCCGACAGAATATCTTTTACTGTGATTAATTTTTCAGAATTTATCGCCATAACTCGCGCCGGTCCGATCAATTTCGCTAGCTGAATTTGATCAACGCCGGATTTATCAAACAAAAAATGCTTGGGTGCGTCAATGTGAGTACCGGTATGCGTTGACATGATTAGCTGGGAAACTATTCCGGATCCTTTTTTCTCCAAGCGAACAAATCTCGTGTCGCCCGGCCAGGGAAACGTAGTATTGTCGAGGCTCAAGCTTATGTCGATGTACTTAGCCATGAACGGTTCCTTCCAGATAAAATTTTAAAATCCAAACTGCAAAAATTCCCAACAAAAGCAAAATTATAACATGACTGGTTTTATCACGGCGATGGGACATGGAAATTTCCGGAATGAGATCTGCGGCCGCGATGTAGATAAAAATCCCAGTGGTGAGGGCTAGTAAATGCGGCAATTTTGGTTCAAGAAAACTTGCGGCAAAAAACGCAATTAGCGCTCCGGCAATATTCGAGAGAGAGGATATGACATTGGCCCACAGAACTTTAGGTTTTGCCCAGCCGTGATAAAGCATCACTGAAAAATCCCCAATTTCCTGAGGCAATTCATGAGCGGCAACCGCAATGGCCGTTACGATTCCCAAAGGCACGTTGGTTAGAAAGGCTCCAGCTATAACCACGCCGTCAATAAAATTGTGCATAGTGTCCCCGATAAGCAGCAGCTTTGGCGTCGCATGATGATGAAACTCGTCCTCGTCCTCATGGTGGTGCGGATGGAATTTCAATATCAAACTTTCTAAAATAAAAAACCCAACAATCCCGATCATAACTGCAACAAGAAGCGCATCGATTCCAACTCCTGCCTCCCGTCCATGTTCTATTGCTTCAGGAAGAAGATCTAAAAATGCAGTGCTTAAAAGAGCTCCAACCGCAAATGATACCAAATGCGTGGAAAATTTGCGAATCAAATCTGCCTTGACGAGCAATACTGCGCCGCCGATCAGGGATAACACTCCGGAAACTATGCAGCCGGCAAGAATCCATAATAATAATGTCATAAATTCCTTTCTAGATACCGCTAGATATGTTTGGTTTCTACGCGCTTGATGTTAACTCTTTGTTATTTCTAACGTGTTAAACTTTGGCTTTCTGTAAGAATAGCGATAATAGCAGTTTAGGCGGTTCTTCCGAAGTTTTCAAGCGTAAATCGAGCGCACGTAGGTCGCGCATCAATCCAAGCAATTTTTCCTTTGTGAATTTTTTGGCCAGCTTTGAGTTTATCCAAACTCGTCCCTCTTTCCAACTCAAAATCTCGGCAATCTTTGAAGGTGTCTCTCTTTCCAAATCCTTGACCAAAAGCAAGCTTCGGATCTGGGAGGCCAGACCCCCGATGATCTGAATGGTTTGAGATTTCAGATCCGAGGCCTGCGGTGCGCTCATCATTTTTTCCAAAAGCGATACAGCTTCACGGCCTCTTCCTTCAGCGAATAGATTGGTGAGCTGGAACACATTTTGGGAAATATTAGGCATCACAAGATCGCGAACGTCAGCGAATGCAATCTTCCCTCCCCCTGGTGGGGAGGGACTGAGGGAGGGGGGGGATCGAAATAGCATCAATTTCTCCAACTCCGAGCTGACCTGCCACAAACTCGTCCCGTTAGCAATCTCGCCCGTGCTAGTACGCCCAGATGCCCATTGGGACGGGCTATTTCTAACGGGGTCAATACCATCATCACTCAATCTTGCAATTAATTCCACAAGCCCACTGTTTTCGATTTCAAATCCCCGGTGACCCAAATAACTCTTAATCCAAATTTCCAGATCTTTTCCCGCCGGGATAGTGAATTCGCGATTCTGGGCTATTTTCTGCAAGGCTTTAAAAAATTTCAATCTGCGATCGAATTTTTCTTCCTGCGCAATCACTACCGTAGTCTCACTGTTCGAGTTATTCAAAGCCTTAAGCAAATACTCCTCAGTCTGCGGATAGGCTTTTACATCAGTTAAAAAATTGTTCAAAATTACTAGTTTTTTTTGTACAAACAGTCCTTGGCTTTGCAGGATGTCCTGAAGTTTATTTTTGAGCTGAACATCTGATTCGCCGTTGATGGACAGCGTTTCCACAAATTTAAACCTTGCTTTTAAATTTGTAATTTCCTGGCTCAGAGTGAATGTGTCTTCGCCGTAGAAAAAATTGATCATACTTAAAATAGAGTCTTGCCCTTTTCTGTTTTGGCATTAACTTTTCCGATTATTAATCGATTTAGGTCAGATATTCTCACTTTCCACTCTTTTCCTATTTTGAATCCCGGAAGTCTCCCTTTCCTGCACCAATCCCAAATCGTTTTTTCGCTGACCGCGAAAAATTTTGAAAGCTCTGTGACTCCATAAATTTTTTCTTTGTTTGTCATGATTATGATGCCCGCCTTCGCAAAAACCTTTGAGTTGTGTTGTGGTGGGTCGGGTGGGGATCGAACCCACGACCTTGGGATTAAGAGTCCCCTGCTCTACCAACTGAGCTACCGACCCTCGCGTGACTCAGGGCTACGATTTTCGCGAATCGTTAAAGCGGTTCTCTGCAATCTAAGCTCGAGTCCCGCTCTCCCCAAAAAAACTGCGCTTTTTCGGGGGCCCCAGTTATTAAATTCGTATGTGCCCAACAGGAATTTTCAGCCAAAGGATTATCCACTTAGAACGGAAGCCCAATGTTTTGAAACCCGCCCGCCTGACTCGTATGGTGACCCTGGAGGGAATTGAACCCCCATCACTAGTTCCGAAGACTAGTGCTCTATCCTTTGAGCTACAGGGCCGTCAGGCGAGTCGGGCGGGTATCTGTTGTCCGATTAGAGCCGTTCTCCGACCCTTACCCGACTCCGACACAGGTCGGAGAGCCGCGAATCCTTGTGATATACTTCGCTTTATGGTATAATATTTTCAAGAAAAAATCCAGTAGAAACAAAAAATGCGAACACAAAATAAAATAAAAATCCTCCAAGGATTCACCTTGATTGAAGCGGTGGTTGGCATCGGCATCGCCGCAATCCTGCTCGTCGGAGTAATTGGTGTTTTCAACGCGCTCAATCGCGTCACCAAGGTTAACCGCCAGCAGACCGTGATTACCAACCTTACCGCCAATGAACTGGAAACCATACGAAACCTACCCTACAGCACCATCGGCACAGTCTCGGGCAACCCTGCGGGCAATCTCAATGACCAAGCAAACCCGAAAATACTCAGCGCTGAAGGCATCAATTACAATATTTATTATGAAGTTACTTATGTCGATGACAGTGCGGACGGCACGATCCTTCTAGGCACAGACCCGGCCCCGAATGACTATAAACAGGTCAAAATGAATGTCCAAAACACGGTAACGGGACAGGTCAATACTTTTGTTACCACTGTCTCGCCGAAAGGTCTGGAGGGACTTTCCAACGCCGGCGCACTTTACATAAAAGTTTTTAATGCCAGCGGCCAGCCAGTTGCAGGCGCAAGCGTCAGCATTACCAATAATCTGGTCAACCCGAATATAATCCTCAACCGTCAAACTGATGCGAGCGGCAATTGGATTGAGGTCGGCTTGCCGATAAGCGTCAACGGCTACCATATTGTAGTTAGCAAAAGCGGGTACTCCTCAGACCAGACCTACCCGATTACCGCGGGCAATCCCAATCCAGTCAAACCCGACGCGACAATCATCAATGGCCAGGTCACCCAGGTCAGTTTTGCCATAGATCTGGTCAGTACTCTCAATATATCCACCCTGAACCAAACCTGCCAACCCCTGAGCAATGTCGGGGTCAATGTCAAAGGATCAAAACTAATCGGGACCAACCCCAATGTCCTAAAATTTGATCAAAACTTTTCTTCGATCGCCGGACTCATCGCCCTGCAGAATATGGAATGGGACAATTACCTCCCCGCTTTGTTGACCGGACAAAATCTCATGATCTACGGGACTTCACCCATACAAAACATTAACCTCCTGCCTGGCACCACCCAGAGCTTCACCCTAAACCTCGGCCCGGAAACTTCGGATAGTTTGCTTGTGATAGTCAAGGACGCGGCAACCCAGGCAACACTGCAGGACGCGGCCGTGCACCTCCGAAAAGGCGGCAGCCAGCCCCAGGATTACTACGGCACGACCGGCGGCAGCGTTTGGGTCCAAAATGACTGGACAGGCGGTCCTGGCCAGGCCAATTTCACTGACGTTACTAAATATTTCATTGACGACGGCCAGATCGAGGTCAAACCAAGCGGAGTAGAGCTTCTCAAAATCACTGGCGATTACGTTTCAAACGGCGAGCTCCAACCCTCGACATTTGATACGGGAACAGCATCGAGCAATTACAGCACTATTACCTGGATGCCGACCTCGCAGAATCCGGCCACCACCCTAAAATTCCAAATCGCTTCCAACAATGACAATACCACATGGGATTACAAAGGCCCGGATGGGACATCCGGCACTTTCTACACAGTGCCGGGCACCAGCATCTCCAACGCGCATGACAGCAACCGTTACGTGCGATACCGAGCCTTGCTTTCCACGACCGACGAGAAAAAAACCCCGGTCATGACCAGTGTTCAGATTAACTACGTATCAGGCTGTTTTACTCCGGGACAGGTCATATTTCCCGGGCTGACCGCCGGAAACAATTATGACCTGGACGTGACGCTAGCAGGTTACCAAACCCAGATCTTGCCCGGTCTGAATGTCAATGGTTATCAAACGATAGAAGTCCTGATGTCGCCATGAAAAAAGCATTCAAATTTGCTGCTGGGTTTACCACCGCGCCACAACGTAGTTTGCTGCGTGGGTTTACCCTCATCGAAATGATCATAACGATTTTCATTTTCTCGGTAATCGCGCTCGGGATGATTATCCTCATCTCCAACATGGTCACGAACTCTAGCCGGCAATCACGGCTTTTGGCCGGTTCTGACCAGGCCCGCAAAACCGCTTTTCAAATCACTAACGAACTGCGTAACGCAACCTCGGGAGCGACCGGCGCGTATTCCCTCGGCATTACTGAGGCGCAGCAACTTTTATTTTACAGTAATGTTGACCAGGCCGCAGACATAGAGCGGGTTCGATATTATACCCAAAACGCCAAGCTTTATCGGGGCATTGTCAAACCCACGGGAACCCCGCCCGTCTACAATACCGGCAGCGAGGTTTCCTCGGTAGTAATCGAAGATTTAGCGAATGGCACAAATCCGATCTTTTATTATTACAACGATACTTATGACGGCACATTCGACAACTATCTGACGCAGCCCGTCAGCATCCCTCAGGTCCGGTATATCAAAAGCAACCTACAAATCTATCTTACCGGCGGAATCGCCAACAGCCAAACCTACACTGTGACAAGCTCTGCCGCCATCCGCAATCTTAAAACTAATCTTGGCAACTAATATGAGACACACTCGTTCACAAGGCTACATATTGATCTACGAGGTTGTGGTAATGTTTATTTTCTCCATGACCCTGCTGGCAGTGCTTTCCGTGGGAAACCGGATGCTTGGCGGACTCAGATCCTCTGTAAACCGCGAGCAAGCCCTGCAGATCTCGGAGGCTGGCATCAATTATTACCAATGGCATCTGGCCCACTATCCTACAGACTATCAGGATGGCACCGGAGGCGCGGGACCTTATGTGCATGACTATATTGATACTGACACCGGCACGGTGATAGGCCAGTTCAGTTTGACAATCACCCCTCCCCTCATCGGCTCCACTGTGGTCACAATCAGATCCACGGGCTATACCCTCGCCAATCCCAACACTAAAAGAACCGTTACTACAAGATACGGGATTCCCTCACTGGCAAAATATTCTTTTCTGACTAACAGCGATGTTTGGATCGGCGATACGGAATCGGTCAATGGCGAGTTTCATTCCAACAATGGCATCCGCTTTGACGGGACCGGCAACGCGCCGATCACTTCCGCCAAAACCACATACATGTGCCAGCCATATCACGGCTGCAGCCCGGCGCAAAGCAAACCGGGAATCTGGGGGGCAGCGCCGCAATCTACCCAGAATTTCTGGCAATTCCCCGTGCCAAACCTGGATTTCACAACCATCACAGCCAATCTGGCCACCATGAAAAACGATGCTCAGACAAACGGCATTTATCTCGCCCCTTCCAATGCCCAAGGATATTCCCTGGTATTCAATAGCAATAACACGGTAAGTATTTACCGGGTCAACAGCCTCCGAGCGCACCCCACTGGCTGGGATGTGAATGGCGCGGCGCATAATGAGGATTTAGACTACGGCACCGGCGGAGGCGCCAGAACCTTGCTTTCCACCCCCGCGCTCCCGGCAAACGGCATAATGTTTATCGAGGACCGCACCTGGGTGGAGGGTACAGTCTCCGGTCGGGTTATGGTCGCGGCCGCGCTACTGCCTTATAATCCCGCGACTGCGCCAAGCATTCTCATCCCCAACAACATTCAATATACAGTCAAGGACGGCACAGTCGCGCTCGGACTCCTTGCGCAAAAGGATGTGCTAGCCACATATTATGTTCCAAATACCCTGAATATTGATGCGGCCCTGATTGCCCAAAATGGGAGTGTCCAGCGTTTCTATTTCCCCAGCAACATAAAAACCACAATAACAACCTATGGCTCGCTGATGAGCTTCGGGGTTTGGACATGGAGCTGGGTCAACGGCAGCGGAACCGTAGTCTCGGGTTTCCAAAACACAGTCACCACCTATGACACCAACCTGCTGTTTTCTCCGCCGCCGAGTTTCCCCTTATCCAATTCCGGCTACCAGCAAATCACCTGGTCTAATAATTGACATTGACTATGCCTAAACACCACAAAATTGTCCTCGCATTCGTCCTGATTTTTTCATTAGCCGCATATCACAGCGCGAGCGCCGCTCGTTTGGTGCCGGGAAATTTACCACAAACAGATCCGCTACAGCCTCTGCCTCAAGATGTCCAGCCGAACTATAAGGAATCAATCGGCAGTAACCAGCCGGACGGTGGCCGGCAAAATCAAAATGAGGAAGGACAGCAAGATTCTGAAGACGGAAATGTTTCAGCCCAAAACGAAGAGACGGCGAGAACCATCACGTCTACGGATAAAGCCGCAAACGAAACTTCCAAAAGCTCAATCTTTTGGATCATTGTAATAATCGCAGGAGGGCTCATCGGCGGGCTGTTCGGCTTTCAGAAATATGCTAAAAAGAAACGCTAGTAATCAGCAAACGGGTTTTCTCTGCCGGTCAGTCCTGTCGTAGAAGCTGTAGTAGTGGAAATCTCCAATGAATACGGCGGCACTACATAGTTTCGCCTGGTTTCAATCCATGTTTTTATTTTATTGTATTCCACTAGATCAATATCTATGTCTTTAAGGGCGCTGACACTCAAAGTCTCCGCGCCGGCAATTTCTTCTACGGGAGCGTACAAAGCATAATACAAAACATACAGTTCCCCGGTCAGGACCATGGCCAGGGCCAAAAGGAGAATCTTGGCCGGATTAACTCTGATTTTTGGAATTTTCAGTTTAATTTTCATCATGGTTTTTTCAGGAAAAATATCCCTCTGATCTTGCCGCTAGCAAGCCCGGTCTTGGCCCGGGTCACGCCGCCCAGCTCCTGTCCGGCGACAAAACTCATATCAACTATTTCCGTGCCATAAGGAAGCGATTCCATGTAAAGCAACAGATCAACGTAATTGCGGTAATCGCCGCTGACATCCAGTTCGTAAGACACTTCCTCAATATTTTTTAGACCCTTTATCAGCCCCTCTGTCGCATTATCATTTGCTGCCGATCCTTCTTTATCGTCGGTAATGGAAATTTCCGCCGCAACCTCGGATCGGGCAAGCGCATCTTCTACGGCTTCGACCAGCACAACCGATTCTTCGCGAACCGGAAAAAGCTGCTTAACATCAGCTACGGATTTTTTAATCTGGGCGAGCTTGGATTCGGTTTCCTTGAACTGCGTGATCTCGCCGGAAAGTTTGGCAATCTTGACGCTGTTGTTCAAAATCTTGGCGCGGGTTCCCCTGACCGAACTGGCCAGCGGCATGACCAGCAAAAAAAACAGCAAGGCCAAAACCGCGCCGATTAACACACAGGTGATATAGATCCTTGCGGTATTTTTGGATAAAACATTCATATTATTCTTCCGCCTCTTCCATCCTCAAATAAAAACGGTATTTCCAGCTAACGTTTCGGGCTGTTTCCAGGTTATAAAGGGGGAAATTGATATTCTTAAAATGCTTGGAATCGAGAACTCTTTGGCGCAGGGCCAAAACGGAATTGCGGTTTGATGCCCGGCCGGTAACCTCGACCTTTCCCGTAATCCGGTTCAACTGTATGGAATCAAGACTGACGTCCTTGGGAATGAGCGTTGCCAGCTCCATTAAATACGGCGACCATTTCATGCTCTGCTCCGAAAGCATTTTGAAATTCTCAATGTTTTCGTTCAACGCGGCGACTTCTTTTTGCAAGCTCGTCCCCTGATACGCTTCGAGTTGCGTCGAATATTTCGCGATCTCTTGGTCATTCTTGCTCACAGTTCGGCCAAGCCACAAATTCACTCCGAACAAAACAGCGGCGAGGACGAGCAAGCTTGCAGTCAAAATTATGCCGAAATGTAAAATTTCCGCGTTTATTTCCAGACGCGCTACTTCTTTTTGTTCCTCCGGTGGCAGAAGGTTGATCCGTTTTTTTGCGGCGACAGCGCTCACCCCGTTAGAAATCCTTGTAGGTTAATTTGTATTATCATAATTATTTGTCTAATTTTTCTTGATCAAATTTCTAACGGGGCTCATTCTTCAAACCCCCGAAGCGCCAAACCAATGGCTGTGGCGTAACTAAGCGAATCTTCCCGCGACAAGGGCGGAGTTTGTTTTTTGCCGAGGACTTTTACCCAAGGGTTCCCAAGCTCTATTTTAAGCCCTGGCAAAGACCGGAACGCCCTGTCAGACAGATCGCTTCCGGACAATCGTTCCGACAGGACCGAAGGCAGGTGCTTAAGCTTGCTCGATCCTCCGGAAAGCAAAATCCGGGAAATCTTGCTCGTGGCCGCGGCATGTTCCTCGTGGAAACGAATAATGTTTTTTATTTCTGAAACAAGATTGTTCAAAATCGGGGCAAGCGCTTTTTTTACAGCGCCGTCATTTTTCGTTTCATCAAGCCCGTCCCTGCGCTTTATTTTCTCTGCTTCCTCAGTGCTGACATTCAAAGCCTTGGCTACACCTTCCGTGAAAACATTGCCCGCGATCGGCACGGAAGACGTAAATTGCAGGGTGTTGTGATCGTAGACAATAAAACTGGTCCGCAGGGTATTGATGTCCAAAATCAGCACTGTTTCTTCGAGCTTGGAGACAAGACTGCGCGCTGTGGCCTGGGATTCAATCTCCAATGCTACCGGTTCCAGGGACGCTTCCTTTAAGATCCTGGTGTAGTCGTCAATGTAATCCTTGGGCGCCGCAGTAATCAGCACAGTCATTTTGTCTTTTTGATTAGGATCGCCGGAAAGTATGACCCAATCTAAATAGACCTGACCGATCGGAATGGGAATGTAAGCTTCGGCCTCCCATGGTATGGCTTCCTTGGCTTCTTCGGCGGAAACCGCAGCCATTTGGATGACTCGCACAAAACATTTGGTTTCAGGAATGGAAGCTATCACATAGGGCGTGGTAACTCGCCCGAATTTCGGCTGGGTAATGGTTTTTTTGATCAACTTGATCAATCCCGAAGGGTCTTTAATCGTATCGGCAGTAATAATATCCTTGCCGATTGCTTCGTCAGAATAAGCCTGAACGCGGAGCTGCCCGCCAGGATTTTTATCAAATTCGACGAATTTAAGAGAAACGTCGCTTACATCCAAGCCTAGCGCGTTTTTCCGCTTATTGCTAAATAATTTCCAACTCACGAAAGTTTTTGTTTATTTGCTTCAGTTTTGTGTTTCTTAAATCTTTTCAGTGCTAATATTATAGCACATTTTCGAAAAAATCACAAATTAAATATTTTGGGAAATATTGTAAATCGGCATGATAAGTCCGAGCGCAAGCACGCCGACCACGGCGCCGATTACCATCACAAGCAACGGTTCGATTATGGACGATAGATTTTTTACTGTGTCGTCGATTTCCGCTTCGTAAAAATCCGCAACTTCTGCCAGGACATTTTCCATGGTACCCGACTCTTCCCCCACCTGGAGCATTTGCGTCACCATAGGCGTGAACAAATGCGGGTAGCGATCGAGAGCCGCAACCAAATCCACGCCGATTTTAACCTTTTCTGCTGCATCGAGAAGCGCCTGTTTATAATAAACATTGCCCATGGTGTTTCCGGTTATGGAAAGAGCTTCGACGATCGGCATACCGCTTTTCAGAAGGCCGCTGAAAATAATGGTGAAGCGGGCCAAATTAATTTTCTTTACCAAAATTTTAAAAACCGGGACAACCAGGATAAGCCGGTGCAGGACGAGATGGCCGCTCGGAGTGCGGCGCCAAAACAAGAAGCCGCTGATCAGTAAAAAAAGCGCAATCCCTACAATAATTGAGTAATTGGAAAATACGTCAACAGTAGCAATGATCGCCTTTGTCAGCACGGGCAGCTCTGTGTCAAACTCCGCAAAGGACGCGGTGAGTTTGGGCAAAACAAAAGTAAACATGAGATAACCGATAACCAGCAGGGCAAAAACCACGACCGCTGGATATGTCAACGCGCCCTTGGTGCGGCGGATGAGATTGTAATCGCGGCTGATCTGTTTTGCCAGGTATTCGAGCGTATCGTCAAGCTCTCCTGAAGACTCCCCGACCTTAACCATATTAACGAAAATCGGGGAAAAAATTTTTGGATAATCAGCAAGGCTGTCCGACAAAGTCTTGCCCCCTTCCACGTTATGAGAAATGTCTGCGATGATTGAACTGAAATAAGGATTGGACATCTGCTTGGTCACCACAACCAGAGCGCGGGATACCGGCAGTCCGGCTTTGAGCGTGACTGCAAGGTTTTTGGCAAAGGTCAGCTTTTCGAGAAGCGAAACATGTTTAAAAAACGACAGTGCGGATTTAAAATCGCGCTTGGTTCTCTTTTTCTCGATGAGCGTGGGCAGTAAACCCTGGCTGCGCAGCCGCAGGCCCAAGGCTTCCCGGGATTCAGCCTCGGCTGTGTTTGTCACGCTTTGGCCGTCGCGATTTTTTGCAGTGTAGGTAAATTGCGCCATTAGTATATTCCTTATAACTCTCCCCTATTGAGGGGAGAGTGCCGCCTCGAGCGGACCTCGAGGCGGGAGAGAGGTTGTATTTTCATTCCTTGGTTACTCTTAATATTTCGCTTATGGTAGTCAATCCTTGGTTGGCTTTGATAAATCCATCCTGCCACATCAGCACCATGGATTCTGACACGGCCTCGGCCTGGATTTGGCTGGTGGTCGCCCGGGAAACCACGAGTTTTTGAATCGGTTCCGTGTTATCCAAAACTTCATAAATGCCCATACGGCCGCGGTATCCCGTATGGTTGCATTTGTCGCAGCCGGATCCCTCATAAAACGCCAGATCAGTAATACGCTTGGCTTTTGGAGGCAGAGCCTCTTCGCGTTTCATGATCTCCAGAAGATGCTCGAGATCAAATTCCTGAGAAAGGCTGGCCACGGTTTTTTCGTCAAGCTTTATGGCTTTCTTGCATTCCTGACAAACTTTTCTGACCAAACGCTGGCCGACTATCGTGTTAAGCGTGGAGGCAATCAGATAGGGTTCCACGCCAATGTCCAAAAGACGGGGCACAGCGCCAGCAGCATTATTGGTGTGCAGAGTGGAGAGCACGATATGGCCGGTCATGGCCGCGTGCACAGCCTCCTCCGCTGTTTCCCGGTCGCGAATTTCTCCGATCATGATGATGTTCGGATCCTGCCGCAAAAGCGCGCGCAAACCCATCGCAAAGGTCAGGCTGATTTTCGGGTTGACCTGCATTTGGTTTACCCCTTCGATGCGGTATTCCACCGGGTCTTCAATGGTGCTGATGTTCACGCCCTTGGTGTTAAGCATGGATAGGACAGTATAAAGCGTGGTGGATTTTCCCGATCCGGTCGGGCCAGTAATCAAGGTCATGCCGTGCGGCCGGGCCAGATTACGCCTGATGATCGCGAGCGCGGACCGCGCAAATCCCAGTTCTTCAAATGACACAGCCTTGGCACTTTCATCTAGCAGACGAAGCACGACTTTTTCTCCGTCAAAGATCGGGATAGTGGATACGCGGAATGAAATATTGTACTGGTCGGTTTGAATCTTGAACCGGCCGTCCTGCGGCAGACGGTGCTCGTCTATTTTGAGGTTCGATAAAACTTTGAGACGGGCCACCAGCGCCGGCTGGATAAGCTTCGGCAAAGTCATCACATCATGGAGAATGCCGTCAATGCGGTAACGAACCGTAACCTCTTTTTCCTGCGGTTCAATGTGAATATCGGAAGCGCCTTCAAAAACCGCATATTCCAAAAGCGTGTCCACCACCCGGACCACGGGGATCTCCTGGGCCATTTTCGAAAGTTCGCTTGTTTCCCCACCGCCCGCCTCTCCAGTCAGTTTTTCATCCTTCTTGGAGCTGAGAATTTTTTCAAACTCCGCCTTGAGATTGGAGTGGTACTGGGCAAGTGCGGTTTCCATGCCCGCATCGCTTGCCAAAAACGGCTTGATGATAAATCCGGTTTTCTTTTTTACGAATTCCGTGGTCTGGAGATCTTTAGGATCAGTCATGGCCAGATCCAGCTCATTGTTTTTTTTACGGAACGCCACCACTTGGTGGCGGCGCGCGATAGGCTCCGGAATGATTTTTAAAACTTCTTGGGGTATCTTTTCCTCTGTCAGATCCACAAACGGCACCTGCAAAAAATCGCTGACGAGCCCGAAGAGCTTTTCCTCAGGCACGATCTGCTTGGCAACCAAATAGTCAGCCAAATTTTGTTTTTTTTCTTTAGCCTCCTTTTCAAAATTTTCCAGGTCCTTGGCCTCGGCAATCTTGCCGCTAACCAAAATCTTTTTTAGATCTGCGACAGGGAGCGCCATTGTTGATTTTTTGTTTTAACTTTTATTATATGCATTTTTTTTCTATCTGCGCGATAAATTTCTGCCCTTCCGCTTCAAAACGCGGATCCTGTTTTGTTGCCTCTAAAATTTCGGCTCTCACGCCTGCTATGTCGCAGTTTTCGCCGTACACGGCCGCCAGCCGCACGCGCCAATCAAGGTTCCCGGGCATAAGCGCGACCGCTATTTTATAATGTTCAATGGCTTTGAGCCAGCTCTTCATCTGGATATAGGCCCGGCCCATTGCCGCGTAATCAGGGCCCCCGAGCGCGTTGCCGCTGTCGCTGATCGCCTGTTTTTGAGTCTGCACAATATCTTCGCGTCCGGCCAGAATGCCGGCCAAAATAAAATTGACTCGCATTTCTTTAGCCTCGGGATTAAGCTCCACTGCTTTGCGAAAATACTCCAAGCCTTCGTCCTGCCTGTCTTTTAGAAACGCGGCCTGTCCCAGTTCCGTATAAATTTGCATGCGGGTCGGCGACAACACGAGCGCGGTTTTACTGAGTTCGAAAACCTGATCAACGCTGTTAAGCTCCTGGGATGCAACATTATAGGTCGACATCAAATACAAATAATTTTTCACATCCTGCGGTGAGGATGCAATATTTTTTTTCAGCTCATCCGTGACGAATTGGTAAAGCTCTTTGCGTTCCGGCGGGGTGAGCAAACCGCTGGCCGCTGCTTCGTTGGCGTAATCCACCAACCGTTGGCGGATTTCCTCATCCATATAAGTGCCGTAGGAAAGAGCCTTTGTAAATTTTGTTTGCACGGCCCGGTACTGTTTGAGTTTCGCAGCTTTGATTCCATCAGTCGTGAAATAGTTTGCCGCCGCCGGCTGCCAATTAATAAAATAAATGCTGGCGATCGTGGTGATTGCCATGGCAATGGGCGGCAAATAGCCCCAATCATAGGATTTCCCAGGGATCGGCGCCTCGGTCTGCCCTGCCGGGAAGGTGCCGCGCAGGAAAACAAGGTAAGCAAGGAGGATGAAAAACAACAGATAAGTTGCCTGCGTATCAAACACAAAAATATTTTGCACAAAATATGCCACAAAGGCAGCAAATAAAACTACTGCCTGCTTCCAGTCCAGAGCGCTTTTGCGAACCAGTTTATACAAAACCCAAAAGGCTGCCGCAAAAATCCCGAAATACGCCGCAAGACCGAATATTCCTGAGGTCAGAGCAATGTCAAAAATAATATTATGCGCGCGGTCAAACCAGATTTGGCTTCCCTGGTCCCGAAAGATCTTCGGCGGGAAATATTTGTTAAACGCAATGTTGTAATTTTCATAGCCATAACCGGTCCAGAACCGATCCTGCCAGCCTTTCCAGGAGGCGTTCCAGGTATCAAGTCGGGATTTGGTAGTAACATCGCCTTTGGAAATCGTGACAAGCCTTCTGACAATCGGAACGCTCAAAACAGGCGCGGGCAAGGACTCGGGCTTGGTAAAAACTATCGCGGGGACGGCAATCATCAATATTAAAGCCGCGCCGGATGCCTTGCGCCAGGAATGTGCTCGACCCCGAAGAATATAAAACAAAAGATAGAGCAAAACGGTAAGATAGAGCGCGATTGCCCCGCCGCGCGTCTGAGTCTCGATCAGGATGAATATGCTGAATATAATAGCGGCAAAACTCGACCATTTACTGCCCAAAAACAGGCGGTAAAGTCCGTACATAATCGCCCCGTATGCAAAACTAAAGATGAGGATCCCGAAAAAACCCGGCAAGGTCGGGAAAAACTTTGGCGCAAGGTAGGCAAGCGCAAACCCTCCTGCCGCCCAAATACTGCCGCGTGAAAGATCTTTGGGGCTGTTTTCCTTTTTTTGCAGGCCCAAAAGCCACGACAGAAACACGCCAAACAGCATGAATGCGGCAAAAAACGAAGCATTTCCGATTGTTGCAGAAATCCGGACCCCCTGCGTAGGCGGAACTCTGTCGCACAAAAACCCCTCAATCTGCACCCCATTCTCGTTAGTGCAGCCTATCTGGATAAGGCCGACGAGGCCGACAAAAACAATCATAGCCAGGGCTGCTGTCAGATACTTTGTCCAATCCGCTTTACTGCGAAATACTGCGGGCAACATGGTGAAGAACGCGGTAAAATGCAGAAGCGTAACAATCCCCTCGCCGCGCTCGATAGTGCCCATAAAACTTTTGGAAAAATTAACCCCAAAAATGCTGGTTATCAGGATAATACCCATGTAAATCCAGACCGCTTTGGTCAGCCAGTTCCAGCGCGGACGGATTTCCGGATATTTTAAAGCCAAGGGTATATAAACCGCAACTGCCAATTCAAGCAAGATCCGGAAATAGATAATCTTGCTCGTGATAAATGGAAACAAAAAAGCGCTCCACACCCACAGCGGGGTCAGCAGAAGCGCGTACAAAATATATTTCAGGATTTTGTAGAAAATATTTGTTTCTAAATCAGTATTTTCCGCATTCAACATGAATTTATTATACCAGCTTCCTAGATCTTTTGCAAAATCCGCGATCTTTTCTTTTTTCGCCAGGTATAGTACCATATCTCAGCATAGGAGGTCTTGATGAAATGCTAGAACCGTTGACTAACAGATTGCTCGCCAAGCTTGATCAGCATGCCGGCATGACAATCCAAACTCTTTGCCAACTGCTAGTAGAACCGATTGCCAGTATTACCCACGAATTGAGCACTATGGAAAATGGCGGAATGATCCAGCGCAAATCCGGGCAAATTTTCCTCACCGTATACGGCACACGGATGAAAAACGAAATGTCCACCACAGCCAGGTCATACTGAAGTGCATCAAGCAAGTCGAAAAAAATGCGCCTGATCAGGTTTTATCCCTGATCGACGCATTTTTTTAATTTCATGCATTGTACAATTCGGTAGAATTGTACAATGTCTAATCTTATAACTACTTTGACTTGTAGTTGGCAATCAATATCCCCATTCAATATCTCCCGATTTGGTCTGGATTTTGAGGAGGATGAGCCCTGGCAGATCGAGTCTGATTTTGCCGCTGTGATCGCGGCCGGTGATTCGGGTACGGTTGTTCTTGTATAAAGATTCGATATAAAAATCCTTCTTTGATCTGACACGCTGCTGAAGCAGTTTGAGCTGGCCGGTTTTCTTGTCAAACTGCCAAGAGACATTAAACATTGCCTTTTGAAGGTCGGCCGGCCGGCCGTTGTACAGAAGCTGTGTGAGCTCTATTTTTTGTTTTCTTTTTCTGTCCTTTCCCTTCAGTCTAAGGATGGTTTCATTCCCTGCCTGGTCATGAAGGGTGATTTTATCATCAGCGTCAGTAACAATGATTTTGTCAGGTTCAGACAAATTGTCCGTTCCAGTAAAATGAATATCCCTATTGTGAGGATCGAACTGTGTGCTGGCTTCGGGCGCAGTCCTGTCAACGACAAATTCCACGCTCTGCACTGGTTCCTTGTTGCCTGCCCGGTCAATAGAATAAAAATCGAGGGTATGCTTGCCTTCTGTTTCTACAAGAAACCCATGAGAAAAATTGGTCCACTCTCCGCCATCCAGACGATAAACAGTTTTCAAAACTCCGGCCCTGTCATCGCTGGCCGCAAGAACAACCTCAACACTGCTGCGAAAGAAATTATCCGTTCCTTTGTGGCCAGTGAGCTGTGCAGTTGAAACTGGAGCGATTAAATCCTGGGAAGCATTCTCATCCAGAATAGTTGTCGGCAGGATGTTTTGATTATCAAAATTCAACATGGTCTGCAGGCCATCTGTATTTATGGTTCCCGAAGAAGATATTGTTACCGGAATGTCAATAAAATTTTCACTGGCGATGGTTTGGCCGTTTTCAATGGTCTGGCCTTTGAGAGTAAAGGTTCCATTGCCTGTTCCTCTGAGATTGATCTGGTAAACACCGTCATCCGGCAAATACACAAATTTGTGATCATCAAAAACCGCATAATCGGAGCCTAAAATATCATTTTGGATACTGCCGTCTTCCGCTATGCCAGCGCGCTTGCCATTCTCGTCCAGAACCTCAATATCCACTGGGCTAAAAAACTGCCACCATTTTCCTTTAAGCTCGCACTGCTTGGGGTCGCTGTCAAGCTGTTGTTTGGTGATAATGCCGGTGCCAGTGTTCAAATCACTGCCGGTAATGAGGTTAACCAAAAGCTGGCGCGTTCCGTTGGCACTGAGCATTTCCCCGTGATTAGCTTTGATAACATAATATTTCTTGCTGTCGTCAGCTTTGTTGCTGTCTGCGCTTTCAAAAGGCACTGTTTTATCTCCTTTTATTTCTTTCACAGGTGCAAAGCTGATTTGAGCGTTTCCAGAGGGATCAAAATCGCGGTACTGAACAACCTTACCGATACTGCCGGTCTTGCATCCGACTACATTGTAAAAATCCACCCCGGCAGTGCGCAGGTCAAAATCTTCAAAACTGGAGGAATGAAGCGCCTCGCCATTGGCCAGTCCTGCGGCATTCGAGTCGTCCTGGCTGGCCAGCAAATCCCAAGCCTTCTGGTAATCCAAATCGCTCGTCCGAACTCCGGACGCATCCCTGTCAACAATGCGCAGAAAACTGCCATTGCGATCAAAATATTTCTGGCTCGGGGCCAGGTCGTAGGTCACCGGCAGGTTCCTGGCAATCTTTTTCATTTCCTCATCCGAAAGGCCAACCACCCCAAAATTGTCGCCTTGCGCTAGGACCTTCACTGCTTTTGGCGAACCGAGATTTGGCACGCCCACAAAAACAACTTTGTTCAGGTTATGGTCAGGGTTATCAATGACATATTTTTTTACGATAAGGCCGCCGGTGCTGTGGGCGATAATGTCAACGGCAGAGGCTCCGGTTTGATTCAAAATCTCCTGGATCTTGAGTTTAAGCAAATCAACATTCGTCAGGTTTTGGCCATTTACCCCGGTAACCCCATACCGCCAGTCATACGGGAAAGTGAAAAGGTCAATGTTTTCTTGATAGCCTTGGGTTTGGAATTCGTTGATGAGGCTGGCGGTGTAGTCGAAAAGGACCACTTCCTTATTTCCGATATTTGTAGTCTTTTTAGTAATAATTGCGTCACCGTAAACATTATTGTCTATGGCTGATAAGTCTGACTGAAATTGTAACGGATCCATAAATGAATCAGAGTTCGCCGGATTGATCATTCTTGGAATATCAGCCCACAAAACTTCCTCGGATTTTTTAATATCAGTCCCCAATATGCCGGGAACTATTAAAACTGCACTGGGACTGGCCTGGACATTCGTAAAGTAACAAGTCACGATTGCAAAAGGATCGGCTGTTACTCTGACAATATTTTTTCCTAACGAATAATCTGAATTCAACAAACCATTTCCAATGCAACTTATCTGTTTTGTTTCCCACTCAAATGGTGCCGATTCCCTGATATCAAAAGTCACTGACCCAAAAGCCGGTACAGAAGAATTGTACGCTCCTGTACCATCTTGGGTCACAATATCAAAACTGTCATAAGGATCAGCCGAGATTGTCGTATCGATGATATCAAAATGAAAAATACCGTCTGCGCCTATACTGTTTTTTACAACAGACACCGTGACAGTTGGGAGCATAATTAAAGCTTGTGTGGCAACTGGTATTATGCTGAATATTATACTAAAAAATGCTACAAACTTTTTCATCTAACTAATACCACATATCCTTTGTGGCATAGAGAATATAAAAAACGAAAACACTCTTCAATGTCACTAATGCTAGCACTGAAATAAATATCCACTGTAGTAGACCTTTTTTTATTGTGTATTTTATTAGACACTTCAAAGAAATCATGCTTCCCACAATCTGCAGAAATAATACAAATAGCAACAGATTACGGTTATCAAGTTTGAATAAAGAATCTGTTAGAGAGAAAAAACCAAATGTCGGTCCCCATACTATCTCCGGCACCACAAATAGTGCTAGTCCGAGAATTAACCAAATCTTCTGTTTCTTTGTCATTGTTTTTGTTTCCTTTTTTTAGGCTTAAATACTAACGATTTTATGATATCACTGGGACAAATTTTGTACAATCATGTCTATTTGGATTATTAGATGGACAAAAACAGCGCGGCCATGAAACATCCTTGTTTCACAACCGCGCTCGGGAACCGCGCAAGTGGCGCTTCCACGGATAGAAAATGATCAACCGCGGAGTTCTGGCATAATAGTCCCTGGCTTCGTCGCCCCAGGTCTCGAGAACCTCTTTCTCCTGCGCCCAAAGAGCGACCACCAAAAACGCGTAACTCGCGAGCGACAGCATCCAAAAAAACGGCTCAGCGTAGTAGGGTGCGATGAGCCACGGCTCAATTAGCACCAGCGCATGTGCCATGGGATGGCGGGTGTATCTAAAAAAACCGGTGGTGATTAGCCGTTCCTGTCTTACGCCAATCCACTGAACGCGGACCAGCTCTAGGACAAAAATCGCCGCCCCTGCTGCAAAGACCGGAAACAATACAGCCTGATATACTGTTCGTTGCGGTGGATACAGCCATAATCTAAAACTCAAGACAATTGCGTAAGCGTTCGTGAACACCATCGAAAACGCGAATGATCTGTCCATAAAATCCTCCATTTTGTTGATTTAAGATTCTAGCCAAAAAACCGCCCTCAGTCAAGGCGCTTTCGCTCGCCCCGGGTTTTTTTCTTTTTTCGGCCATAAGGCGATTCCACTATTGACGGCGGGGCTTGTCGCGGGTACAATTAGGCTCAACTTGAAACTTCCAAGGAGGAGGTGCAAAAATGAAATCCACGGAGCAAAACTTGCGTCCGCCATTGCCCCAGCTTCACGAGATCATCCGTCCGGAAGATCCAAATGAACCGATCTACTGCGTGCCGACAGAACGGGGGAATTACAAAACCTATCTCATCCCCGCCGTGACATGCTGGCTGGCTCCCTGCAAGCCCTATGGCGGTGGCAATCAGAGACTTGTTTGCTTTATTGGTAGGAAACCTCAGCCCGGAGAAGGACTGATGGTGAATGTCGTTGGCGGGAGTCATCTCAAAACCAACCCAAGACGGATCAAGAAATAAAAAGGAGCAGGAATGAAGAATGATTTTGATGAAGCCTTGTACCAACAGATGCAACGGGAATTTGATGATTCCCTGGCCGCAAGCCAAGCGCGAGAACCCCGCAATTTTGCGCGCAAAGCCGGCATCGCCAGGAGGCTACCAACCGGTCAGAATACGGAACATCCGGCGCCGGTAAAAAATTTCGGCGGCAAGATCAAAAAAGGAGCGCGGCTCCCAAGCGATCGGCGCAGGAGATGAAAGCATCTCTTGTATCCGGATTTGCCTCCTCAACACCGTGTCGCCAGACTAACCACCTGTGCGACACGGTCTTTTTTTATTGCGGATCGCCTGTGCCCATGGTGCGGTCCAGATCTTCAAAAACTTTTTTATCGTCAGCCAGCTCGCCCATGGTTTTTTCAAAAATGGATTTGGCAGGAACGATTTCCATCCTCAGAGCTTTTTTTGCCTCATCTCTCTTTCTTTCTGCCATGGCTTTCAGATCCGTGTAATCCCCTGCTGTGGCTTCTGATTTTACCACTGCGTACTCCTCAATGTCAGCATCAGTCGCCGCCGCCCAAAACTCATTGTATTTTTTCAAGGCTTTGTCATATTTACCGCCGGGGACAGGGTTATCGCTGAAGGCTTGCTCTTTGTCCATTTCCAGGATTAGGGCTTTTGACGGAAATGTTTCCGGGAAATTCGCCTTTGGCTCCCAATTCTGATATTCTTCTCCGCGTTCGCTCATAAAATTATTTTTCCCAAAAAGATTTAATAAATGGCAAGGAGAGGGTTGAGAGGATGTAGCCGAGGGATGGAATCAGGGCTTTGAGCCAAGGATTTGTTTCGCTGATCATGAGGAGCCATATAGCCGCAACAACATAGATTGTGACGGCTATAAACAAACGGCGCGTCCAGCTCGTCTCCCAGGCTTTGTCTATTTCCACACGCCTGTTGCGTTCTCTGATTTCTTTGATTTCTTTTTCAATATTTTGCTGATCCATAGAAATGCCACTTTCTTTAAACTTATTATAAACCTTTTAGACATTTTGGACTACGGCTCCTGCAACGGCTTGAGACGCGTTTGAGCCGTTGGATTGTCAAGGCATTTACTGCTATAATTAGCCAAATCTAACAATAAACCATGACCAGTAATCTCAAGAAAATCCTCCTTATCCTGGGCGATGTGGCAGTGCTTTATGCCTCGCTTTTCCTGACGCTCATGATCCGCTACCAGAGCGGGCTGTCGGAAAAAATCTGGGACCAGCATTTTTGGCCGTTCACTGTGCTGTTTGCGGTATGGCTGGCGATCTTTTATATCAATGGGCTTTACGATCTGGCCGCAAGCAAAAACGATGTGGAGTTTTACAACCGAATTTTCCGGAATCTGCTCATCAATTACGCGGCGGCCGCAGCTTATTTTTATCTCTTGACCAACCGAATCTTTGACATCAAGCCGCAGGTCGTATTTTTTATCATGATCGGCGTCAACTCGGTACTGTTTGCGGCCTGGCGCTATTGGTACAATGGCCTCGTGCAGCGCCCGGACTACCTCAAAAAAATCCTGGTCGTGGGCATGACTGATGAGGCGCGCGAGCTTGTTGAAGAAATCATGCACAAACCCCAGCTGGGTTATCGGATCGCGGCCATCATCCACGACGGCTACCGGATCAATGCCGAGTTCCCTGGCGTGAAGCTTTATGACAGCTCTGTGGATCTCAAGCAGCTCCTCAGAGACCAACAGATTACCACTGTGGTTACCGCGCTCGACCCGCACAGCAACCCTGAGCTTGTTCAGCATTTATTTGAAAGCCTGGCCCTGAAAATCCAATTCTACGACCTGGCGCGCTTTTACGAAAAGCTTACGGGTAAGATTCCGGTCACACACATCGGCCACATCTGGTTCGTGGAAAACCTGGCAGAAAGCGAAAAGGGCGTGTACGAATTTTTCAAGCGGCTCTTTGATATTGGTTTTGCCGTGGTATTTCTGACAATCACTCTCCCGTTTGTGCCGCTCATCGCTATTGCCATCAAACTCACCTCCTCGGGTCCGCTGTTTTTCCGCCAGGTACGCATGGGCATGCTCGGCCGGCAGTTTAACGCCATAAAATTTCGCAGTATGCGCGTTGGCGCAGAAGAGGAAGGCGAGCCGCAATGGGCCAAACACAATGACCCGCGCGCCACGCGGTTCGGCAGATTTTTGCGCAAATCAAGAATCGACGAAATCCCCCAGCTCATCAATGTATTGCGAGGCGAAATGTCAATCATCGGGCCACGGCCGGAACGTCCGGAATTTGTCTTTGAGCTTCAGCGTGATATTCCATTTTACAACGAGCGCCACCTTATAAAACCCGGTCTTACCGGCTGGGCGCAGATCAATTTCCAATACGGCGCCTCAGTGGCGGACGCATTCAAAAAACTCCAGTACGATCTTTTTTACGTAAAAAACCGCTCCGTGCCGCTGGACCTCGGCATTGCCCTGCGAACCATAAATATCATCCTCGGCGGCAAAGGCCGCTAAATCAGAAACAAAAAAACCATGCCAGAACGTGGAGAATCTTTTTTAGAACAATTTAAAAAAGAACGCCGGGAAATCAGCGAGCAAGGCCACGCCGCGATACGCAAACAACAGCGGGAAGCTTTGGATGCCCACAAAAAACAGATTCTGGAGCGCCAGCAGCAGATGGGAGGGCTCATTACCAAACTCTATGAAACTGTGTACGAGCATGCAAACGCCAATCATGCCGAGCTAATCGATGCCTTGGTTAAAGAACATCACGAAAAGTTTGGACCTTTGGATTCTGCAGATTCGGAAAATTTATAGAACGCTCTCATAGATTATGACGATAAGCATAAATTGGCTGCCGGTTATTTTCGTGAATACGGAAACAAACCCGAAGAACTCTTTGAGCGCTGTTTTGGGAAAAAACCTGATGGGAAAGTCCAGCTTATAGCAGGCCCAATGACTTTGTCCTTCCGATGTTTTGACGAAGAAGATTATATTTACGCATATATCAATTACCTACACGAAGATGAAACGCCAAAACATACCGGTGATGAAAGAACTAAAGCCAAACGAAGCCAAGGGGTAGCGTTCGCCATTGTGCGGGTTCCAGAGCTTGCTGGAATGGTAATCATGGAAAAGGCGAGTAATAACTCTGAAACTATAGATGAGTATAAAACATCTCAGGTAGAGCTTAAAAAAAACCGTGCTACCAAAATCAAATATGATGATTTGGATTTAACTGAACATTTGAATTGGGATATAGATCAAAACAATTTTTATTCATTCTCGTTTACTACCAACAAAAACCATGAGGTTACTCATGTGACTATGTACGATTTTGAAGATGGTGATTATGTATTTTATGAAGAACCAGTCAAACCGGCTTTCGTTCACAAATTAGAGCTTCCTGGAAAGCAATTTAGAGATAATGAATATGTAATGATTACTGTGGATTCAGAGGGAATCTCCTTTGGTGATCATAGTCGAAAAGCTCATGTCATAAAGAACCAAAAAAAGATCGGTGAGAAACTAACCATAAAAGACGAAAAGCTCTCCAAATCAATACGCCGGCACGAAGAACAGCACCAGTTCAACAAGCTATTCATTCCTCACGAGCAAGCCTATGGAGATCCTTTAGAATCAGCAGCGATATTCCATCATCTCAACTATCTGGTTGAGATGATGGAAAAATCAAACATACTAGATGAGCGGCTTGCAGCCTCAAAAAAAATTCTAGAAACCCTAACCCGACAATACAGAAGAGTCTATATAGACCCTGCAGCAAGAGATGAGATGATAGCATACTACAAAGAGGGTAAAAACCCTGAAAAAATCGGTCCCATTTTAATGCAAAGCCCGCTTTATGATTACAAAGATGCCAAAATTGTTCTAAAAGGCGGAGCCAAAACAACATATCGTCAATATATAGAGGACCAGGTTTATAAATCCGTTGGTGCTGGCCATAAAAAACCAGTTTGATTGGTTACAGGCATTTGGGAAAAACCTTTAGCAAGGTCACGGACAAGCTCGGCATAGTACCCCTAAAAATTCCCATCTCAGAAGGCCGCTTTAATTCTGATTTGGTGCGTCTCACGGTAAACAATACACTTGAATCAGACTATCAGAAATTCATAAATAAATCTTTATCCCAAATCAAAACCCTGGAAGCTCTCGGCTACAAACGCCAGGAAATCGTGGCGTTCTGCAATATGCTGCCCGCTCGCGTCTGGCCGGCTTTTGTGAGGCGCTTGAGCAAGAGCAAGTCTCAGGAAAATAAATCCTAATCCGCGCGCTCGTATATTTCCAGGGTGTTCAGCTCGCCGGATTTGCGGTAATTTTTTAGAAACGACATAAAATAATCTATTTGATCATTGCGCTTTTTACCGACCAGCAGAATGGGTGGCTTTTGGGCTTCCAGGTCACGGGCAGCGCGCTCCACGTCCTCGGTGTAGTAAAGTGTAAAGAAGTAGTAAAGATCGAGAAGATTAGACTTTTGCGCATGGACAAGCAATGTTGTGTCCCGCAGATGAACAAGAGGGATTCGATTTCCCGCAAAATGCTCTTTGATATACTCTGCGTCCTGCCACAAATCCGCGTCGGCCGCTGGCACTGCCGAAAGCGATGCCAACCGGCCGTAATCGCGATTTTTGAACTCGACCGGCAGTTTTACCGCAAAAAACATAGCAATAAGGATGAGAAACGAATAGAAAGCCGCGCGCACTGAGCGCTCTTCCCGGTAATTCTTCAATAAATAAGCTCCGAGCAGAATCGGCGGCACTGCCACAAGGTACAAATTCTGCCAGGTGGACTGTCCGACATAATACAGCGAATAAAAAACACCATACACTGTGAGAAACACTGCCGGCAGATCAAAAGTTTGACCGCGGCGGTAGTTTTGGAGGAATATCAGAGCCGCGGCCAAATAGAGAAACACGAAAATATCAAAAACTCCGATCCCCGGTAGCGGCGTCATGCCAATTCCTGAACCAAACGGCAGTAGCTCTTTGAAAAACTTGATCCAGCCCGGCATGCTGCCGTAGACCGCGTAATTTACTACAGTGATGAGCGCAATAATGGCGGCGATATAACCAAGAAATTCTAATCCGAGCTTGACGAATTTTCCCGGGGGCAGCCTGCTTTCCAGGGCAAAAACTGCAAAAGTTCCCGCACACAACGCGATCCCGCTTTCAAAATTCCAAAACAAAGAGGCCGCGCTCAAAAAAATGGCGAGTTCTCTCAAGATCGGCCGGGGCCGATTTTGATAAAAATACAATAACCACAGCACGGGCACATAAAGCCAGAATCGAAACGGGCCCATGGCGGGAAACAGATAAACCGAACGGGTGGGGCTGGTATTGAACAGGAACATGATGGCGTAAACACTGGCTGCGCCAAAAGCCGCGAGCGCCGGTGATTTAAGCCAGGCTTTAAGAAAAAAATAAATGGCGGCGAAAAAAACGAAATAAAAAATCGCGGTAATAAAACTCAAGGAAACAAAACTAAACGGCAGGATTGTGAAGGCCGCGAGCAAAAAATAAATGTTAAAAAGGCCATAAAGTGAGGTTGTCTCATAGAGCAGGCCTTTGCCGTGAACAATGTCGTTTACCGGCCCCATAAAATAGTTGTAATGATGGGGATCTACCGGAAAATTCGGATGAAAAACCAGGACCGCCAGGGCGAGCATAAAAAGCCGTTCCATTTTGCGCCACGGGATTTTCTGATCGAGCCGAAAGAGCCACTCAAAGCGGAAATTTCTAAGATAGAAAAAGATAAAAACAACGAGGCTTGAACCCAAAATGAGTCTTGTCACAAACAGCCGTTTGGTCAAGAGAAGCCACAGGGCTTTTCCGATTCCTTCCCGGCCAACATAAGAAACGTATCTATCAAATTCAAAAAATCTTAAGCCAAAGGCAAGAAATCCAAGCAACACCGCGACCCCCAAAAATTTCCAGATTTTCGGAAAATTCAGCCTTCGACCCAGCGGCGCGATGCATAAAGCTAAAACCGGGATTGCTATAAAACCAAAAAAATACAACGGTATTTCATACGGTTCGGCAATGGCAAAAAATTCCCCTAAGCTGGCGAATAAATTCTCAGGTCTCTGGTTTCCGCGGTACAAATAATCCTGAACCAGCCGCGCGGCAGCGAAATATATCACTGTGGCGGCAGCCAGCGCGGCGGCGGGTATATGCAAATTAATTTTTTCTCTGATAGACATCCAGGGTATTTAGGGATTCGCGCAATTCGTAATCCGCGAGTATGGCCGCGGTGAAATATTCAATTTCCTCGTCAGTTTCTGTTCCGATAAAAATATACTCGGGTTTTTCGGATTTAACCATGGAAATGAGAGGCCGCATGGTTTTCCGCGCGTTGGCCTGATAAAAATCATAAATCGGCAGCCAATTGGCCCGCCCGGCGTAAATCAAAAGCTTGGTGCCGTTCGCGTGCATCAAAGGATAGCGGGGAAGGGCGGCGTAGTTTTCCCGCAAAATTTTAGCGTCCGCCCGCAGTCCCGGATCGCGGTTATCATAGTAATGATCCTGTCCAAAATCACGGTAGTCCCGGTGCGCCAATTCCACGGGGATTTTCGCGGCCCAAACGAATGCCGCAAAAAATAGCAGCGCTGCAAAAATCGAAGCGACGAGTTTGGTCTCCAAATAATGATAACTGAAATATAAAGCGATCAAAATCAAAGGCACGGAAACCTGATAAAAAACATTCCAGGCTGAAACGCCGATATAATAAGTGAAAGAAAACGCTCCGTAAACTGCCAAAAAAAACAAGATTGGATCAATCTGGCGGCCCTGTTTTTTTTGATAAAGAAAATACAGCATAGTGCTCAGGTACACAAAAACAAAAACTTCAAAAAATCCGAAAAGCGACAGAGGAATCTGGGCTAACCCTCTGGCGTGCAAGAGTGACCGCTCGAGATTGCCGATCCAATCCGGAACAGCGCCGAAACGCCAGTAATTCAAAAGGTTCAGCAAACCAAAAACCGACAATCCATACAAAACGAACTTGCCGAAAAGCAGGACAAGCCATTTTAACTTTTCCTGCAATCCCTGCTTTTCAAACCAGGCCGCGGCCCCGAGCGTCAAATAAACGGCGATAGCCAGGGATGCTCCGGTATCAAAATTCCAAAAGACCGCGGCCGCGGACAACATGATCGCTGCTTCGCGCATTTTTGAACTCCGGGTCGTAAAATAACGGTGAAGCAAAAACAAAACAGGGACATACATTCCCAACCGGAACGGGCTCATTGCCGGAAAATGAAACGCGGTGAGCGTGGGACTGACTTGTAAAAAATAGGTGACGGCGACAATTATGCCAAGGCCGGTCAGAGCGAATAGATTTGATTTTAACCAAGTTTTTATAAAAAAATATAAGGCTAAATAATAAGCATAGTAGCAGAAAAAAATAACCAGGGAGAAACCCGCGTAACTTACGCGGCCAGCCAAACTAAAAATCGCGTGCAGGAAATACATGTTCAATATGCCGTACTGGTTCGAAGTCTCATAAAGCAAAGGTTTGCCGGAAATCATGTCGTGGACAGTCCCGATCATGAAATTGTAGTGCCCTTCATCATAGGGCAGATTGGGATGAAACAGCAGCAGCCCGATAAAAATCAAGATTGCCGGTTCTAATTTCGGCCGGAGTTTTGAACTGTCGAAACGAAAAGCCGATTGGGCCCAGGCTGGTTTCCAAAAATACCGGACCAGAAAATAAAAAATTACGGCGGCGGCCATGGCGGCGCGCAGTACGAAAATTCGTTTGGTAAACAGCAGATACAAAGCCTGGCCCGCGCCCTTGGTTTTTAAATAGATGCCGTAGATTTCAAAATCCGGCAGATCCAGACGTGAAAGCAGAGGGAAAATTTTTACCAAGGCGACGAGAAACACTCCTGCCAAAACATATTTTAGTATGTTTTTTTCATAAAACCAACAGAGTACTGCCGCCAGGACTGGAATGACTAAAAATCCGGCAAAATAAAAAGGAATCTCCAGGGGTTCAGGACGAGGAACATGGCCGGCAAAAGCATCGGCAATATAATCGGAGAACTTACCGCGGTAATAAATATCCTGGATAACTCTACTCGCAGCAAAATAGCCGATGATGGCCAAGGCCAGCATCTGGAGATAAAGGCGTTTGTTGAGATTAATAAGCGAATTCATTGATAAATTTTCCATAAGCTTTGCGTCCAAGGTTGCGAGCCGAGTTTTTATCCTGCAGGACAGCCGCGATTTTTCCCGAAAAACTTTCGATATCTTTCGGGTCTGCAATAAAGCCAGTTATCCCTTCCTCCACCAGTTCCCGGCTTCCGCCAAGATTAGTAGCAATCACCGGTCGGCCGGCGCGCATGGCCTCCAAAATCATAGTCGGCAAAGAATCAAAACAGATGGAAGGAACGATAACCATGCCGGCCGTGCTCAGACGTGTGTTGTAGTCAGTCTGGGACAGCCAGCCGAGGAATTTTATCTGCCTGGAGACGCCGGATTTTTCCGCTAACTCTGTCATTTTTTTTGTAACTATGCCCGGCTTTCCCGCAACCAGGAGCGTTGGATTCAGTTTATATTTTTCTCTGATCTTTGCCAAATATTCAACCGCAAGCAGAGCGCCTTTAGAGGTTGAAAGCCGTCCGCCGAAAAAAATCGTATCTTCGTAAAGCGCGCTGGGTGCAGACTGCGATTGCGGCAGTCTGTTTCTTTCAACCTTATCAACCCGAATGCCGTTGGTTGTCAAAAAATCGGCAAGTGCTCTGCTCACTGCTCTGACCTCAAAGGCAAGACTAATATATTTTCTCACCAGGGGCCTCCGGAATGGATTGTAAAACCATTTTGCATCGCGAAGCTCCCTGAGCCAGCTGTATTTATAATTATTATAGTTGCATAGTTTCACATAAGGCGTCACCGCGGTTACGTCATGAATCGTTAGAATAGTTTTAACCCCTGCATCTTTCAAAATTTTCAGCGACCGATACGACCAGTTCACATTAATATTATGCATATAGCAAACATCAAAGCAGTTGTTTTGCAAAAATTTTTCCAAAACCTTGATCGCCCGGGGATGATATATTCCCAGCACAGTGCGAAACATAGGATGGTAATCCAAATTTTTTTTTATGACACGGAGCCCGGCCGGACTATTCTCCGGACCATGCGCTGTCAAAACCGTTACCTCGTTGCCTTTGGCCATTTCCATGGCCTGCAAAAAAGCCACCTGTCCTGCTCCCCCGCCCGTGGCGAATTCGTCAGTGAGAATCAAAATTTTCATCATGGTTTTCGGCCCAAAAAATAGATGCCCATAGCAGCGTTAAGTGCCTCCGGACGGCGCAGTAAAAACCGATCCAAGTATTTGAGCGGGCTGACCGCGATTTTGGCGAGATTTTTCATTATCTGCTTAAAGAGCTTGCTCTTTGGCCACATTTGCGCATATTCCACCAAAATCCAGGCGATTGCTGAACCCGGGCCGTTGGCAATGCCAATTTCCAGTTCTTGAAAATTCCGGCATAGGTGCCTGACTCCGCTTATTGTCCAGCGCTGGTAATCCCCCGGCGCCTCATGGTATGGCTGCAAAAACGGAATCTCCATGTAAAGTTCGCCGCCGGGTTTGAGCACGCGCCAGGCCTCGTCCACGATTTTTTGCGGCTCTTTGACGTGCTCCAGAAGGCCGCCGTTAAAAACTACATCTACGCTTGCGTCTGCAAACGGCAGATTCTCTCCAAAAGCTTTGAGAGTATTGGGCCCCATGCGGTACGGATCAACATTGATTGCGCCCGGCACTGGATCGTAACCGCCCGAACCGACGTTCACGATTTTTCGCCCGGCAACGTCACGATAACGCTCAAGGCCCCGCGAATAGTTGCTGGTCGGGTGAAAAATCCCGCCGCGATAAAAATGTCTGCCAATGATTTTTTTCAGCTTTTGCATACCGCCAGAATTTCCGTAAATATATCGCGCTTGGTCGGATGTTTGTAATCAAAATTGAACGGATTGATGCCCAACCACAAGGTCAGGGCATTGATCAGCCAAAAACCCAGCTGCCGGTTGCCAAAATGACGCACGGAATAGGAATGGAGGGCGTACCACATGATCTGGTGCGTCAGCTTGATTTCCACGGACGGGAAAAATTTCTGCAAAAGAGCTTTTAATTCTTCAGGAAAAAATTCGCGAACATGGTTCGGGTCTTTGGGAAATTCATGCAAGCGATGCGGCGTAGTCACAATAAATTTTCCATCCGTCTTCATGACGCGCTTTGCTTCGGCAAGCATCCGCTCCGGCTCAGCCAGGTGCTCAATGACCTCGCAGTGGGCAATAATGTCAAAGCTCGCATTCTCAAACGGCAGGCTGTAAGCTGAGGCCACGACAAATTCGTAATGCAATTTATTATCGACATTTTGCGAAGCCAAATTTTCCCTGGCAAATTTGATGCCCATGTCTTCATTGTCCGCGCCGACAACGTGTGCGCCCGCCCGGCAAAGCATATAGGTCAGACTGCCGTCGCCGCAGCCCAAATCCAAAACCCGTTTGCCTTTCATATCCCCGGCAGTTTTGATGATCCAATCATAGCGCGCCTGCTGGAAAGCATTGAAACGTCGCGGATCCCGGCTCATCATCTCGCGCCAATGCACGCTGCCGCGGTCCTTGTATTTATTAAATATTTTTTCTTCGGCCATAAAAATATATTAACGATAACAGATTGGGAAGCAAGGTAAATACCAGAGTGGTGATAATCAACCCGCGGATAGAATAGTGCTTTATTAAATAATACGACGCGGGCACCAGGCAAGTGATGGTAATCAACTGAATTACTATCGCGATTTTCATTTTGTTAAGGGTGCGAAACAAGGGTCCCAAACCCACGCCCAGACTGGAAATCACCGGCAAAACCGCGAGCGCGTAAACTAGCGGGATGGCAGGCGTGTACTCAGGAAATGCCATTCGGATCACGATCGGAGCGGCGAGGACCATCAGAACGCTAAGGGCTATCATTAAAACAAACACGCTTCCGCTCACCTGGTAAAACCGGCGAAACAGCTTATCAGTACCCGCGACCTCTGTCTTGGGGAATTGAACGTTGAGAAGCTTCGTAATCGGATCCGTGAGAAGGAGCGGTAAAGAAACATACGCAAGGGCGATTTTGTAATACGCGAGCGCGGAATTGGTGGATAAAAACGCCCCGACAAACAAAATCGGTATAGTGGCGTTGAGCTTGATTAAATCTTTGCTGACGGCGATCTCCACGCAGTAGCGCAGATATTCTTTGATTTTTGTCCACGAAATGTCCGTGCGCAAAAAGTCCCTGAACTTTGGAAAAAATGCTTCTTGTTTCGACAATCGCCAGTAGGCCGCGAAACCCATAAAACTTGCCAGAATCATCGCTAAAAACTGTCCGGTCATGATTCCCATAACTCCGAACCCTGCCAGGACTAGCAACAGCGGCGCCATCGCAGTGAAAAATTTGTACAACGTTTCTATAAGAGCGAGGTTCTTTATTTTTCTGGCGACTTGAAGAGCGGTAGTGGCCAGCGGATAAAAAAAGGTCAGGGCTGTGGCTGCGACCGCAA